>Ga0207952_1000384_pt1 | contig 37881 bp, 24 predicted proteins | sample SubbioR12Aug_8Ca_FD_184831 | JGI IMG/M metagenome (GOLD analysis project Ga0207952, IMG submission 184831) | Serpentinite rock and fluid subsurface biosphere microbial communities from McLaughlin Reserve, California, USA - CR12Aug_8Ca (SPAdes) | ecosystem: Environmental > Terrestrial > Deep... | reverse complement strand
TCCGAGAGTTGCAAGAAGCCCTTTGTTGTGTGGATGAGGATAAAATACACCTTTCTGTCATTCCTCTAGCAGCTCTTGCTCCTGTTAAAAAACTTTTCAGGTTATTCACTAATTATGAAATGCTTCTAGCAAAAGGAAATGAGTCTTTACAATGGCTCAGTCGAGACTATCAATTGATAGTAAGGATGCCTCCCTGCTTATTAAATGCGCTTTGTAATTATAAAGATGAAACCTTAATAAAACTTCAATCATGGAGCCTAGATTCTTTAAATCTTCTCATTCACGTATGCAATGATCCTACATTGTGTAACCTCTTTTCCCTAAATGAGGTTATGGAAGAGGAACAAGACCCTTTGAAAAATCTGGTTGAAAACGTTCTTCCCCATTTCATCGATAGGATAGAGCCAAAACACTTCCCGTCTTTAGTTGCACTTGTATGCTCAGGGGTTCCATTAGGAGATCTAGAAGGCTTAAGTGAAACAGCATTACAAATGGTATTAAAACACGAAACGCATATTATCAGATTACATCAGGAGGAGATTCCTTTAGAGCTCTTATCTGAATATCCCGCCGAAAGCATTGTATCTTTGGGATCTTCCCATAAAGAAGCACTAACACTCTATCGAGGAGGTCTTCTAAAAAACACCATCTTACAGCAACATCCAGAGTTGTTACAACAATTCATTAAGAATCCTCAAGAAACGATCACCTTATCTAAGGGAGGAATGACACCTGAGGTATTAGCTACCTATTCCACAGACGATATTCATAACTTCCTTTTGTATCCCGAAGCTGCTCTAGCTCTGTACCAAGAAGGGCTCTTAAATAACGTTTTTTTACAACAGCGTCCACGGTTGAGAGATGAGTTTCTATCGAAGCCTAAAAAAGCGATCACTTTATCTAAAGGTGGAATGACACCTGAGGTATTAGCTACCTATTCCACAGACAATATTCGTAACTTCCTTTGGTATCCCGAAGCTGCTCTAGCTCTATACCAAGAAGGCCTCTTAAATAACGACTTTTTACAACAGCATCCAAAGTTGAGAGATGAGTTTCTACTGATTCCTCAAGAAACGATCATCTTATCTAGGGGAGGAATAACACCTGAGATATTAGCTACCTATTCTACAGACGATGTTCAGAACTTCTTTCGGTTTTCCGAAGCAGCTCTAGCTCTATACCAAGAAGGGCTCTTAAATAACGACTTTTTACAACATCATCCAAAGTTGAAATATGCGTTTCTATGGAACCCCCAACAAGCGATCACTTTATCTAAAGGAGGAATGATACCTGAGATATTAGCTACCTATGCTATAGACAATGTTCAGGTCTTCCTTCGGTATCCCGAAGCAGCTCTAGCTCTATACCAAGAAGGGCTCTTAAATAACGACTTTTTACAACAACACCCAGAACTAAGAAGGCTGTTCCTGCTGAATCCTCAAGAAACGATCACCTTATCTAAGGCAAGCGTAACGCCGGAGGTATTGGCTACTTATTCAATCTATGTTATTCCGGATCTCTTCAAGCTCTTTGAAGAAATTTTAAAACTTCATCAAACTTGCCCTTTTAGCCATGATTTCCTACTAAAACATCCTAAATTGCGAGATCAACTCCTATGGAACCCCCAACAAGCGATCACTTTATCTAAAGGAGGAATGATACCTGAGATATTAGCTACCTATGCTATAGACAATGTTCAGGTCTTCCTTCGGCATCCCAAAGCAGCTCTAGCTCTATACCAAGAAGGCCTCTTAAATAACGACTCTTTACAACAACATCCAACGATAGGGTACCACCTCCTATCGGAACCCGAAAAAGTGATCATCTTATCTAAAGGTGGAATGACACCTGAGGTATTAGCTACCTATTCCACAGACGATATTCATAACTTCCTTTGGTATCCCGAAGCTGCTCTAGCTCTATACCAAGAAGGCCTCTTAAATAACGACTTTTTACAACAGCATCCACGGTTGAGAGATGAGTTTCTACTGAATCCTCAAGAAACGATCATCTTATCTAGGGGAGGAATAACACCTGAGATATTAGCTACCTATGCTATAGGCAATGCTCTAAACTTTCTTGAACACCCTGAAGCAGCTCTAGCTCTATACCAAGAAGGTCTCTTAAATAACGATCTTTTACAGAAACATTGGCAACTGAGAGATCAGTTATTAACACATCCAATAGAAGCCATCATCTTATCTAAGACAAGCGTAACGCCAGAGGTATTGGCTACTTATTCAATCCATGATATTCCGGATCTCTTCAAACGCTCTGAAGAAATTTTAAAACTTCATCAAACTTGCCCTTTTAGCCATGATTTCCTACTAAAACATCCTAAATTGCGAGATCAACTCCTATGGAACCCCCAACAAGCGATCACTTTATCTGCAGGAGGAATGACACCTGAAGTATTAGCTACCTATTCTACAGACGATGTTCAGAACTTCCTTTGGCATCCCGAAGCAGCTCTAGCTCTATACCAAGAAGGCCTCTTGAATAACGTTTTTTTACAACAGCATCCACTGTTGAGAGATAAGTTTCTATCGAATCCTCAAGAAGCGATCACTTTATCTGCAGGAGGAATGACACCTGAAGTATTAGCTACCTATTCTACAGACGATGTTCAGAACTTCCTTTGGCATCCCGAAAGAGCTCTAGCTCTATACCAAGAAGGGCTCTTAAATAACGACTTTTTACAACAGCATCCACGGTTGAGAGATGAGTTTCTATTGAATCCCCAAGAAACAATCGCCTTATCTAAGGGAGGAATGACACCTGAAGTATTAGCTACCTATGCTAGGGGCAATGCTCTAGCCTTTCTTGACTATCCCGAAGCAGCTCTAGCTCTATACCAAGAAGGCCTCTTGAATAACGACTTTTTACAACAGCATCCACGGTTGAGAGATGAGTTTCTATCGAATCCTCAAGAAGCGATCACTTTATCTAAAGGAGGAATGACACCTGAAGTATTAGCTACCTATTCTACAGACGATGTTCAGGACTTCCTTCGGCATCCCGAAGCAGCTCTAGCTCTATACCAAGAAGTCCTCTTGAATAACGTTTTTTTACAACAGCACCCAGAACTGAGAAGGCTATTCCTGCTAGATCCCCAGACAATACTCTTCTTTACCAAGAATGGAATATCTAGAGAAATCCTAGCTAGATATCCGATAACTTCTGTAAAAACTTTATACCGATATCCTGAAGCTGCGATCGCCCTACATTGCGCTAATCTCTTAGATAATGAATTTTTACAAAAAAACCCGCAAATCGTCACAGAGATTATACACTCTTCCGAGACGATTATAGCTCTTTCCAAACTAGGTATAACCCCAGAAAGCTTGTTTACACCTTCCGAGAAGGATATTCCAACTCTCTGCGAACGTTCAAAAAGCATTAATCAACTACACCAAGCTGAGGTGCTTGAAGAGTGTTTAACCTGTTCCCCAGAACTTGTATTACTATTCATCGAAGCACCTAAGGAAACAATAGAGCTCTCTTCTTATGGAATCACCCCAAAAGTATTATCTACATACGCTATGGATAGTGTTAGAACTCTCTACAAGAATCCGGCAGCCTCTATGGAATTCTATCAAGCTGGTCTCTTGGAAGAATGGTCTACCCATTCAGAAGAATTTAGAGACAAAACTCTGAAACATGCTAAATATACGGTAAACCTTGTTTCAAGAGGGCTAACTCTAAACATTCTATCTACTTGTCATAGAGACAGCGTTGACATGCTCTACAATTGGCCTAAATACGCTATGACACTTTTTACAGAAGGAGTTCCCCTACTAAAATTCATTACAGAATGGTCCTCCCAACGTTTTTGCACACTCTTATTGAACAGTTACGGGATAGAAGAGATAAGAAAAGCAGGCATTTCTTTGGAATCCTTATTAAGCGATGCCGTAGATGATGCCAAGCTAAAGCTAGTATTACAGTATAAATACGTGTTAGTAAACCTAAAAAAAGATGGCGTTTCTATAGACCCTGCTCAATGGGATTTCCAAGATTTGCATAAGATACTCCGGATGCCCTTGATAGGGCTCAACCATATTTTACCTTATTCTAAGAGGAAAACACTTCCAGACCGCATTTTAGAGGAGTTATCTTTTCGGCCCAAACCAGTGCTACTACTTCATGACAATGGACTTCCAGTGGAAAGACTTATTACATATAAACCATCGAGAATAGAGACCTTAGGATATGAAGCTGAAAAGATTATCGGTCTGATAAAACAAAGGAAAGTAACGTTCGAGGCTTTGGAACAATGCGATGACCTAGAAAAATTCCTAGAGACATTCCCTGAATGAATTTTTTAGTATATGCACCTGTCTCAATAAATTTCTAACCTCTTTCTAAAACCTCTGCATAACCTCCACAAAAAAGTCAGAAAATTCGCAAAGTATTATACCAAACGCAACAAATAACTTCACATTTGAGCCGCGTCAAAGCCCCGAAAATCGGCGATCGTAAACGGCATTGTATTGCATTAATACTATGCTGTTTATGATCGTCAATTTGCCGACAGCTTTCACGCAGCTCAAATATGAAATTATTTATTGCGTTTGGTATTATCCAGTGAGACTGTGAAAGCATTCGGCAATCTGTTTTGGAATTACAAAGTAGAAGGATTAAAGGACGAGGCGGGTTAAGGCTAATGCAAGAAAAATTTGGGGTTCGGGTCTCCCGTAGTAGCAGGTACGACACACTGCATGTTGTCAATTTTTAATTTTAATTACGCAAAAAAAACAAAATCATCATATCCACATTAATATAATTACATGTATGCTAATCGAACTTTTCAAACCAAAGAAGGAACTAATATGTCATTCAAAGAATTATCATCCCTAGAAGCCTCTCAAATACAGCCGCTAGCTACTCAACAGTCATCTATGGAGAGATCTTCTCAAACAGATTCAAGAATGTCCTCGATTAGCGCATCGAACATACCACACTCCAGCACGTCTCTTATTAGTACATCTTTTGATAATCTTTCCTTACTAACACGTGCGGTAGACTCACTATCTCCATCACAACTCGAAGCCAAGATCGCGCAAATGGAAATAGAACAATCTGATGCCGATCGTCTTTTCACGATGGAGAAAACTCGTTTAGAAGAATCTCTAAAGACCTTAGAGAGTCAGTATAAAACCGCCAGAATTACTAACGAACAAGGACGACAAGTACTAAGAGATCGAATCCAACGATTCGAACAAACCATCGCTGCAGAACTCTTAGCTTGTTCTAAGCCGATAACAGACCGCCCTGCAGTTAAGCTCCGCTCTTTCCCTAACCCGCACGAAGTCAGGGCAAACAAATTGATGGCCATTATCTATCAAAAACAATTCCTAGACCCAAAGAAATATCCAGCTAACTTTATAAAAGACGCTTATACGGCTATTAGTGAATTCTCTAGACTTTATCCAGAGACTATTAAATGCACTGTACGACCAGCCTTTACTTTTGGCGATCTGCCCGTAGAAGGTGCAAACGAGAGATTACGCATTAAAGGTTGCGTCGGCTATGTCATCCCAGCTAACAAAGACCTCTTCAGCAGTAGACTAATACCAGCACAGGGAGTACTCACTTTCGAGGCGCTAAAACTGGAAGAACTTAATCTCGTAGGGGCTGATGGATACCCATCTTATGACCCTTCGGTAAGCTCTATTAAAATGGACGAAAAAACAGATACCATGCTCCTGTTCGTGGTGGAAGAGATGCAACGAATAGTGCAGGAATTAAAAACTCCATCTTCATCTTCACAACTTGTAAAAGTTTAAATATTATTATAAGCCATTGCCAAACTACTGCCAGTTTGTGCAATGGCTTTTTATCGCAGTGTCTTGATGGCAGATTCAATCATTGCCCCCCCTAAACAGAGATCCTTGTCGTAAAAAACAATAGACTGCCGCGATGTAACAGCTCTTTGGGGCGCGTCAAAAATGACAACAAGGCGATCCGCTTGATTGCTTAAAATAGTGCAAGATTGATCTTCCTGACGGTAACGAATCTTCGCATGGCATCGTAGTGGTAAAAGAGGGCAAGCGCCACTTACCCAGCTGGGTTCTGTAGCGATAAGGGCATTGGCATAAAGACTTGGGTGGTCTATTCCTTGTTCAATAATCACAACATTACGAACCATATCCTTACCTACAACAAACCAGGCATCACCAGGGCCGCCAATACCCAATCCCTTTCGTTGACCAATGGTATAAAAAGCAACGCCAACATGTTGCCCAACGATTTTGCCCTGTGTATTTTCAAAATTTCCAGGTTGATAAGGGATATAGTTCGCTAGAAAGGGTCGAAAGTCTCTTTTGCCAATGAAGCATATACCTGTGCTATCCTTCTTTTTAGAGGTGGCTAGATGATGATGATTTGCGATATCTCGTACCTCACGCTTGTTCAAATGACCAATGGGAAAGAGCACTTTATCTAAGATTGTACTAGTTAGCGTGTAGAGAAAATAGCTTTGGTCCTTACCTTGATCCACACCTTTGAGCAGACCATTTTGGGCAGATATACGCGCGTAGTGGCCAGTCGCAAGAAAATCGGCACCTAAAGCCAACGCTTTATCTAGTAGTGTTTTGAACTTAATCTCGCGATTACAAAGAATATCGGGATTGGGAGTATGCCCAGCTTTGAGCTCTCTTAAAAACTGTTCAAAGACTTGCGTGTGGTATTCTTTGACAAAATTTACCGTGTAATAAGGGATGCCAATGTGATCGCACACCTTAGCTACATCTTCAAAATCCTCCTGAGAAGAACAAGCCGTGAATGGATCGTGATCTTCCCAGTTTTTCATATATAGTCCAATCACCTCATATCCTTGCTCTTTAAGAAGCAGCGCGGTAACAGAGGAATCTACACCTCCTGACATCCCTACAACGACTTTTTGCATAGATATTATAACCAGGCCTTTGGACTTATTAGAATCCGTGCTTTTTTTCCCCAGACTCCTTGGAAATCCCCTTTCGGCTACTGCCTTAGAAAGGTTCGAGAACATCTCGATTTGGGAAAAAGAACTCTAAATTCTGACCTATAATAAGAAATGCGCAATTTTAAACATACTAAAAATTTAAAATTCAACAACTTAAAAACTGTAAATTTATTATATTTATTTAAATGTTTAAAATTAAATATAATTTAATTGTTTATTTAACTTAATAAAGTTGGTTATTATGTCTTTTTTTATAAGAATTGGCCATGCTGTAAAAACGACTCATCAGGTTTCGGTGAGTCTAAGGGGAGGAGCTGGGGGCAAATACCTGCTCAAGCCTATGGGATCCTCAGAAGACAGTAAAATGCAAGATCTGTGGACTCGATTGCAAGGAGCTGGATATCACGGAACTACGATGCGCCAACTAGGAGAAAAACAATTATCTGCACGACAGTTCGAGAGCGATGAGGCTAGACCGAGGATATACTTTGATGATCTGCAAACAGCCACACGATATGCCCTTCGACGGGCAGATATGGATCAAAGCATTCCCATTGTAGTGCAGGTTGCCTCTCAGCAAAAACCCAAAACCAACTCCATGACTCTAGAAGGATACGGTGTTAGCTGTGGTCTTGGTTTATATGATTACTTTGAAAGCCATGTAGCGCCCATAAAAATTGTCGCCACCTTCACAATACAACCTCTACCTGCATAAGTTAGTAACCTGAGTCAAATGTTCTCAAAACTCAGGTTACACACTATTTAATAGAGCTCAGCCCTTATGATTTCCAGCTGCTTCCATGGGTTCTTCTTGAGGCTCTTTTTCTAAATCAATAAAAACGATCTTATCTCCTTCGGTTGTTACTCGAAGGTGAGCCCCTTTGCCAGGACTTAAAAGGAGTTTTTCAGCCAAGGGATCTTCAAGATATTGCTCAATCACGCGGCGTAAGGGCCTTGCTCCCATCTCTGGTTGAAATCCTTTAGTAACGAGAAGATCTTTAACTTTCTCGTCGAGTTCAAGAAAGATCTGTTTGCGTTCAAGACGTTTGCGTACCTTGGTGATTTCCAGCTCGATCACTTGCATGAGATGCTGCTTATCTAATGGTCTAAAGATGACTATACCATCCAATCGATTGATAAATTCTGGTTTAAAGTGTTTCTTTATTGCACCATCGATTTTTTCTTGCATGGATTTAAAGTCAGGAACCCCTTCTGTCGCACCAAAACCAACCTCCGTGGAGCGACGAATAAGATCAGCTCCGAGGTTAGACGTCATGATGATGATCGTATTACGGAAATCGATCTTACGACCAAAGGAATCGGATAGCCGCCCTTCTTCAAGAATTTGCAAGAGCAGGTTCATCACATCCGGATGCGCTTTTTCTACCTCGTCAAAAAGCACAACACAATAAGGTCTCTGACGAATTTGTTCAGTCAGTTGCCCGCCCTCTTCATGACCAACATACCCTGGAGGTGAACCTGTCATCCGGCTCACGGCAAATTTCTCCATGTACTCTGACATGTCGACTTGAATGAGGGAATCTTCCCCGCCAAACATATTGACAGCTAGTTGTCTTGCTAACAGGGTTTTACCCACGCCAGTAGGACCTAAGAACAAGAAGGCTCCGATGGGACGATTTGGATCCTTGATATCAGCACGACTTCTACGAATAGCTCTACAGACTGTGCCGACAGCTTCATCTTGACCGATAATGGAGACTTTAAGCGCCTCTTCCATTTTAAGGACCTTAGCAGTTTCTCCTTCAGTAAGGCGGGTCAATGGAATACCCGTTTGCTTAGCCACAATGACGGCGACATCCTCTTCATCGACGATCACTTGCTGCTGTTCTTTAGTAGTTTCCCATTCATTGCGTGCTTTTTGCAAACGATCGCGTAAGGTTTTTTCATTGTCTCGGAGCTTCGCAGCTTTTTCGTACTCTTGGTGCCCGATAGCCTCTTCTTTGCCTAGGCGAACCTGCTCAATTTCCGTTTCCAAATTCGTGATCTCTTGAGGTTGATGCATTGTAGCAATGCGAGCTTTAGCCCCCGCCTCATCGATGAGATCAATCGCTTTATCTGGAAGAAATCGACCAGCAATATAGCGATCAGAAAGGGTAACGGCACCTTTAATAGCAGAGTCTGTATATACACATTTATGGTGCTCTTCGTATTTAGGTTTAAGACCCTGTAAGATTTGTATGCTTTCTTCAATCGATGGAGGTGCGACGAGAATTTTCTGGAACCTACGCTCTAGTGCAGCATCTTTTTCTATATGTTTGCGGTATTCATCAATAGTCGTTGCACCGATACATTGGATCTCACCTCTGGATAACGCAGGTTTAAGGATATTAGAAGCGTCAATAGCTCCCTCTGCAGCACCAGCGCCAACAATAGTATGTAGCTCATCGATAAAAAGAAGAATATTTCCATTCTTTTTAATCTCATCCATAACGGCTTTGATCCGTTCTTCAAATTGACCACGGTACTTAGTGCCTGCAATCATTAGAGTAAGATCAAGAGAGATTAGCCTTTTTTTCACTAGGTGGTCAGGAACGTCACCCTTGACAATAGCTTGCGCTAGTCCCTCGACAATGGCTGTCTTTCCCACCCCAGCCTCACCGATAAGCACCGGGTTATTTTTTCTTCGACGACAAAGAATAAGAATCAAACGTTCCACTTCTTCTTTACGTCCAATGACGGGATCGAGCTTACCTTCTTTACAAAGTTCAGTAAGATCATGACCATAGGCCTTTAGAGCTGGCATTTTCTCTGTGCCGGACACGGTTTTATCTTGAGAAGATTTAGATGCCGATGTACCGCCAGACATCCCCATTGGCGGTAGCTGCAAATTGAACGTTTCAAGTTCTTTAAGAACTTCTCTACGTACATCTTTCAAATTCACATTAAGGTTTTCGAGCACTTGAGCAGCAACACCATCCGTTTGTCTTAATAAAGCTAGTAGAAGATGTTCTGTCCCTACGTAGTTGTGATTCAAACTCGCGGCTTCTTCATTGGCGAATTCAAATACCTTTTTCACTTTTCCCGTCAGAGCCGGATCCCCATACACCTGGATCTCTGGACCGAAACCTACGAGTCGTTCCACTTCAGCGCGGACTGTATCGTAATCGAGATTCAGGTTACGCAAGACGTTGACCGCGATGCCCTGTCCTAGTTTCAATAGACCAAGCAATACGTGTTCCGTCCCCAAATAGTTATGATTCAGGCGTTGCGCTTCTTTCTTGGCTAGTTTGATGACTTGCTTGGCACGATTAGTGAATTTATCGAACATGTTGCAGCTCCAATGACCCCAAAAAAGTGTAGGCCTTAGACCTTTTTTTGGCAAATCATAGGGCTCTATGCAAGCAAATAATTTTTCCAGATGAAAAACTACGCATTTTTACTTGCAGAACGAATTCATAAGTAACTTATTTTGTTATAGATACAACCCGTGCATATTTTTTTATTTTGGTAATGAATCACGGGTTAAACCAGCGAGTGGAAAGATGACAATATATGCAAGCTAGGCAACGGGGCGATCCAAGCAATCATGCAATTCCATACATCCAAACACATTGAAAAGTTGGAAATTTGATAATTGTGGCACGCTATATGCAAATCCATAAACAACTCATCTTAAATAAGATAAAATTAAACAGCGAATCGAGTTCAATACCTTCCAAGTAGTACTAAAACTTGATTTCTCATGTATTCAGGCAGGTTAATTAAAAAAAACACATTAAAAGTTAGCAATTAACTAACCGTAAACAACTTACAAATATTAACACAAAAAAATCAACTTAACTATACAGGCATCTTTAAATAAACAAGATACGGTAAATTTAAATATGCTTTTTTTATGTTTATTTTTAATTAGTATTATTATAAAATCTATAGTATAAAAACATAATATTTAAATGGTAGTGGATTTATGACATTTAGATTAGATGAAAAACAATTAGACGCAGACCTTACAAACCAGAGCATTAATGAGGAACTCTCAGGCATTGATGGACGCGTTCAATCGATGAGCCGGAGTGCACTACCCCATGTAGTGGCTGAACCTCAGATTCATCCTGCCCACAGATATACCCAAGGTCTGCAGATAGTTCCAGATGAGGAGTCAACTACTGAGCAGCTTCCTTCATCTTCTTTAGATGTCCACGGTACCGCACAACAAGGTGATATGGTAAGTAGTTTTGGTGCTATTTCAGAGCAACTCCAAAGCGACCCTTATCATTCTTACATAACTTATGACGAATCCCACCAGAGGTTTGAAGTTAAACGTTTATCCCCTGGGCAGAATGTACATTGGTTGGAAATTAACGGCTTTCAAAATGGTATCCTTGTAGATTCCGATAAATTTGACTTCATAAACACTTTTTTGAACTGCCACGGTGACTGTAAAGAAGCTTTGAATGCGGCATTATTACGTCGAGACAATGTGCAATTACTAGTCTCTCTTGATGATGATTTCTCCGAAGTAAACGTTATGAATCTATTGAGCACTAGAGAAACCGTGGAAAGACCAGCTGTTTCTTCTACAAGATCACCCCAATTAACGAGTGAGCTGAATAAAAAGTTTTTTTCTCAATACGCGGCATTAGGTGAGCATGACAAAAATCTATTTACAACATCCTATGTAATAATTGATGCGTCTGGCGCATTTACAATTAAGTATTTTTCTAAAGATACAGATCCTAAGAATCTAGCATGGCTGGAAATTGAAAAAGGACGAGGTATTTTGGTAGATCTCAATCAAGTCAACCAAATTGACTCCTTTTTGAGCAAAAATAGAACTAGCAAAATGGCCTCATTTTTACCTACAAACCCACATACAACTGTGAGAAATAAGAAAGTAAAAACAAAGGAAAAACCATTATTAATGAGTAAGGATGCATTTGCATCAGTTGTGCTCCCATCCGTTGCACCTAAATCTGCTGAGGGAAATGCTCCGTATTCTGTGAGCGATCTATCGACAAAAACTCGAGGTCTTGTAGTAGCAGTTCAATCTCCTACTTCCGAAGCTGAATTAAATGAGCGCAATAAAAAGTTTTTTTCTCAATACGCAGCATTAGCTAAAGACCATCTGTTTACAGAGTCTTATGTAACAGTGAATGCTTCTGGGGCATTTACAATTAAGTATTTTTCTGAAGATACCTCTCCTAAGAATGTAGCTTGGCTAGAAGTTGAAGACGGAGAAGGCGTTTTGGTAGATCTCGAGAAAAAAGACGAGATTGATACCTTTTTGAGAACAAACAAAGCCGGTAGGATGGCCTGTTTTTTACCTGCAAATCCGCACACAACTGAAAAAAACAAAAAGATAAAGGTAAAAACAAAACCACGCCTAATAAGCAAGCCCCTGTTTGATTCAGTTGTTCAATACTTTGCCAAGACAAATATAAGCTATTATTTAATAACACGCTCGCATCAAATACCACAACTCCTCAAAGAGGCTCAATTACAGCCTGCGGCTAATGAAACTCCCTCTGCACCAGAGGATAATACACCACCTCTTTCTCCGAACGAGGCTCGATTACAGCCTGAGACTAACGTAACTCTCCCTGCACCAAAGGATAATACACCACCTCTTTCTCCGAACTTTGACCAGAGAAAGAGTCCCACAACATCTATAGGGGTGGATTCCGCGTTAGAGCAAAGTACCGAAAGCCTACGTCTCTTAAAAGAGCAAGAAGCGTTCACCCAGTTATTTAAAGACGTGAATGAGTATGGAAAAGAATTGCAAGAAATGGGAGTACGTGTTGAAGGTTTGCGCGATAAACTTTCTAGGAAGTCCGAAGACAAAAGACAAAAACTAGAAGAGCTTAAGACAATACATGAACACTTACGTATCCTTGAAGACACTTATAGAGAGCATAATTTGGAAAGTGCTCTCCCAATATTTGCAGGGAAGTTAGAAGAGTATCGAAGGATCGATGCAACAGCAGGATCAGATGAAATGGAGCTACAGGCTCTCAAAGAAGAATTTCGAAGCCTACAGCAAAAACATAACCTATTGCTAGAAAAACGTGAACGTATTAAGCAAGCCATACCTGACGATCCTTCGCATCTATCTATTGAGATGGAAGAACATCTGCGACTATTTAATATGCTTTCTGTTGAATTAGGTGGTCAATATTTTCCCTTATCATCATTAACAGAAATAAATAAGCTCTACAACTCCAAAGCACGAGAAATTAGAAACGTTATTACACATTCTTGGATCCACAACGCGCTAGGTGATGAAAAAAGGCAGAATGTTGATAAACAAAGACGAGCCGAAGAAGCGAGAAGAAAACCAAAGCAAGATCTCATTGAGGCACTAGCACGCCTGCAAAGCGGATTACAGCAGTCTCATAATGCAATCGCTTCTTTTAGTTGGGTAAACCAAAGATTAACAGCCTCAAAATATGAGCCGGGGATTGCGAGAACTTTTAAGAATGCTGTCGGAACAAAACCTACTAAAAAAGTTTTTCTGCTCATTGAAGGAACTCATGGATTACTCATGAATACCGAGAGAGAAGCTTTGGAATTACAAGAGTTTATAAAAAACTTGCAAAGCTCTACCGATGATCAGGACCAGGTTCAAGCAATTTTACACATGATCAAGGGCGTAGCAAGACCACTTTCAGACTTCCCACCAAAATTTTCTAGTGAATTTCAGACACTGGGTGGACCTGCTCCTGAAGATCTCTTAATAGATTCTCTCAAAGGTCTCGAGGGGTATATAAATCCTACCAATAGTGTTGCTGGTAGTTACCCAGGCACACTATCAAGGTTTTTTTCATGGGACATCGATCGACAAAGCATGTCAACATCCCCATATAAAACCCATCAATTTGGTAAATCAAGTAAGACATTAGTGCAGATAGATGCAAGCAGGAGACAGTATATATTGATGGAAACTAGGGAGCAGGCGGAATCATTTAAACGATTCTTAGATCAGCTACAAGATCAAGGTAAAAAAGAACAGATCCTGCAAAAACTCGATCGAGTTTCCACTTACTATCCCGATCAAAGAAGCGAGCCTAAGCGATACAGTAAAATAATCCTCCAGGATAGTAATGGGGTTCTTTAGAAATAGGTCTAAAGCACTCTTACAGATATGAAATGAGAGCGTTACAGAATTAAGGCATATATTTAGAGCTCTTTCGAAATCAAGGCTTCGAAAGAGCTCTATTTGATATCTGTTTCACCAAACCTGTCTGTGACCAGACTGTCGAAGTCGAGAACTCCTATTAGACCCTCTTGTTTAATCAAAGGGATATGAGCTCGGCCTTAGAGCCTGCATCCGCCCTAGTAATATCCGATTCCTTTTTTCAAACACTTCCTGGTGATACCAACTTAGAAGCTGTACTAATACCAAACGCAACAAATAACTTCACATTTGAGCCGCGTCAAAGCGCCGAAAATCGGCGATCGTAAACGGCATTGTATTGCATTAATACTATGCTGTTTATGATCGTCAATTTGTCGACAGCTTTCACGCAGCTCAAATGTGAAATTATTTATTGCGTTTGGTATAAAACCTGGGTTCGTCGCTTGTGTGGATTATTTTGGCCGCTTTTCGACTCCAAAATTGGGGGCTATATACCCTTGTCGATATTGCCCCCCAATCATTTGGATCGAAAATCGACTGAACCAGGTTTTAGTACAGCTTCTTACTTCGGATTACGAACAAGGCTGTGCTTTACTCCATACAAAAAGTAAACCATATAGCCAATCGCCATCCACAGAATTAGCTGCACCCAGGTGACCCAAGCTAAAGCCAACATAAGAACTAGACAACTCAACGCCCCAATGATGGGAATAAAAGGCACCCAAGGGGTCTTGAATGGTCTATGCAGATGGGGTTGTTTGCGTCGAAGAACCCAGATCCCAAGACAAACAATCATAAAAGCAAGCAGCGCCCCCATATTGGTCACCTGGCCTAAAATCCCTACAGGAAATAATCCTGTAATCACTATGGCTACCATTGTGATCAGAATGCTTGTGAACATCGGTGTCTTAAATTTGGGGTGCGTTTTGCCAAACACTTTTGGTAGTAATCCATCCTGGGCCATCGTATAAAAAATCCTAGTCTGTCCGAGCATCATGACCAGAATTACAGAACACAACCCTATGATAATGGCTATTTTAATGATGTATCGTAGCCATACAAAATTCGGCCCCAAGGCATTTACAGCTACCGCCATAGGATCGGGAACATTGAGCTGGCTATATCCAACAACACCTAATAAGACCACCGCTACAATGATATAGGTAAATGTCGAAATCCCAAGCGACCCTAACATTCCAATGGGCATATCTTTCTGAGGATTACGTGATTCTTGGGCTAAGGTAGAGACGGCATCAAATCCGATAAAGGCAAAGAAAACAATCCCAGCACCACGCAAAATCCCGCTCCAGCCAAAGTGCCCAAAGACACCGGTATTCTCTGGAATAAAGGGATGCAAATGATCCCAATTGATATAAGCCACACCACATGCAATGAAAAGAAGGATTACTCCCATTTTGATAATCACTAGTAGATTATTGACAATTGCAGCTGTTTGGATCCCCACTGAGATCATATAACCAATCACAGCTGTGATCAACATGGCAGGTACATTGAGAATATTGCCACTCGCTACCCAACCCAGAACATCGTCATAAGCCAAGGGCGCATTACAAAATTGCTCTGGAATTCTAATGCCTATATCCCTTAACAAACTCACAAAATATGCAGACCACCCTACGGATACTGTAGCTGCAGAAAAAAGATATTCTAATGTAAGGCCCCAACCAATGGACCAAGCCGCAAACTCGCCCATCGTAGCGTATGCATAAGAATAAGCACTACCTGCTATTGGAATTAATGAAGCAAATTCGGCATAGCATAATGCAGAAAAAAAACAGATGAGTGCTGCAATTGCAAAGGAAAGAAGGACTGCTGGACCTGCATTCACTGCTGCGGCTTGGCCCGTTAAAACAAAAAAACCAGCACCAATGATAGCCCCTACACCCATCGTAGTCAGATTTAATGGACCAAGAGTACGCTTAAGAGCATGTTTAGAGTCAGTGGCTTCCGCAACAAGTGCACTGATTGATTTTTTTGCAAATAACCCACGTGACATAAAATTCTCCTTGGAGACCAGGGGGAATTTTAAGATATCATTACTTAAATCTAAAGAGGAAAGACTACCTGATTGGTTCTAGGTTAGCTTCCCAATCTCGTAGGTATTCTAAAAACTGCTGTTTATCTGGACGAGAACGCAAAAATTGTTGTGCTGTTTCATTGCCACTTAAATGAGCTATCTTAGCTAAAAGGTGTAAATGTCTCTTATCCCCACTAGCAAAAAGAAAAAAAAGTGTATGGACAGGTTCTCCATCAAGGGACCCATATAGAATTGGCTGCTCAGGAAATACAACTACGACAACATCATAAGACCCTTCGAAAACAATGTCTCTAGAGTGAGGGACAGCAATTCCATGATTGAGTCCTGTGGGCATGAGACGCTCACGATCAAATAGCAATTCCTTGAGCATTTCCGGATCTCTACCGAGTAGTCCTGCCACCCTTTTCATTGTGTTTGCAATGATCTCTTCTTTTGTATTCCCCTGAATATCCGCAAAAACCCCACCCTTATGTACCGCACGGTAGAGGCTAAATTGTTGGATACCAGATTTTGTTTCTGTTTCTTCTATTTCTAAAGGTTCTGGGCCAACTTCCAACTCTTGTTTAGCGAGCGTAAGAAAACCTGGTTGATTTTTGCTAAGTTTACAACTCATCACCCAGTTTTCAATCTCAATACGGCTAAATCGATATTGAGAATTCAGCCGATAAGCAGGAATCTTCCCCTCGGCTAGCCATCTCCGAATCGTCTTCTCTGAGACATTCAGCAATTCAGCAACATCTTTGATTTTGAGATCCATAGACAACTCCTTGCATGAATGTCATTTGTATTCGATTGTTTTCGAGTTATACCAAGTGTGAGAAATAATTTCATGAAGAGAATAAAATCTTTTGTCATCAGCCATAAAAACTCGAGAAAGCGACGAACCCCGAGTCCTGCAACCACCTCTATCATGCTGATTTTAGTAGATATTAACAGCCTTCAAAAAGAGCTACCACTTGCTTCGGCGTCGTTGCTTTGAGTAATTTTTTACGTCTTTCTGGATCTTTGATTGCACTTGTCAGGCTGGAAAGGAGTCTTAAGTATTGAGCTTGCTCTTGATTCGGTCCACCTATCATAAAAATCAAATGCACAGGTACACCGTCTAATGCATTCCACTCGATACCGGGCTTAGCTTGAATGCCCACAGCGAGAAAAAAATCATCACACTCTTCAATCTTGGCATGTGGAACAGCTACGCCCATTCCAATACCTGTTGAAACAATTTTTTCTCTATCTAAAATAGCACGAAGAAACACTTCGGGATCTTGCAGTTTTCCATTACTGTCGAGGAGATCCACTAGGGCTCTTATAGCCTTGTCACGTTCATCGACCTCTAAAAACACGACAAGACGCTCATCCAAGTAGTCGGATATCGTCACAAGCTCATCTCCCTTAAATCGCTTACGCAAACCGCTAAGGCCAGAAGCAAGCTGATGATTAATGCGTGCCAGTATGGCCAAATTTTCCCTCTCCACGTGCAGTGGTCGACAACGCTATTTCAGATATAAATTCGGCTTGGACGACAGGGGTCAAAACAAGCTGGGCAATACGCATACCTGGAGTGACTGTAAAGGTTTTTTTTCCATGATTGATCAAAATCACACCGATTTCCCCTCGATAATCGGCGTCTATTGTTCCAGGGGTATTCAAGACAGTGATTTGTTCTTTAATAGCAAGACCACTGCGTGGACGCACCTGAATCTCGTAGTTCTGTGGAATGGCTACTCGAATCCCGGTAGGAATTAACCGCACTTCACCAGGAGGAATCTCTATGATTTCTTGAATGTATGCTCTAACATCTGCACCAGAAGCTAGATCCGAAGCATAAAAAGGTAATTCCACATTCTCTTCTGTAAAAATCGGAACAGGTATTTTATCCATGAAAATTGTGCTTCTTATACGCTAGACGTTACTACTTATTTCATCAGCAATCGCAAGAAACTCTTTAAGCTTGTGAGACACTGCGCCCCTTTTCTTTCCATAGACGGCATACAAGGTATCATCGCGATCATATTCTCGTTCATTATCCAGAAGAAAGTCTAATACTAAACAAAGCTTATCTTTTAATTCATGCCTATTAACAATGCAATCAATCATTCCCTTTTCAAGCAAAAATTCTGATTTCTGCGCTCCGGGAGGCAGCTTTTGACCAATGACCTGCTCAACCACTCTAGGACCGGCAAAGGCCACTAATGCATCTGGTTCAGCGATAATAAGATCGCCTAAAGAGGCAAATGAAGCTGTAACTCCTCCTGTAGTCGGATTTGTTACAATAGAGATATAAGGCAGTCCTTGTTCATGGAGTTTAGCTAATGCTGCAGATGTTTTAGCCATCTGCATTAATGACAAAATGGACTCCTGCATTCGAGCGCCCCCTGAAGCTGATACGATAACAACGGGAAGCTGTTCTTGCATAGCTCGTTCAATCATACAAGTGAGTCTTTCTCCAACAACAGAACCCATGGATCCCGCCATAAACGTAAAATCTAGCACTCCAAGAGCGATACGCCGTCCTTTTACCCTACACTCACCAACAGCTACCGCTTCACTACGGGACGATTTCTTCTGTGCGGTTTTAAGGCGATCAACATAGCTCTCAGAATCCACAAAAGAAAGGGGGTCGGTCGGTAAAATATCAGTGAACCATTCTTCAAAACTCTCCCCATCTGCAAGGAGTTGGATACGTTGCATGGCTGAAAGACGATAATGGTGATCACATTTAGGACAACAATGTAAATTCTGCTCCAGCTCACTCGCATGAATCAGCTCGTGGCAGTGTGTACATTTCAGCCAACCACTATATCCATCTTTTTTTGTAGTTTGGATCTTAATTTTCGGCTTATTCCTGGAAAACAAACCCATAGTTCACCCAGTTATCCTATTTAAATTGTAGTAACGGTAACAGAAAAGCAAAATCCAAACAACCCACTATACCCAAGCATACCTAAATCCATTGAAAACGTGGTCATTTGACAGGAAAACGCTCTGAATGCAATTCAATTTTTACCAGCACCCAACCAACTCACATTGAATTGGTTGGGTGCTACGACCAGCTCAAATACAGAAGTTGTCAAAAACTAATACCAAACGCAATAAATAATTTCATATTTGAGCTGCGTGAAAGCTGTCGACAAATTGACGATCATAAACAGCATAGTATTAATGCAATACAATGCCATTTACGATCGCCGATTTTCGGCGCTTTGACGCGGCTCAAATGTGAAGTTATTTGTTGCGTTTGGTATAACTTCTGAACTTACTTAGGTGTAAATCCTTTACTATCTAGAGGCCATTAAAAACCGTTCTTCCACATTTTTCCAGGAGACTATTTTCCAAAAATTTTTAACATAATCGGCCCGCACATTCTTATACTGAAGATAATAGGCATGCTCCCAAACATCGAGGCCTAAAAGAGGCACAAGTCCTGCAGTGCTCAAAGGATCCTGATTAGCACAACTAGCAAGCTGAAGGCGTTTATTTCCCTTATTATACCCTAGCCAAGCCCAACCAGATCCTTGTATCCCTATTGCAAGTGCACTCATTGTTTCAATGCATTGGTCTAAAGAACCAAATTCTTTCTGGATAGCTTGCAGAATTTCCCCCTTAGGAAGCTCCCCGCCGCCTTTGCTAACAGGTGCTAAGTTCGTCCAAAAAATGGAATGATTCACATGACCACCACCATTAAACCGAATGGCCTGCTGCAATGCAATCATCCCAGCAACATCCTGGGCTTTGTTCGCTTGTTCATATTTTTCCAAAGCGATATTTAAATTATTTACGTAAGCCTGGTGGTGCTTTGTATAGTGTAACGTCATAATTTCAGCAGAAATCACAGGCTCAAGAGCTGAGAAATCATAAGGTAAATCAGGTAGTGTATACGTCATCGTTACTCCTCTCCTAGTGCAATAAAGTGGTGCAGATCATAGTAGCTCGCACCAAATTTTGCCAAGTAACCTCTCCAATTGCCCTAAGGCATGGCCGTTTGGGAAGTGTTTGCACCTGCGAAAAAAATGCGGCTACTGTGGAAGGACTGGTAAAAAGTATCTCATCAAATTCTTCTAGATCAGGAAATGGCTCTATCCGACGAGGATATGTATCGTAGAGATCGCATATTTGATAACGAATCATTCTTTCTAAGAAAAATTGCTCGATGCCCCCTCGCGACAAAGCCGAACGGGGGAAAAGGACATAACTGTCTTCATTCCACTCTATGGTGCGTAATAATTGAATGATTCCTTCTTGCCTCTCTTCTCTTGCTATCCACGGAGTCCCCCAACCGTTTTGTTCTAATACCTTAGCCGTTGTTTGTCCTACGGCAATCCTCTGCGTGTTTTGAGGTATTAAGAGCTGATAGTATGGCAAAATATCTTGTAGAATCTTCACCGCATGCTTGCTAGTGAAAATCATATGCGTATACTGCGTCCAGTCGGTTAAAGCAACTGCTATGGAGGGAAGATACCAAGATCTCGGTACAATATCAAAAAGCTGTAGGTGCACCACTTCCACATTGTCCTTGGCTATCCAATGCGGATTAGAACCTAAGTATAAAATCTTTTTAGGACGCATGAATACAAAGAAACAGCTGCTTCATTTCTTCATCATTGGCTTTTGCAATCACAGCTAATCTACCTTGTAAAGGCGTTGTCTCCCCTGGTAAAAAGACCCGGCTACGATGAGTAAGATTTAAACGAATGAGCGCAGCCTCTGCCACCACAATCGCATCATAATTCCCAGCATCAAGTTGCGCTAGTCGATTCTCGATAGTACTGCGAATATCCACGCATATCGCGTCAGGGAGCACCTCTCTTACTGCTATATCTCGCCTTGCAGTAGAACTACCTATTTTAGCAAATTTTGGCAGATCACTTAAGGATTCCCCATCTCTGAATACAAGAGAGTCTGAAGCATCTATCCCCTTAGTCAACGCTATAAGAGACAGTCCATCTGGCAAAGGACTAGGAAGATCTTTAGCAGAGTGAATCGCTATACGGCATTCTCCACGAAGTTGCATAGCATCGATTTCTTTGGTAAAAAAATCACTTTTGTCCAAATTTCTCAAAGAAGTTTTCAGGTCTTTGTCCCCTGTTGTCTGCAGAAAAACAGACCGAAACGAAATTCCAAAATGAAACTGTCGTAGTTCTAACAGAACCTCTTCTACCTGATGTCGAGAAAGGAGGGAGCTGCGTGCACCTACAACGATCGTTTTTTCAACCGATGAGAGTACGGATTGCTTCTTCAACAAGCTCCACCCCTTGAATATCAATCTTGCTCTTAAATTCTATAGAAAGCCCCTGAAGATTACGTTTTGGCAATATAACTCTTCGGAATCCCAGATATGCCGCTTCTTTAAGTCGCGATTCAATTCTGGGGACGCTACGCACCTCTCCTCCTAAGCCCACTTCGCCAATCACTACGGTATCAGGGTCAATAGGTCGATTACAAAAAGAAGAGGCTATCGCCATTAAGATACTCAAGTCGATGGCCGGCTCTGTAATCCGAATCCCTCCAGCTACTGAAACAAACACATCACAGTGGTGTAAACTATATCCCATCCTTTTTTCTAAAACCGCAAGAAGGAGTGCTAGACGATTTTGATCCAGTCCAGTGGACTTACGTGTTGATGTAGAAAAGGCTGAAGCAGCAACCAACCCTTGCACTTCAATAAGCATCGCACGAGTTCCCTCCACAGTAGGAACAATCACTGAACCCACAGACTCTCTTAGTCTCTCTTGGAGGAACAATAAAGAAGGATTATTGACCTGGTTTAGCCCCTCTATCCCCATTTGAAAAAGGGCAACGTCATCCGTAGGCCCAAAACGATTTTTGAGGGCTCGTAGTAAGCGATAACCATGGTGGCGATCCCCTTCGAAATCAAGGACAATATCCACTATATGTTCAAGCACTTTAGGGCCTGCAATCTCCCCTGTCTTTGTAACGTGCCCTATTAGAAAAGTTGAGATCCCAGAACTCTTCGATAAAATCATACATTCGGCGGCAATATCTCGTACCTGAGAGACTGAACCTGGAGACGATGACAGTTCTGGCTTATAAAGAATTTGGATCGAGTCAATGATCAGCACATCCGGTTTAAGTCGGTCTATGTGCAACTTGATATGACTAAAGATTGTTTCATTGAGTAAATATAACAACTCAGCTTCGACACCCAGCCTTTTGGCTCTAAGGCTTGTTTGCTCTACAGACTCCTCACCACATACATAGAGCACAGTCAATCCCTGCGATGCCAGACCTTGACTAATCTGTAACATAAGGGTCGACTTTCCAATGCCTGGATCCCCTCCAAGAAGAGTGAGTGACCCAGCCACAATCCCTCCGCCAAGCAGTCTATCCACCTCTGACATCGAAGTAGACAATCGACGTACCTGTCCGGGATCTATAGATTTTAGCTGTACCGGCTGAGCTGCTTCAAGAGGTGTTGTAGAAAACTTACTCTTGGTAACAGCTGCCTCAATTTCCTCGACAAAAGTATTCCATTTCTGACAAATCGTACAGTTACCAGACCACTTGGTTTGGCGATGCCCACATTCCTGACAACTCCAAAAAGTCTTGAGTTTAGCCACTTTTTTCCTCAAGTTTTCGCATTGCAGCCTCTGCTGCTGCTTGCTCAGCTAGTTTTTTTGACATCCCTTCTCCTTCACCAAGAATTCCCTCATCGATCAAGGCCGCAACCCGAAATACCTTGCTATGGTCTGGGCCAGTTTCACTAAGTACTTGATAGATTGGGGTGGTCTTATGATGTTTCTGAGCCCAATCTTGAAGACGTGCTTTCCAATTTTTTCCAGGTTCTTGTAATGAGGAGCCTAAATCTTGTCCGAAATGCGTCAGAAAAAACGTGCGAGCAGCTTCCAACCCTCCATCAAGGTAGATCGCTGCAAGGAGAGCTTCTAGGAGATCTGCTAAAATCGTAACTCGCCCTCTCCCATCATTCATTCTCTCCCCTTTACCAAGAAGCACATATGGCGCAAGATCGAGTTTACCTGTAAGATAGCTACACATACTAGCTTCGACAAATTGTGAACGCAGCCTAGATAACTCCCCTTCCGGATGACCTGGGAGTTGAAGGAATAAGAATTCTGCAACAATCAATCCGAGTACTGAATCGCCTAAGAATTCCAGTCGCTCGTTATGCTCTTTAACAAGACTCCTATGCTCGTTAAGAAATGATCTGTGAACAAACGCTTGAATCAAAAGATTTTTATCTAGAAATGCATACCCAATTTTCTCTTCAATCAACGGTAGTTCTTCAAGAAAACGCTCAAAAATTTCCATGGCACCCTATGCTAGCGCCACCCAAGGGTCGGCTGTCCATGACGCCTAATATTTTATGCAGCCTAGGTCTCTTACCCAATCATCTGCAAATACTAAAGGCGATCCAAGATAAGGACAAATTACCCCAAGGGCTGTGCACGTCTAACATAGCATGATTGAGAATTATGACTAAAGTGACTAAGCTGTTTTTCCTATGCCAAAGATCAACCCTTCTTACTCTCTTTTGAAAACCCCCTATATTTTCCCTATCATAGAGGAAAAATTAGCCCTGTTAGAAACCCTGGGGCTTAAAGAAAGTGTGATCAATCTTGGCATTGGCGATGTCGCATTGCCTCTAGCTCCCGCAATCGCAGAAGCCATTTGTTCAGCTACCCGTGAGATGACCCACCCATCCGGAAAAAAGGGATATGGTCCTTCAGAAGGATATTTCTTCTTACGCGAAACCATCTGTAATCACGAATACGCTTCATTTGGATTTTCTCCTGAGGAAATTTTTATTTCCGATGGAACTAATAGCGACACTGCCAACATACAAGAACTCTTTGCTACCGACTGCAAGGTGGCTATTACAAATCCTACGTATCCTGTTTATCTTGCTAGTAACGTCATGGCAGGAAGGAATGAACACATTCTTTTTCTTCCGTGTTTGGCTGACAATGGATTCCATCCTCAGCCTCCGGAAGGACCTTGCGATCTTATTTTTCTATGTTCCCCTAGCAATCCTACTGGAACTGCTATGGACCATGCCCTTCTCAAGAGATGGGTAGACTATGCCATAGAGAAGGATGCGGTCATTGTATTTGATAACGCCTATGCAGCATTTATCCGATCCCCTAATATTCCCTTAAGTATTTACGAAATCGAAGGCGCTCACAAAGTAGCCATCGAGTGTCGTAGTTTTTCCAAAGCCGCTGGGTTTACTGGACTTCGATGCGCTTACACTGTTGTTCCAAAAACTCTGCCTCACGGACTCCATACTATGTGGCGTCGCCGCCAATCAACAAAGTCTAATGGAGTCGCTTATCCGATTCAGCGCGGTGCTGAAGCTACGTTTTCAAAAGAAGGGTATACCCAGGTGAAAGCTCAAGTAGATATTTATCTTGAGAGTGGAAAAATTTTGCGCGAAGCGCTCCATCGCAATCACCAGACATTTTATGGGGGCATCGATGCCCCTTATATCTGGTGGAAAACTCCGAACGAAATGAATTCCTGGCAATTTTTCGACCACTTATTGGACTCTTGTCGCATTATTGGAATCCCAGGACTCGGATTTGGTTCTGCTGGGGAGGGTTATTTACGTCTTTCTACTTTCACTGTACCTGCCGAAGCCCAAGAAGCTGCAGTTCGTTTAGCTAGTCTATAATAAGGATTTCTGTTTATGCGTTTTACTCTTGCCAGTGATCATTTTGACTACTATTCCAACCATGGGTACATTGGTTTCGATGGCTTATTCTCCCCTAAGCTTTTAGAAGACGTTGAGAACATTGTCACTAAAAACTCTCGTGATCTTTGGCGATCCAATCTTTCAGTCAAAAGTGTCGTTTTTGAAAGAACCTGTGCTGAAATTGCTGCTGAATTGACTCGAGCTAAACAGGTCCGCCTTGGCTTCGATCAAGCTCTTTGTTCTAATGATTCTCTTCCTTTTGGCAAAAGCTCCAGTTCGCTTGCAGATCTCCTCTGCATACAGCCTATTACTTGTGGTATGATGTTGCGTCTTACGGAAGGAAACTCCCCCCTACCCTCCACGATTTTTTGCCCATGTCCAGAAAAACGGGGAACCGCCTTGTTTTTTTCAGCTAAAATGCTGATGACCTTACTCCCCCTAACCGAATTGAAAAACCAAAAATTCCTTCTCGTTGGCTATGCTGGGCCAAAACCTCTCTATGTTGCTAAAGAGACTGATCCTGCTGTTCATAGCCTAAAAAATTTAGGCTATGGGTTTGGCGATCATCTTAACACAACAACACACCCTATTCTCTTCTCAAAGTAGATCTATCTCTAAGAAGCTGTACTAAAACCTGGTTCAGTCGATTTTCGATCCAAATGATTGGGGGGCAATATCGACTCAGAGGATATCAATAAACCGGCACGGGATACTCCTGAAGCTTACGCCAATCTCATGAAACTCGTGCCCTATAATCGCATCGGAGAGCCAAAAGATATTGGCCATTGCGCAACCTGGCTGGCCTCTGACTATGCTGATTACATCACAGGTACGACGATTTTCGTAGATGGTGGGATGACATTGTTTCCAGGATTTGCATCAGGAGGATGACACAGGTAAACAATGACGTTATACCAAACGCAACAAATAACTTCACATTTGAGCTGCGTGAAAGCTGTCGACAAATCGGCGATCGTAAACAGCATTGTATTGCATTAATACTATGCTGTTTATGATCGCCGATTTGTCGACAGCTTTCACGCAGCTCAAATATGAAGTTATTTGTTGCGTTTGGTATTAGATATTTAGAAGGCGAACTACTTTCATAGATGAAGCAATACAGTCGTTGACAGATGCACCCTGTATGTAATTTCCTACCAAAAACATATTTGGTGTTTCGTGTTTCATAATTTCGAATACTTTGGCCATCCGCTCTTGATGTCCTACTTGCAATAGTGGAATTGCTTTGGCGCATTGCCTCATTGTGATCAAATCTGGAGACCTAGTGATTCCTAGATGTTGTTGGACCCATTGTGTAGCTAAGGGGATCGCCTCTTCAGTAGGAGGAAGCATTACCGTAAGACGAGTTTGCTCTCCTCTATTATGTTCTGCAAAAATAGAAGAATCAAAAACGACACCTAATAGCGGTTGCTTTTCTATACTTGGAACAAGAAGACCGAAGCCTTTTTGTCTCAGTAAATCACCTTGATATCCTAATTGCACCATTGTAAGACTTGTCATCGGAATGTTCCGAAGACTATTAGCTATTTTTGGGTTACTTTCTATAAGCAGTTGCCCCATCACCGCGGGAGGAAGAGCGCTAATTAAATAATCGCCTTCAAAAACCCCTAATGACGTAGTGACCCTGACGCCTTGTTTGTCCTGAAAAATGGACTGTACAGTATGCCCAAGGTAAAGATTCCCATGCAAAGCATGTGCTAATGCTGTGACTAACGTCTGCACACCTGATCTAAAAGAAAACAGCCCCGGACTACTAGCATGTTTCTTTTGTTTTCTTCCCAGAGTTCTAATCAGCGCTTTGGTGATAGAACCATGTGTTCTCTCCATCTCCTTGAGTCTAGGAAAACAAGCTTTCGCTGAAATCTGCTCACTACTTACTGCATAAATTCCTATAGATAGAGGATCGAAAAACCGCTCTGCTATACTCCTGCCAAATCTTCTTTCAGCAAATTGCCAAAGAGTTTCATCTTCTAAACACTGTGCTCGATTCCACTCAGTTAATAAAGATCCCCACACTCCTTTCATGAGAGGAGATCTTATCATCGATACAAGACGCGTAGGCACCTGTTCCAAACAACCCTGAAAAAACAAAAACCGTTGCTTGGCTTCTTCACGAGAAAAAATAAGCTCTTTTTCTAAACCAAGCTCTTTAACTAAGGAAAGAAGATCTAGACTACTACCATAACGAAAAGTTCGAGGCCCAGTCTCAAATAGAAAGCCTTGTTGATCTATCGTTTCAAGCCACCCGCCCACTTTTGAAGATTGCTCGAGAACAATGACCTCATGTGTATTTCGCAAAGCAAACGCAGCACTTAATCCAGAAATCCCAGCCCCTAAAATGATCACTCGTTGTTTTTTCATGATAGCTTTCAAACAGTCCATAAATCCCTCTACGGCGTAAGGCGAGTCAAAAAACGTTCTTGACCGATGACTTTGCAATACACGAAGATAGCTCGCATGAATGATGCCACTATACAGTCGAACAGACAAGCGGAAATCGTAACCTTTCTTAAAGAGTTGCGCAATGAACTCATCGATGGGTTTGAATCGCTAGAGCCTTTAAAACATTTTGAGCGCCAATCCTGGCAACATCCTCATGGAGGAGGCGGGGAAATTTCTTGTCTTTATGGTGATGTTTTTGAGAAAGCCGCTGTCAATTGGTCTGGGGTGTACGGGAAAGAGTTTCCGATGTCTGATGGCACGGGGCCTTTTTTTGCCACTGGCATCAGCCTGATCACTCATATGCTCAATCCCCATGCACCTACCGTACACTTTAATATTCGATATATCGAAACAAAAGACTCCTGGTGGTTTGGCGGAGGCTACGACCTTACTCCTATGGGTTTTCCCTATGAAGAAGATACCCAGCATTTCCATCGAATCGCACGAGAAACCCTAGATCCCTTTGGCAATGACCTCTACCTTAAATTCTCTCAGGCAGCTAAGGAGTATTTCTACCTACCCCATCGTCATAAAGAACGTGGAGTGGGGGGCATTTTCTTCGATCACTATAATACTGGAAATATAGACTGTGACTTTATGCTATGGAGCACTGTTGGCAAAACATTTCTAGAGGCCATTCTCCCCATTTATCGGCTGCGTATCGATCAACCTTATTCCCCTAAAGATAAAGACCTGCAGCTATCTCTACGCGCACACTACGTCGAATTCAACTTGCTCTATGACCGTGGCACTAAATTTGGGTTTCTATCGGGAGGGAATCCTGAAGCCATCCTCTGTTCTATGCCACCATTAGCAAAATGGTGATTGCTTCACAACTTCAATCAAAGCCTCGACATTTTCTTCTGGAGTTGCAGGTAATACACCATGGCCGAGGTTAACGATAAATCCGGGATCTTTTTGCATGCTAGAAAGAAGCGCCCGAGTGGACTCTTTGACTGAGTCCTTAGACCCAAGTAAAGATTCTGGAGCAAGATTTCCCTGAACTGCAATGCCTTTTGGAATTTCTCGACGCAGTAGTGCCATCTCTTTTTGACTATCAAAGCTAATTGCTGTCGGTCTTATTTGCGCCAACTCTTTGGCATAGTCACATGATCCACGCATAAAGAGAATACTAGGTACAGAAATCGTCTGAACCATTCGCTCAAGATATCTCAGAGACAGCTCAGAAAACAACTCCGCAGGTAACAGACCCGCCCAAGAATCAAAAATTTGCACGACATGAACACCTGCTTCGATTTGTAAGTGAAGATACTCCAATGTAGCTTCTAAAATCTTCTCCAGAAGTCTATGTAACTTCTGTGGATGATTCTCTACCCACTGCGTAATATTTTCTCGACCGATCAAATAGCTTGCCACTGTGTAGGGGCCCCCGCAAAACCCGATCAATGGTACAGATAATTGTGGTCTAACTAATTCAATCGTAGCTCTAACATAGGACAAAACATCGCGCGCAGGTCGTAGTAACAATTGATCCACATCCTCAGTGAATCCCTGGATATAAGGACTTTTTCCTTCAGGAAACTGTACTGTCAATCCTAGCATTTCAACGACAACGAGAATATCTGAAAAAACAATAGCCGCATCCACGTCAAAACGCCGAATCGGCTGCAAAGTGATCTCAGCAGCAAGCTCTGGCGTATGAAAAAGATGGTGCAGAGAATGCCGTTTACGCAACTCTCTATACTCTGGCATATAACGCCCAGCCTGTCGCATTAACCAAACTGGCGGCCGGTTCCCGTGGTTCTCACAAGCCAGAGCTTTTAATAATAGGTCATTCACGACAAGAGTCGATCGAGGATTGCATCAACATTAAAGCCAAATTCTAGAGCAAGATCACTAGCAGGAGCCGACTCTCCAAATCCTTCCATACTGATTGCAATTCCATCTCTTCCAATCCATTTTGTCCAACCAAAGCTACTAGCCGCTTCTATGCTAACCCTCTTACCGATGGAGCCCTCAACAACGGAAGCCTTATAGTCCTCACTTTGCTTTTCAAAGATTTCCCAGCAAGGCATGGAAACAACTCGCACTGATTTGCCCCGTTTTTCCAGGGCACTAGCCACTTCCATCGCTAAAGACAATTCCGATCCAGTAGCAAATAATGTAAACTGCGGTGGCGCAGTTTCTTTTTTAATAATATAAGCTCCACGACCCATTCCTTGCTGATACTCAATCTGCGTACCAGGAATTTCTGGAAGATTTTGTCGGGCCAATACAATCGCAGTTGGCCCTTTGTAGCGCAAAGCCGCTAACCAAGCCATTTTAACTTCATTGGAATCTGCAGGTCGGATCACATGTAAATTAGGCATGGCACGAAGTGCCGCCAGATGTTCAATAGCCTGGTGCGTTGGACCATCTTCACCAAGAAAAATAGAATCATGCGTGAATTGGTAAATCACCTGCACCTTGGATAAAGCAGCTAGCCTAATGGCATTACGCATATAATCAGAGAATGTCAAAAACGTCCCAATAAACGGTGTAATCATACTAGTTTCTGACAATCCAGCTGCTGCTGCTGCCATAGCAAATTCTCGTATGCCGTATTTGATATTACGTCCATCGAACTGTCTTGGAGCAATCAATGGAAATTTCTTCATCATTGTGCAATCAGAACCCGAAAGATCAGCCGACCCCCCATAAAGATGGGGCAATAGATCCCCTAATAACTGTAGGACGTCTTGCGAAGCTGCTCTAGTGGCTATAGGAGCTTTGATCTGGAGTTTGCGTAATTGTTCTTCAAGATCGGCAGGCAGCACCCTATTTTGCATCACTTGAAATTGCTGATAAAGATCTGGATACGCCTTTGCATAGGCTCGTAATAACTCATTCCATTTTTCTTCCATCTGGGCGTCTTTGGCAAGATGTTGCTCAAAAAACGTGTATATGGACTGCGGCACATAAAAATCTTCTTCTGGAAGCCCCAATGCCTTTTTAACAAGCGCTACTTCTTCGGCTCCCAGGGGAGAACCATGCGCCTTATGAGAGCCTGCTTTATTTGGAGAGCCTTTACCAATCACTGTGTGCATCGTGATAAAACAAGGCTTGGTTTGCCCATCGCGAATTTGCGAGAAAATCTCATCCATCGCATCAAAATCATACCCATCGACTTCGTAGACTTGCCAACCGTAGGACTGATAACGCATCTTGGTGTCTTCGGAACCAGATTGTTCCAGAGGTCCATCTAGAGTAATATGATTAGCATCGTGAATGAGAACAAGATTATCAAGACCAAGGTGTCCAGCCAGAGAAGACGCTTCCGAAGAAACCCCCTCCATTAAGCATCCATCCCCTGCCAAACAATATACTTTACTATTGAAAAGTTTATGCCCCTCTTTATTGAATTTGCTGCCCAAGATCTTGAGGCCAAGAGCCATACCGACAGCATTTCCCACCCCTTGACCAAGAGGACCCGTTGTGGCTTCCACACCATCTGTCATATGCAGTTCTGGATGCCCTGGAGTCTTGGAATGAAGCTGACGAAACTGTTTAATATCGTCGAGAGTTAAGTTAAACCCTGCAAGATGCAAACAAGAATACAACAACATGGAACCATGCCCAGCCGAAAGGACAAAACGATCTCGATTCAGCCACTTGGGATTCTTAGGATTATGCCTGAGTACACACCCATAAAGGTATGCACCAAACTCAGCGCACCCCATAGGCAAGCCAGGATGACCTGAGTTAGCCTTTTGTACGGCTTCCATGGAAAGTTCTCTAATCGTATTAGCAATTTTTTGTAGTTGTTTCTTAAGATTAGCATCCACGACATCGCCTAAAAGTTAAATAAAGATACCCAAGTTTTAACCTTATAACACTTAAACTTTCAACTGAAGTTTAGCTTATGCTATCTAGGACAAAACCTCTCAAACTATAAAAACCTCCGGATTTTCTTCGTTTTTTTGACATTTCAAGGCTATGTTTGCTAGAGTACTCCCTTCAGCTTTTGTTTAAGGTGCAAACAATGACGCTCTCGCAGGACCTCCGACGTAAATTCTTACACTACTTCAAAGAGAAGGGCCATGCTGTCATCGCCTCTTCACCCGTTGTGCCACACGACGATCCCACTCTGCTCTTCACTAATGCAGGAATGAACCAATTTAAGGATGTTTTTTTAGGCAAAACCATCCGTGATTTTACACGAGCGACAACATCACAAAAGTGTATTCGCGTTGGTGGCAAACATAATGATTTAGATAATGTGGGTCATACCTCGCGACACCTCACCTTTTTTGAAATGTTGGGCAATTTCTCCTTCGGAGACTATTTCAAGAAAGAGGCAATCCTTTTTGCTTGGGAAGTTGCCACCCGTATTTTTGAATTTCCTGAGGAAAAAATTTGGCCAACCATCTTTGAAACTGATGAAGAAGCCTTTGAGTTATGGAAACAACTCGTTCCAGAAAAAAGGATCACCCGCCTTGGAGAGAAGGATAATTTTTGGTCTATGGGTGATACTGGGCCCTGCGGTCCCTGTTCTGAGCTCTATTTAGATCGAGGCCCTCAATATGGTGATGCCCCCTCTCCCAAAGAGGATGCTTCTGGAGAACGCTATCTAGAATTTTGGAATCTTGTTTTTATGCAATTCAATCGCTCACAAAGCGGCCAGCTATCACCTCTTCCAAAACAATCGATCGATACTGGGGCGGGTCTTGAGCGCGTCGTTTCACTAAAGCTGGGTGTAAATTCTGTATTTGCAACAGATCTTCTCCGAAGCCTCATAGCTGAAGTGGAAAATATATCAGGTCGCAAATACAATCCCGATGATAAGGAATTTGCCCCAGCCTACCATGTCATAGCCGACCACATCCGTTCTTTATCCTTTGCTATTGCAGATGGTGCGCAACCGAGCAATCTCGATCGAGGTTATGTCCTTCGCAAATTACTCAGACGAGCTGTCCGTTACGGCAGAATGCTCCATTTAACAGAACCCTTTCTCTCTAGGCTTCTTCCTCGCTTGATCCAGGAAATGGGTGAAGATTACCCAGAGCTAAAAACAGCAGAAAACCGGATCTGTGAGATTCTTACAGTAGAAGAAGAAAGCTTCCTTCGCACATTGAAACGCGGAGGAAACATCTTGAATAATGTGATCGAAGAAGCGAAAAATAGCTCTCCGCGCCATATTAGCGGAGAAGACGCTTTTAAACTTAAAGATACTTATGGATTTCCTTTAGAGGAAATTTTACTGATTGCAAAAGATACCGGTCTTGAGGTGAATCTTGATCAGTACCAATTACTCGAAGAATCGGCTCGTGAAAAATCCCGTAGCGCACAAGCTACCCATCATCACGTAGCAGAAGAAAGTTTATTCAAGGAATTCTTTGAAAAAATGGGCCCTTCTCATTTTACTGGCTACACCGCTGCAAATGGCACGGGCAAAATCTTGGGCATTGTACATAATGGGAAGTTCGTCGATCAACTTACACTTTCTGATGAAGCTTGGGTCATCTTAGATGAAACTCCTTTCTATGCAGAGAAAGGAGGGCAAATCTACGATACAGGTTCCCTAACTGCCGAACACCTCTCTTTTAAGGTTACAGACTGCCGCGTGCCATTCCCTGGAATTATAGTCCATATTGGAAAATTAGAGCGTGGGGAGCTATTAAGCGGTCAAATCGTCCATGCCTCTATAGACCTTCCTAGACGTCAGCATATTATGGCACATCATACGGCAACCCATCTTCTGCACTGGGCGTTGCAAGAAGTCTTAGGTACTCATATTCGTCAGGCTGGATCTCTTGTTGAACCAGACCGTCTGCGTTTTGACTTTAATCATCATAAACCCGTGACACATGAAGAACTCCGAGCTATTGAAGATCTTGTTAATGAGAAAATCCGCACCAATCAACCAGTAACGACCTATGAACTCTCTTATGAGGAAGTCCAAAAAAAGGGAGAAATTAAACAATTCTTTGGAGACAAATACGGCGCCATCGTACGCGTAGTGGATATTGATTTCTCTAAGGAGCTCTGCGGTGGAACGCATGTGCACCACTTGGGAACTATTGGCTTATTTCGCATTCTCAAAGAAGGAAGCATTTCGGCTGGAGTTAGACGTATCGAAGCTGTTACGGGTAAACCTGCTACTGAGTTCATGTATGCACAGGAAAATCTTTTACACCATTGCGCAACCCTCTTAAAAACCGCTCCCCTCAAAACTCCAGAAGCGCTGATCCACCTTATTGATCAAGTCAAAGATCTTTCACAAGAGCTCAAAACATATCGTCGTACTATCCTACATCAGAAAGCACAAGAGCTCATTCATCAAGTAGAAACCATCGGTGCACTCTCCTTTCTCATCGCAGAAGTTGCTTTACCTGCTGAAGAGCTAGGAATCCTTGCTGATGAAATTCTACAGAAAAAAAAGCCTCTTGTCCTCGTTCTTGGTGCTAGATTTGAAGATAAAGCCCAGTTGCTTGTTCGCGTAAGTCCAGAATTCACAAGCAAAGGAATCAGTGCTGCCACACTGATCAAAGAATTAGCCCCGAGTATTGGTGGCAGCGGTGGCGGTAAAATGGATAGCGCTCAAGCAGGCGGGAAAAATCCCCATGGATTAGAGGATGCTTTGACAAGAGCCAAAGAAAGCGTACAGCAAGCCATAGCCAAAGCATAACCCCTCCAATGAATGCCAAGGATTTGCTGCAAAGCTCTGCTTTAAACTCCTTTCATCAGGCAGTCACTGATCATAAAGACCTTCTCGTTGAGGGTCTTTGGGACGCTCCTAAAGCAGCCTTGTTAACCCTGGCTCAAGATGCATTGCACCAAAATATTCTTATACTCACTGGCGGGGCAAGAGAAGAGCGTCTTCTAGATGACTGCTCTTATTTTGGTATCCGTGAAGTTCTTGAATTCCCAGCTTGGGAAACCTTACCAGGAGAAGATATCGCTCCTAGTACAGATATTGTAGGAAGACGCTTAGACATTCTCTATAAACTCACTCAACCCCATCAACCTAATATAGTATTTGCATCCCTTCAAGCTTGCTTACAAAAATGTCTTCCCCCCAAAGAATTGCAATCTCTATGTCGACAGCTTAATCTAGGCGACATTTTACCCTTTGACACTCTACCAGAATACCTCAAGATTCTTGGTTATAAACACTCTGCTATTGTAAGCGACAAAGGTGAATATGCCTTACGCGGTGGCATTCTAGATATTTATCCGATCAGCTCTGCAGATCCCGTACGGATCGAATTTTTCGGTGATAACATTGAATCCCTTAGGCATTTTGATCCTATTAGTCAAAAATCCATTGCTAAATGTAATCATGTTTTCCTTTCTCCAGCTTCTGAACTTTCTTTACTACAGAATTCCACAGAACTCGTATCTATTCTCGATTATCTAGGGCCTTCTACTCTTATTGTCTTTGATGAACTCGTGGAACTAGAAGATCGTTATGTTGCTCTCAAGGGGCTTCCCGGCGCCAATTCACGCTATTTTTTAAGTTGGGAAAGACTTCTTAAAGAATTTAAAACATGCCCACGTTTGTATTTCACAGAACAACCTATCGAGGAGCTCTGCGAAATATCAAAACCATCTGCTCCCAAAGGACGTAGCTTTTATACTAGCAAAGATCCGCTTCAACCTATCAGCTTTGAGATTGCTGGTTCTTCTTTTGATGCTCATCTCATACGTCACCCATTCAGTACTATCTCAGATTTTTTTTCTCCTGTTGAAAACCGCTCCTCTACCTCCTCTGAAGAAATTCTCCACGGAATTTCTCGCCTAAATAAACAAGCACTTAACCTCCACTTTATTATCTCTGGCGAACCAGAACAAAAAAGCCTTCAAGAACGTCTTACTCACGATTGTCCACAACTTCCTCAAAATACACATTTTGAATATGGCTATCTTTCGAGCGGATTCGTGGTAGGAGATACGCTGCAAGTCGTATTACCCATGACTGAACTGACGCATCGCTACAAAGTACGTCGGCAAAAATGGAGAAACACCTATCACACCCCTGCAGCAGAATTCCATCAGCTTGAGCCAGGAGATATTGTCGTACACTTTCATCATGGAATCGGCAAATTCCTTGGATTAGAAAAACGACCTAATCACCTAGGTCAACTCACAGAATTTCTCCTCATTGAATATGCCCAGGAAGGCATGCTCTATGTTCCCATTCAACAAGCCTATTTAGTCAGTCGATACATTGGCGCTAATGAAGAAGCCCCTACATTACACACCATTGGGGGCAAGCAATGGCAACGAGTCAAAGCTCAGGCCGAAAAAGCTATCATCGGGTACGCCCATGACCTTTTACATTTGCAAGCAGAGCGCGTTTTATCTGGTGGTTTTGCTTTCCCCCCCGATAGCTTAGAGCTCAAAAGTTTTGAGGAAGAGTTTCCGTACATTGAAACAGAAGATCAACTCCGTGCTATTGCTGAAATCAAGCAAGATATGCAGCAACCCACTGCTATGGATAGGCTAGTTTGTGGTGATGTTGGCTATGGGAAAACTGAAGTCGCTATGCGTGCTGCTTTTAAGGCGGTGGCCGATGGCAAAAAACAAGTAGCCGTCTTAGTTCCTACGACAATACTTGCTCTACAACACTATGAAAATTTTAAAGAGCGCATGGCTAATTTCCCCATACGCATTGGTGTGGTGTCAAGATTTAACAAGCCTAAAGAAATTGCTAAAACTCTTGAAGACGTCGCAGCTGGGACGATCGACATTCTCATAGGCACTCACCGCCTTATCAGCAAAGATGTGCTATTTCACGATCTAGGTCTTATCATTATCGATGAAGAACAACGCTTCGGTGTGCGCGCTAAAGAACACCTAAAGACTCTTAAATCTGGAGTCGACTGCCTCACTCTTTCTGCTACACCAATTCCTCGTACCTTATACATGTCATTAGTCGGTGCGCGGACCATTTCCGTGATCAATACTCCACCACATGACCGATTACCGATTAAAAGCCTCATCGTAAAACGAGAGCCTGTCACCATTCATCATGCCTTACTTCGCGAGCTATCGCGTGATGGACAAGCTTTTTTCATCCACAATCGTGTGGAAAGTATTTTTCGAGTGCGCGATGAACTTCAATCTCTACTACCTCAAGCTAGGATTGTCGTCGGTCATGGCCAAATGTCTCCAGATGAAATCGACACCGTTTTTCACGCATTTAAGAGTGGCCATGCTGATATTCTAGTTGCGACCACGATTGTTGAGAATGGCGTAGACATTCCTAATGCCAATACCATTCTTATCGATCATGCAGACCAATTTGGATTAGCTGATCTCTATCAGATGCGTGGTCGCGTAGGGCGTTGGAATCGACCCGCCTACACGTATTTCCTTACGCACCCTCACCGTCCCTTAAGTGAGATCTCTAGAAAGCGACTCTCTGCTCTGATCGAATCCTCTTCTTATGGTGGGGGAATGAAAATCGCTATGCGCGATCTAGAAATCCGCGGAGCTGGTGATATCCTAGGCACGCAACAATCTGGACACATTGCAACCATTGGATTCCATCTTTACTGCAAACTTCTAAAACGAGCTGTCAGTGCTCTACAGAAAAAGGGTGTTCCCGATTTCTGTGAAACCAAAATGGAATTTTCTTTTGATGCCCGACTTCCAGAAGACTATATCTTGGAAACCTCCCTACGGATGGAAATTTACCATCGCTTTGGTGACGCACGCAGCTTCGAGGAAGTCGATTCCTTAGTCGATGAACTCAAAGATCGTTTTGGACCTTGCCCACCGCAAGTTCTCTGGTTAAAATCTCTGACTCGTATCAAGATTTTCGCTGCCACAAGACATATCACTCTTCTAAAATTTGACCGCATGACTCTGACAGTAGAGAAAGAAAAAGGCAAAACCTCTACACGTTTTACCGTAGCTCTAGCTACTCCCAAAAAACCAGAGCAACTCGAAGAAGCCGTACTCAATATCCTCAAACAACTCGATCATGCTAAAAAAGCTTAGTTTGGCTCTGACTCGTCCCTCTGATTTTGGACCGCGTATGCAAGTCTCCTCATGTTATATCACCTGTAAGGGACGACTGTTGCTCCTTCAGAATGCCCCTTGCAAAAGATTTAGCGGTAGCTATGGAGTTCCAGCTGGTAAGCTCGAACCTTTAGAAACACCTCTAGCCGCAGTTCTACGAGAAACTTTTGAAGAGACTGGCCTTCTTATTGATTCTAGAGAACTTCACTACCACACCACATTTTTTGTTCACTATTATGATCTTGATTTCATCTATTATGTTTTTGTCCTCGAACTTGACACTCCTCCAAAACACATCTCCCTAAGGCCAAAAGAACACTCAACCCACCTCTGGGTTAGTCCCCAAGAAGCTCTCTTCCTACCTCTTATGCCACTAGCTAAAGAATGCCTTCTCCATATCTATGGGGAGGATCTTATTTTTTGACATAGTTGAGACTCCTGCATAACTGAGTTATGCAGGAGTCTCATAGTTCAAAATCGTGCAATAATTAGACGAGCCATTCTCGATGAAGAATTTTCCTAGGGGAAAATTTTCATCGGGAAAATAAGTCATAACGCCCTCGCAAAGCGAGGGGCTTGGTAGTTAAGGAGCAGCCCCATGGGCTGCCAAGGAAAGACCTTGCATTTGCGCACCGTCAGCACTTGGATATTTTATGAAAAATCATAGGAACAGC
>Ga0207952_1000383_pt1 | contig 37938 bp, 34 predicted proteins | sample SubbioR12Aug_8Ca_FD_184831 | JGI IMG/M metagenome (GOLD analysis project Ga0207952, IMG submission 184831) | Serpentinite rock and fluid subsurface biosphere microbial communities from McLaughlin Reserve, California, USA - CR12Aug_8Ca (SPAdes) | ecosystem: Environmental > Terrestrial > Deep... | reverse complement strand
GGGGGGGGGGGGGGTCGATATGTCTTGGTTAATGGATGTAATTAGCGCGGCATTTGATGCGCTTGTTGGTTGGCTTACTTTGATTTTTACTAGCTTGAAAAATGCAATATTTGATTTTCCGGTATTAATCTTTGAAAAAATTGTTCAGGCGATAACCTTTGTTGTTAACCAGTTTTTAGGCTCGGTCGAATACTGCTTTCTTGCCTTTGGTGGAGCTGGTGCGTTGCAAGGGCGGTTTGATGCGTTAATTAGTTTGCCGGATGGAATTGGCCAAACCTTTTGTTTTCTGCTTGCCAATACAGGTGTGGCTAATGCCCTTTCCTGTATATCCGCTGCTGTCGCGTTTCGTCTGACGCGGAAAATTATAACTCTGGGGCATTGGTAATGATTATCTTCCATGAAGGTCTTCCAAGATCGGGCAAAAGCTATGAAGCGGTTGTAAAGCAAATCATCCCGGCGCTATTGAAACGTCGGCAAGTGTTTGCCTATATCGAAGGTCTTAACCATCAAAAGTTCGCTGAAGTAACCGGTATTCCGCTCGATGAAATGACCGGCAAAACCCAGCTAGTCAAAATAGATCCTTCTGAATTTTCCGCGCTGGCCAATGATGAAAAAAGCCTGGTGTTAAAAAATGCCGATGGCTGGTATCGGCCTACGTTTACCGGCCTGTTGCACCAAATCGAGCTTGAACAGGTCAAGACCATATCCAAGCATGTCGCCAACGATAGCTTGGTTGTTATTGACGAAGCGCAAGACCATTGGCCGGTTGGTGTCAAATCCCTGGATGCTGACATAACAAAATTCGTTACCCAGCATGGTCACCGCGGGATTGACATAATCATCATGGGGCAGGACAACCGCGATTGTCATGCACTGTGGAAACGCCGAATCGATCAACTCTTTGTCTTCGTTAAGCAAGATGCCATAGGTCGCCCAACAAAATACACATGGTCCAGCTTCAAGCAGAACAAAGGTAAATTCATTAAGCTGAACAGCGGAACCGGCGAATACGAAGAAAAATATTTCGGTCTCTATAAGAGCCACACTGACGGCACCTTAAACAAGGAAACCAAGCAGGACGATCGTTCCAACATTTTCAAGAGCGCAATTTTCCGCTATTACCTTCCGGCGTTTCTGGTCGTGTTGGTCGTGGCTATGGTCTACATCTATCGCTTCTTCTCGGGGGGTGGTCTGGTAAAGGCTGAACAATTACCGTCCGTCTCTGCTGTTCAAACTAAACCGGTCGCAAACCCGCCGCCAAAGCCAAGCCCGCCAGAAAAACCTAAGGAACCTGAAAAGCCTAAATCCACCTATAGTCATGCCCAATATATCGAGGAGGTCATAACCGAAACCAAGCCACGTTTAGGTGCGATTATCGAAGGCAAGGATAAAAACGGCGGCCGTGTTATTACCGCCCTTGTTCAATTCCTGGACAAGTCAAACAGGGTTATAGAAGAATTTACGCTGCCGCAGCTCGAGGCTTTTGGCTGGGGTTATCTCCGCACTGCCTACGGCCTCAAGTTGATTAAGGGCAATAGGGATATAGCCGTAACAGCCTGGCCGCTGAACATGGATCGCGTACCGCAGAATATAAACGAAGGAATTAATGCCCAAGCGCGGGCGGCAAATAGCCCACGCTCATAATCGAAACCTAAAGGCAGTTGAACCAAGGAAAGTCTGAAGATAGCGGAATGGAAGCCGACCGAGTTAGAAAATCGAGCGTTGAGGGGGTGGGGGTTGTCCTTGGCTAAGTTTCGGCCTGTAGGCCCTAGCCGCGCTCTGGACGGCCAAGCGGGCTTGTTTGACGAGGAACGAGGAGTTTGCCCGCTTGGCCGGTCGGCTCCAGGGCGCGGATAGGGCCGTATAGCAGGCCGCGACTTTGACGGGGATTACCTCTACTCACTGAATGCCGCTTTTCTTCGAGGGAAAGCTAAATGAAGCGCGCGAAAACAGCCCGTTACGGCTCGCTTCAATTATGGTAAACGAAATAGCAGGGCTCTTAGATGTCCCTGTAGCACATCTTAATAAAAGTCATTAATAATGACTTAAAAGCAACATTAAGCCCTTAAAGGGTTACATTGGAGACAAATTAAATGGCATTAATGGCAAAGGACAATTTACGAAATTCAGCAATTGAATTTTTCGACGAAGAGTTGGCAGCAAGGCGTGGTGAATTGTTTGTTGGTCCTGATGGTGTTTGGAATTCTAAGTCGGTGACTGTCTTGCATAACGGTGTTGATACCGTTAAACAGCTCTATTCCGGCTTGGTAATCAAACAACAATTCGAAAATATTCAGTCCGCTTACGATGCAATGATGGAAGAGGTGGAAATAGATGGTTCCCTGTGGCGTCTAGGCTCCGGTCGTCGCGGTGGTTATCGCTACGCGCTGAATAGTCGGGAACGCGGATTGGTTATCCTCCTTGGATCGTTTTACTGCCTGCCCGAATACAACGGCCACCATCTAAAAATTGAAACATCGCCATCTTTCACCCTTGGCCGTACAGTTGATGAAATTCAATACGATTTGGATCGTATTGCTAAGCTCTTCATTACTCAGTTATTGCATACGGGTTGTGCTGTCCATTTTTGTGCCGACGTGCAAGGCTGGGATTGTCCGCATGACTTGGACTATCGTCTAACCGCCCGTGCAAAGCGTGTCGTCCGCAACTCGGGGATTCAGACTATGGAATACAACGGATCCGATATTGCTATGTGCTACGGCAAAGGCCAGTCATTTCTATTCGGCACGGCGTCATCTCTGCAATTCGCTGTTTATAATAAAACTAAGGCCGTAAAGGATAAGGGCGAAGAACATCTATGGCCGAAAATCTGGGGCACTAAGCTTAATGCGGCGTGGGAATCCGCCTATGATCCGGAAAAGACGGTATGGCGTATCGAAGCAAGGGCGCATCATTCTGTTGTTGAGCAGTTCTCTCGCGGCATAAAGCAAGACCTAAGGTCGTTTAAAGCTGTGGCTGAGCATTTGACCGGTCTTTGGCAATACGCCTTAAATAATTTCCGCTTGGACGCCGACAAAAACTATATTGATCCATTTTGGCAATATTTGCGTGACGATTTGATTTTCTATCATGATGCCAAAGCTATTGAATATAAACGTGTTTATAAATCAACGGATCAAAACCCCACTCCTTCGGATCGCGCGGTAATGGTTTGTTTCGGCATGTTGTGTTCGCTCTACGCCAAAAATCAATTTAGTCTAAATAAGGCTAGTAATGCCCTGGTTAATTCGGGAATCTGGGCCAATCTATGTTCTATTTACACGTCTAGGGGCCTGGACGATGTCGACATAATGTGCGACTTGGAATCAAAGCTTTGTCGCTTTCCTTTCTACCGCAAACAATCGGCGGTCGCCGATATTGTTTACCCGTTTTGAAAAATGTGCGACCTGGCCAATGGTATTGTTATCCTTCGGATAAACAATGATTAAAAAGCAAGAAAATGGTTCTTGGCTCGTTGACATTCAACCGGGCGGGCGTGGTAATAAACGCTATCGGAAAGCCTTCAAGACTAAGTCTGATGCTTTGGCTTTTGAGCGAAAATTGCAAGCACAGGTCATTGATGATCCCTTTTTTGTCTTGCCAAAGCGTGATTATCGCCGGTTATCTGAAATACTGGATATGTGGAACCATAGCATTGCGCCTACCATTGTGACCGGTAAGCAAGTTCATCAACGATTGATGGCCGCTACCCTTGCCATGGGTGACCCGGTGTTGTCCGGTTCTCTAGGGTCAGCGTTTGCCGAATACCGGGTTAATCGATTGGCTAATGGCATTAATCAAGCAACGTTGAATAAAGAACTGTTGTCCTTTAAGTCTGTTTTTGCTCAGTTGGAAAAGATCGGTAAGTGGTCCGGTCAAAATCCCTTCGGCGCGTTGCGGATTGTAAAAACACATCAGCCCAAAATGAGTTATTTGACGCCTGAGCAGGTAATTAAGCTTATGGAGTCGCTGGCTCAATCCAGTTCTGACGCCTATGTTGTTGCCTGGGTGTGTCTCTCTACCGGGTGTCGATGGCGGGAAGCGCAGCATTTAACCTTGTCTGATATTAGGCCTGGCCTGGTTACCTTCGGCAAAACCAAGTCTAAAAAATCCCGCTCTGTTCCGATCTCGGCAAACTTGTATACAGCATTGAACGACATACTGTCACAACGTCGGTTGACTGACTGTTACACGGCATTTTCAAGGGTACTCAAGGAAACGGGTATAGATTTACCTGAAGGCCAAAGAACTCATGTTCTTCGCCATACTTTCGCCAGTCATTTCATGATGAACCGTGGAAATATTCTTACGTTGCAAAAAGTGCTTGGTCATGCGTCCTTAGAAATGACCATGCGATACGCACACTTATCGCCGGACTATCTCCAGGAAGTCTTGGAAAAAAACCCGGCGTTGACAATCGGTTGCCAAAACTACCAAACCGTAGAAACAGCGGAAACTCCAAGTTAATGATTATTAAGGTATTTATCCTTAATCGCTTGACTTAATTGATAGGCCGCCATGGCATACAGCGGGCTGTGATTGTAGCGGGTGATGACATAAAAATTATGCAGACCCAGCCAGAGTTGCTCGTGGTCTGGCATGGGATAACTCAGTAGTTTGGCCGCTTCGTTGTTGCCCAACTGCTTCGGAATTTCGACGCCCAATTTGCGCAGTTCGCCTATCGATACATCCGGCTTGACGCCTTTGCTTAAGGCTTTTTTATAGGCATCGCCTTTGGCCGAGACTTGGTAGCTAATGGCCCCGCCGCGTTGCCAGTGGTTGGCGACGAAATAGTTGGCCACGCTGGCGATAGCGTCGCTGTCGTTATGCCAAATGTCGCGTTGTTTATCCAGATCGAAATCCTTGGCGTAGGCCCGGTAACTGCTGGGCATGAATTGCGCCAAGCCCATGGCGCCGGCATAAGAGCCCAGGGGTTGCAAAGGGTCCAGGTGCTCTTCGCGGCTCAACAGCAAAAAGTTTTCCAACTCTTTCAGGAAAAATTCGCTACGGGATGGGTAGGCAAAACCCAAGGTCGATAAGGCATCAATTACCCGGTATTTGCCGGTAAAGGCGCCGTATTTGGTTTCCACGCCGATGATGGCAATGATGATTTCCGCCGGTACGCCGTACTGCTGTTCCACGGCTTTTAGCGCGGCTTCGTTGTCGCGCCAGAATTGCACGCCGCCGTCTATGCGGGAATCGGTCATGAATATTTCGCGGTATTGATACCATGGCTTGCCTTCCGCCGGCTTGCCCATTGCATCCAGGATAGGTTGCTGGATAGCGACCGACTGAAATAACTGCCTCAGTTCCGTTGCGTTGAAATGGTGCTGTTTGACCATTTGCTCGATAAATCTATTTAAGGCCTCGGTTTGCGGAATTTCGGCGTTTGCCGCGCTTGCCGCGAACAGGCTGGCGCAGAGCAGGGCGGCGGACAAAAGAATATTCGGTTTCATAAGCTTGAATTAAATGGGTAAGAGTTTACGGTGAGTGTGTATCGACATCAAAATGCCGAAGCCGGCCATCAGGGTCACCATGGAGGTGCCGCCGTAACTGACCAAGGGTAACGGAACGCCGACCACCGGTAAAATGCCGATCACCATGCCGATGTTGACGAATACATAAACGAAAAAAGTAAAAGCCAGGCTGCCGGCCAACAAGCGGCAATAGGTGTCCTGGGATTGCACGGCAATATAAAAGCAGCGGCTGATGACCAGCAAGTATAAGAATAATAAACCGAGGCAGCCGAATAAGCCGAACTCTTCGGCAAACACGGCGAAAATGAAGTCGGTGGAGCTTTCCGGTAAAAAATCCAGTTTGGACTGGGTGCTGCCCAGCCAGCCCTTGCCGTTGATGCCGCCGGAGCCGATGGCGATTTTAGATTGGATGATATGGTAGCCGGTACCCATCGGGTCGGCTTCCGGATTAATGAAAGTCAAGACCCGGTTGCGTTGGTATTCGCGCAAAAAATGCCACAAAACCGGGGTCGAGGCCGCCAGAATCGCGGCAATACCGATCATGAACCACCAGGAAAGGCCGGCAAAAAACAGCACGGCGGCTCCGGAACTGGCCACCAGCAAGGAGGTGCCCAAATCCGGCTGCTTGGCGATCAGCAGCACGGGAATCAGTAGCAAAATGCCGGCCGCCATGACATGTTTAGGTTTGGGCGGCAGCGAGTGTTCGGACAAATACCAGGCCACCATCATCGGTGCGGCTATCTTGGTGAATTCGGACGGTTGAAAGCGGAAAATGCCTAAATCCAGCCAGCGCTGCGCGCCCATGCTGATTTGCCCCATCACGGCAACCGCCAACAGCAGTAGCACGCAAAGGCTAAAGAAAGCCACCGAAAAGGCTTGAAAGCGGCGAGGATTGACATGCGCCAGCACGATCATCACGGCAATGGCCAAGCCGGTGCGGCTGGCATGGCGGATTAACAGCGCCTCGTTCTGGCCGCCGGCGCTGTACAAGATCACAAAACTGAGCGCGCAAATCAAGATCAGGCTCAGAAATAACGGAATATCGATATGCAATTTACGCAACAAGTTGCCGAGTAAGGACGGCGATTGAAACTGCTCGGTGCGCATTTCAATCTTCATGCGGCGCCTCCTTTTGGGGGTTGAGATAGGCGTTGATGATTTCTCCGGCCATGGGGGCGGCAATCGAGCCGCCGTGGCCGCCGTGTTCGGCGACTATGGCGACAGCGATTTTAGGGTCGTGTACCGGCGCAAAGGCGATAAACAACGCATGGTCGCGCATTTTAAAATCGATGGCATCCTCGTTGTATTTTTCTTCCTGCTTGACGGTAAAAACCTGCGCCGTGCCGGTTTTGCCGGCAATCTGGTAATTGATGTTTTTGGACAAGCGGCCGGCGGTGCCCCGGTTACCGTGCACTACGTTAGTCATGGCGAAGATAATGTTATCGACATATTGTTTTTTCAGGGGAATTTTGGTTTCCGGCAGCAGGTCCGGCGGCGTGGCGAAATCGGGGGTGATGATCTCCTGCACCAAATGCGGGGTAATCACCTTGCCGTAATTGGCCAAAATCGCGGTGGCGCGCGCCAATTGCAGCGGGGTGACCTGGGTATAACCCTGGCCGATGCCGGTGATCAGGGTTTCGCCGGGATACCAAGCCCGGTTGCGGTGGCTGCGTTTCCAGTCCTTGGTCGGCATCAAACCGCTGACCTCGCCGACCAGATCGATGCCGCTTTTTTCGCCGAAGCCGAAACGATGCATGAAATCGGACAATCTGTCGATGCCCAGGGCCAGCGCCAAGTCGTAAAAATAGACGTCGCAGGATTGGGTGATGGCGTCGTTCATGTCGACCATGCCATGCCCGCCTTTCTTCCAGTCCCGGTATTTGTGCTTGACGTTGGGCAACTGGTAATAACCCGGGCAAAACAACCGGTGTCCGAAATCGATGACACCGTATTCGAGGCCGGCCAGGGCGACAAAGGGCTTGACGGTGGAACCGGGCGGATATAAACCGCGCAGGGCGCGGTTATACAGCGGTTGATCGGGCGAGTCGCGCAGGGCCTTGTATTCCTTGTTGGAGATGCCGGTCACGAACGGATTGGGGTCGAACCCGGGCCGGCTGGCAAACGCCAATACCCCGCCGGTTTTGATATCGATGGCCACGGCGGCGCCGTTGTATTCGCCCAGCGCATCGTAGGCGATTTTCTGCAGATCGATGTCCAGAGTCAGGTAAATGTTGGAGCCCGCGATCGGCTCTACCGTGGCCACCGTGTTGACGGCGCGGGCCTGGGCGTTGGTTTCGATTTCCTCGTAGCCGGCGGTGCCCAACAATTGGGCTTCGTAGGATTTTTCGATACCGTTTTTGCCGATAATGTCGGTGCCGCGGTATTCGGCGGTGGGCAAGGTTTTTAATTCCTGCTCGTTGATGCGGCCGACATAGCCGACCACATGCGCGGCCAGTTCGCCGTAGGGATAATGCCGCACCAGGCGGGCATAGACGTCGACGCCCGGAAAATAGGGCCTGACCACGGCGAATTTCGCCACCTCCTCGTCCGACAGGTTTTGCAGCAGCGGCGTGGTGGTAAAGGCTTTATTGCGTTTTCTTTGTTTTTGAAACTGCTCGATTTTTTCGTCGGGTATGGCCAACAGGTTTTGCAGTTTCGCCAAGGTGCCGTCCATGTCCTTGATTTGCTCGGGGATCAATTCCAGGCTGTAGGTGGGGACGTTTTCGGCCAACATGCGGCCGCGGCGGTCGTAAATGATGCCGCGAGTGGGGGGCAGCGGCGAAATTTTAATCCGGTTGTCCTTGGATAAAGTGGCGTAATGCTCATGCCCGACCACCTGTAAATAAATCAATCTGACAATCAGGCCGGCGATCAACAGCAGAATCAGCAAAAAAGCCGCCACGACACGGCTCAAGAATATCCGGTTTTCCGCCAGAGAGTCTTTGATGGCAAATTGTCTATCCATCTTGTCAGCTGATACGCGCCAAAACCCGAATCGCCCGCAACACCATGAATACCAGCGGCCAGACCAAGGTGCCGGTCAGCACCGGATACCAAAACGATAAAGGCAGCCGATTGGCCGCCTGCATGCTTTCCATGCCGAAAATCAAGCTTTGGCCGCACAGCAGGCAAAAAAACACGAACACGCATTGCTGTATCAGCGGAAATTGGCGCAGCCGGCGGTGTTGTCTGATGCTGAAATAGCTGAACAAAGCATAGATCAGGGCGTATTGCCCCAGCAGGTGGCTGGTCAGCACATCGGTTAGCAAACCGGCCGCGAACGCCGTGAATACGCCGAAGCGCTCGGGCAGGGCGATGGACCAATAAATCAAAACCAGTGCGATCCAATCGGGGTTGAATTCAACCGTGCCGGGAAATAAGTCCATGATACGCAGCGTCATGGCGATAGCCAGCGTTGCCAAGAAATAGACGGGCGCGAACGGGCTAGGGCTCGGCATGCTCGGCTTCCGGTGTGTCGGGGGAGGGCGGTGCTTGGTCCTTGCCCAAAAATACGGGGGTCGAGTCGCTCCAGACGATCAGAAATTCGCGGCTGGTTTCCAGTTGCGCCTTGGGAGTGGCGTAAATGTTGGCGAACGATTTGTCCGGCCGGGTTTCGAATTTATCGACCACGGCCACCGGATAGCCGGCCGGGAATACGCCGCCCAAGCCCGAGGTGACCAGCAAATCGCCTGGCACGATGTCGGCGTTTTTGGCTAAAAAGGGCAGTTGCAGGCGGTTGGGCAGGCCGGTGCCGAAAGCGATGGTGCGCAGGCCGTTGCGATTGACTTCAACCGGAATGGCATGGTCGGGGTCGGTAATCAGCATGACTTCGGAACTGGACGGCAGGGCGCGTATCACTTGGCCGACGATGCCGTTGGCATCCAGCACGGGCTGTTCCGGGTGCACGCCGAAACGCGTGCCTTTGTTGACCACCACAGTGTGTTCGTAGGCAGCCAGTTTTACCGACAGCAATTCGGCAATCAGCACTTGTTCGCCGAGTTGGAAGGAGTTTTCCAGCAATACGCGCAGCCGAATGTTTTCCTTTTCCAGTGCGTCCAGTTTTAACAGTTTGGCGGCGTTAATCAACTGGGTTTCTTTCAGGCGCTGGTTTTCCTTTTGCAGGTCGACGTAGGAAAACACGGTGTCCGACATGGATTTAATGCTGTCTCCGGGCAGGCTGGCCAAAACCTGGATCGGGTAAGTTGCAATAGACAAGACCGAACGCAGAGGATGCAGAAACTGCGTTCGATAATCGGTTACCAATAATGCGATTGCAGCCAGAATCGCTACTAACAGGCGCGTGTTAAGCGAAGGGCCTTGGGCAAATAAAAGTTTTATGGCAAAACCTCAAGCATTATGATGAAACGGCAACACGGCTGAAAGTGGCCGCCGATTAAAGATGGCCCATACTACCACAGCAACAAGGCGAGCGGTGGCTGCCGCGCGTGCCGCGCAAAGACAGTCCGATCCGGAAGTTGCCTTTGACGACGAATGTCGGGCGGCGGTAAATTTATTCCAAGGAAAACGCCGAAGCGCCTTTTTTGTCCAGCATTTCCAAAACCATGCCGCCGCCCCTGGCGACGCAGGTCAGCGGATCGTCGGCGATAAATACCGGCAGGCCGGTTTCTTCGGCGATCAAACGGTCGATGTCTTTCAACAAGGCGCCGCCGCCGGTCAGTACGATACCTCGGCTGGCTACGTCCGCGCCCAATTCCGGCGGGGTTTGTTCCAAGGCGACCTTGACGGCGCTGACGATGCCGGACAGGGGTTCCTGTAAGGCTTCCAAAATTTCGTTGCTGTTCAGCGAGAAGCTGCGCGGCACGCCTTCGGCCAGGTTGCGGCCGGTGACTTGCATTTCTCGCACCTCGCTACCCGGATAGGCGGCGCCGATTTCGTGTTTGATTTTTTCCGCCGTGGCCTCGCCGATCAGGGTGCCGTAGTTGCGGCGCACATAGGCGATGATGGCGTCGTCGAAACGGTCGCCGCCGATCCGGACCGAGGCCGAATAGACGATGCCGTTCAAGGAAATCACCGCTACCTCGGAAGTGCCGCCGCCGATATCCAGCACCATGGAACCGTGCGGGGTGTCGACCGGCAGGCCGGCACCTACCGCCGCCGACATGGGTTCTTCGATCAGATACACTTCCCGAGCGCCGGCCATGGCCGCCGATTCGCGGATAGCGCGGCGTTCCACTTGGGTGGAGCCGCAAGGTACGCAGATCAAAATACGCGGGCTGGGGCGCAGCAGTTTGTTTTCGTGTACTTTTTTGATAAAAAACCGCAGCATGCGTTCGGTGACCGCAAAATCCGCGATCACGCCGTCCTTTAACGGGCGGATGGCGGTGATGTTGCCGGGCGTGCGGCCCAACATGCTTTTCGCCTCGGCGCCGATGGCGGCGATGGTTTTTTGGCCGCGGATTTTGTCTTCCTTGATGGCGACTACGGAAGGTTCGTTGAGGACGATTCCTTGGCCCGGAACGTAAATAAGGGTATTTGCGGTACCCAAATCGATCGATAAGTCGTTGGAAAAGAGGCCGCGAATTCGTTTGAACATGATTACACCAAAGCGCACAGAAAATCCCGCTACTTTATCAATCAAGCAGGCAGTTGGGCAAGATATAAAGTATCATATTTGCATTACTCAATAGGGAGCTTAATGATGTCGTTGACGGCCAGTGACGTGAAAAAAATCGCCCACCTCGCCAGGTTGGGCATACAAGAACAACAAATCCATAGCTATGCTGATGACTTGTCCAATATGCTTGATTTGATGACGCAAATGGGACAGCTTGATACCTCGGGCGTAGTGCCCATGGCCCATCCTCTGGATCAGATGCAGCGCCTGCGCGACGATGCGGTAACCGAAACCGACCAGCGCGGCCGCTTTCAGTCCATCGCCCCGCAAACCGAGGCCGGACTTTATTTAGTACCTAAAGTTATCGATTAAGGACGATTATGCACAACCTTACCCTAACCGAACTGGCAGCCGGGCTGCGCGGCAAACAGTTTTCCAGCGTGGAATTGACGCAAGCCTTTTTAAGCCGCATCCGCCGGTACGAAACCTTGAACGCCTTTATCACGGTTTGCGAAGACGGTGCGTTGCAACAAGCGCGGGAGGCCGATGAATTGCTGGCGGCCGGCCATGCCGCGCCGTTGGCCGGTATTCCGCTGGCGCAGAAAGATATCTTTTGCACCCTAGGCAGCAAAACCAGCTGCGGTTCAAAAATGCTGGATAACTTTATCGCTCCCTATAACGCCACGGTGGTGGAAAAATTCAACCAAGCCGGCAGCGTGATGTTGGGCAAGCTGAACATGGACGAATTCGCCATGGGTTCGTCCAACGAAACCAGCTTTTATGGGGCGGCGCACAATCCGTGGGATGCCTGCTGCGTACCGGGCGGCTCATCCGGCGGTTCCGCCGTTGCGGTGGCCGCCCGGCTGACGCCGGCCGCTACCGGTACCGATACCGGCGGTTCGATACGGCAACCGGCGGCTTTTTGCGGCATCACCGGTTTGAAGCCTACCTACGGCCGGGTGTCCCGCTACGGCATGGTCGCCTATGCTTCCAGTCTGGACCAGGGCGGTCCCATGGCGCGCAATGCGGAAGACGCGGCCTTGCTGCTGCAGGTGATGGCGGGTTTCGATGCCAAGGATTCCACCAGCGTCGACCAGCCGGTGCCGGATTACAGCGCCGGCCTTAACGACAGTTTGCAAGGTTTGAAAATCGGTTTGCCGAAGCAGTTTTTCAGCGCCGAGCTGGATGCGGATATGGCGGCGGCGATTCAGGCGGCGGTCGACGAATACCGCAAACTCGGCGCGGAAGTCAAAGAAGTGGACATGCCCAACCTGAAGCTGGCGATTCCGGCTTATTACGTGATTGCCTCGGCGGAGTGTTCGTCCAATCTGTCGCGTTACGATGGGGTACGCTTCGGTTATCGCTGCCAAAATCCCGAGGATTTGACCGATCTGTATACCCGTTCGCGCGGCGAAGCTTTCGGCGCCGAAGTCAAACGGCGGATTCTGATGGGCACCTATGCGCTGTCCGCCGGTTATTACGATGCCTATTATTTAAAGGCGCAACAAGTGCGCCGCCTGATCAGCGACGATTTCAAACGCGCTTTGTCGGAAGTCGATGTGCTGATGGGGCCGGTTTCGCCCGGCACAGCGTTCCGTATCGGCGAAAAGACCAGCGACCCCGTCCAGATGTATTTGGAGGACATTTACACCATCGCCATCAATCTGGCCGGTTTGCCGGCCATGTCGGTTCCGGCCGGCTTCGTCGACGGTATGCCGGTCGGCTTGCAGGTGATCGGGAATTATTTCAGCGAAGCCAAACTGTTGAATATCGGCCACCGCTACCAGCAAGCGACCGACTGGCACCTGCAAATACCAAAAGGCTTCGAATAACACGGGAGGCAACATGGCGCCTATCACGCAATTATCGCAACTCGACCCCAACGGTATCTACAGCTATGCCGATTATTTGACCTGGCAGCTCGAAGAATCGGTCGAGTTGATCAAGGGCAAGATCATGGCGATGTCGCCGGCGCCAAGTAGAAAGCACCAAACCGTAATCACCAATCTCGGTGGCAAGCTTTATCAGTTCTTTCATAAAAAGCCGTGTAATTTGTTTTACGCGCCATTCGACGTCAAACTATACGACCGCCGCAAATCGCTGCTTAAAAATGGCGAAGCCTTTAGCGTCGTGCAGCCCGATTTGTGCGTGATCTGCGACAAGGACAAACTGACCGAACAAGGCTGCGATGGCGCGCCGGACTGGATTATCGAAGTCTTGTCGTCGGGTAATAGTCGCAAAGAAGTTCGCCTGAAATTCGATTTGTATGAAGAAAGCGGCGTCGGCGAATATTGGCTGGTATTCCCCTACGAACAAATCGTCCAGCAGTTCGTGCTCGACGATAACGGTAAATATCAATTGCGCGCATTGTATCCCGGCAACGAAATCGCCATTCCGCATTTATTCCCCGACCTGCAAATCGATCTGAACGACGTTTTTGCCGAATAAGCTATAAAGGAAATCAAGCATGAACTCACAATGGGAAGCCGTCATCGGCCTGGAAATCCATACTCAACTTTCCACCAAATCCAAAATCTTTTCCGGCGCCTCGACGGCATACGGCGCCGAACCCAACACCCAGGCCTGCGCGGTCGATTTGGGTTTGCCGGGGGTGTTGCCGGTGCTGAACAAGGATGCAGTACGCAAGGCGGTCACTTTCGGTTTGGCCATTGATGCGGACATCGCGCCGCACTCGGTGTTCGCCCGCAAGAACTACTTTTACCCCGACCTGCCGAAAGGCTACCAGATCAGCCAGTTCGAACTGCCCATCGTCGGCAACGGCCATCTGGACATCGAAGTCGATGGCGTCGAAAAACGCATCGGCATCACCCGCGCCCATCTGGAAGAAGACGCCGGCAAATCGCTGCATGAAGACTTTCACGGCCTGACCGGCATCGATTTGAACCGCGCCGGCACGCCGTTGCTGGAAATCGTCTCCGAACCGGACATGCGTTCGGCCAAGGAAGCCGTGGCCTACATGCGTAAACTGCACGAACTGGTGCGTTATCTGGAAATCTGCGACGGCAACATGCAGGAAGGCTCGTTCCGCTGCGACGCCAACGTCTCGGTGCGTCCCAAGGGCCAGAAAGAATTCGGCACCCGCGCTGAAATCAAGAACATCAACTCGTTCCGCTTCGTCGAAAAAGCCATCAACCACGAAATCGAGCGCCAAATCGACGTCATCGAAGGCGGCGGCAAAGTGGTTCAGGAAACCCGCCTGTACGACGCCAACAAGGACGAAACCCGTTCGATGCGCAGCAAGGAAGAAGCCAACGACTACCGCTACTTCCCCGATCCCGACCTGTTGCCGGTGGAAATTGAACAGTCGCTCAAGGATGAAATTCGCGCCACGCTGCCGGAATTGCCGGATGCCAAAAAACTGCGGTTTCTCGAACAATACGCGCTGGATGCGGAAAGCGCCGCGACGCTGACTTCGTCACGCGAACTGGCCGATTTTTACGAAGCCGTCGTCAAGGCATCGGCTGGCGAAGCCAAACTGGCCGGCAACTGGATGACCGGCGATGTACTGGGCGCCTTGAACAAGGCCGGCCTGGAAATCGGCGCTTGCCCGGTCAGTGCCGAACGCTTGGCCGGCCTGCTGAAACGCATCGCCGACAACACCATTTCCGGCAAAATCGCCAAGCAGGTGTTCGACAAACTGTGGAACGGTACGGAGACCGCGGATGAAATTATCGAAAACGAAGGCTTGAAGCAGATCACCGATACCGGCGCCATCGAAGCCATCGTCGACAAAGTGATTGCCGCCAACCCGGTTCCGGTCAAACAATATCTGGCCGGTAAGGACAAGGCGCTGATGGCGCTGGTCGGCCAGGTCATGAAGGAAACCCAGGGCAAGGCCAATCCCGGCGATGTGAATAAGATGTTGATAGCGAAGTTAAAAGGCTAAAAGCGTGCCTAGGCCGCCATGCTCAAGCCGCCGCGCCGAGGCTGCGGATAATAAGGCCCGCGTAATTCCCGGCTGGGATTACCCGATAGCCTGACGGATTTATGCCTCGGTTTTTTTGGGTTTTACCTTCGCTTAAAACAATCGCCGTCAAAAAACCTTAATCTAAAGGTAATCATGCTGTCATAGCTTGCTCGCTACAATGTCGGCTCTATCGCCAACAGCGGGAGTCCACGCTATGCTCGGATCGAGTTGCTCGGTTGCTTACCGGCTCGTGGGCCGTTTCGGCGGCATGAAAATTTACGAAACCATGCGCCGGAGGCAACCGCGGTTTTTTATCGAAAGCGGCGATAGCGTTTATGCCGACGGCTCTATCAAAGCTGAGGTAATCGCCGAGAGCGGCCAGATCTGGACTAACAGGGTCACGCCGGCAGTCGGCAAGGTGGCGGAAAGCCTGGCCGAATTCCGCGGCCGCTACAAATACAATCTGCCGGATGAACATATCCGCCGTTTCAATGCCGAGGTGCCGCTGCTGGCGGCGCGCGCTACCCAGACCTTCCGCGAATACGCACCGCTGCGTCCGCATGATGCCGAAGAATCGGAGCGTATTTACCGCAAAATCGCCTACGGTCCCTTGTTAGACGTGTTTGTGTTGGACATGCGCAGCTATCGCGGGCCGAACACGGCTAATTTGCAGGCGGGGGAAAGCCGGGAAACCGCCTTTTTGGGCGAGGCTCAATTGGCCTGGCTGCAACGCGAACTGCAAGCGTCCGCCTGTTGCAGTTTGTCAAGCATAAACATATCGACAATATCGTCTGGTTGGCGGCGGACGTGCATTACGCCGCCGCGCATTATTACGACCCCAAACAAGCGGCCGGCACCGATTTATCCCCTGTTTGGGAATTCGTTTCCGGCCCGTTGAATGCCGGTTCGTTCGGTCCCAACAGCACCGATGGCACCTTTGGGCCGCAAGCGGTGTTCAGCAAGGTCCCGGAACCCGGCCAAGCCAACCTGTCGCCGTATGCCGGTCTGCAATTCTTCGGCGAGGTGAATATAGACAGGCGCTCCCAAGCCATGACGGTCGAATTAAAACATATCACGGCGATACGGTATTCGAGAAAACCCTGCCCGCGGCGGCTAAAACCGGGAAAGGGCGCGCAAGGGGCCGCGACTAAGCCCTTTCTCTCCCGGCTTGCCGGTACGGCCCGATAGCGAACCGGCATAATACTCAACTATTCAAAGGACATTCAGCATGCTACATTCATTACCTAATATCGCGCGGACGGCCCTGGCTGCCGCTGCATTAATCGCCATGCAAACGCCTGCCCAAGCGGAACCCCACATGCAGCATTCGCCACTCGTCATCGGCCACCGCGGCGCCTCGGGTTACCGCCCGGAACACACGCTGGAAAGCTATGCGCTGGCGATCGAGCAGGGTGCCGATTTTATCGAGCCCGATCTGGTTTTGACCAAAGATAAATACATGATTGCCCGCCACGAACCGATGATAGGCGCCACTACCGACGTGGCCAGCCATCCGGAATTCACCGGCCGCAAAACCAAACGCATGGTCGATGGGGTGGAGTACGACGACTGGTTCGCCAGCGATTTCACCCTGGCGGAGATCAAAACTCTGCGCGCCGTGCAAGCCCGCGCCGGCCGCGATACCCAGTACGACGGTTTGTTCCGGATTCCGACCCTGGATGAAGTGATTGCTCTGGCGAAAAGCCAATCCAGGCAAACCGGCCGCGGCATTGGCATTTATCCGGAAATCAAACATTCCACTTATCACGCCACGTTAAAAAACGCACAGGGCCGCTTGGCCTTCGGCGCGCATTATTTCGAAGACCGCCTGTTGAAAACCCTGCATAAAGCCTACGGCAACAGCGGCTGCGCGCCGGTATTCATTCAATCGTTCGAAGTGGGCAACCTGCAATATTTGAGCAAGAAGACCCATATTCGCCTAGTGCAATTGGTGGATGCCGACGATGTCAACGCCGACGGCTCGCTGTCGCTGGTACCGCCTTATCGGCAACCTTACGATTTTGTCGTTAACGGCGATGCGCGTACTTTCGGCGACTTGGTGACCGAACAAGGTCTGGCGTTCGTGGCCGGCTATGCCGACGCCATCGGCCCCTGGAAGCCGTATCTGGTTAAAACCGTGGCGGACGGGGTCGATCGCGACGGCGACGGCAATATCACCGTCAACGACCGCCGCGTCGACGGCAGTACCGGCGTGATCGAAACGGCCCATGACAAAGGCCTGCTGGTGCATACCTGGACATTCCGTAACGACGCCGGCGGTTACGGTTTTGCCGATCCGCGCGAAGAAATGACCTATTACTTCGATCTGGGGGTGGACGGTTTGTTTACCGATTTCGCCGACACCGGCGTCGCCGCCCGCGATGCATCGGTTAATGCCGGCGAGGCCGGGAACCTGAAACAGTGCGGCCGCCGGCATAAGCAGTTCCATAAAGGCCGGTATAAAGATTGAGATTGTCGGGGCGGGTTGCCGGCCGCTCCGGCTCTCCCGGAAGCAGGCCGGCAACGGCGCCCTATTATCGAAGCTATTTCAAATTGCGGACGGGCTCCGTATGCCCGGATATGCAAATAGGCGTAAACAGCAATTGAGCCCCGGCGGGCGTTAGGCTAGACTAACAGCTATTTTTACCGGGGAATTCGATCATGAAGGGCAACGACCAAGTCATCGCGCAGTTAAATGAATTGCTGGCGGGGGAACTCACCGCTATCGACCAATACTTTATTCATTCCAGAATGTACGAAAACTGGGGCTACGGCAAATTGTACGAGCGTATCGCCCACGAGGTGCAGGACGAAACCCAGCACGCGGATGCGTTGATCAAACGCATTCTGTTTTTGGAAGGCACGCCGGATTTGTCCAAGCGCGAGCCGTTGCATGTCGGCCGCACCGTTCAGGAAATGCTCAAAAACGATCTGGCGGTTGAATTGAAAGTGGTGAGCGATTTACGCCGGGTGATGGGGTTTTGCGAATCGGTGCGGGACTACCAGACGCGGGAAATATTACGGGTGATGCTGGAAGATACCGAGCACGATCACGCGCATTGGCTCGAACAGCAATTGGGTTTGATCGAAAGCATAGGCCTGCAAAATTATTTACAGGCGCGGATGTAAACCGTTGGGCCGGTCGAGAAACGGCTAAACTCATAACGCCAGCCATAACTTGAGGCAAAAAAGAAAAACGTAGCCCGGATAAAGCGAGGCGGAATCCGGGATGTCGTGGTCTGCAACCCTGGATTCCATTTCATTGCATCCGGGCTACGCCGGCTTCTACTTTTCGTCAGATTACCTGAGCCACATTACCTAAAGCCGTCATTCCGGCATGGATTGCCGAAATCCAGACTCCAGGGATAGTGCGAAGCTTGCCATCCATGGCATTGGATACCTGCTTTCCGCGGGTATGACGGGCTGGCGGATAATCAGACACCTACGCCAGTTGATCTGAATGGATAACGAGATCGTTGGAATGTCGGCAAATGAACCTAATTTAGACATAGCCGGCAAATAAAGGCGAAGGGCGGAAAGGGGGCGTTTTTGCTTTGTCAGTCTTCACCAAACATAAAGCTTCCAAACGTTCGCTCCGGCCGATGGCATTAATGCCGGCAATCTGGCTCTCGGATGCACCCGTTTATTCGGGCGGTGTCGCCTTACGCTCTGTTGCCTTGTTTGGGCTTCGCCTCTTTTGGCGTTGAGCCAGGAAATAGGTAAAGCCGGATAGGGTGCCGCTGGCTGTCGCTAACGAGCCGAGCAGGGGCGCCATGCGGACGATGAAAGGCTCGTCGGTAATGCCCAGCCACACTCCCAGCGCGTCCAGTCCGGTCGGTTCCGCCAATACCGCGCCCGCCGCCGCTAGGCCCGCAAGAATGCCCGTTGCCATTGATATATGTTCGACCCTGGCCGCGATGGTTTCGTGATTCATGCTGCTCAATAAAATACGCTGAAAAATTAGCGCGTTTTTACCGATGCGGAGTTTGTCCGTCAAGTTTTACATCAGCGTAGGCAGCGAAGGCTCGGTTGGATCAGGGCGCCGGCAGACCGGCGTTAGCCGCAATCGAGCCGGCTAACGCCGGCTGTTATGAAAATTGTTAACCCCGGGCGTTTATCGCTCGGGTTCAGGCCGAGGCAAATCCGTCTACCTGTTCGCGGGGTATTTGGGCGCCGATGAGTTTTTCGACCAGCCGCAAGGCTTGATATTCGTCCTGAGACACCAGCGACACCGCTTGGCCGATTTTGCCGGCCCGCCCGGTTCTGCCGATGCGGTGCACGTAATCGCTGGAAGAGCGCGGCAGTTCGAAATTAACCACATGCGGCAATTGCGCGATGTCTATGCCGCGCGCGGCCACGTCGGTGGCCACCAGCACCCGAATCTCGCCGGCTTTAAAGCCTGCCAGGGCGCTGGTTCTGGCGCCCTGGCTTTTGTTGCCGTGGATGGCTGCGGCCTTGATGTCGGCGGTGTTGAGTTTTTCGGTGAGTTTGTTGGCGCCGTGTTTGGTGCTGGTAAACACCAGCACTTGCTGCCAGTTTTTGGATTTGACCAAATGGGTCAGCAAGGCGGTTTTGGCGGTTTTATTCACCGTATAAACCAGTTGATCGATGGTTTCGGCGGCTGAATTTTCAACCGCCACTTCGATTTTGACCGGGTTAACCAGCAGATCGCCGGTCAGTTTGCGGATGTCGGCGGAAAATGTGGCGGAAAACAACAGGTTCTGCCGTTTTTTCGGCAACAGGGCCAGAATTTTGCGGATGTCTCTGATAAAGCCCATATCCAGCATGCGGTCGGCTTCGTCCAGTACCAGCATTTCGACCTTATCCAGCTTGACGGCGTTTTGGCCGACCAAGTCCAGCAGCCGGCCCGGCGTGGCGGTCAAAATATCCACCCCGCCGCGCAGCCGCATCATCTGCGGATTAATTTTCACGCCGCCGAACACTACCTCGGATTTCAAGCGCGGATGTTGGTGGGCGCCGTATTTCAGTACCGATTCGCCGACTTGGGCGGCCAGTTCGCGGGTGGGGGTTAAAATCAGCGCCCGCACCGGACGATCCCGCCCATAACTGGTTTGCGCCAGGCGGTGTAAAATCGGCAGGGTAAAGCCGGCGGTTTTGCCGGTACCGGTTTGGGCGGCGGCCAATAAATCGCGGCCGGTTAACACGGTGGGTATGGCTTTAATCTGAATGGGCGTGGGCGTGGTATAGCCGGAAGCGGCGATGGCTTTTAATAAAGCCTCGGATAAACCGAGATGGGAAAATGGCATTAAGAATCTCAAAAGGGAAAAGAAGCGGAGTAGCGTTCAAATCCTTGGTGCGATCTTGACGTTTGTCCGGAATGTAAGGGATGACATAGTGACTATGCGTTTCCAATCAGCAGTCTATCACGGTAAGCATATATACGATTAGAAAAATCCCGGCAACACAGGTTTATCCTGTTCTTGCCGGAAAGATAGCCGCGGGTTGGCTTATCCTATTGCCGAGGTCCGCGCTATTTTGCGATACGGCCTCAAGATGTGGGGACGGTCTCCAAATACCGCTTCCTCGCCTCGTTTTCCTCGCGCGCGGCGTCAATCTCCCGCACGACGCTATGCACGTCCGCCGGCCGGTTGCTTTCCTCGAAAAAACCGGTCAACCGGGTTTCCGGAAGCAGGTCGCCGCTTTGATAGAGTGTCCACATTTCCTTGCCGTAGGCGGTCGTCAACAACTCGGGCGCGAAGCGGCCGAAGTAAGCCGCCATGTTGGTCACATCCCGTTCCAGCATCATGCGGGCACTATTGTTGCCGGCGGCATCGACAGCTTGGGGCAAATCGATAATGACCGGACCGTCCTTATCGACCAACACGTTGTATTCGGACAAATCGCCGTGCACCAGGCCATCGCAAAGCATGCGGACGATCTGGGCAATCAGGAATGCGTGGTAGGTTCTGGCTTGTTCCGCCGTCATTTCGAGATCGTTGAGCCGAGGTGCCGGTTGACCGTCCGCATCGGTAACCAGCTCCATTAACAAAACGCCGTCGATAAAATTATAAGGCTTCGGCACTCTGACGCCGGCGGCATCGAGGCGATACAGCGCGGTCACTTCGGCGCTTTGCCATGCCGATTCCTGTTCCTGGCGGCCGTAGCGGCTACCTTTTTCCATGGCGCGGGCCCGGCGGCTGTTTCGCACTTTTCGGCCTTCCTGATACAAAACGCTTTGCCGGAAACTACGCTGATCGGCTTCTTTATAAACCTTGGCGCAACAGGTTTCCATGCCGCGGCGAACCACATACACGGCTGCCTCCTTGCCGCTTTTCAGCGCGCGCAGTACTTCATCGATCAGGCCATTTTCAATTAAAGGTTCGAGTCTTTTGGGTGTTTTCATGGCCGATATTATGCCGTAGTTGCGGAGGATGACATACCCGCTTGGAGCCGTCGTGCGGATATTTATTTCGCCGCAACGAAAAAATCCTCTAACCAATCTATATTACCGGTCCACGCCAACGCGATTAAAAATTGTTCTCCGAAAATACTTGCCTGTAAAATTCGGGCTTTTATTTTTCACTGGAGCAATAACCCAATGGGTAGAGCCTATCAAAACCGTAAAGTATCCATGGCCAAAACGGCGGATGCCAAGACCAAGGTCTACAGTAAATACGGCCGGGAAATTTATGTCGCCGCCAAGGCGGGAGGCATCGACCCTTCCGGCAACCTGGCTTTACGGGGCTTGATCGAAAGGGCCAAGAAAGATCAGGTGCCCAGCCATGTGATCGAGAAAGCCATCGACAAGGCCAAGGGCGGCGGCGGGGAAGATTTCGCGCCGGCGCGCTACGAAGGCTTCGGCCCCGGCGGCTGCATGGCCATTGTCGAGTGCCTGACCGATAATCCCAACCGCACCTTCGGCGATGTGCGGCTATGCTTTACCAAAACCAAATGCAAAATCGGCACCCAGGGCACGGTCAGCCACATGTTCGATCATGCCGCCATTCTGGCATTCAAGCACACCGATGAAGACGCGGTGCTGGAAGCCTTATTGGCGGCCGATGTCGATGTCACCGATATCGAGAGCGAGGACGGTAAAATTACCGTCTTCACGCCGCAGGCCGACTATTTCAAGGCCAGGCAGGCGTTAACGGACCTGTTGGGCGAGGTCGATTTCGAGGTCGATGAAATTCAGTTTCTGCCCAAGGGCAGCACTCCCATCAGCGGCGACGACGTGGTGTTGTTTGAAAAGTTCCTGGATATGTTGAACGATCTGGACGATGTGCAAAACGTTTTTCACGATGCCGAATATTGAACAGCGGTTGCTGCCGGCCCGGCCCCGATTATCGCCGGGCACCCATGGTATTCGCGGGCCGGTCTACCTTTTACGACATTCCGGTATGTAAGGAAAACCGGTTTCAGGCGACCAAACTGCATCTCTCGCCGGTTTTAAGGAACTTTAGCATGCCAGAACAGCCAATCCGATGCAGACACTTTGATACGCCGAGGCCGGCAAACCGCCGGCCCGCTAACGGGAGGACGATATGAATAGGTCCAGAATCGTTGTATTCGCGCTGATCGCCGTTTCGGTCGCGGTATTTTTCGCCTTCGGCCTGCAGCAGTATCTGACCCTGGATAGCCTGAAAGCCCAACAGGCCGCCATCGCCGACTATCGGCAGCAACACCCGGCGCTGGCCGTTTTATGGTACGGCGCGCTGTACGTGGGCGTGACGGCTCTATCCCTGCCGGGAGCCGCGGTGTTGACGTTGGCCGGAGGCGCGGCGTTCGGACTGTTTTGGGGCACGCTGATTGTTTCCTTTGCCTCCAGCATCGGGGCGACGCTGGCGTTTTTGGCGGCGCGGTTTTTACTGCGGGATTGGGTCAAGTCCCGCTTCGGCAGCCGTTTGGAGGCCATGGACGCCGGCGTATCGCGCGACGGCGCCTTCTATTTATTCACCCTCCGGCTAGTGCCGTTGTTTCCGTTTTTCATGATCAATCTGGCGATGGGTTTGACGCCGCTTAAAACCCGCACCTTTTATTGGGTCAGCCAGGTGGGGATGCTGGCCGGCACGCTGGTGTACGTCAATGCCGGCACCCAATTGGCCAAACTGGATTCTTTATCCGGTATTTTGTCGCCGGCATTATTGGCCTCGTTTGCCCTGTTGGGCCTGTTTCCGCTGTTGGCCAAGAAAATGCTGGATTCCGTGCAAGCCCGTAAGGTCTACCGAGGCTGGCGCAAACCGGCCCGCTTCGATACTAATCTGGTGGTGATCGGCGCCGGCGCCGGCGGCTTGGTGTCGGCCTATATCGCCGCCGCGGTAAAAGCCAAAGTCACCCTGGTCGAACAACACAAAATGGGCGGCGACTGCCTGAACACCGGCTGCGTGCCGTCCAAGGCGTTGCTACGTTCGGCCAAGTTTCTGTCGCACGTCAAACGGGCCGCCGAATTCGGTATCGACAGGGCGGAGGCGGATTTCGATTTCGCCGCCGTGATGGAGCGGGTGCAACGGGTCGTCAAAACCGTCGAACCGCACGATTCCGTGGCGCGCTATACCGAATTGGGCGTGGACGTCATCCAAGGTACGGCCAAAATCGTTTCGCCTTGGGAAGTGGAAGTCGGCAGCGGCGACGGTGTGCGCACCATCAGTACCCGTTCGATTGTCATCGCCGCCGGCGCCCGGCCGTTCGTGCCGCCGATTCCCGGCATCGAAAAGGTCGGCTATCTGACTTCGGATACGGTCTGGACGCTGCGCGCATTGCCCGAACGGCTATTGGTACTGGGCGGCGGCCCCATCGGTTGCGAACTGACTCAAGCCTTCGCCCGCCTCGGCAGCCGGGTCGTCCAAGTGGAAATGGCCCCGCGCATCCTGCCGCGCGAAGACCCCGAGGCGTCCGAACTGGTCAAGGCCCGTTTCGAACAAGAAGGCGTGGCCGTGCGCGTCAACCATACCGCCAAGGAATTTACGGTGGAAAACGGCGAAAACATTCTGCTGGCCGACTGTCAAGGGCAAACGGTCAAGATAGCCTTCGACCAAGTGCTGGTGGCTATCGGCCGCGCCGCCAACCTGCAAGGTTATGGCGCCGAAGCGCTGAACATCGCCTTGTCGCCGCGTAAAACCATAGACACCAACGCCTTTCAACAGACCAATTATCCGAATATCTTTGCCGTCGGCGACGTGGCCGGACCGTACCAGTTTACCCACACCGCCGCCCATCAGGCTTGGTATGCGGCGGTGAACGCCTTGTTCGGCTCCTTCAAGATGTTCCGCGCCGATTATTCGGCGATTCCTTGGTCGACCTTCACCGAGCCGGAAGTGGCCCGGGTCGGGCTGAACGAGCAAGATGCCCAAGCCCAGGGCATCGCTTACGAGGTTTCAAGCTACGGCATGGCCGACCTGGATCGCGCCATTGCCGATAGCGAAGCACACGGTTTCGTCAAAGTCTTAACCCGGCCCGGCCGGGACAAAATTCTCGGCGTCACCATCGTCGGCGAACATGCCGGCGACCTGATCGCCGAATTCGTGCTGGCCATGAAGCATAACATCGGCCTGAACGGCATTCTCGGCACCATTCATATCTACCCGACCCTGGCCGAAGCCAACAAATACGCGGCCGGCGTCTGGAAGCGCTCGCACGCGCCCGAGATGCTGTTGCAATGGCTCGGCCGCTATCACCGCTGGTTGCGCCATCGCTAAACCATGCCGCCGCAAATCAGCATTATCATTCCCGTAGTCAACGAAGCCGCGCAGCTCGCCGGCAGCCTGCAACCCTTGCAAGCACTGCGGGACTGCTGCCAATTGATAGTGGCCGACGGCGGCAGCGACGACGGCAGCCCGGCCGTGGCGGCGGCTTGGGTCGATAAGGTATTGCATGGTCCGCGCGGCCGCGCCAAGCAAATGAATGCCGGCGCGTTCGAGGCCGACGCCGATATCCTGCTGTTTTTACATGCCGACACCCGGCTGCCGGCCGACGCCGTTATCTCGATAGTCGATGCCGTCGTGCAGGGTTACCGCTGGGGGCGTTTCGATGTCCGCTTCGATAGTTCCCGGCCGGTGTTTAAACTGATTGCCTTTATGATGAACTGGCGCTCGCGGCTGACCGGCATCGCCACCGGCGACCAGGCCCTGTTTGTGACCCGGCGCGCCTTTGCCGCCGCCGGCGGCTTTCCGGATATCGCCTTGATGGAAGACATCGGCCTCAGCGCCCGCTTGAAAAAGCTGGGCTGGCCGTGCTGCCTGCATGCTAAAGTCGTCACTTCGGCGCGGCGCTGGCAGCGGTATGGCGTGCTCAATACCGTATTGCTGATGTGGCGCTTGCGGCTGGCCTATTTTTTCGGTGCCGACCCGAACCGGCTGGCGGCCCAATATTATCGGAAATCATGATGGAAGCATTGCTGCGCTTCGGCGTATTTTTCGGCATTTTTGCGTTGATGGCGGTTTGGGAGTATTTCAGGCCTAAACGCCGGTTGAGTTCGGCCCGGAGGCAACGTTGGCCCGTCAACCTGGGTCTGGCGGCCGTTAACGTGCTGCTGATGCGGGTCAGCATGGGCGCGGCGGCGTGGCTGGCGGCCGGCTGGGCCGCCGAGCGAAACATCGGCCTGTTCCACGCCGTGCCCGCGCCGATCTGGCTGTCTTTTGCGGGCAGTTTGCTGCTGCTGGATTTGGCCATTTATGCGCAGCACGTCGCCGCCCACCGCTGGCGCTGGTTCTGGCGCCTGCACCAAGTCCATCACAGCGATACCGATTTCGATACGACTACCGCCGTGCGCTTTCACCCGCTGGAGATCATGCTGTCCATGGCCTACAAGGTGTTGCTGGTCGTTGCGCTCGGCGCCGAGCCGTCGGCGGTGATCGCTTTCGAGATCATTCTCAACGGCTGCGCGCTGTTCAATCACGGCAACGTCGGCCTGCCGCCAACCTATGAGCAAAGCTTGCGCTATCTGTTGGTCACGCCGGACATGCACCGGATACATCATTCCGCCCTGCAAACGGAAACCGACAGCAATTACGGCTTTTCCTTATCCTGCTGGGATAGGCTGTTCGATACCTATTGCCCGCAATCGCGGCAGCCGCAAACCGCCATGCGCATAGGCTTGAACGGCTTTCGCGATACCAATGAACTGGGCTTTTTGCACTTATTGGCCATGCCGTTCCGGCCTTTGCGCAAGCGCTGAACCGTGACCTATCGATTCCCCGACTGCGTTTTGCTGGTCTTCTGTAAAGCGCCCCTGGCCGGCCTGGTCAAAACCCGCCTGCAACCGGCATTGACCGCCGAGCAAGCCGTACAGGCGCACATCGAGCTGACGCGGATGACGCTAGCGCGCGCCTTTCTAAAGCCGTTATGCCCGGTGATTTTGTGTTGCGCGCCCGACGGCAGGCACCCGTTTTTCCGCCAATGCGCCCGGCAATACCCGCTAAAACTGGCCGAACAACGCGGTAGGGACTTGGGCGAGCGCATGCACAACGCCTTGGCGGACGCGCTATTGGCCTATCGCCATGCCGTGTTGGTCGGTTGCGACTGCCCCAGTTTGAGCGCGGAGGATTTGCGGCGGGCTTTTACGCGGCTGCGAAGCGGTCACGATGCGGTGATCGCCCCGGCCGAGGACGGCGGTTATGTATTGATCGGCCTGAATGCGCCGCGGCCGGACTTATTTAACGATATGGCCTGGGGCGGGGCCAATGTGATGGCGGAAACCCGCCGCCGACTGTTAAGCGCCGGTTTGAATGCGCACGAACTGGGCACGCAGTGGGATGTCGATACGCTTGCGGACTGGCGGCGCTATCGACATAAGGATATGGTTGGAAAAAACTTACCGAAATAGATTTACTTGTAGAAGGGGCTTTAGCCGCGATGAGCGCCTCGATCGGGGCTAAAGCCCCTCCTACCGGCAACAATCCCGAAAATACGGGGATATTGTTTTCGACGAAATCCTAAGCCGGCAGAATGCGGGAGAGTAAGCGGAGAATGAAGTGCCGCTGGAGCAACGGGCCGGTTCGCGCAAGGGGGATTTAAACCTTGCGCGCTTCAAATTTCGGCGCATCCGTTCCCACGCCCTCTGGAGGCTGTCGAAAAAGCCAAAATGTAGGTTGGATTGGCGTAGCGTAACCCAACAAAATCAAAATGTTGGGCTTTATTGCATTCAGCCGGACTTACCTTTTACGACAACCTCATCCGGGAGAGGGCAGGGGAGCGATAATCGCGCGATTCGGAGCAATTCGAATTCCGGAACAGGATTCATGCCCATGGCGTAAGCAGCAATGCCCGGCACGAACCGGGCATTGGGATGATTAATCAACGCCGCTCGTCGCTTTCTTCGCCGATTTCCCATTCCTCGATGGCGGTCTCGATGATTTTACCGCTGGCCGCATCGACCTCGATTTTGGTCTCGACGCCTTTGTCGTTGACGATATCGAATTCGTAGGACGAAGCGCCGTTTTCCTCCACTTCATACTCGACTTCCTCTATGGTGCCGGGGTTGGCTTTCAGGGCAATCGCGGCGGCGTCTTCTTCGGTGATTTTGACGTTTTTCTTAAAGGCCTGGCTGCTTGGGTCGGAGACTTCCGCTTCTTTCTCGGTCAGCTTGCCGCTGTCCGCATCGCACATAAATTCCCACTCCTGGCGGTTGTTGTCGCGCAATTCCAGTTCGTAAGCGCCTTTACCGGCCACATTAAGTTTTTCCAGCTTGACCAGCTCGCCGGCTTTTTCTTTTTTGACGGCCTGAATGCAATTTTCAAGACCTTGGTCGACGGCTATGGCATTGACGGAAAGTAGGCTCAGGCCGGCTAATGCGGCAATTTTCAATGTTATGGTTTTCATGATACACCTCGCTAAAAAAAGGAAAAATTCCCGAACAACGGGAATCATACCGCGTCGGCGGCGATCAGGCCATGGCTTTTTGCAAAAGCCGCCATGTCCCGCCGGTTGTCGATGCCCAGCTTCAGCTTGACCGAGGTTTGGCAATTCGAGACGGTTTTGCGGCTGATGCCGAGTTGCTCGCCGATGGTTTGTAAACCGCAACCTTCGGCCAGCATGCAAAACACGTCGAACTCGCGGGAACTCAAGGCGGTAAAAGGGGCCAGTAATTTTTTGATATGGCGTATCGCGAGCAATTGCGCGATGTTTTGATCCAGATAGTATTCGCCGGCCAAGACATGCCTAACGATTGCCGCCAACTCGGCGGCCGGGTGCTCGCGATCCAAGACGCCGGTCGCTCCGGCCTGTAACCCGGCCAGGGCAAGGCTGCCGGCGCTTTCGGCCACGATGATCAACTTACAGGCCGGATAAACGGCGCGCACTTGGTCGATTTGCGCCGATAACTCGGCTGCGGACCGGGCGCGCAACACTACAACGTCGGGACATTTTGCCGCGTCGCCCGGCAATTCGGCGGGATCGATGAGGGACACCGCCACGCCGAGCGCCGCCATAGCGCTGCTTTCGGCGTAGGGTGCCTCGGAGTCGGACTGTATGATGAATAAAGTGATCGGCACGGCGCCACCGCAAGTCTGAATGGAAAAGCGGGCTATGATCCAACGAATCGGCAAGAAACGGAAATTTTCCCGGCTCGCGGCGGCGGAGAACGGTGCTGGAAAATGCCCCGATGCCGACGGGCAATCAATCCCTTATCGGCCTTCCACCTCTTTGACTATGCCATGGCGGTTGGCCAGCAAGGCCAGTTCCGACAGGGTCTTGATGCCCAGCTTGTCTTTAATGGTGGTGCTGTTGTTGCATACGGTTTTGTGGCTGACAAACAATTGATCGGCCACTTCGCGGGTGCTTTTCCCCTTGGCCAGCAAGCAGAAAATATCGAACTCGCGCGGGGTTAATTGCTTGATCCTTTGCTCCTGCAATACTTCGTCGGTTGCGCTCATCGCCAGTTTTTGCGCCAATGCCGGCGCGACGAAAGTGCCGCCGGCGGCAATGCCGGTAACCGCCGTTATCAAGAGTTCGGGGTCGCTGTTTTTCACCAAATAGCCCTTTACGCCGGCCTTGATGGCGCGGGCCACGTAGATCAATTCATCGTGTATGCTGAATACCAGGATCTTGCAATGCGGGTCGCGGATCAGCAGCCGGCGGATCGTCTCGAAGCCGCCGATGCCCGGCATGGATAAATCCATCACCACCACGTCCGGTTGGTGCAGCTCGTAAAGCCGGCAGGCGCTTTCGCAGCGATCGCTCTCGAATACGGCGCCGATTTTTTCCGATAACTCCAGATAGGTCTTAAACCCGGTTCGCACCACCGCATGGTCGTCCACCAACAGCACGCTGATCTTTCCGCTCAAAACAATTTACTCCCGTTACCTAAAATAATTCGCCCCGGAATCCCGGACGGCTGGCGTCCCCAGCGGGCTAAATGGTCGCCTTAAGCGGAGCGGATTGCTATTGGGAGAATTTCCCTTTTGATTACAAACGCTTCCGAATAGCGACGGGTAAACAGGAAAATAACCCGCTGAAATCAAGGCTTACAGCCCTGTTTGATACGGATTCGAGTCCGATAAAATATCCGGTTAAACGCATCATACGGGAATAATTCCCGATCAAATCAAGGCTTTATTCCCTATTGGCCGGCGAGGCCGGCCATTAAAATGCGACTCGGTTAACGGATTGCCGGGAGTTGTCGCGACAAGGATGTTTCAGGACTAAAACCCAAGTTGGATGTGTTTCCTCGATTTTTACCGATCAATCTGCGCCGCGACAGTGTTTGCGGCGCGGATTTTTTTTGGCCGCCGGAGGGGGAAGCGAGCTATCGATTGATGTGGCCGGCGCGTGCGCGGTAAGAAATGAGAACCCAAAAACAACCCTTAAACCACCTGCTGACCCAATACCTATCCGTTGTAACCATCATGCTATCGATGATAACCAGCCCGGCATTCGCGGAGGGCGGCCCATTTTTCATGACGGAACTGGAGTTCAAGGATTCCAAGGTTGCCGACATCATTCGGGTCTTGGCCGAGGACGCCAAGGTCAACATCGTCGCCACCCCGGAAGCCGGCAAGAAAGACGTCACCATTTTCCTGAAAAAAGTCACCCTGGAAGACGCCATCAAAGCCATCTGCCGCATCAGCGACCTGTGGTACCGCTACGACGACAGCGGCCAGGGTACTTTCCGGCTGATGACCAAGGAAGAGTACAGCAAGGATTTGATCCTGGGCCAGGACGACAACATCAAGGTTTTTCAATTGCGCAACCCCAATGTGATTGCCATCGCCATGGCGATTCAGAATCTATATGCGCCCAGGGTGCGGGTCAGTTTCAATCCGGTGATGAGCGGAGGTATGGGCGGTGTCGGAGGCTTCGGTGCTGGTCGCGGCGGCAGCTTTGGCGGCCGTGGCGGTATTGGGGGGATCGGCGGCTTCGGTGGAGGTTTTGGAGGGGGATTCGGTGGTGGCATGGGTGGTTTCGGCGGAGGTTACGGCGGTTACGGTTATGGTGGCGCGGGCGGCGGCTATGGCGGCGGTTACCTGGGTTCCGGCGGTGTGCGCGGCAGCAACGCTTATGGCGGTTATAACCGGGCATATGGCTATCGCGATGGCAGAAATAGCCAGAACGGCATTGGCGGCATGGGCAATTTCGGCTACCAAGAGCAAGTACCGGGCAATTTGAGCGTCGATCAACTCGAACAACTCTCCGACACCACAGGCGACAGCAAGCGCGTTGACGCGGACAAACTCAACGAAGTCTCCGGCATGAATAAAGTCGTGTTCGTCACCGTCAACAGCGAACACAACCAGCTCATCGTCAAAAGCAGCGATCAGGGCATTCTAAAATCCATTGCCAATCTAGTGGAACAGATGGACATTCCGCAGACTCAGGTCATGCTGGAAATGAAAATCATCGACGTCAAAGTCGGCGAAGACTTCAAATCGCTGTTCAACTTCGAAATCAAGGACAGCAAAATTCAGGGCGACAGCCTCAAGCCGCTGGTGATGGGTGGCGTCGCTGCACTTACAGGCGGTGGCAGCTTCGTTTACGAATTCGTCAGCGACAAAGTCAAAGCCAATATCGAATTTTTAGAACAAAACAACCGCCTCAACATTGTCTCAAACCCGATGCTGGTGGCCTCCAACCATAGACCGGCATCGTTGTTCGTCGGTGAAGAGCGCGTGATGGTGCGCGGTTACGCCATCAGTAACGTGCAGAACACCACCACGGCAACCACTTTTTCCAGTCCGGAAACCGAATTGCTGGAAATCGGCACCACGCTGCAAGTCATTCCGCATATCAACGACGACGGCAGCATCCAGATTCAACTGCAGCAGGAACACTCCACCCTCAACGAAGCCGCCGCCAATATCCCGGTGACCAGCAGTACCGGCGATGCGGTATTGAACTTACCGATCGACACGATTACCACGGCCAAAATGCAAGGCGAAATCTTCGCCAAACACGGCTATACCGTGGCGGTCGGCGGCCTGATCCGCGACAGTTTTTCGCGCAATCGCCGCAAGGTGCCGTATCTGGCCGACATTCCGCTGCTGGGCAATGTGTTCCGCAATACCGAAGACACCGAAAGCAAATCGGAAATGGTGTTGCTGATCACGCCTTACATTCTCAACGAGAAAAACGACCGCCACCGGCAATACGACCCCACCGGCCGTTACCACCAATACGCGCCGGATATTTCCATGCAGGCCAAGCCGGTGCCCGAACCCGAACACCCGGAAGCCCCGGCCTGCGGCCAATACTGCGCGCCGCCCAAACTGCGGAATTCCGATTTATGAAACGCAAGATCGCATCCTGGTTCCCTGGCTCCGCCGTGGCAAGCCATACCCGTTGGGTTGGGTGGGCACGCTTTATGTGCCCACGCGCAACCGATGCCATCGCGCGTGGGCAAAAATGCCTACCCTACAACGGCTTTCAATCGCGGGCCAAATTGCTCTGCGCTGCCGCATTAATGCTAACCACCGCCTGCCAGCCGGCCTTCATCGGCATCGATTCGGACGCCGACGTCGCCGCGGAAAACTGCTACGCCTACCGTTACGGCGATAAATTGCGGCAGATCAACTTCGCCCAGGCCTTCGACTGGTGCCACCGCTCGGCGCGTTTCGGCAATCCCAACAGCCAGACGCTGTTGGGGGAACTCTACTACCTGGGCTTGGGCGGCGAACCCGATTGGCCGCAAGCCGCGCAGTGGTTCGAAACCGCCGCCAAGCAAGGCCACGCCCACGCCCAGTATATGCTGTACCGCATTTATGCCGTCAGCAACGACCTGGCGGAACAGGAAAAAGCCGAATACTGGCTGCAACAGGCCCGCGCCGGCGGCTACAAACTGGCCCAATAACCCGGACAAACACCCACGCAACAGACTGATAAACCATGAACGAAGCCTTGGAAAAAACCGCCGATCCGCTCAAACACAAACTGCTGCAACTGCTGGACGACGTGTTGCGCCACGACGGCTTCGGCGAGATTCGGGTGGAAGTGAAGATACTCAAGCGCCAGCAAAAAGAAGTCATCCTGCACTGCGGCAAACAATACCGCTTCGTGGTGGATATGCCGGACGGCTGAGCATGCGTTCCCGCGCGGGCGCTCGGGAACTCGGAGACGGAGTGCGATTTTTTAAAAACGAGTGCGAACGGGTCGCATCAATAGCAATTCAATAAACCGATGGCCAACAGACCGCGCGAGGCGGTTGAGGGTCGATAATAAGAGAACAACGATGAAAATAAAACAACTCAAATTGCAGGCAAAACAGGCGGGTTTCACCTTGCTGGAACTGTTGGTGGTGATTACGCTGATTGCCGCGTTGGCGGTGGGCGCCCTGATCGCCTACGACGGCGTCGGCGACAAGGCCCAGGCTGCTGCGGCGGCGGATGCCAACGTCAAAGTCGACAACGCGATTCGCCAGTACAAAGCGGTCACCAACAATTACCCCAACCAATGGGATAACTTGGTGGCACAGGATACTTCCTTAATCAATGCTCTTCCTACGCAATTGCTGAGCGTCGTTACAAACTGGAGTTTGGGTAATGCTGCATCCAGCGTTTCTTTATCGCTAGGTCGTGCCGGTATCAACGAACTGCAAAACTGGATTACCTGGAATGGACCAAATACCACTGGCGTGATTCCTAACTTGGCGCATAACGAAAGCTTCAACCCTGCTAACGCTGCCGAATCTGAACACTTTGAAAACAACGGTATCGGTGGCGATGGTTGGATTGCAAATATTGCTGTCGTTCCCGGTCTGACCGGCTGTCAGGCAGACGGTGTTGCGCTTCCAATTACACCTACAGATGTTAATTTTCCTGCAGGTGATGACAACTACATTCAAAACCGTTACAGCGATACGCTGGAAGGCGACGAGTGCCACTTGGTGGTCGCCCTGGGCTTCGGTAGCGATGCGGCCGCCAGCACGGCAACCAGCTCGGTGTCCATCGGCAAATCCCCAAGCTTCGGCAAAACCGATACCGCCAATCCGAACAACAACGTCGATCCGAACCAACATTATTCGCGTTACATCGGCCTGTTCCTGGTCGGTTCCGATGGAGACGATGCAGGTACAGATATTACCGGCAGCGAGTACCTGAACAAAGCCCGCCTGCTGACCATCATCGCGCCGGACGGCACGATCGCCGATCAAAACCTGGCAACCGCTGTACAAAACTAAGGGTTTGATGCCGGTAACGGCCTGAACCTTGGTTTGCGGTTCCCGCGCCGCGGCGCGGGAACCCATTCCGCCGCAAACGCCGGCCATTTCCGGTTTAAGCGCTGCCCTTGCGTCAGGAGCAACGCTTAAACCCTTTTCGAGCGCCCGCTTTACGCCGTGGGAACACGCACCGGCCCGAATGCCCGTATGCGTTTCCTTGCGGAGACATGGGAGCCGCAACAAAACCAGAGAAACCCGACATTGACACGCGCTTTTTCCAATAACCATTCCTTTTCAGCCGTATTTGCCGTATGACTTCAGTCGCCTTCGTTTCATCCCGGATCGCTCTCGCGCTGCTGGCGGCCGTGCCGCTGTTGCCGCTGTTCGCGCCCTGGCAGCTGTTTCCGGTGACTTCGTTTCATCTGGAATGGCTGGCCGTGGCCGCCGGCCTGCTGGCCTGCCTGTGCGCCTGGCCCTTGCTGCATAGCGCATCCCGTCTTGCGGTACCCGTCATCGTCTGGCTGCCGCTGGCCTTGGCCTGTTTCATCCTGTTGCAAACCCTGCTGTTGCCGCATCTGGTTGTGCAGCATGCCGGTTTGGCCATCGGCTATCTGCTGTGGGCCGCCTTGTTGATGGTACTGGCGGGCTTGCTGCAACACAGCATGGGCCGGCGGCGGTTGACGGCCTGGTTTGCGGGCGGCCTGCTGGCCGCCGCATTGTGGGCCGCCGGCCGGGAAGCGGCGGCCCGCCTGTGGGGCGAAGAAGGCGTTTGGGGCGGCAGCGGCCAGCCCAACCATTACGGCGATTTGCTGGCGCTGGGCGGGGCGTCGTTGCTGTATCTGCGGGGCGGCTTCGGGCTGCGCTCGGGCTGGTTTGCGCTGGCCGGGCTGTCGATTGCGTTGGGACTGAGCCTGAGCCCGTCGCGCAGCGTTTGGCTGTATTGGCTGGCCGCCGCCGCGATCGCCGGCCGCTACCGGGCCGGCTGGTTGAAACCTTTGGCCGCCGGTCTTGGCGCTTATTTGCTGTTGCAAGGACTATGGGCCTTGGACGTGCTGCCCAGTCCGCAAATCACCGCCGCCGAACGGGTGGTGGCGCAAACCAGCGGCGGTTCGCCGCGCTGGCACATCTGGACGGTGGCCTGGAAGCTGTTTCTGCAGCGGCCGCTGCTGGGCCACGGTTTCGGCGAGTTCGATTGGGCGTATTATCAAGCCGGCCGCTTTTTGGCGGAACAAGCCACCCGCATCGAACACGCGCACAACATCGTCATGCATTTGCTGGTGGAACTGGGTATGTTGCCGGTTTTATGGCTGCTGGGCGCCGTGGCCTTTTGGCTAAAACCGCTGTTGACGGGGGATGCTCCTGCAGACGCGCGGCCGGCCGGCGCCGGCGGGCAATCCGAGCCCATGGACGACAACGCGCGGGCCTGGATGCTGATGCTGGCGGCGGTGCTGAGCATTCACAGCCTGCTGGAATACCCGTTGTGGCATGCGCATTTTCTGGGCATTGCGGCTTGCTTGCTGGCGATCGGCGAACGGCGCGTCTGGACGCTGCCGATGACGAAACCGGCCGCCGCGCTGGCCGGCAGCGTGGTGTCGCTGGCGTTGGCGGCGGCCGTGGCGCACGAATGGCAATACACCCGCATGGAATTGGCCTTGTTGAATGCCATGGCCAAGCAAACGCCGCAACGCGAACAAGCGTTGATCGATATTTGCCAGCAAATTCCGGACACCGCGCCGCTGTTGAAACCCTACATCCCGGTGGTGTTCACCCTGACCGGACACCCGGAAAATCCGGCCATGCGCGAACAGTTAGCGGTGCTGGCCGAAGCCGCCGTGCGCTTTACGCCTACCCAAAGTCTGGTCTATCGTCTGGCCTTGCTGCAAGCTTTAAACGACGACAAGGCCAATGCCCGCCAAACCATCGATAAAGCCTTGGCGGCCTATCCGAGCGGTGCGATTGCTTTCGCCCAAGAGTTATTGCGCATCCAGGCCTATGCCGGTCCGCGTATCGATGTGCTGATGGCGCGGCTGTTGCCGGTGGTCAATCCGCAATTGCAAGCCAACCTGCCGGCCGGCCTCAAGGCCAAGGTCAAGCAGGCGACCTCGCAATGACGACGGCGAAGAACCCCGCTAGGGTAGGCAGCGCTTACCCCTTGGTCCAAGCCGGCTTTACCCTGATGGAACTGCTGGTGGTGATCGCCTTGCTCGGCATTCTGGCCGGGGTGGCGACCATGGCTTACGAGGGCGTGCCGGAACAGGGCCGCGGCGATGTCACCCGCTTCGAAATGGCGGAAATCCGCGCGGCCTTGCTGCAGTTTCGCCGCGATACCGGCGAGTTCCCCTGCCGGGTTTACCGGGACGGCGTTTACGCGCCCGACGCCGCCGGCATCAGCCGGCTGAATTTTGCCGGCTTGCCGGCAACCCCAAGCTTCGCCGATTATCAAACTTGGTGCCGTAACGGCTTTGCCGGCCAGCAAGACGATGCCTTGAGCCTGTTGTTGAAATTTCCCTATGACGACACCGACACCGGTTTTATGGGTTGGTTATGGAATCCGGATACCAAGCGCGGCTGGAACGGGCCTTATCTCAAAGATGCCGGTCTAGCCGACGGTTGGGGGCAGCGCTTTGTGCTGCTGTATCCCGAACTGGATTTCCGCCCGGCCTATCGGTGTAAAGCCGGCGCGGGCGGCGATTTGGATGTGACAACCGGCGAATATGAATGCCTGACCGCGGACGATCCCGGCTGGGACGACGCCACCTTTACAGAAGCGGCCGATACGGCGCGGCTGGTGAGTTTCGGCCCGAACGGCGTTTTCGACGGTCAAAACGCCGCCACCCCCTGCGCTGCCTCGGGCGACGATCTCGTGCTGTGTTTGCTGCGGTAGCCGGGCCATGAAAGTGTGTTGCTATTCCCGGTTCCCTCGGTCCTGCGTGGGAACGCTTACGGCCCGAGGCTTCACCCTGCTGGAAATGCTGCTGGTGATTTTTTTGATGGCGCTGGTGGCGTCGACCGGCCTGATGCTGACCGACGGCGTGGAAGATCAGAGTAAATACGACGACACCAAGCGCCGCATGGAACTGATCCGCAAGGCCATCGTCGGCGACCCCACCCGCACCGTCAACGGCGCGCCGGAGATCGGCGGCTTTGCGGCCGATATGGGGCGCTTGCCGTTGTGTTTGGCGGAATTGCTGGAATTGGGGGATGAGATAACCCCGGCTACCGACCCCAGAACCTTTGCATCGCCGTGCGACGATACGGTTACGGTCAGCGAATGGACGCTAAACGCGGATACGGGCATTGGCTTGGGTTGGCGGGGCCCGTATCTGCAAGTATTGCCCGAAAGCAGCGGCAATCTGCGTTTTCGGGACGGTTACAGCAATGAGGGCGTTTCCCCAGTGGCGGACGCGCTGAATGCCGGCTGGATCTGGCGACTTTATAAAGCCGATGAAACCGCGCCCGCCAATGTCGGCGAAGCCGCCATCCTACGCCTACAAAGTAACGGTTTCGATGGCAGTCAACCCTATCCGGCGGGCGATATGGACGATGCGTTACCGGCCAATCGGCCTACACCTTTGGTGGTTAGTAACGACTGGCGGGTGCAATTGCCGGCGGCGGTAAGTGTGACGATTAAAAATCAGAGTGGAGGGAATTTACCGCCAACAAGCTCAAATCAAAAACTTCTATTGCGAGTCTATCTGTCCGATTTAACAACTGCCATTGACGCCGATGACGGCTCAAATTCATATTTGGACTTAACCGCTGAGTCCGTTTTGGCGGGGAATAGCAAAACCGTTAATTTCACTCTAAACACGACACCGCAAATAGCTATCGGCATGCGCGCGTATGCTGTGGTTTGTTATGAAGTACCCGCAACCGGCGCCCCGGATGATTATGTGATTTTTGACGGGAAATGTGAACCGACCGATGACGTCCCCAACACCGGCAATATCCGCGCTTTTGCCGTGACACCCCGACAAAACCTGAACCCGAACCTGGATTGGATCATACCGTGACTTTATGCCGTTAATACTTAGCCCTCCGCAGTCGCCAAAAAACCGTAATGTCCCGGTTTCCTTGGTCTCCGCTTGCCGGAAACACCCGCCCTTGCTGACGCTGGGCGGGCTTATTCCGGCCTACGGTCGAATCCATCAGTCCAGTTCGCGCGCCGCCCTTCAATGTGGCCGGTATGCATTTCTATTTAGTTATACACATTTCGAAGTAGGCCGGAATAAGCCTGTTCGCGCGTCAAGCGCCGGACAGGCGTTTCCGGCAAGCGGCTTGTGCCCCATTGCCATGGTTCCCACGGTCTCCGCTCATCGTTATACACAAGTCCGCGAAAGACTAAACTACCAAGTGGCGGACAGAAGAAGGAGAATAACGATGAGCACCTGGGCTGAAGACGAAGTGCAAACTG
>Ga0207952_1000382_pt1 | contig 38073 bp, 42 predicted proteins | sample SubbioR12Aug_8Ca_FD_184831 | JGI IMG/M metagenome (GOLD analysis project Ga0207952, IMG submission 184831) | Serpentinite rock and fluid subsurface biosphere microbial communities from McLaughlin Reserve, California, USA - CR12Aug_8Ca (SPAdes) | ecosystem: Environmental > Terrestrial > Deep... | reverse complement strand
GTTGCCAACGGCTCGGCCGCTGTTCTACGTCGGCCAAGCCGGCTTCGTAGTCTTCCTGCTCAAAGTGCTGCACATTCGGCAGGTCGCCGACGATGTCTTCACTCAGAAGAGCTTTCATTGTTTCCTCGTTGTCCGTTTCCTCGGAACGGGGCGTTCCTACCTTCATTCATACCAGGGCACAAATTTTGCGCAATGCATGCTATCGTACTGCGCATGGAATCCTTTTGGCACCAATTGCCGCGACCATTGTTTGTGCAGGCACCCATGGAAGACGTGACAGACGCGGCCTTTCGGCGCGTTATCGTTGCGCATTCAAAACCTTCTGTATGTTTTACAGAATTTGCATCAGCAGATGGTCTTGTTCTTGCGCCAGAAGACGGAAAACAGCGATTGCTCAAAAAACTTATCTATTCGGAGGAAGAGCGGCCGATTGTCGCGCAACTTTTTTCTGCTGTACCGGAGCGTATGGAAGCCGCGGCACATCTTGTGGCTGAACTTGGTTTTGATGGCGTTGATATCAATATGGGGTGCCCCGTTGATGCGGTCACTAGTACCGGCTGTGGTGCTGCATTAATAAAAAATCCAGTGCTTGCGCGCGAACTCATTCGTGCCGCACAAAAAAGTCGCCTGCCTGTGTCAGTCAAAACACGCATCGGCTACAACACGGACGAACTCGACACATGGCTGCCAGAGCTGCTCGCCGAGGAACCGGCTGCAATCACGGTTCACGCGCGTACGCGCAAAGAAATGTCGAAAGTGCCCGCAAACTGGGACGCTATTGCGCGCGCCGTCCACCTGCGTGATATGCATCAAGGTGTCACTTTGATGCATACGTTAATACTTGGTAATGGGGATGCGACGGATCTTGCTGATGCACGGAACAAAGTGAAAGAGAGCGGATGCGACGGCGCTATGTTCGGCCGCGCGCTCTATGGCAATCCGTGGCTCTTTGCTGAGCATGTGCCGAGCAAAGACGAAAAAATGGCGGCGCTCATCGAGCACATTCGGTTCTTTGAAGAATTGCTGGGAACGAGCTCAAATTTTGCACTGATGAAAAAGCATTTCAAAGCTTACATCTCTGGCTGGGATGGCGCGAAGGCGCTCCGCGAACAACTTATGCACACCGAAACGCCTGCTGGGGCTATTGCCATCTTGGAGGGGGAGGAGTAAGGTTCGTATAGCTGACGTGAAGTTGTCGTGAAGCTGTTCCAGCGTAACCTTGGAGAAAGTCATGTCGCTGCGAAAGAGTGAACCGCTCAGCACAACTCCTCTCAATTGGTGTGACTATGGCGTACTTGTCTTGCTTGGCGCCAAGTCGCAGTTGGAGGGGAAGGCTCCCGTGACGACTGCGAACCTCGCACCGCTTTGCGGTTGGACCACCAGCCGGACGGCGTGGGAGATCGCCCGCCTCGATATGTGGGGCCACCTCGGGATGCAGCCGGAGCGGAACATTGGCTTCTATGTGGAGCCCAAGCGCTATGCTGCATGAGATCACGCAAGTGAAAGATTTTGAAGGGCGCGCTTAACCAACGTAGGTAAGTGCGCCCTCAAAGTTTGTATACAAAAAGAATCCGGCGGTCATCACCTCTGTGATGACCGCCGGATGTGAGGGGCAGTCTTGCCCTAGTAAATGAAGGAGTCGTCCGCTTCAGCCCATGCGGGAGAGACGGGGTGAGAGACGACGTCGTTGCCGTGCCGCCCGCCATTTGTTGCTGCTGCGGCAAGGAGCCTCAGAACATTGACGCGAGGGCCTTGCAACTTCTCGTTTTGCGCTTTAATGGTGAGCGCGTTATCGAAGTACATATCCACCTGTGAACCGTCCTCGCCATCTTCGAGGAGAAGCACCCTGATCTTACGCGAGCGCCCAGCGTCCGGTTCTGCCGTTGGGCTGAGGGCATACACCTCAGCATCTTCCGGTAGCTTCCAGCCGGTGAAGTTCACGTATGTTTGGAGCATGATGCTCTGGAGATCCTCATCCCCAAGGATAATGAACGGATTTTTCACCGTCGTCTTCCGGGCCGCAGCAACGATCTTATCTTGCATCAGCGGATCGTGGCCGAAGATCTCATCGAGCGTTCCAGACCAGATCGTGCGGATGCTCATGACAGCCGCATCGCCCTGGCGGCTGTGAACGTGACGCTGTATCACAACCTGTTGGTGGAATCTGCGCATGCGATGATTCCGCCTGATCACATAGCGGGCATAGAGCGCGAGCCCGATGCCAATGAGGAAGATCCCGAGCGTTACGATGATGCCAAGGACCTTTACCTGCGTGTCACTGAGCCCAGAGAGCTCAATGAGCCGCTGCAGAAGTTCACCCAATACGTCCATGTGTGCATCCTCCTGTGCCGTTGTGGCACTAAGACACTACAATAAATTAGGACAATGTCAACTATCTCGAACCGCGATGCTATACTGCCGCGTATGTCAAAAGACCCGAAGCACCAGACGCTCTATCGCGCGTATCGTCCGCAGAAATTTTCTGATGTACACGGGCAAGGGCAGGTGACCGATGTTTTAAAGGCGGCGATCAAGAATAAGAAGATTGCGCATGCGTATTTGTTTTGTGGCACACGCGGGACGGGGAAGACCACCGTTGCGCGCATTTTGGCGAAAGAACTTGGCGTGAGCGACAAAGACTTGTACGAGATTGATGCTGCGTCGAATCGTGGTATCAACGAAATTCGCGAATTGCGCGAGAGCGTCAATGTTATCCCGTTTGATTCACCGTATAAGTTCTACATCATCGACGAAGCGCACATGCTTACCAAGGAGGCGTGGAATGCATTCTTGAAAACACTCGAGGAGCCGCCACCACATGTTGTCTTTGTGTTGGCAACGACGGAGCGCGACAAAGTGCCCGATACAATTCAGTCGCGTTGCGAAATATATATTTTTAAGCAACCATCGCGCGAAATGCTGGCGGAAGTCGTGGCAGACGTGGCCCAAGAAGAGGGGTACTCGCTTGAACAAAGTGCGGCGGAACTTATTGCGCTTCTTGCGGAAGGGTCATTTCGCGACTCACTTTCGATTCTGCAGAAAGTTCTCACAGTCTCAAAAGATACGAGAGTCGATGTAGCGGAAGTAGAAAAGGTGACTGGAGCGCCTCGCTCTGAAGTCTTGCGCTCGCTGATGCGAGCGCTTGCTGAAAAAGATGCCGGCAAGGCCCTTGCGGCCATTCAAACAGCCGTAAAAGACAATATTGATATTCGTACGATGACGAAGCTACTTATTCTCCGCATACGGGTTGTGCTGCTGTTGCGTCATGCGCCAGACTTGGCAGCCTCGTTTGCAAAAGAGTTGACCGAGGCCGATCTTGAACTCGCAAACGAGCTTTCAAAGAGCCCGATGATGACGTCAGATTTATTGCGCGCGCTTCTCGAGGCTCATTCGACTATGGCATACGCGGCACTTCCACACCTGCCTCTTGAGATGGCAGTGATGGATGTCACGCGCGGCTCGTGATATAACGCCCGCAGTGATGCGTTGTTGTTTGGAGGGAAGGTTATGCAGACAAAACTTCGATCCAGACGGAAAGAGACTCATCGCAGACTCAATCTTCGACCATACTTTGTGAGTCGGGATGACGAGGCGGAAGATATTCGCACTGACTGGGATCTTCAGGTTCGGCTGCAGTTAGCAACCGGAGGAGTCCCAGCAGACTAGGAGGATGCATGCGTAGATATCCGCGAATCTGGGTGAATTGCGGCCGCTGCGGAACTACTGGTATTGAACCGGAACCGGAATCCGCCGGGTACATTGCACGCCTCTGGGGTTCGATCCGCATCGCGTTCAATTGCCCAGAGCAGTGTGTAAAATGTAAAGGTGTCGGCCTTGTTCCCATAGAGCGGACCAACAAGATCCTGTCGGCTCTCTTGAACAACGAATGTGGCGGTGGACCGGAAGTCGAGAAGCGAGAGTACCATCGCAACGCCGCCTTTCGAGATGCGCCATGGAAGCGCAAGCGACAAGCAAGTCGCTGAAAGCGGAGGTCGGCAAGATCCATTCAGCCCGCGGTCACTTTCGACCACGGGCTGAATCCTTGTGGATAATGGCAGGTAACATGTTATACAAATGCTATCCTACCTACATGCGAAAGAAAGAAGAGGAATACGCTTTGGCAATTCAGTTGCGTAGGCAGGGGAAAACATACAACGAGATACTAAAGAATATTCCTGTTGCGAAATCCACTCTTTCGATCTGGCTACGGTCTGTTGGGTTAGCAAAAAGCCAGAAGCAGCGGCTAACTAAAAAACGCATTGAAGCCCAGCGACGCGGGGCAGACAGTCGTTACAACGCACGTGTTGCAGAGGTCCAGAGTCTGGTTGAGAAAGGCATACTGGACGTTGGGGTACTAACAGAAAGAGAGCTTTGGCTCATCGGTATTACCCTATATTGGGCCGAAGGTTCAAAGCAGCATGCGCATAACCCGAGTGTGGGAGTAATTTTTTCGAATTCTGACGCTGCAATGCATAGATGTTTTTTGCGATGGCTTACATTTATTGAAATTCCCGAAAGGGCAATCACTTTTGATTTATTTGTACACAAATCTCGGGAAATGGATATACCGTTATTTAAAAAGTGGTGGACACGAGAATTGAAGCTTTCTGATGGCATGTTAAATACGGTGTATTTGAAAAGGGGCAATATTAAAACAAATAGACATAATGTTGCGGACTTGTATCACGGGCTGTTACGGATTAAAGTTGCTGGAAGCACCTCGTTAAATCGCAAAATCCAGGGCTGGATTGAAGGGATAGCACGATGTGAACAATAAATTGCCGGATCGTCTAATGGTAGGACACCAGGTTTTGGTCCTGGGTATTTAGGTTCGAGTCCTAATCCGGCAACACGAACAAAGCGATACAATATCAATATGGAAATCCAATCGACTCTCACCAATCGCTCCGGACAAGCCTTAAACGTTACGTATCGAGATGTCGACGGCGAGATCGATTTTAAAGATAAAAAGATCTCCGGAGTCCATGCTTATTGTTTTTATGACGATAAATTAGTCGTAGTTTATTCTGACAAGAAGGGTTATTGGACTCCGCCTGGAGGAGATGTAGAGATTGGAGAAAGTGCTCGTGATGCAGTAACCCGCGAAGTAAAGGAGGAAACAAATATGAAAGTATTGAAACAGCGCTTCGTGGGTCTTCAAGAAATATCTGAATCAGGAAGAATTACTAGTCAAACACGGTCAGTTTGTATCGTTGAGCCATACGGTCCTTTTGTAGGAGATCTCGATGACGGAGAAATTGCAAAAATAGAACTTATAGATCCAAAAGACTATAAGAAATATTTTGACTGGGGAGAAATCGGAGATCATATAATGGAAAGAGTGTTACAACTTAAGACCCAAATGGATCTAGAGATAGGTTATGTAAAATAGCAGCGCTCAAGTCGCATCGCATTAGAACGACTGAATACTGTATTTCCAGACAACGCAATGGTTCGAACTTCGTCCAAAAGTCGCAACAAAACAGTGAGCATTCTTAAGCGAAATTACTTAACAATATTAGAAATAATCTGCCTTTCACTTTCTTTTATAGGCGGTATAGTTGTTACTCTCTCAGTCGAACAATCACCCCCATATGCGTTTTTATCTAGAGGCGTCGCCTCTAGATAAAGTCGCCTCTAGATAAAAAGCGCCCCTCCGAATCCCGATCGGAAGGGCTAGGCTACTTGCGCGACTGACCGGTGGAGTTGAAAACAGTCAATCACCCAATGGCCTATCATAGTAATCTGGATACATTCTAAAGTACAGCTCAAGTGACACCTTTGTCATCATTGGGAATCGCGGAATCAAAACGAAGACTACAGCCACTGGGTTTATTTTCTCAAAAAAGCCGTTCCACAGGCTGTTGAACTTGGGTACGATACAACATCAAGATTAACGTAACGCACAACGCCGGCCATTGCGGCCGGCGTGTGCAAGGGAGTGTTACCAGAAAGAATACAGAATGCGCTAATCGATGAATCGACTATGGAGTCGCTCGTACCATCTGGGCGAGCCAGAGGACGACGACTGCGCCCAGTGCCGCGACGAGCAAGCTGAAGAGGTTGAACCCCGTCACGCCTGACTCACCGAAAATACTGAACACGAGTCCGCCGACGAACGCCCCGACGACACCCAGGACGATATTGCCGACAACTCCGTACGATGCATCCCTGCCCATGATGAGAGTTGCGATCCAACCTGCCAGACCCCCAAGAACTATCCATGCAAGAATACCCATAGTTGTTGCGTTAGCTGATAACTCCCACAGTATTACGCCTTGATGCGGAGGATTGCATGAAGAACATGAAGTTGATCATGCATGCTGTGCGTGGTACAAAATGTGATGCATTTTGAAATACCGCACAAGGACTCCGCACCAACAGCTGTCGCCAAGATTAAACAGGCGCTCAATCAGTCTCGAGGAGAGTTACAAAAACATGCGACAGGCATAACCGAGAAATGGGAAGGAAATACACTGCATTTTGGTGCCACGGTTCAGGGCAGCACAATCACAGGAACGCTCGATATCAAAGATGAAGTATTCGTGATCGACGCCAAATTGCCGCTTTTGTGGCGTATGTTTGAGGGGCGTATAGAGAAAATGATTCAAGAACAGGCGGGGAAAATGCTACACTAGGTGAAATACATGGAGCCATCATCCGTCAGAGTAGGTATGAGGTTAGCTGTACACGCGCTTTCGTTCGCCGCTGGCGTTTTTGTGTTGGTGTGCGCAATTATGCCGTCGAACGCCTCGGCTGCCGTTATTTCGCGACCATTTGAAATTTCAGGTTGGATTCCGTATTGGCGTGCGGCAACCGGCACCGCTGATATTCTCCCGAATCTTGATCGATTCACCGAGGTGAACCCATTTGGCTACACCGTACAAGACGACGGACTGCTGTGGGACGCGGCAGTGATGTCTCAGGAGCCCTGGGTGACACTCAAACAACAGTCGAAAGAGAAGAAAGTGCGATTTATCCCAACTGTCATGTGGTCGGATCCGGATGAAATGCATGCCGTGTTGAGCAATCCAACCAAGCGTGCGCACCATATTCGTCAAATTGTTGAAGAGGTGAACGTAAATGGATATGACGGCATTGATATTGATTATGAGGGAAAGTATGCGAAAACACGTCCGCACTTTAGTGCGTTTTTGAAAGAGTTATACAAGGCGATGGGGAATAAGTGGGTACAGTGCACGATTGAAAGTCGCACGCCATTGTCATCGCGATATCTCGACCCAGCCGATATTCCGAAAGATCTCGAATATGCAAACGATTTCGTCGCTATCAACAAATATTGCGACCGCGTGAAGTTCATGACCTATGACCAGCGGAATGTCGACGTGAAGCTTCGCGAAGCGGCCGAAGGTCCGTATGCGCCGGTATCCGATACACGCTGGGTTGAAAAAGCGATCTTGGAAGCGCTTAAGACCATTCCAAAGAAGAAAGTGATGCTTGGTATCCCAACGTATGGCTACGAGTGGGAAGTCACTGCGCACGGAGAAGGTGACTTTACGTATCGATTGGATGGTACCTTTAATCCAAAATACGGCTCGGACATAGCGGAGAAATACAACGTCACACCGATACGGAACGAAGGCGGTGAACTTGGGCTGACATTCTTCCCTGAAGGAAGCATGCTCTACATACCGCGACCAGCCACCTCATGGCCGGGCAATCTCGTTTCGCAATCAGCAAACCTTCTTGCGGGTTCTGCGAACCAAAACATTACGTTCAACATGCTCACCTGGCAGGATTCACAGGCAATCGCAGACAAAGTGGCTCTTGCCAAAAAGCTTGGCATCCGCGGCGTTGCAGTATTTAAGATCGACGGCGGCCAGGATCCGAAGATGTGGGAAGTGTTGAAATAGCAGAATGGTATACTTGTTGCATATGCATCACGGACATATATCAAAAATGCTCACTGCAGTCATGGGACTGCTTGTCATCGCAATCGTTGCAGCTGGCGTTGGTATGGCGCGTGCGCAAACCATTACCGTCTCCACAAATCAATGCGTCAATCTCGCGACTGACCTCTCTCTGGGTATGCGAAGCAATGATGTAAAAACACTCCAAGCCTTTCTTTCAAGCGAGAGTCTTGTTCTGCCGAAACATGTAACCGGTTACTTTGGGCCGATCACCGAGGCGGCAGTTAAGAAATATCAGGCATCACGACAAATAGCACAAACTGGGACGGTAAATGCTGCAACACGCTCAACGATCACACTCTTTACCTGCGGGTCCTCCAATGCCGACTTTCCGAACTACGTCCCGATGGTTCGTGGACTCTTCGGACCGCAAAAAGTTAAAGCGGGAGCAGAGGGACTCTATGCGGTTATCATCAACAACGAATTCAGCTCGCACTTCTCGGTTGTGTTTGATTGGGGAGATGGCACAAAATCGCAGCCGCAAACCATTAACGCTAAGGCGACGCACGCGCTCACACCGACACATGTATACACCACACCTGGTACGTATGACGTGAACGTGTTCGTCACCAACCCATCGGGCAAGGTAAACGGCTCGACAATAAGTGTGGTCGTTGAGTAGGCGTTAGAAGCACGCATTTTTTACGTTCAGAGATGCTACCTCTGATTTTAGAGGTCGTCGTTTTTGATTCGTTTGCGGACGTTTTTTGCCTGTTCGTTGAAGAAAAAGAGATTGTGGTACGAAGCGAGCTTCATACCGGAGAGTTCATTGGCGCGGATGAGGTGAGAGACATAACTGCGTGTGTATGTGTTACAAACATTGCACGAACATGAGGGATCAAGTGGCCGTGTGTCTTTGAGAAATCGCGGCTTTCGGACATCAATCCGACCCTTGGCGGTAAACACTACACCGCGACGCGCATAGTGTGTTGGTGCAATGCAATCGAACGTATCCATACCGCTTTGTGCAAGCGGAACAAAATCTTCTGGGTGGCCAATACCGAGCGCGTGGCGTGGCTTTTCTTCGGGCAATATGTCGTTGACCCAGCCCATCAATTTCGCCATAACCTTTTTGTCGTATCCGTACTCGCCGCCGACCGCAAATCCTTCAAACGGAAGATTGCCGATAGCGCGAGCGCTCTCTTCGCGTAGGCCACGGTGCTTGCCGCCCTGCACGATGCCGTAGAGCGCCTGCTCCGTCTTTTTATAGTCGATGCACTGGGCCGCCCATCGATGCGTCTTTTCAAGCGATTTTTGCATGTACTCCTTGGTTGCGACCGGTGAGAGACACTCGTCAAACGCAAAAATCATGTCGGCGCCCAGTTTTTCTTGGATGCGAATGGATTCCTTAGGGCCGAGAAAAAGTTGCTTTCCATCAATGGGAGAGCGGAAGTGAACACCGTCGTCCGTAATGCGCACATTTACGGGCTGGACGTCTCGCTCGATGGTCTTTACCTTTGAATCCGTTGGAGCTTCTTTCAAAAACTTGCCGATGCCATGATCCGATCCAAAACCGAGGCTATATACTTGGAAACCACCCGAGTCGGTCATGAGCGGCCGTTTAAAATTCATAAAGCCGTGGATACCGCCGCGCTTTTTGACGAGGTCCTCACCTGGGGCAAGATGCAAATGATACGTATTACAAATCAGGAGCTGTGACCCAACCTCGGCAATTTCATCTGAGTCGAGTGTGCGAATCGTCGCGCGTGTGGCGACCGGAACGAACGCCGGTGTCTCAATCTCGCCATGTGGCGTCGAGATGACGCCAAGACGCGCGCGGCTCTTCTTTGATTTCTTGAGAATCTTATAACTGAACATCTCGGGCAGGATACTCTGAATAACGACATTTTCCAACGTGCGCATGCTTAATACGCCGTTCATTGGTGCTTGGTAGACATACTGCATATGGTCGACGTTACGAACCAAGTATCAAGACACCTATGACACAGTTACGAGGTTTTGCGGCAATGGACGAAAAAGTGCAGCGCCAAATTGCGTCGCGAGGAGGTAGAAGCCAGGGTAAACGGAATAACCCGGGCAACTTTGCCAATAATCCGACACGCGCCGCTCGTGCGGGTCGGATTGGCGGTATGCGACAAGGCAAAGACACCAACCCAGGAAACTTCGCCAACAATCCAAAACGTGCCGCAGCAGCCGGGCGCAAAGGGGGACAGGCGTGAGGCTAGACAACATCTTGAGGGCCGCGTATTCTCCCGAGATGGCTTACATACCATCGGAGAAAATTTTAAAGAAATACGCCGACGTGATCGTCAATTTCGGACTCGGTTTTGGGAAGGGTATTAAGAAGGGTGACGTCGTTCGCGTCAGCGCACACGAAAGCGCAAAACCGCTTTTTAACGCAGTTCATAACGCAATCATCGACGCGGGCGGTCACGTGCTTGTGCACTACATGCCCGACGATGAAAACGGACCGATCCATCGCCAGGCAAGTGCGTCACGATACTTTTTGCAGCATGCAAAACCGCACCAATTGAATTTCTTTCCGGCAAAGTACCTACGTGGTGTTGTCGAAGAGATGGATCATTCGCTCTACCTGCTTGCAGACAAGGATATGCACGCACTTGATGGCGTCGATCCTAAAAAGATGATGCAGCGCGGACAGGCGATGAAGCCATACATCGATTGGCGCACTGAAAAGGAGCACGCGGGCAAACTCACCTGGTCTATTGCAATGTATGGCACTCCCGCGATGGCAAAAGAGGCGGGGCTCTCAGAAAAAGTATACTGGAACCAGATCATCAAGGCGTGCTTTTTGGATCATGCAGATCCGATTAAGAAATGGAAGCACGTGTACAAAGAAATCGAGATGTATCGGCAGAAACTCAACAAGCTGTCGCCAAAGATTGATACGCTCCATGTTCACGGTATTGATGCCGATTTGTGGATTACGCTCGGCGAAAGGCGACAGTGGCTCGCGGGTCGCGGCGTGAATATGCCATCGTTTGAAATCTTCACCTCTCCTGACTGGCGCGGTACCAACGGCTGGATCCGTTTTAACCAACCACTCTATCGGTACGGTACCAAGATCGAAGGCATTCAGTTGTGGTTTAAAAATGGCAAGGTCGTTAAATCAAGCGCAACTAAGAACGAAAAAGTACTTAAGGCGATGATTGCAACACCAGGTGCTGATCAGATTGGCGAGTATTCCCTCACGGACTCTCGACATTCGCGCATCACGAAGTTCATGGCAGAGACACTGTACGATGAGAACATGGGCGGTCCGCAGGGGAATACGCATCTTGCGGTAGGCAAAAGCTACAAGGATACGTTTGCTGGTGATGTTTCGAAACTCACAAAGAAACAGGCAGAGAAGCTGGGGTTCAACGATTCGTCGGTTCACACCGACATCATTTCAACGACGCGACGTACTGTGACCTCACATCTTAAAGACGGCACTCAAAAGGTTATCTACAAAGACGGAAAGTTTGTGCTATAACGACTCAAGACTGCCAATAGTTCTAGCTAGAAGGAGCAGAACGTGAAAAGAACAGCCTATCTCGTGAGGCACGGCGAGGCAGAAAATAATCTCGTCGAGCCGCCTCCTATCTACCTTGGTGCAGAAGCCAAACTTACAGATCTTGGCAAGCGCGAGGCCGAGCTAATCGCGAAGCGAGCCACGCGGATCCAGGTCGATCTTCTGGTATCAAGCAGCATGACCCGTGCGAGGCAAACTACCGCAGCCATCAGTTATCAGATCGACAAGCATATTCTCGTTTCCGATCTGTTCGTTGAGCGCAGCGGCCCGTCGTGCCTTGTGGGGCGAGAGTGGCGTGACCCTGAGGTCCAGCGAATTCAGAAGCTGTACGAGGATTCATGCTTCAAGGATGAACGTGTGCTCGATGGAGAGAATTTTTCTGACCTCAGGCAGCGGGGCATGCAGGCACTGCAATTCCTGGAGGAACGACCTGAACAGCACATTATGGTGGTGACCCACGGCCTTTTTCTACGGGTCCTTGTCGGTTGTGCGGTGTACGGTCAGCTTTTAACCGCGGAAATTCTTGCGCCGATGGAGCACGGATTCCGGACGCGGAACACCGGCCTCACGATGCTCGAGTATGATCCAGAACGCCTAAAAAGCCCATGGTCTATCCTCACATGGAACGACTATGCGCACCTTGCGGACTAGAGCTTGCGCACTGTTTGTTCTTGCGCTTGCGGAGTGTCGTGCTTAAGTAAACACACCGAGCCCGTGGGTGGTTCGTAGTTCAGTGTAAGGAGACGCACATGCTGAAGGGCTTGATGATGATCGTCACGTTCGCGCTCTTGGTGCTTGTGAGCACTTCGAGTGTGCAGCCGGCGCAGGCTGGCAGCTTCGCCCGCACGAAATGCGGCCCGGGCACTGACTGGGGCCGCTACTCGTGGTTCCCCGGACAGAAACGATGGTCCCTCTGGGGATCACTGCGAGGCAAGTGCTTCGTCGTTCGTCCAGCGCGGCGCGCATAGGTATCGCGCACCGCATGCAGTTGGGGCCCTGGGCTGTTGCTCAGGGCCTCACTATGTTAGTCTGGCGTCATGAATGCGAGCGAGGATGATTTCAAAAAGAAATTGACCCCCGTCCAGTACCAAGTCTTGCGCGAGAAGGGGACCGAGCCGCCGTTTACGGGAGAACATTTGCATGAAAAGAGAAAGGGCATGTTCAACTGCGCCGCATGCGGAGCGCAGCTGTTTGCATCGGACACCAAATTCGATTCAGGAACAGGCTGGCCCTCGTTTGATCAAGCGCTTCCCGATGCGGTGACGTTGCAGCCGGATGAATCTCACGGTATGCACCGAACTGAAGCTGTTTGCACGAATTGCGGTTCCCATTTGGGTCATGTGTTTGACGACGGGCCTGCATCGGGCAAACGGTACTGCATTAATTCTGTGTGCCTAGGGTTTGATCCTGAAAACCATGCTGCGTAGCACACTATGCACATTCGCAATTATTGCGCTCGTTGGCGTTGTACTGTTCAGCGGTTTCGTGCACGCAGTTATTCCGCACTCGCACGAGAACGATGTTGTCTGGCAGGAGTTACACATAGTCGCTCAGGGCGCATATAAAGCGGTTACAGTTTCGGCATGGTTGGTACTACTCGCAGTTCTCATTTCTCGCATCCAAGTAGCGCCTGAGTCACACTATATAGTTGCCATCCCACAGTATATTTCGCGCGGTATCGCGAAGCATCGACGGTTTGGTTAAGAGGAAAAATTACTTTTTAGTCCTCTAACCATTCACAATGAAAAAAACACTAACATCTGCGGCACTCGCTGCAGTGGCACTCCTGCCGTTTGCGGCAAGTGCGCATGAACATCAATCGTTCGAAATTAATGGCGTTCAGTACGGATTCGCTATTGGATCGTTGAATGAGCCCGTTGTCGTAGACGACAAGACGGGCGTTGACTTGCGGATTACCAAAGCAAATGCGTCACCTTCGCACGAAGATCAAGGTACACCCGTGAGCGGTCTTGAAGCTACTCTTAAAATAGAGCTTAGTGCCGGCGACAAAAAGAAAACAGTGGACCTCTCACCGGTATTCAACTCGCCAGGAGCATACAAGGCACCTTTCTATCCAACCATAGCGACAACGTACTCGTATCGCGTGTTTGGTGAACTTGAGGGCACGCCGATCGACATTACGTTTACGTGTAATCCAGCAGGACATGCGCCTGCCGCGGAAGACATGAATCGAGTTCAAATTAGCGACAAAGTGTTCCGGACGCACAAGGCAGGAAGTTTCGGGTGTCCATCACCTAAAGCGGATCTTGGATTTCCAGAACCATCAGCAGCGGTGGTTGAGCTACAAAAACCTGACGCGTCGGGCGATATGATCGGCTGGGGAGCTGGCGTACTCGCACTTGCTGCACTTGGAGTAGCGGTACTTCGTCGACGCTCCTAATTGTATGTCTCGCATCGGCGTCGTTTTTGCACTCTTACTCGTGCTTCCAGGTACGGTATTTGCGCATGCGACGCCGGTCGAGATGGTGCCAGATTCGGGTGCAAACGTTGCGGGAACAAACGAAGTGTCCATTCGCTTTAGTGAGCGGCTCGAGCACGGTTCAAGCCGGATTCGGGTCACGGATGAAGAAGGCAGATATGTTAACCAAGGTGAAGCGCGCGTGGGTAGTGACGCCTACACACTCGCAGCCCCCATTTCCGGGGACGATGGCGTCTACACGGTCTCGTGGAGCGTTATCTCGCAGGATGATGGACATTTTACGAAGGGTGCATATGCGTTTGCGATCGGTTCTTCCACCGCTCCGAACGTGTCGGACTCGAGCGTCGTCAAACTGACCTCGTGGCAGGAAGCAACGGCGATTTTTATCGAATTTGTCGGTAACAGCATTCTCTGGGGTCTCTTGGTTCTGCTTGTCATCGCGATTCGGCCCATACAGGACCTCGTACAAACAGAAAGACGCCTTCGCGTTGCGACGTACTCTCTCATAACGTTTGGTGTCGTTGCGGGCATTTCTGGCGCAGTGTGGCAACTATTCGTCAAAGGGCACGAGCTTGCAGCACTGCATTCGATCTCTTTTATTGATGCTGCCGACATGTATTCCCGCACCGCTGCGGGAGAAGCGACAGTGTTTCGTATGTTGGCGCTGCTCTCTTTTGGAGTTCTATTTTGGATTTTCAAAAGTAGAATCTTCACTGTAGGGGTGTCATGGCGAGATGGTCTCCTTTTGGCATGTCTTCTCGCATTTGCCTATTTTCGCGCAATTATAAGTCATGCAACCGCAAATCCGTTCCATTCAGAAATCTCGATTTTCGTAAATGCGATGCATCTTATCGATAAGGACCTTTGGTTAGGCATCCTTATCGTTCTCGTGACACTTGCGCTCTCTGGCCTGCACGACACTCTTCGCGCAATCATCCCACGAGCATTTTCAATTCTTGCGCTAAATCTTGCACTGATTTCAATCACGGCAAGCTACATCGTATGGCTCCACTTGCGAGATTTTGGAAATCTTACGACGACCGAATGGGGAGAACAGTTCGTGAAACTTGCTGCGTGTGCAGTGCTGCTCGTGATTTTGCGGACCTATCATGTTATTTCGCTCAGATGGAGACCTTCTCTTTTTGCACGATGGGCATCAACTACACTTTCGGCGGAACTGGCCGCAGCCGGACTCGTGGTGTTCTTTTCATCGCTTGTCATCATTACGTCACCGCCAGCACATGACGCTGGTATGCGTGTATTCACGCACACTGAACGAGGTAGTGCGATACGGCTCGAAGCGTCACCAGTTGAAGATGTACGTGCACTACTGACCATTAAGGGAGAACACGGAACACCAATCGTGCGCATTGGCGAAGGAGAAGGAGCAGTTCTCGCCGCTCTCGAGACACGTTTTTCTAATGGCTATGTATTTCCCCTCGCTCTCATACAGGACAAGGATATCTCCGTCGAAGTTATCGTGCCTCGGAAAGATACCTATGACGCACGTGCTATTTTCGACCTCGATGCGGGCGACTTTACGCATCGTGAGGGACATGCACGAACGTTCAACTTTTTCACGCTTGTGGTCGTACTTCTTGCAGCCGGGTCGTTTGTGTGGGGCTTCTACTTGGAAATTCTTGGTAGGCGCTCACACGCGCCAGATCGTCTTGTTCCTCGTACGATAGCAATGATCGCAAGTGGGGCAGTGATAGCACTCACGCTTGGCGTGTTTTTGATTCGTATAGCATCGCTCGCGCTCACAAACGACTTTAAAGTTGCATGTCTTGCGGACAACAACATGTGGCACATGATGCAGCCGATGAATGCCGGAAAAGCAACGTCGAAGACGCCGCGCGAAGGCTGCATGCTCTCATCCGGCACCTACCACATCGCTGACGCCCGTGAATATGCATACCTGCGCTCACTTGGGTCCGCTGACGTCTCACTTACCACCCTGCCTCAGCGCCCCGTGCCCGGCAAAAAAACCAAGGTGTCGGTCGTACTCAAAGAAAGCGATGACACCCCTGCAAAACTTTCAATTGAGCACGAAAAGATCCTGCACATGATCGTGATCAGTGCCGACATGCAATATTTTGCCCATGTTCATGTTGACGACGAACGTGCGCTAACACAAAAAGAAGTTAACAGTTCTTCATTTACCATCGACCACACATTCCCGAAAGCTGACGACTACGTGATTGCGGTCGACTACCTCCACGGTCTTGTTCATGAGTCGCGACAGTTCACGGTGAAGGTGGGGGAAGGCGAGAAGCGTGACGTGGCGACATATCAGTCTCCAGGTCGCTTTGAAGGCTACGACGTTGCCCTCGATTACGTCGCACCACTCATCGGCGATGTGGCAACGCTCAAATTCACCGTGAGCAAAGACGGTAAACCAGTTACGAGTCTCGTGCCGTATCTTGGCGCCGCTATGCATGTGGCAATCATTAAAAATGATCGCTCTGAGTTCATTCATACACATGGCGAGGTTCATCCGCCGGGATACGTTGCTCCAACGACGCTGCAGGGTCACCAGCATACACCACCACCTGCCAGGTTTGGGCCAGTTGTAGAGGCGCACGCTGTCTTCCCGTCACCGGGTTTGTATACGATCTTTGGTGAGTTCAAGGACGAGGCAGGAAATGTCGTTGCAGCGCGGTTTACGGTGCGCATCGAATAGCTATTCGTGGAAAAGTGTCTGTACGAGGAGCATGAGTGCGATGCCAAGGCATGCAGCTACCGCATGCATCCCGGCCCCTCCCTGCTTACGCACTGATTCAATCATGTTTGGAAGCAGGTCTTGAATGAGGATAGTAAGGAATCCTCCCGCGGCGATGCCGGCAAAAAGGATGGCGATATTCTCTGCAGATGAAAGATACATCGCAAACACAACGCCAAGCAGAATCGTGCACGAGGAGAGAAAATTAAGTGCAAGAGCTTTCCGACTTGAGTACCCGGAACTACGAAGTACAAAATATTCCGAAACCTCCTGCACGAGTTCGTGTAGCACGATACCTATCGTGGCGCTGAGACCGACAGGTATGCTGACTGCAAATGCAGCAACGAGAAGGACGCCGTCGCCAATGTTATGGAATGCATCGCTCACAAGGATGCGACGCCCGTCGATGCGGCTGTGTGCATGATCGTGCTCAGTTTCGTGGTGATGTGCGGGCAGAACATGATGTAGGGCCGTCATAACTGCAACGCCGAACAGCACGGCCCCAGCGGCAAGGGCCAGAGAAGAACTCTCATGCAATGTTTCTTCGAGGAGGTGATATACGACGAGCAGCAAGACTCCGCCCGCGAAGGTTGCGAGATAGGCTAGATTGCGCTGCATCCAGCTGCGTAAGACTTCTACGGAAAAAAGAACACCGGTAAGCGAGATGAGCATAACGGCGCCTGCTGCGATGAGGGGATATAGACCCGATGACATCCGCACAGGATACGGTGGTATCCGATTTTATGCAACTCATTTGCATGTAGGGCTGTGGACTATTCGATACTGCTCCTTGCGGCCTCCAGGGGGTCCCGTATACTGTCCCTATAGCAATTAAGAATATCTCTCGCGTACGTATGGCAAAGTCGAATTCAGCATTTATGAAGCCGCTCAATGTGAGCGATGAGCTTGCAGAGGTTGTCGGCAAGGGCCCGATGCCTCGCTCGGAGGTAGTTAAGAAGCTCTGGGTATATATCAAGAAGAACAACCTTCAGGATTCTCAAAATAAGCGCAACATCAATGCTGACGCAGCGCTCAAGAAGGTTTTCGGGGGCAAGAGTCAGGTGAGCATGTTTGAAATGACGAAGCTCGTCTCGAAGCATCTCTCCTAAATTCATTTTTTGAAAGCTTCACCCCGCTATGGAGAATTCCACAGCGGGGTGTTTGCTACGTGCACGGTGCCTAGTCCGGATCAGAACCATCGGGTTCCGTGTTGACCGCGGCCATCTGGATGCGAAGGGCGAACAATTCGTCCATCTCGCCAATGCTCACTTTGCAGCCGCTGCAGCAGATGTTGCTGAGGCGCAGATCAGAGAGTCCATGTGCCTCGCCGAGAATGCGCTCCAGGGCACGCTTGGCAACTTCGTCGCCGAGGACGTCATGTACCCACTGTGACATCTGCGAGGTGCCGTCGCTGTGCGTCACTCGGTACGGTCCTGGCCCCGCCTTTTTCTTGACGGCGGCGTCGAACGGGTCAGATTCTCCTCGTTTGAACGCCTCGACGAGGTCGGACAAATGTTCGGTCAGTCCTGGCATCTGACACTTCAGGCCGCCGATGAGTCCGCCCGTGTGATTCCAAACGTGACGCGCTGTTTTACAGTCCATGTGGTCCTCCGTAAGAACACGTGCCGGCCTTATGGCCAGCGCATAGCCTGCAAAAATTTTAAGTGTGCGGACTATGCGCCAGACACAAGAACGTGTTGTATGTCAAGAACAGCTTTTTGCGTATCAGAGGCAAAATCTTTAATTTTGTTGTCAACAATTACGTAGGGAACCTTGGCATACTCGAGTTCGCACCGTATCTGCTCGGCGACACGCATGCTATGTATCGTCGGTTCACGCACAATGACGGCACGGTCAACACCTGACAATATGCCTGTCGCAACAGGATCCGTGCCTGCACGCTCGTCGATCACAACCGCCTCGTCCTCGGCGAGCACTAAGAGGGGAAGATATAGCTTTAAAGGTGATGCAAGTGAGTGGCTGCACCTTGCACCAGAGCGTACGATATCCGTGTGCGGACCTGCCGCCATCACAAACAAATCTGGCGCGATCTGCATCGCCATATCTGCAGTGTATGCATCCGGAGGAGAGAGGCGGAAGGTTACTCCGAGGTGAGTAGCGAGATTTCGCGCGTGACCGAAATCGTCTTCTACAGACGCGCCTACTGCCGTCTTAATGCGTGAAGGATCAGTACCGAGGTACTGGGGGAGGGAATCGGCGCCCAAGTTGAATACAAGATCCATGTTGTGATCAGCATCAATGGCGAGCACGCGCTTTCCGCCGTCTCGCAAATGCCGCACCATCGCCGTTGCGAGCGTGGTTTTTCCGCTTCCTCCTTTACCTAAGAATGCAATTTTCATTTCGTGCAAGTGAATTGCATCTACAAGGTAGCAGGCCTATACGTCTTTTGCAAGTCATTTGCATGTGGTATAGTGCGTACATGCAAGTACACGTTTCTGCCCATGGATTGCTAAGAGTAAAAGGTCTCCGTGCCACGCCGGGCCGCATCTCACTGCTCGAACTGCTGCAGAAGCGCGAAGCACCCGTAACTGCCGAAGAAATCTCCGCGGAGTTGAAAGACCTCGACCTCGTAACCATTTATCGCAATCTCCAGAGCCTCGTCACAGTTGGCATCGTGAGTGAAGTTCGATTTAAAGACGCGTCGGTACGGTATGAGTATGTGCATGGACAAAAGCATCACCACCATCTCGTATGTTCGACATGCGGCACTGTCGATGAACTTCCTGAGTGCGATGTGAGAGATCTCGAGACGCAGGCACTCAAAAAATCTGGTCGTTTTGCAAGCGTTGAGGAGCACGCGCTCGAATTTTTCGGCACGTGCCGCTCCTGTGCGCGATGAGCTATACTCTGTTCATGCGCAGTGTGTTTTTCTCCACGATCGGGTTACTTTTGTGTCTGCCGCTTGTTACACACGCGCAAGAATTGGTAACCGATGACATTTCAGTACTGCGAGCGCGTGTCATTGAGGTCGTTCAGCGTACGACGGAGACCGTGCCGGGGACGAATGTGGAACAGGTGTATCAGACGATCCGAGCAGAGATACTGGAAGGAGACGAAAAGGGTACAACGGTAACGGTGGAAAATGATCATCTCGAACTGAGAGAGGGCGATACATTCTATCTCACACACACAGTCTCCATGCTTGATGGTGCGAGTTATTATTCAGTTGCAGAACGTACTCGTTTGATGCCGCTCGTGATTTTGACGTTACTTTTTATCGGAGTCGTTGCTCTTTTTGGCGGTATCCAAGGAATTCGAGGTCTCGGTGCTTTGATCGCGAGCTTTGTCTTTATCGGACTGTTTCTCTTGCCGGGTATTGTTCACGGCTATTCGCCGGTTCTTGTCTCGGTTGGTGTTGCTTCTTTGATTGTTCTCATTGGCTCCTACGTGACGCACGGTTTTACGCGAACGACCACGGCAGCAGTCATTGGCATGGTGGGCACGATTGCACTCACGGGATTTCTGGCGTATTTTTCGATTCAGTTCACATACTTAACTGGTTGGTCGTCGGAAGAAATTACCTATTTACATCTTAACTTCCAAGGTCAGCTCGATCTTACGGGGCTGCTTCTTGGTGGTATTTTGATTGGTCTTCTTGGTGTGCTCTATGACGCTGCGATTGGACAAGCTGTTTCTGTTGAAGAAATAGCTCGTGCCGGGGAGAAGCTCACCCGCAAAGAGGTGTATATGCGCGTTTTAAGAATCGGAAGAGAGCATGTTGGAGCGCTCGTTAACACGCTTGCAATTGCATATGCAGGCGCGTCACTGCCGCTCCTACTGCTTTTTTACGGAGCCGGGGACATGTCGATCGGCCAGATTGTAAGCCGGGAGTTTTTCGCGACGGAAATCGTTCGTATTCTTGTCGGATCGATTGGTCTAGTCCTTGCGGTTCCTATTACGACAGCTGTTGCAGTACGCATGCTCGTTTCTAACGATCGCACGTGATATGCTTTAAGCATGAAAAAGGCCCTGCTTTTTGTAGGGATTGGAGCGCTCGTGATCGCTTCCGGGTGGTATTTTCTACAACGAGAGCCAGCTGAGGAGCCCGAGCAGCAGGTAGCAGCGTCGCAACAACCGGTAACTAAGAAGGCGGAGCCTGTGCAACCAGGTGCGTCCGCAGGACCCGAGAACGAGGTGTTGTTCGTGTGCGATGACAATAAAACCATCACGGCGGTATTCACCCGCGATATAGTCGGCATCACGCTTTCCGACGGCCGACAGTTTGAATTGCGTGAGTCGGTTTCTGCCTCGGGTGCAAAGTACGAAGATACGAGTCGTGGGCTGGTGTTTTGGGGGGAAGGGGACACCGCATTCTTTGAAGAAAAATCAGTGCGTACGCATTCGAACTGTACCGTTTCGTCGTAAAAACGGGTTTTCCGATCCCGACGCAGAGGCTCGGGATCGGAAAACCACCGTGGCGTTTTTGCTCGAAGATGAGCGCCCACCGGGCGCGCTTATTTGAAAGGGCGGCGATTCATCCCCGCCCCAGAGGGGCGGGCATTCTCGCCGTCCAACGAGTAACCAAATCATGGTATCATTTTTCGATGTCGAGCGAAGAACTACGGGCTGACCGGTTAAAGAAACTTGAGATCCTGCGGGAGACAGGAATGAAAGCGTACCCGGTCGAGAGCGCTCGCGATACGAGCGTCGCCGACTTTCTTGATTCGTTTGATGACCGTGGAGACGAGAAGGCGACACTTGGAGGCAGGCTGATGTCGCGTCGCGGCCAAGGCGGCATTATGTTTGCTGATCTTTTTGACGGAACCGGCAAAGTCCAGCTTGTGTTTCAAGAAGACGAGAGCGAAGTCGAACTGTTCAAGTTGTTTGGTGAAGCAGTCGACATCGGTGATTTCGTCGAGGCTACTGGGGTGGCGTATACCACCAAACGCGGCGAGCGTTCGCTCAAGGCAACGCGTTGGAAGATGCTTGCAAAGTCGTTACAAGCGATCCCAGATCAGTGGTTTGGCTTGAAAGACGAGGAGAAGATTTTGCGTGAGCGGTATTTGGATATTCTTTTAAATCCGAATATTCGCGCGATGTTCGAGCGACGCGCGAAATTCTGGCAATCGACGCGCGAATTTTTACTGGATAGAGGATTTTATGAAGCCGAAACACCGGTTCTGGAAACGTCACCTGGTGGTGCTGATGCCCGACCATTCATAACGCACCACAATGCACTCGACATCGATGTTTTTTTACGTATTTCACTTGAGCTGTGGCTCAAGCGTCTCTTAGTTGCCGGATTTCCAAAGGTATTCGAAATTGGACGTATTTTTCGTAACGAAGGCCAGTCGCGCGAGCACCTGCAAGACTATACACAATTGGAAACGTACGAAGCCTTTAGTGACATGCACAAGGGAATGCAATTTGTCCAAGATTTATATCGTCACAACGTGAAAGAAGTGTACGGCAAATATACATTCGAAATCGGTGAACACTCGGTGGATTTTGCCGAAGAGTGGCCGCTTGTTAACTTTTGTGACGAAATTGAAAAAGAGTTTGGCATCAATCCCGCATTATGTTCGGACGATGAGGCGATTCAGGCAGCACGTGACGCACAAATTGATCTCGGGGAAAATCCAAACAAAGCGCGGGCAGTCGATATACTCTGGAAGTCTATCCGCAAAAAGATTTCGGGACCAGCATTTCTTATTGGTGTTCCCGTGTATCTTGAGCCGCTTGCAAAACGTAGCCCCGACGACGAACGAATCGTGGAGCGGTTCCAAGTGCTGCTTGCGGGCTCAGAGATGGGAAAAGGTTTTTCGGAATTAAATGATCCGCTCGATCAACGTGCTCGTTTTGAAGAACAACAGGAGCTCCGCGATGCGGGAGACGATGAGGCGCAACGCCTCGATGAGGAATACGTACGTGCAATGGAGTACGGTATGCCGCCGGCATTCGGGTTTGGTGTATCAGAGCGACTTTTTTCATTCTTAGAAAACCGTCCCGCGCATGAGACGCAATTGTTCCCACTGCTTCGTCCAAAGGGTGAGTAGTTTGCAATACTCACGTAGTCTTCATTGCCTTAAAGCCATGATAGTGCGGGCTGGTTCTGGCAACTATTACTAGCGAGGGACGATGCACACGCTCGACCAGTATACGGGGACGCTATCGTTACCACAGATATACCGCACTATGTTGCGACCATTGGTAGTACCTCCACCCGCAGACGTCACACCGTCTGAGCTGAGAGTTCACCGCTGGCGCTCATATTTTGGTTTTCGGCAGACGACGTGCGAAAGCATCCTCGAGACGTGTATTGGAAAGCCGGTCACAAACATCCATGACCACCGGCATTTCATGAGCAATCCGCGCCACGTTCCAGATGAGCTGCGTGGATACATTGTCTACTCTCCGGGAACTCTCTACGGGGGAGACAGAAGTTCGATCTACTGCCCGTGCTGGTACTTCGTAGGGAACGAAATCCGCGAGGATCTGGCTCTGATTGCGGGAGAGAGAACTCCCATCGCATGGGAAGAAGAATATGCTATCGGGCTGATGCCCGAGAGAGCGCCACTCCGCAAGGTGTGGTAATTATGTCCTCCGTTGGCGAAGGCTGGCGGAGGACATCATGTACACTGCTTATATGAAAACAGTCGTCTTTGGCGGAGGATGCTTTTGGTGCACAGAAGCCGTCTTCCAGATGCTAAGGGGTGTTTCGAAGGTTGAGCCCGGATATGCAGGTGGCAGTCCGCCAGCTGGCGGCGAAAACCCGTCGTATGAGAGCGTTTCGATGGGGAACACAGGCCACGCTGAAGTGATCCGTGTGACATATGATCCATCAATCATCTCATACGAAGACCTGCTTACCGTATTTTTTGGTTCACATGACCCGACAACGCCGCACCGTCAGGGAAATGATGTTGGAGAACAGTATCGTTCAGTCATTTTGTACAGCACTGATGAAGAAAAGAAGATCGCTGAGCGCTTAGTAAACGATGTAGACGCATCGCTTACCGACGGTACGCACGTGGTGACACAGCTTGTGCCACTCTCCACTTTTTATCCGGCAGAGGATTATCATAAGAATTACTATAAGACGAATCGTTCCGCACCATATTGCGAACTGATTATTGAACCGAAGATCGAAAAAGTGCGAAAACGATTTGCGGAGTTGGTGTCAAAACCTTGAAGTGCACGAGAAGTCTGATACCGTAGAGCTTCTCAGTACGTCAACCCTGGGAAGGGTCAGGACGCCGTGTGACTTGCATCCATGGCAGCTGAGGGGAGGCGGTGGCTACGTGGGCGCCGCCTCCTACTTTTTGTATACTACGCACGTGACCGAACCCGCGTTTGAAAAACTAGTTGCCGAGGGTTTTGAGCGACTACCCGAATGGGTGCGCGAGAAAATCAGGAATGTCGCGCTATTGGTGGAGGACGATGTTTCCCCCGAGGATCGAAAACTGCAAGAGCTTCAGGACGACGAGACGCTGCTTGGACTCTATAAAGGCATACCGCTCTCAGAGCGAGGTTCTCACTATGGCGAAGGCATGACGATGCCGGATACGATTACGCTCTACAAAATCCCCATTCTTGAATGCGCAGAAGACGAAGATCACGATGTGCGTGATGTTGTTGCCGACACTATCTGGCATGAATTTTTTCATCACTTCGGAGCTGATGAGGTTAAGGTGCGTGAACGTGAGAGAGATCGCGAAATTGGTGATTTTCGCCGCGGCCACGCATAAATCGTTGGTACGATTTTGCGCGACCCCACCTCGGCGCTGACGCGCCTGCGGTCTTGCGACGGGGCCCCAACCCCGTCTCACATCACTTCGGCATTGACGAAGATGGGGTGCGTATGTTGGAACGGGAGCGAGGCATTGGCGATTTTAGAAACAAATGATACCGTCGCACTGCAACGGCCTTTTCCCCACGAATGGGTCGTATGCCACCTCGCCGCGGCCTCAGTGCCGCGGCGTTTTTATCTTGCGAGCGACGCAGCAAGCAAAGGCTTAAAACCCCGCGGCTTGCCGCGTCCAGGGCTTGCCCTGGGGTTTGATGCCTTTCATGTGCTATATTCTCGCATATGAAGCTGTCTGAGATTCTTCGTGAACGTGGCTACGTATATCAACATTCGTCGGAAACACTAGAAGAAATTACCGATGGCGCAAAACGTACGTTGTATTGGGGAGTCGACCCGAGCGCCGATTCCATGCATGTGGGTCAACTACAGGGAATGATGGTGCTTCGACGCTTTGTCGAGGACGGTCACAACGTTATTGTCATCGTTGGAGGTGGCACCGGGATGATTGGGGACCCGGGAGGTAAGAGTGCTGAGCGTAATCTGCTTTCAGATGAGGCCGTTGCTGTAAACGCTGTTGCTCTGCACGATCAGTTTAAACAGCTGCTTGGAGGTGTCGATTTCCGTATGGTTAACAATGCCGAGTGGCTCCGAAAGCTGAACTACATGGAGTTTTTGCGCGACATTGGGAAACACTTCACGGTAAACGAGATGATTAAGCGCGACACTGTACGCCCGCGCATCGAAGCGCCGGATCAAAGTATCTCGTACACAGAGTTTTCCTATATGTTACTGCAGGCATACGATTATTTGCACTTGTACCAGCAATTTGGCTGTGATCTGCAGGTGGGCGGTTCGGACCAGTGGGGCAATATTCTCTCTGGCGTAGACCTGATCCGTAGAGTAGCGGGAGGAGATGCCTTCGCGCTTTCATGGCCACTCCTTGTCGACAAAACAACCGGTAGGAAGTTTGGAAAAAGCGAAGGCGGTGCCGTGTGGCTTGACGCGAAAAAAACATCACCATTTAAGTTCTATCAGTTCTGGTTAAATGTCGATGACGTGGCGGTTGAAGAATTGCTCCTCAAAATGACACTGCTTCCTAAAGTCGAAATTGATGAAGTCCTCCAAAAACACACTGCTGCTCCTGCCGAGCGACACGCGCAAAAAGAGCTGGCGTACGAAGTCACGTCGCTCGTGCATGGCGAAGGCGCGGCAGAAGATGCACAAAGCGTCTCGCAGGCACTCTTTGCTGGCACCGACATTGCAGATATTTCCGACGAAGCGCGCTCGCTTCTTGCGCAGGAAGCACCGAACGCACCGGTATCGATCGGCATGTTAGTTGTCGACGCCCTCGTCAATGCGGGTCTCGCTACGTCGAAACGTGAGGCACGACAGTTTGTTGAGGATGGGGCCGTAAACCTTTCAGGTGAGTCAATTACCGATGTGTCACGCGCACTTCTAGAATCAGATTTCAAAAAAGGTATTGCGCTTTTAAAGCGCGGCAAACGCAACGTTTCTGTATTGGTGCTCGACTAAAAAAGAGGCGGCCATGTGGCCGCCATCTGAAAGGGTTCGCGCGCTGTTTGGTGTCTACACGCTTAAAAGTGAGGCCGGAAGAATAAGTTTCAGCGGCTTCACCTCATCTTCGTCGCCTTCATCGGGGAAGTCGAGCCTGGCGTCCCAGTCTGTCGAAGGTCGAGCTAAGACTGCTTCGATTTTTGCGCGCCGCTTGCGCGCTTTACGCTTCTTCTTACGCTCGTCGCGTTTCCGCTTCCACCCTTTTGACATGCTCTCCCCGCTTCTTTGGCCTTGAAGGTTTCGTGTCCCTCTCTTGCTTCCATCGCCGCTCTGTCTCTTTGGCGATAGCGGCAATGATGAGCTGGTCGCGAGTCAATTCCACCCTACTGTCATTTCCCATTGAGAACCCCTTTTGGTTGGGATCGACTCAATGAGCCTAGCAAGCTGCTGCCAATTGCGCCAGAGAGGCGGAGTGCATACACCCCATGAGATAGTAATTCGACATGAGTACTCATAGTGTCTGTGTACAAGCTCCGGAAATATAGTGAACTTTATCTGGGGTATCTCACGGGGTACACTAGAGGGATGTCTGTATTTAAGCTTGTGTCCGATTACATCCCTGGAGGAGATCAGCCAGCGGCAATCAAGGCGCTCATTGATGGTATCAAAGGGGGGCAACGCGATCATACACTGCTCGGCGTTACGGGTTCCGGGAAGACATACACAATGGCTAACATCATTGAAAAAATCGGCAAGGCGACGCTTGTAATCGCGCATAACAAAACGCTCGCGGCCCAGCTCGCCGCCGAATACCGTGAATTCTTTCCAGATTCTGCGGTTCACTACTTCGTCTCATACTATGATTTCTACCAACCAGAAGCATACGTACCTATCACCGACACCTACATCGAAAAGGAAGCGATGATCAACGAAGACATCGAACGCCTTCGACATGCCGCAACCCAGGCACTGTTAACACGGAAAGACGTCATCATCGTTGCCTCCGTCTCCTGTATCTATGGTCTTGGATCGCCGGTTGAGTATGAGAAAGTGAACCTGGGACTCAAACAAGGAGAGCCGATGACGCGTGCTGCACTTACACGTAAGCTCATCTCGATGTATTTCGAGCGAACTCCCGGCGACCTTTCACCGGGCACGTTTCGCCCGCTCGGCTCGCAGGTGGAGATCATGCCCGCGAACGAACGTGTCGTGTATCGCGTCGACCTGACGGGTGGAAAAGTTGCCGCAATTGAAGAAATGGATCCTATTACGCGGGTTATCACCGCCGACCTCGACAGTGCGTTCATATTTCCGGCACGACACTATGTGACGCCTGCCGATGTCTTGGACGCTGCGCTGAAGGACATCGAGGTCGAGCTTGAGGAGCAACTCAAAGTATTTGCAGAGCAGGGGAAGATTCTTGAAGCGGAGCGCCTGAAACGACGCACGCGTCAGGACATCGCCATGATCCGAGAATTTGGGTTTTGCAGTGGTATCGAAAACTATTCACGTCACTTTGATCGTCGCCAGCCAGGAGAACCGCCATACACACTCCTCGACTACTTCCCGCATGCCAAGGACGGCACGCCAGACTTTTTGACGATCATCGATGAGTCGCACGTGACGGTGCCGCAGATCGGCGCCATGTACGCGGGGGACAGGTCGCGCAAGATGACGCTGATTGAGCACGGTTTTCGTCTACCAAGCGCCGTTGATAACCGACCACTGAAATTTGACGAGTTCCGTGACGAAACGGGACAAACTGTCTACACGAGTGCAACGCCAAGTACATTTGAAATCGAACACAGCGGAAAGCCTATTGAGATGATCATTCGTCCGACGGGGCTCATTGATCCAGAAATTATCGTACGCCCGATCATCGCCCGTGGTGACTATGTTGGACAAGTACAAGACTTTATTCGCGAGGCGATAGAAACGACGAAGCGCGGCGGACGCTCAATGGTGACTGTGCTCACTAAGAAGATGGCCGAAGATCTCAATCAATTTCTGATTGAGAAAGGCATCAAGTCGCGATACATCCATAGTGATGTAAAAACAATTGAACGAATTGAAACGCTGACGGAATTTCGTAAAGGCATCTTTGACGTGCTAGTGGGTGTAAACCTGTTGCGCGAAGGCCTCGATCTTCCCGAAGTAGAACTGGTTGCAATTTTGGACGCTGACAAGGAAGGTTTTTTGCGGAGCGAGACGTCGCTTATTCAAACGATCGGTCGCGCGGCGCGTAACGTTTTAGGGCGTGTCATTTTGTATGCTGATCTAGAGACGCGTTCAATGGAACGTGCAATTGGCGAGACGAATCGACGCCGCGTGAAGCAAATCGCATACAATACTGAACACAAGATTACGCCGAAAACTGTCGCGCGTAAGATTCACGACATCATTGGAGACATCCAAAGAGTGCGCGAACGCGCGGTTAGTGACCTGGCGTCTGCTGATTTGAATGCCGTCGGTGGCGATCGAAGAAAACTCATCAAGCAAAAACGCCAAGAAATGCACGAAGCGGCAGACCGGTTAGATTTTGAAACGGCGGCACTATTGCGCGACGAAGTACGAAGACTCGAAGAAACAAAGAAACAGTAGCCTTGCGTTAACTCGATATGTATTGCATAAATATACTAGGAATGCTTACCGATGGAGTTCGCCATGCCCAAGATGAGAAAGTTGCCCGAGCGCATCGCCGAGCGAGTGAAAGTGTTCATAGAGGAAGAGCGCAGGGAGGGGCCTGCTGAGTTTGAAGCTCGTCCAAAGCAGGGAATCTACGTAACCCGCGTTCGCGGCCATGTGCTCGCACTGGTCCCTGGCGATGACCCGCGCACCTGGACCGCTCGCATAACGAAACAGCCGGGAGTGGGCGAGTCGACAGAGTCTAATTCGGTAAAGCTCGTTAGAGATATGCCGAACTCCGCTGCAGAAGGCAGCGTGCTTCGCATGGCTCTGCGTGCCTTTCTCAAACGTGTGGAGAAGTGAACATGACACAAGCTCCAATTCCTCCTATCCCGCAGCGTCTCAAAGCGGCGATCAAGGTGTTCACCGGTGTTCGCCTCACTCGAGCGGACGGGACCGACAGGTACACGACAGTCGTCAACAGCCACCGATTGTACCTGATCCCCTCTGATGGCTTGTGGTCGATTGCGATCACAAACCAGCCTACGTACCGAACGTTGGGAGGAGAGGCAAAACAAACACTCATTCTCTCGCAGTTGCGAGACGACGACGAAGGGAATAAAAAGACACAAGAGGCAATTCGAACCTTCTTTGTCGGCCGCAGATAAGAGCTTTGCGGTTGATTGGCGGCCCGTGCGCAACACGGGTCGTCTTCTTTTTACGTAAGTGGTATCGTAACAGCATGGAAATTCGTGAACATGTACCACTTGCGCGATACACCACCTTTGAAATCGGTGGAAACGCGCGCTGGTATGTCGAAGTTACAACTACGGAAGAAATCGTTGAAGCACTTTTGTGGGCACGAGACAATAATGTGCGGTTTTACATCATCGCGGGTGGCAGCAATCTATTGATAGCTGACGAAGGCTTGCCTGGAATTGTCATTCGCATAGCCGCAGGAATGTTTGGAATCACCAGTACGACCCTTGAAGCTGCTGCTGGATGCAACTTGCTCGACCTTATTCGCCTATCCGCTAGCGAAGGGCTTTCAGGCTGGGAAAAAATGGCCGGAATACCAGGATCTATCGGCGGTGCTGTACGTGGCAATGCGGGCGCATTTGGAACAGAAATCAAAAATGTTCTCACGTGGGCCCAGGCAATCAATATCGATACGCTCGAACAGCACGAATTTTCAGACGCGGAATGCGGTTTTGGGTATCGTACCAGTTATTTTAAACTGCATCCGCAATGGATCATTACGCGTGTACACCTGTCTCTTGGCCAAGGCGACGCCTTGGCCACAGAGCGACTCATTGAGGAGACCATAGCGGAGCGAGAGAAGCGACACATACAGAACGTTCGTGCAGCCGGTTCTTACTTTTTAAATCCTGCCGCATCGCTTGATGTTGTCGCGCAGTTTGAAAAAGAGAAGGGGACTACGTCACGCGAGAATCGTGTACCTGCTGGTTGGCTTATCGAAAAAGCCGGTATGAAAGGAAAAAAACTCGGTGGCGTGCAATCGTCGCCTCAACAGGCGAACTATCTGGTGAATATAGGAGACGCGACAGCGTCAGACGTTCGCGCGCTTGCTGATCTGATTAAGACTGCCGTGCGAGAGCAATTCAACATCGAGCTGCAGGAAGAAGCTGTTATACTCAAGTAATTATGGAAAAACCCGAAGAACACTTGGCGGTGCGGCCGCATGCCAAGATGATGGAAGTGCTCAAAAACCCTGATGCATTTGGGCCACCGGTGCACTACTACATGATTCGAGGAGGAAGCGATCGGCGGAATATCACGGTATGGGAGCCAGGGAAAGTAGGAGATGAATACATCAAAACGTACGGTCACTATCATATCGGCCAACTCGACGAGACGTATTGGATTTTGTTTGGAGAAGGAGTGGTGTTGCAACAAAAGCTGGTGAGTGAAAACGGACAGGCGGCTGTGGATCGTGTCGAGACCTTTCGCGCCCTACCAGTTAAGCCGGGAGATTCTGTGTACATGTCACCCGGTATGGGTCACCTGGTAGCGAACACCGGCAACACCTATCTTGTTACCGCCGACGACAGTCCTGTTAATTTTGGTGACCTTGATCCTATCGCGATGCCCGGGCATGCCGACTACGAAATGGTCAAACAGATGCACGGATTTGCATACTATGTCGTCGAACACGACGGAAAGCCCGCGCTCGCCAAAAATCCTTTGTATAAAGAAGTGAAAAGTTTCGATCCAGGCGGGCTTCCGCTGGTCGGTTGACTGCGCTACATAGGCAGCGCATAATTCAGTCAGGAACTGTCAAGCCAGGGAGCACCCACAGGGTGAATTAGGCATGACGCTGAAGCCAAAAGTAATTCGTGATGCCGGTCTGATGGTACTTTCGGCCGGTGCCGGTGCCACCTTTCTTGCCTACGTAATCGCGCTCCTCGTCACATGGGTGTTCGGATATGTGATTGCCCGCTCGGCATTTGCATTCTCGTGGGCTCTGCTATTCTTCATCGCCTTCGGCGTTCTCGTCAGTGCCGCAAACCAGGACTACTAGAGCGGCAAAGGCCCGTAGAACGACACCACGACCCGAGGTCTTGCCCCGGGTCGTGTGCTTTTAGGGGCCATGCTATAGTGCCCACGTACCCCCTATCTCCAATGAGGGGGCGCTGCTGTATGGAAGATTCAATCAAAATTAAAGGTGCGCGGACGCATAACCTCAAGAACGTTAGCCTCGAGGTGCCGCGCAACAAAATGGTGGTATTCACCGGCCTTTCGGGCTCCGGTAAATCCTCGCTCGCGTTCGATACTATTTTTGCGGAAGGCCAGCGTAAGTATGTGGAGTCGCTCTCGGCCTATGCGCGGCAATTTTTGCGGCAAATGCAAAAGCCAGATGTTGACGAGATTTCTGGACTTTCGCCCGCAATTTCGATAGATCAAAAAAGCCGTTCGAACAACCCACGTTCAACGGTCGCGACGATCACCGAGATCTACGATTACCTACGCGTACTCTATTCCCGAATCGGTCATCCACACTGTCCTGTCTGCGGTAGGGAAGTAAAAAAACTTTCAAACGAGGAAATCCTCGACACCGTTCTCAAATCTGTCGAAAAAACGAGTAAGCTCGCCAAAAAGAGTGGCGTTAAACTCACTGCTGGCGTTTCAAGCGCGAAAATTAGAATCTCCGCACCGGTGGTTGTTGGACGTAAGGGCGAGTACTACCAACTGTTGTACGACATGCTCAACAAGGGGTTTGAAAAAGCGTTGATTGACGGCGAGGAAAAGTCGCTACGTCAGCGCATTGAACTGAAGAAGCATTTTAAGCACGACATCGACATCATTGTGGATGAGATCTTCATCAGCGAATTTAGCGATGATCCAAAGGGCGCACACGAGCGTGCATCGGAAGCCATTGAGCGCGCACTTCATGAGGCAGAGGGGCTGGTAAAAATCACGTCTCCTGGAGACGAAGGGCGAATCGTGTCCGCCAAATTTATGTGCGCATACGACGGTTTCTCATTTCCTGAGGTTGAACCACGACTCTTCTCGTTTAATTCACCCTACGGTGCATGTCCGACCTGCAACGGTCTCGGGACCAAGTACATCTGGGGCGACGAGCCATGCGAAAGCTGTAACGGTGCGCGGCTTCGGAGCGAAGCGCTGAACGTTTCTTTGTACGAAAACGGTGATGATACGAAACGCACCAACATCGTGAATGTCTCGTCACTCTCAATAGAGCACGCGAAGAAGTTTTTTGACACACTTAAACTTTCTGCAAAAGAACAAGAGATCTCGAAGGCGGTAATCAAAGAAATAACGAGTCGATTGCAGTTTATGCTCAGTGTCGGCATTGAGTATCTCACGCTTGATCGCAAGGCGAACACACTCTCTGGCGGTGAAGCGCAGCGTATTCGTCTTGCGTCGCAGCTTGGGAGTGGCCTCGTAGGCGCGCTTTACGTCTTGGACGAGCCGACCATCGGTCTGCATCAGCGCGACAATGACCGTTTGATCGAAACGCTTAAGAAATTACGCGATCTGGGAAACACTGTCCTTGTTGTGGAACATGACGAAGATACAATCTATGCATCTGACTACATTGTCGACATAGGTCCAGGTGCGGGAACGCATGGGGGCAACATTGTTGTTCACGGGTGGCTTGAAGACTTGCTTACCGCTAAGACGAACAAATCCGGTTCTCGCACGCTCGCGTACTTGCGAGACGAAACGGCAATCCCGCTTCCCGAAAAACGGAGGGATCAAGACCGTGGGTCGATAAAGATACGTGGCGCGAACAAGTTCAACATCAAGAACGTGAACGTCGACATTCCCCTCGGGAAGCTGGTCGCTGTCACAGGAGTTTCGGGCAGCGGAAAATCAACATTTCTCTACGAGATCGTGCATCGCAATTTGCAGGCACGATTTGATAAACGGTATCGTACCGCGAAGACATACAACGTCTCAGAATTTACCGGTACCGAGTATCTTGGGCGCTCGATCCTGATCGATCAATCGCCGATCGGGCGGACGCCACGTTCAAACCCGGCAACATACACTGGAGCCTTTACACACATACGCGATATGTTCGCCATGACCGAAGAGGCGCGGGCACGCGGATGGGGGCCGGGACGCTTTAGCTTTAATCGCAAGGGCGGGCGTTGTGAATCATGCGAAGGCAACGGACTTGTCGCCGTTGAGATGCATTTCTTGCCGACGGTTTTCGTGACATGCGATGTGTGCAACGGCAAACGATTCATGAAGGAAACACTCGAAGTTAAATACAAAAAGAAAAGCATCCACGATATACTCACAATGACTGTCGAGGAGGCCGTTGTGTTTTTCGAAGACATTCCCGCTATTTCAGATCGACTGAAGACACTGAGCGACGTTGGGCTTGGCTATTTGCAGTTGGGACAGAGTGCAACTACGCTCTCCGGTGGCGAAGCACAGCGCGTTAAGATTTCATCTGAATTGTACAGGCCGCACCAAACGAAGACTATTTACCTTCTCGATGAGCCGACTGTTGGCCTTCATTACGACGATGTTGCGAAATTGATCGAGATATTGCAGCGGCTTGTTTCGCATGGGAATACCGTCGTTGTAATCGAGCACAACCTCGACTTGCTCAAATGCGCAGACTATATCGTCGATATGGGACCAGAAGGTGGCGTTGGAGGAGGAAACATTGTTGCAAAAGGCACGCCAGAACAAGTGGCGAGTGCGAAGGGCTCCTTCACCGGCCAGTACTTAAAGCGTGTTTTGAAATGGAAGAAGAAATAAAAAATGTTTCGGACGGCGATCGCCGTCCGAAACGCTAAGCGCCGTACAGTTCTCGGTAGAGTGGAAAACCTTGCTGGAATAACGCATCCCAGCGAGGGTCAGTGTTACTCTTCGGGAATTCGCCGTATGTCCGCGCAAAAACCATTCGCCAATAGTGCGGACTTGTTCTCATACCAAAACCGTCGTGCGATTGAAAGAGAGCTGCTTCGATCAAAAGCGTTGTTGTAAGGAGCGTATGGGGCGACATGACTCACCTCCAGGTCTAGATATTCACTATAGCATGCTCTCGCTTGCCTAGCCTCATACGCTAAGGCACACTCACTGTGTGAAAAGAGAAGATCTCGAACAGTACGATATGCCAGATACACCGGGCGTATACCGCTTTTATAAGGACGGGAAGCTTTTGTATGTGGGTAAGGCAACGTCACTCCGCGATCGTGTACGCAGCTACTTTGCATCAAATCTCGCAGACGGACGAGGAGACGCCATCGTAGGCATGGTCGCCGACAGCGATGAGGTTCAATGGGAAACCGCTGAATCCGTACTTGAGGCATTGATACTCGAAGCAAATCTCATCAAGCAGCTGCAACCGCCGTTCAACATTCTTGAAAAGAGCAATCGCAGCTTCAATTACTTGGTTATCACCAAAGAAACATTTCCGCGTGTGTTAGTCGTCCGCGGTCGCGATTACTTCACCAATTGGCAGGACGGCTCTGTTATGCATCTGTTTGGTCCGTTCCCGCAAGGCGCAGCGTTACGCGAAGCGGTAAAATTAGTGCGCCGCATCTTTCCATTTCGTGACGACAAATGCACACCATGCCTCGATCAGAAAAAGGCAGGCAAAGCTGTTTGCAGACCGTGTTTTAACCGGCAAATCGGAATGTGTCCTGGGATATGTACGGGCGAAACGGACGCACACGAGTACGCGAATACAATTCATAACATTTGCTTGTTATTTTCCGGCAAAAAGCGGGCCTTGATCAAGGAGCTTGAGAAGGAAATGCAGGTAGCGGCCAAAGAAGAGCGGTTTGAAGACGCTGAACAGGCGCGTCGACAGGTTGCTGCCCTAACGCATATTCGTGACATTTCACTCATCAAGAATGAATCGAGAATCGCACCAGGCGGGAATGTGCCGATTCGCTCATCTCGCATCGAGGCCTATGACGTCGCGCATACTGCCGGAAAGGAAACTGTTGGTGTCGTTGTGGTGGTTGAAGATGGCGATCCGGTAAAAAGCGCGTATCGTAAATTTAAGGTGCACGGATTTGAAAACAATGATCCTGGTGCACTTTCGGAAATTCTCTCACGTCGATTACTTCACCCAGAGTGGCAATATCCGCGTATTATCGTGGTCGATGGCTCGACTGCACAAATGAACGCAGCTAAAAGGGTGCTCACAAATGCCGGTATCAGCATTCCGGTCGTAGGTGTCGTCAAAAACGAATGGCACAAGCCGGAGCGACTTACGGGAGACCAGAACATCATTACGCAGCACGAACGCGACATTCTGCTGGCAAATAATGAGGCGCACAGGTTTGCTATCAACTATCATCGAAAACGACAACGCAGGGCGATGCTATGATGGTCCCATGGCTCGGACGATTGTCGGCGTTCTTCGGGGCGGTACTTCAGGCGAATACGACCTTTCGCTCAAGACGGGTGCAAGTATTTTGAATGCGTTGCCGGAAGATGCGTATGATACGCGAGACATTTTCATTGATAAAAAGGGTTTCTGGCATGCACGGGGTGTACCAACAGATCCCGCTCGCGTGCTCTCGCAAGTCGACGTTGTGGTTAATGGTCTCCATGGCGGGGTAGGAGAAGATGGGACCGTACAACGCATACTTGCAAAGCTTTCGGTACCGTATGTCGGTTCTGATGCTCTCGCATCGTCGCTTTCTCTCAATAAAATACGCGCGGGTGACATACTCGAGAAAACGGGGCTAACCATGCCGCATGCATATGTGTTTGCCGCGTCTCGATCTATCGACACCGGCGCGATGGCACGAGCAGTGTTTTCGCGATTTGGACCACCCTATATTGTGAAGCCACCGTTTGAAGGCGCGTCCATCGGTATTCGACTCGTGCCGACAATTGTGGAGTTGCCGGACGTTCTCGCAGATGTACTCGAAGCCTACGGCTCAGCAATTGTTGAGGAGTTCGTTCTCGGTCAAGAAGCAACCGTCGGTGTTGTCGAAGATTTTCGCGGGGAAGATCTGTATGCGTTTCCACCTGCTCGCGTCATGTATCCGGAAGCCTCACCCTTTTTGCATTTTGACCATCACACTGGTGGAGAAATCGAGTACCTGGTGCCGTCGGATTTCTTAGATAGTGAGAAGCGCGCACTCATGGATGCAGCGCGAAATGCCCACCGTGCTCTGGGACTTTCACACTTCTCACGGGCCGATTTCATACTCACGAAGCGCGGTCCGTATCTTTTGGAGGTCAACGCGCTACCGGGCCTCCATCAACATGCAGCGCTCCCGCATATGCTTGCGAGCGTCGGGGCATCCCTGAAGGATTTCCTCGGCCACGCAATAGGGCTTTCAAAACGATAGTTTTTTTGCTAGTCTTTTGAGCGTTGGGCCATACACGAAATCCGTATGGACCCTGCGTTCAGGTGGAGAGCGCGCAAGCGTTCTCTTCAACCTTCACTTGGGACCATAGCTCAGTAACAAAGTCTCCGTCGGACCAGTTGCTAGATGTGGACCTGAGTAAAGATATATAGAGTTGGGCCCATAGCTCAGTTGGTAGAGCACCTCATTTGCAATGAGGGGGTCTGGAGTTCGAATCTCCATGGGTCCACCACATTTGATTTGACGAAGAACGCAACCCGCCCGCGCCTTTGGCGCGGGCATGGAGTGGCATTTCCGCAAGGAAATGCCACGGCTTTCCGAATTCCCCCGCCAGAATTCCCGCCGCTACGCGGCGGTTCGAGCCGATGTCCACCAGAAAATCTCTCATCCCCGAAAGATTTTCTGCCTTAATGAGATTTTCGGCTTGGTTGGCCTCTAAAATCCAGTTGCGCATGAGTTCGAGCCAATGATTGCCTTTGCGTTCAAAATCTCCTAAACGCTCCTCTAGCGTCTTCTTTTCCGACATCAGCGCGTTCTTGCGCTCTAAGTACTCGCCAAGCTCCAACGCCTCGCCGAGATACGCGTCCGTCAGGCGCTCCAATCGCGCTGTAATGGCGGAAATATCATTTTTGAGATTTTGAACGAAAAGGCCGGACGATTGGCGGGATTCCGCTTGCTCGCTCTCCAAGCGAGCCAAATACTTGTCCCGCCATTCGTCAGGCAAAGAAACTTTTTGACAAAGCGTTTTCACTTGCTCGGCTAACGCCTCCTCCCGCAAAAAGCGATTTTCAGTACAAGCAATGGTTTTGCTCTTGTGAGTGCAACGATAATAGACGAACTTCAAACCACTTTTCTTGATGTGCTGCTCGGCGGTAATGGCATACCCGCACACCCCACAGGTAGCAAAACCTAAAAACTGAAAATCTTTCGGTCCTCGCTTTTTGCGGGGTTTGCCATTCGCTATACGCGCCGCTTGGATTTTGTCAAAAAGTTTCTTTGAAATCATTGGCTTGTGTATCCCGGCATGCACCTCTCCCCGATACTGAAAATGTCCGTAGTAAAAAGGGTTAGTCAAAATATGCTCCACCGAAGCAAGGGCGAGGGGCTTGCCGGTCTTGCCAACCAAGCCGACAGAAAACATTTTGCGCTGAATACCAGTGAGCGTGAATTGTCCCGTAGCAAAAGCCCCTAAACACTCCTTTACTTTGCCAAAAGTTTTTCTATCAGGTTCAATCGTGCGAAGTCGCGGTTCGTTGAAATAGCCGAGAGGGGCTTTTGCCGATAGCTCACCACGGCGTATCTTTTGCCGAATGCCGCGCAAAATGTTTTCTCGCAAATTGTCGGTGTAATATTTTGCTTGACCGAACGCCACAGACAACATGAATTTACCCTGTGGCGTCGGCTCAAACCAAAATGTAGGGAATTTTAGCGTAGTGATTTTGCCAGTATCAACGAGATATATCACACGCCCACCGTCTATCGAGTTGCGCGCCAATCTGTCGGGATTCCACGCTAAAATTCCCTGTGCAGTGCCTTTTTCAATTTCGCCAAGCATTTCGTTAAAAATTTCACGACCCGGCTCTTTTGCCGTCTTACTTTCATAAAACTCACGGACAATAAATAAACCCTGTTGCTTGGCGTATTCCCGAAGCTCCGTCAATTGCGCCTCAATGCTCAAAACTTGGCGCTCTTCGTCCTCGCTTGATTTCCTGCAATAGATAAAATATTTCGTCATAGC
>Ga0207952_1000381_pt1 | contig 38316 bp, 39 predicted proteins | sample SubbioR12Aug_8Ca_FD_184831 | JGI IMG/M metagenome (GOLD analysis project Ga0207952, IMG submission 184831) | Serpentinite rock and fluid subsurface biosphere microbial communities from McLaughlin Reserve, California, USA - CR12Aug_8Ca (SPAdes) | ecosystem: Environmental > Terrestrial > Deep... | reverse complement strand
ATTGTACGTTTGTATTGCATACGAGCGTATGTGTTAGTTGCTAAAAGCCGTCCTGCCGGACGGCTTTAGCATACGGCGTTGCCTGCAAACGTACACTCCGGCTGAAGCCGGAGGTTTTTAGATGCAAGAACCCACAGGTACCGATCCCGGTACCTGCAAAGAAGTCTCAGGCTAAATCACCTCCTTCGCCAGTTGTCGAAAAGTCGCAACCGGCTCCAAAGCCTGAGCCGAAACCTGAAGTAGCCCAAACCAATCCTCCGCGTACGTACCATTCACTGAAACGAGGCGGTTGGGACGTGTGGAAGGAGTTTGAGCTCGGCACTCAGTACACGAACGCTGCAAGCGCATTCAAAGTGCTTGAGGCACAACATGTCGACGTAACACGAGCAGCGAAGGAGAAACTTCGCCAGAAAATGTCGAAGGTGGTACAGCCTCGCACACTCGCCATTGCACAAATCACAGTTTCAGAACTCGGATTTATGGGCAAACCGTTTCTCTCTGAAATTCTCGAGCGCGCTAAAGCGCTTCGACTGCGCGAAGTGCCCTTTGACGCAATGCCGCTTGTCGCCATGGAGTATACGGGAAACCGCAACTTATTCTTTGGCACGAGGGTACTAGGCGGAGAAAATGAGGACCGTCTCGCCATGGTCGTTAGTGACTCTGAATACGAAGGAGAGGTTTCACTGCTCCGCACTGCAAGTCAGAAGTCGGAGTGGACGAACGAGCTCTTAAGGTTCCCCTTCGAACGTGGCGCAATCTTTCTCTTTGTGTTGCCAGACTAGCTTCTGAGCTCGTCCACGGCAAACTCACTCATAGGGGCCTTACGGCCCCTATTTTGTTGAACTTCTCAGAGAGTTACGGTCGCTCAGCTTGTAGTTGTCCCGCAGCCTCGGTATTGCCGGCTTTCGTTGCAACGGAAATCGCACCATCATATGCCGCGCGTGATTCGGTAATCTTCCCATTGTCTTTGTAATACCGCGCAAGGAGCACGTGTAGGTCGAGCGCATCAGGAAATGCCTTAATACCATCTTTCAAAGCTTGTGCTGGAGCATCAGAATTCGGCTTCCAGAGCGTGTACAGTTCGTAAAGCGAGCGATAAAAACGTACAGATTTTGCCGGGTCGTTTTCTATCGCTTTTTTTAAGTTAACCTCCGCCTTTGCATAGTCTTTCAGATAAAACGTATACAGATCTCCTAGGTTTGCAAACGGTGTCACCGTATTTGGGCCGAGAACTGCTGCATATTCCCACGCCTCTCTCGCACCAACGTAATCTTTAACAATATGACGATACATACCGAGATCAACCCAAGAGCCGTATAGTTTCGAATCTTGTTTAAGTGCTGCAATACTTGCCTCTATTTTCTCAACAATGATTGAGCGTCCTTGGGCGTCTAAATCAGGTGTTGCCGGAATAGCTCGAGTGAGTGAGGGCGGCGGCGGAACGATTGCCGGAGTCTCTGGGTCAATCTCAACAGTAAACCCGTCGCCACGAGTTGATGTTGCTCCCGATGCAATAAGGTCGGCAAGGGCTCCGGAAATATCACCGGTTGTTGTAGCCATCTCCCCGGATTCGTCAATGCGCACGTTCATGTAGAACCACGCGATTCCGACAATCACGAGGAGTACGGCGGCACTTGCAAGCAATTTGTATGGAAACATAGGTTCCTATTCTACTCATTCAGGATGACGTCGCAAGCGTCACCTTCTTTCACGCACGCAAAAACCCCCTCCTTTCGGAGGGGGTTTTTGGTGCTCGGGAGCTGAAGAAGATATCACCGAGTTAGTTACTAACCATGAGGTTAGTTCGAGCGGGTCTTTGTGAGGCCACCCGATGGGAGACCGACGACACCAAAGCCGTTCGTCCAGTCCGCAGTCCCGACAGCAGATGTGCCATCAGTGTCCGGAGACCAGAGGAAGTCGTTGTTGGCATCTGCGTTCACTATTGCAGCGGTGTTATCAAACACCGACGTTGCATGTGATGGGTACGCAGCATCACCCAAGAGTGTCGTCACGATGGACGCACCTGAGGTTGCACCGGAGACCGAACCGCGCACTTCGAAGTAGCGGGTCGAGCCTGCCGGAACTTGGACCGTTGTTGATGCCGAGGCCGCAGTTTCCGCATAGAACTCAAGCTGGGTTGTGCCAGAGTTCCATGACGTGTTGTTCGAGGCCATGAGAGCACCATCACCAGAAACGCCCGAGACCGGTGTCGAATACGTCGAATCGGTGAAGGCATACACATTGATGCCAGTCACTGTCGCCGTAGTCGTTGCGATCGTAAGCGAGAACTTCGAGATGCCGACAGGACCCTTAGAGTCTGCCGTCACACGGAAGCGCATCAACTTACCATCTGCAACACCGCTTGAAGCGAGCGCGCCGCTTCCTGTCTCTTCCGCGATAACCGGGAAGGACTTGAAGAGACGTACGCCGCCAACTGCGGTTGAGCCGGTGGCCTGGATCGTCGTACCTGAGCCCACGCCAGTACCTTGCGTGTTGTTTGTGCCGCCCGAACCAGCGTTCACGTCAACAGCGATAAGGTGACCAGTTGTGCCCGGGTTTGAACCGCCCACGTCTGCCATATTACCCTTGATCGTGACTGCAACGTCCTGATCCTTCGTGAGAAGAAGCGACGACGAGAGTGTCGATGTTGCCTTCGTGTTCGAGCCAACAAATGTTGCCGAGCCGATCTGTGTCGTACCACTCCAGAGCGTGACCGTTGTGAGGTCAGAGGCCGAAGAAGATGCGGTGTTCGTGAGTTGGAGACCGATGCGCTGCAAGTTCACGCTCTCATTTCCAGCGCGGAACTTGTAGACACCGAGCGTAACTCCCGTTGAACCACCAGATACAATCGCATACGACGGAGACGAAGCGTCTGTCGTGACTGTAAGCGAGCCAGAACCGATGGTCATGAGTTGACCATTGTTCGTGTCACCTGTCGGAGTAACGCTGTTAGAAGAAACAACTCCCGTCGCGGACACTGCGCCAATTTGAGACGAAGTGATCCCCCACTTGAGAGAACCTGTAGCAGCAGCCGCAGTGTTGCACTTAAGTGCAAGCTCTTTGACCGCACCCTTTGCAACGACAACCGGATTATCAAGCGTAAACGTTACGGCAGTAGCCGTAAACGCTGTAGCTGTAATCGTTGGATTGTTCGTATTCGAGCCAGTGTTAAGCGCTGTTGCGCCGTCGTAGAGCTGGCAGGATGTGAGGATATTGCTTGCCGAGAGAGCTGCCGACGTTGACGCCGTGAGACCGATCGACGAGAAACGAATATCTTCACCAGACTGAGTTGCGTCGAGTTGATAGTTCGCGAAGAGCTGACCAGTGCCGCCAGCAACAATCGTTTGTGCAGCGGGGTTAGACGAAACCGCGATCGCGAGAGACGCTGCCTGAACTGTCATAGTGTTCATGCTGAGTGCGCCCTGTGAGATCGTGACTGAATTGCCAGTCGTCTGTCCTGTTGCCCCTGACCAACCTGACGGAGTCGTTGAGACGATGTACGTGCCCCCATTTCCGATTCCCGCAGCAACTTTACCCTTAACGGTATAGACTTTGCGGCCGATTGGGAATGTGACGGTATCCGTGAATGTCAGAGTCTGTACGAGTGCCGATGTGTATGTTGCATCAACTGGACCGGCGACGACAACCCCGTTCTCATCAACGAGTGATACGTTGGTGAGAAGGCCTGTGCCGGAACCAGTGGTCGAAGCTACCGTAAACACCATCTGTGTTACCGAGACAGCTTCACCCTTGAAGTCTGTTACAAAACCGCCGAGAGGCTGGTTTTGCACGTTGACCGCAATGTTCTGTGCTGCAACTTCATTTGCTTTCGCAATTGTCGTTGCGGAACCACCTGTAATCGTTACAACGTAGGTGTCGAACCATGGAGTGAATGTGCCGCTTGGAGCGACGCCATAACCAAAGGTCTGACCCACGAAGTAAACATCCGTGACTCGGTCGATGTTGAATTCAACCGTGCGGCTTGAAGCATTCGAGCCGACGACGTCACCCTGTATGTACACATCGATCGAATTCCCCTTAGCGATCAAAACGCCGCCTGGAATTGTCGTCGTGTAGTACTTACCCGTTGCGTCAACCACTGTTGGATATGCGGTGCCGTTGATGTACGTCATGACGTTCGCGAGATCAACCGATGAGGCTGAGCCCACCTGGCGCCAACGGACGGAGAAGAGACGCATGTCCTCTGCTGAACCCGCGGTGAAGCGGATGCCAGAGAACTTAATGCTTGTGTCACCGATTGACTTCGATTGGTTAGAACCCGGATCGAATGCCGATGACGATGTCGAGACGCTACCGAGTGCGAGCGTCGCGTTGATCGTCTGCTGTGCACCCGTGATTGGGAGCGAGCCAGCAACTGGAGATGCCGTGTTAATGCCCGTGACCGAGAGTGAGACGACCTGGCCAGCATAGCTGTCCAAGACTGCCGCCATGTTACCAGCGACCGTGAAGGTCTGTGTCTGGCCCGGCTGGATTGTCCATGTATCACCGATAACCGCCTGGTTGTTCGAGTTCAGAGTCTTCGAAGTACCAACCTGAAGACCGTTTGAGTCGATGAGGACGATACCTGAGAAGACGGCGTTTGCACCAAGACCAGTTCGAGTGATAGTGACACCATTGATCGTGACCGCTGCACCAGAGTTGTTCATGATTGAGAACGTCGTGAACGGAACGCGTGAAGCGCTTTCAGGTGCGAGCGAGTTAGCCGGCTGTGTGCCTGCCATCACTGAGAGACCAGGACCTGTTGGGGTCGTTGGAGTCGTCGGTGTGCCTGTACACATGCTGTTCGCTTTAGCGCGTGAGATTGGGCCCCAGTAACCTGCTGCTGGCGAGACGCCATTTGCAGCCTGCCACTTTGCGACCGCCGCCTTCGTCTTTGCGCCGAAGTACGTCGTTTCGTTGCCCATTGAACCTGCGCCTGCTGCGGAAACCTGTGCACCATGGCTATTAAGGAATTTCTGGATTTCCTTCACCTGCGAGCCTGTCTGGCCCATCTGATGATTCATCGTGAAGGTGAAGCAGCTACCCGAAGAGGTTGAGCCTCCTGAGAGTGTCTGAATTTGTGCGAGCAGTGCTTGAACTTGCGCCTGAAGATCCGAGAGCAAGTCTGCTTTTGCCGGTGCGGCAAATGCAAACGAGAACCCAAGAATCAACATTGCGCCTACGAGCACTGTCACAACATTTTTTGTTGCTAAACTCATAGTTTGATATTGACCTTTCATCCAGCCCCAGTTTTGATTTTGAATTTCTCCAAACCAAAACTGGAGCTGGACGCAGAGACGATCGTTCGACACGGATCGTATCCGCTGTATGTTCCTATGCTTTCTAATGAAAGGATAAGAAACTAATAAATGGGTGTTACCCCTTTTTTGCTAGCCCAATGCCATTCTAATGTCGGGCATTGAGGGTTAGCAGCATGTGGATGTCTGTCATTCTGTCGTGCAATCGTAACGGAAAAAACAGTCTGTTCTGTATGCATTTTTTGTTTCGCCTTCTTCGGCGAGGAGACAATGCGCCTCACGCAGAGTACTGCGTAATAACTCCGTTTATGTATTCACTATGAAAGGTGTCAAAGATCATCGCACCACAACATGTCCAGCCGTACTGCGAAACGCAAGCCCGCGAGGCGGACTGCATTAATCGCAATTATAAACCAGCATTGTTTCGGAGAGCGGGAATACCCGTCCCTTGTTTGTGGATAACTAATGCGGAAAATAAGGCCAATTCTCACACACTTTTTACACGCACTAGTCGGAACAAAGATACGGCAGCGGGACCCAAAAGTCAATCAAAGACAAGCGTGTTTACGCTACTCTTTTCTGTGGCCCCTCATGATATATCGACGGAGACACTTCACAAGCCTTACATTAATACACGAACGGCTAGGAGACTACGCGATACCGACTCCAACGCTTTTCCCCTGTTTTAACGACACGTCCAGAGCGTACCAACTCCACGAGCTCACGTTGCACCATTTTTTCGCTATACTGAGGCAAATTTGCAGCAATGTCCTTTATACCAAGGACACCCCCCGCACGTAATATTTCAACGATCCGGTCACGACGTTCTCCGACAGCCATCCCCTGCTCATTTTCGTGCAACTCGGCTTCCTGCCCTGAGCGCTCCACGTTTCGTGGTCCACGTTCCACACGCGGGCGGTCGTTTCGCACGGGAGTACGCGGAATCAAATCTTCTCGAGCGATACTAATTTGCTCCGCAAGTACTGATCGCTGCGACACAATAATAAGGCTTCCCAACTCATCGAGTGCCTCTGCAACAGCCGAAGCGTTTTGTACTGAGATATATCCAGCAACTGCCAAAAGTCGAACTTCAGACATAAGTTTACGAATGAGTGCAATTGTTGTTTGTCCTTTTTCAGAGCCTGGAGCACGGAAACCGCTCCGTAGTTCTAAAAGGCACTCAAGCAACTCAAGGCCACTAGTCCGAGTACGAGTCCGTAATGGTTCCGTCTCTGGGACGTGATTAGTAATTAAATGGACAGCTGCACAAATTCTCTCAGCTCTTTTATATGAATTTTCGCCTGAAATATTGGCTCCGAATGGGTTCGTCCGTATTATGGTGTTGTCCAATACAGATAGTGCAATAGCGACATCTCGCTTGTCCTTATTGAGTTCTGACAACGTCCCCAAAGGTGTCCGTAATGAATCTCTATCCTGTCCTTTGGGCATATAGCTCAGTATACGTCCGTTGTACTTCATTTCGCAATTGGTCAACGTATGTCGGAACCCATGAATGATGCCGTGTCCAGTCTCTCGTTCACTACGTGGTATCATGCGTCGCATGGCGCGCGAAAAGGAAAAACCCCGTAAGAAGAACGGGAAGCGCAAGAATGCCGACGAGGAGGCAGAATTTGATTTTCCCGTTAGTTCGGAAGCCCTTCGAGGCGTCGTTGCCGTTCTTTCGGTAGCAACAGCCTCTTTCCTTGCACTTGCTGCATTCGATATTGGTGGTGCGGTCGGTGCATTCTTGTATACGATACTCTCAAAACTACTCGGCGTAGGGTACATGCTTCTTCCGTTTTCTCTGGTACTGCTCTCAATCGCGCTGATGCGCTCATTCGAACGCCGACTTGGAGCAATACAAATTGTAAGCGTTCTTGTATTTCTACTCTCGGCATTGGGGCTCGTTGGCCTTGCCCTTCCGCAACGTGGTGGCATCATCGGCAGTGCGATAGCAACACCTCTTATTGCCGCCGTCGATACTACCGCAACAGTAATTTTCCTTCTCGCCTTTATCGTCATATCGCTCATCATTGCCTTTGATCTCCATCTTTCAGTTCTGCTTGCCGCCATGCGTTCTGGCTTCAAGCAACAAACAGAAGGAGTGGACACAGGAGATGTGGCAATCGCAGGACTTGAAGATCCAGATGTGGAGGACGAGATAGACGAGGATATGGAGGCAGCGGCAGTCCCAGAACCAGAAGAAGACATGGAGCCCACAATTCAGCATGCTGACAACGGACAAGAACAGCCAGGCGGCTTCCCTATCATTGCGTCGTCGTCAGTGTACACCCCACCCCCTCTCTCGATTTTGGGAAAGAACAAAGGCAAACCTGAAGTAGGAGATGTGAAAGCGAATATGAACATCTTGAAGCGGACGCTCCAGAACTTCGGAATCCAGGTTGAGATGGATGAAGTGTCCATTGGACCAACGGTCACGCGATATGCCATGAAGCCCGCCGAAGGGGTTCGCCTCTCCAAGATTGTTGCTTTGCAATCAAACTTAGAACTCGCACTTGCCGCTTCCCCAGTTCGTATCGAGGCGCCGATCCCCGGAAAATCGCTCGTGGGCATCGAGGTTCCAAATATTTCGCGGACAACACTCGGCCTTGCCCCGCTCTTTTCTGACTCAGGATTTTCACAATCAGATAAACCACTCCTCATTGGACTCGGACGATCGATCACGGGGGGAGCGCATTTTGCTGATCTCGCGCGTATGCCACACATGCTCATTGCCGGCACAACAGGCTCTGGTAAGTCCGTCATGATCCACGCGCTCATCAACTCGCTTCTCTACCGCGCAGGACCCGAACGACTTCGATTCATCATGGTAGATCCAAAGCGAGTTGAGTTGACTGCCTACAACGATATCCCACATCTTCTTACGCCTGTTATTACGGATGCAAAGAAATCAATTTTAGCGCTGAAATGGCTTGCAAAAGAAATGGAACGGCGATACAACATCCTTGAAACCGAGCGTGTCCGCGATGTCGCCTCGTATCATGAGAACGTCGTCAAGCCCGCACTTGAGCGAGGCGGTGAAGATGGTAAACCAATGCCCGAGGCTATGCCATACATCGTCGTCATTATCGATGAGCTCGCGGACATCATGCAGGCGTACCCACGCGAACTAGAATCAGGCATCGTGCGTCTTGCACAAATGTCACGCGCTATCGGCATCCACCTTATCCTGTCCACACAGCGCCCATCGGTAAAAGTAATTACCGGTCTCATTAAAGCGAATATCCCCGCACGTATTGCGTTCCAGGTCGCATCCCAAATCGACTCACGTACCATTCTCGACATGGGCGGTGCCGAAAAGCTCCTGGGAGCGGGCGATATGCTCTTCCTCTCCAATGACATGTCGAAGCCACGTCGTATCCAGGCACCATTTATATCAGAGACGGAAGTCAAGAAAGTCGTTGCGTTCATCGTCAAAGAAAATGACCCCGCACCTCTTTCGAACGTCGACTTTTCTGAAGCCAGTGGCAGTCGCGGCGACCCTGACGCCATCTTTAACTCCATGAGCGACGAAAGCGAGGAGGACGACATGTATGGAGAAGCAAAGCGTGTGGTCATGGAAGCGGGTAAAGCGTCAACCTCCTATCTGCAACGGAAGCTCGGCGTCGGTTACTCGCGCGCAGCACGCCTCATGGATCTTCTCGAGAAAAATGGGGTTGTTGGCCCAGCCGATGGCGCAAAGCCTCGCGAGGTCATCGGCTCTGCAAGCAATGTTGGCGTTCCAAGTGAATACGATGCCATTGAGGAGGAGCGCGTATAACGTATGCTGCCGTATCGCGATTCCCGCGTCATACGTATAACGCTCTTTGTATTCTTCGCGCTCGCCCTCGGATATGGCTACTACGAATCTCGTACGATCTTCTTTGGACCGTCCATCGTGGTCCCCGTCACGATGGTAACGACCAGCGAACCACTTGCGCAAATCACGGGCCGTGCGGAACGCCTTTCAGAACTCCGTCTCAATGGGAAGCAAATTCCGATTACCGAAGCTGGCGATTTTAACGAATCATATGTTCTGACAAGCGGCTCAAACCGCATCCTCTTGGAGGCCAGCGATGCACGCGGCAGACTTGCGCGACAAACCATCGATATTATCTACATCCCGAAAACGGCGGCGGGACACTAGGCACGGTATACTTCATTCATACTTTACCGATAACGAGTACCGTACAGCTATGGCAAAAACCAAAGAAAAAGCTCCCCCTAAACAAGTCGGCTCCGGATCAGATAAGGATATCGAACGAGCGCTCTCAGAAATAAAAACCAAATTTGGCGACGAGAGCATCATGATGCTAGGCGCACAACCAAAGGTCGATGTAAATGCAATACCAACCGGATCAATTGGCGTTGATTGGGCGCTTGGCATTGGAGGACTCCCCCGTGGTCGTATCATCGAAATTTTTGGACCAGAGAGCTCTGGAAAGACGACACTCTCCCTCCACGTTATCTCTGAAGCGCAAAAAAAGGGCGGCATCTGTGCATTCATTGATGCAGAACACGCACTCGATCCGGAATACGCAAAAAAGCTCGGCGTGAAGATTGAAGAACTTCTTGTCTCACAACCAGATACCGGTGAACAGGCACTGGAAATTACTGAAAGCCTGGTGAGAAGCGGAAAAATTGACGTCATTGTCATTGACTCTGTTGCTGCACTAACGCCAAAGGATGAAATCGAGGGTGATATGGGACAACAACAAATGGGAAAACAGGCACGTCTCATGTCTCAGGCACTCCGCAAATTGACCGCAATTGTCTCGAAGACCAAGACGTTGGTAATTTTCATCAACCAAATCCGTATGCAGATAGGTGTCATGTTTGGCAACCCTGAAACAACAACCGGCGGTAAAGCCCTGAAATTTTATACCTCGGTTCGTATCGACATCCGCCGCATCGCACAAATCAAAAAGGGCGATGAGATTATGGGTGGTCGACATCGGGTGAAGATTGTAAAGAACAAAGTAGCCGCTCCCTTCCGTCAGACGGAATTCGACATGATGTACGGCGAAGGCATTTCCCGCGAGGGCGAAGCACTCGCGCTGGGCGAAAAATTGGGCCTTATCGAAAAATCTTCCGGCGGCTCGTACAAATACGGCGACCAGGCGCTCGGCCGCGGTTACGATGCCGCGCGCACGTTCCTGAAAGAAAACAAACCGGTACTGAACAACATCCTCAAAGATATCAAAAAAGGCCTCGACGGCGGCTCCGCACCGCTCACAAAGAGCGCCGATGAAGAATAGAATGGCCGTGCGCGAGCTTGAGTTCGCACACGGCCACTTGCGATCGGCACATTCTTGGCTAAGCTTTCGCCAAGTACGGATTCAACCACTTCCAAATTGCGGCGCCGAGAACTCCAAACACGGCGGCTCCAACAAGGAACGCGACCTGCATCCATGCATCGTATTGCGATGATGTTTTCACCACCACTCCGCCCCAGAACGGGCTTGCGAGGAGGAAAACGCCGAGCATCGCCGCGACCGCACTTGCCGCCCACACGAGGGCAGTCATGGCAATGTACCGCGGCCTCGACGTTTGTGACGCCAAGGAGAAGATGATGAACAGCACTCCTCCGGCGAGTGCCGCCCAGGTCGCTGGACGATCACCGTAGAGACTGAACCCCGACCGGATCACGAACGTTCCCAGGCACGCTCCGATGATCGCATTGAACGCCATGGCAGTATATTGGCGCATCCCACTTTCTCCCGATGTTGTTGCAGAACGATCCTGTCGCCTTACGGCTCAAATCAGCCTACCAAAGATACGCTCAGTAGACAAAGTGCGATTTCTGAATAGAATACCTCGATGCTTAATTACAACGAAATCAAACCTGGCGTTGCGGTACTCGTCGAGGGCGAGCCCTATGTCTGCACCTGGAATAACATCATGCAGAAGCAACAGCGCAGACCAGTGAATCAAACAAAGCTCCGACACCTCATTCGCGGCAACCAAATCGAATACTCGTTTCAGCAGTCAGACAAACTCAGCGAGGCCGAGATCGAGAAAAAACCAGCCGTCTTCGTTTTTCATGATGAGCGCAAGGGCGAGTGGGTCTTCCACGAAGCAGCGAATAAGTCCCAGAGATTCAACCTCACCGACGAAATGATCGGCGATGGTGGCCGCTTTTTAAAACCAAATACACAAGTTGAGACGCTTGCGTTTGATGGTAAGATCTTTGCTGTAAAACTTCCCATTAAGATTGCTCTCAAGGTTTCTGAGGCTCCACCAGATGTACGTGGAAACACCGCACAGGGTGGCTCTAAGATCGTCACATTGGAAACAGGTGCAACATTGAACGTTCCGATGTTCATCAAGGAGAACGACGTTCTTGTGATCAACACCGAGACAGGAGAATACGTTGAGCGAGCATAAAAGGTATTAAACCCCAGGGCAAGCCGCGGGTTTTAAACCTTTTCGCCCTCCTCGGCTCGAAAATGAGAAAGCTCACTTTCTCATTTCTCTCGCTCTACGTCGGCGATAAAAAGAAAAGGGCCTTGCCGCGATCGCCAGCAAGGACACCTTTCTCCTGGTTTAGAACCACCATCCTCCAAGGACGACATACGCGACAATTGCGAGGGCTACAAGCCCAGCAAGTAGAGCACTGTTGTCGTAGATCGCTCCGAGCAGTGGGCCAAAGAGAGCAATAACCGCATCGGTCACTGTTCTGCCAGGCTTCCACCACCCGAAGACACAGACAAGAAGCGCTAGTACGAATAGCACCGTAACGGGGTCCAGGGAGGACAGCCGTTCCCAGAGTGAGGGGTTTGGCATGCCGGCAGCACTTAAGCACGCCGGCTTCTTTTACGCAAATTACTCGTTGGACGGGGAGAATGTCCCGAGGCTTTGCCTCGGGGGGTCGTTGGAAAACCCGTTTTTACTTCTGAGTGTAAGGCAGAAGCCCCATGAAGCGGGCACGCTTCACCGCTTCCTCAACCATACGCTGTTGCTTTGCAGTGAGACCGCTCTTCTTGCGGTCAATCACACGGCCATGCGGATTGATGAAGTTCTTCAACAGGTCGACATCTTTGTAGTCGATGCGCTGAATGTCGTTTTGGGTAAGTATATTATTGGTTGCCATATGCTGTTTTAAAACGGAATATCATCCGGGTTAATTTCATCTTTCGGGTAATCAATACCTCCACCTGCCGGTGCACCTTCCACGTCCTTGCCATCATCGGCTGCTGGGCCGCGCGCGCCACCTCCCCCGCCGCCACGCGGACCAAACTGTACTCGATCAGCCACAACTTCAGTACGGTACATCTTCTGACCATCTTTTTCCCATGAGCGCGTCTGTAAACGGCCCTCTACGAAGACGCCACTTCCTTTCTTGAGGTACTGATTGACAGTATCCGCCTGACGACCAAAAACAACAACGTTGTGAAAGTCGGTCTGCTCCTGCTTCTTACCATCACGATCACGGAACACACGATTCGTCGCGATCGAGAAGTTGACCACGTTCATTCCTGACGGAAGCGCTCGGAGCTCCGGATCGCGGGTCAAATTGCCGTAGAGTAGGACCTTATTTAAGTACATAGGACGAGTATAGCCTATTCTTGCGTGAGAGTTTCAAGCGCTTTCTCAAGGTCTGCTTCGGATACAACCCCTTTCTCGTCAGTTTCTGGAGCTTTGCGCGGCGAAGACTTGATAGTGTCGGTTCGCTTCACTTCACGCAATTGCGGCGCCTTGAATTTCGCACGAGTATCTTCTCGCACGGTCTTAAAAATGATTGAACGAAGAATCTGCGGATTGGATTTCAAGATGTTTGCCAGTTCAGATGCCGCGTTGGTTGCGGATTCAAATTTGAGCCAACCGAAGTAGCCGCGATCATATTCAGAATGCTTCTCCCCCTCGCGCTTATCCATAGGGTACGCAAGCTTTACGAGTGACGGAGCTCCTTCAGCGATGAACGAACCACCCAGTTTTTCGATCTCAGAACGAATAGACGACACTACCTTTTCAACGTCTTCTTCCTTCACGGTAGGGACGATGTGATAGCCCGCCTCATAGACGCGGGTGATGTTGTCGGAATCTGTATGTTTTACGGCTGACATATGTGCGGCGCACTGTAGCACGACACCCCAAAGATCGCAAGAATTCCTTATTTAGAGCGAGAAAAAGCGCTTCGCATTCGCCAAAAGCTGTTCCTGAACGATCTCCTCCTTTTCGCCTCGGATGCGGGCAATTGCTTTTGCCACCTCAACAACATATGCAGGCTCATTCCGCTTTCCTCGGTACGGAATAGGTGCTACATAGGGGGCGTCAGTTTCGATATGGAGCATGTCGAGTGGTGCGTTTTTCACGACTTCGTCGTAGTCATGAGTGAACGTAAGGACGCCAGTAAAGGAGAGTGTGATCCCCGCCTCTAGATATTGCTTTGCGATATTCCACGATCCAGCGAAAAAATGTGAGTTCCCCCTTACTTTCGATTCGCGCTTTAAAATATCGAGTGCGTCTTCATATGCGTCATCGGTCCCCTTCGACGGACGAATATGAAGCATGAGCGGCTTTTGTAATTTATTCGCGAGTAGAATTTGATGTACAAACGCTTCTTCCTGCGCTTTTTTCGTATTTGCTTCAAGCCGAAAGTAATCGAGACCGCACTCGCCGATCGCTATCACCTTCGCTGAGCGAGCAAGTTCTTCATAGCGCTCCGCGTCAAATACCTCCCCATGAGCCACAAAGTCCTTCTTTTCACTACCAAATTCGTTGGTATCGTGGTGCGACTGAGCCGTGTGAGTCGGATGCAAACCAATTGTTGCATAGACGTGTTCATATTTCTCTGCAATGGCAATCGCGTCTTTTGAGGTATCAAACTGAGTCCCAACCGTATTCATTCCAACGCCCGCTTCGGCGGCGCGTGCAATAACCGCGTCCATATCACTGTCGAATGCCGCAAAATGCACGTGTGTATGTGCGTCGAAGTATTTCATAGTTCATTACGTTATCCTTTATGCACGAGTACCGCGAGTCGTTTCGTATTTGATGATCTAGATTCCTGCATCCATTCTTGTCGTGCATCTTTTTCAGATCTCCCCCAACCATGAAGATCCAAGCGATCGACAGATTTGTCACTTACGGAAGAGAAGAAATAATACTTTTTCGTTATCAACTCCAAGTCTGAAGTAAATTCTTTAAGCGCACGCATCTTTTTTTCAGTAATTTCCTCACTCTCTTGATGTACATCACTAACGAGTAAATCAAATCCTTGGAGCTCATCATCAAGAGTTATATAGAAATCTACATCACTCCTGGGCTGAAGATCTTTTTGTAATCGACCGCCTACCACATACACCCGAATTGCACCGGGATTCATTCCAATCTGAGCGCAAGCCTTTCTGTACGCAGCAGCTATTTCTGTTGCAGCGGCCTCTATGTTGATGAATATCGACTGGACCATTTGACGTCGCTCGGACACCTGTAACTGAGCTACCCCCTTCGAGATCAAAGCTGGATTTGGCTTTGTATCGATGAGATTGTTCTCAGCTCTACCAAGTAATTTAAGCAGAAACTCGCTCGGGTTGTGTGGCTCAGCGACTCCGTCATGAAACTGTCGGTTGATTGTTGCATCAATGCGTAGTTTAAAGTCCTCACCCATACTACTCCTTTCGAGGAAAAAGGTTTGCTGGTTTCTTGTTCGCAACGATTGACTGCGTCAATGCGGTACAGGTCGCAGGCATGATCGGCTGCAGTAAAAATGCGATTGTATGTAATGTGTGGAGCATGTCAGCAATCATCGCTTTGCCCACTTCCGGATCCGTCTTCACGAGTGCAAATGGCTTCTTATCCGTAAGTTCTTTGTCCAACTCACCGATGCGCTTCCATACATAATCGCACGCAACGTTATAGTTATATTTTTCAAGCGCTTCCCTGTATTCGTCAGGGACAACCTCCGAAACAGGTTTTTCAATTGGTGCCGTAAGGTTCGCTTCAGAGAGGGTCAGGATGCGCGCTGCAAGATTGCCAAGCCCGTTTGCAAGATCGGCATTGTACGACACTTTGAATTTCTCCATCGTAAAGTCAGAGTCTTCGAATGGGTGAATGTGTCGTGCAAGGAAAAGGCGTAGCGCATCCGCACCGTATTCGTCGACGATACCATATGGATCTATCACGTTACCAAGCGATTTCGACATTTTTTGTCCTCCTGAAGTGATGAACCCATGGATCACGATCTGGCGCGTCGACGGCAATTCCGCTGAAATAAGCATTGCTTGCCACATTGCCGACTGTTGGCGCAGATTGTCTTTCCCCGCGACCTGCAGTGCCTTTGGCGATGGGATGATACCCCAGAATTTTTCAAACATTTCCGCATCATTCGGCCAACCAAGCGTTGAGACATAGTTAATGAGGGCATCAAACCAAACATACATGACCTGAGTCTCGTCACCAGGGACTGGTACACCCCATGGCATTTTCTCTTTCAGTCGGGAGATAGAAAAGTCTTCGAGCCCAGCGGCAACAAACGTACGGATCTCATTAAAACGAAAATCCGGCACAACAAGATCTGGTCGACGTGCATACAAATCGAGGAGCGGCTTTTGATATTTAGAAAAGCGAAAAAAGTAATTCTCTTCTTCAATCATCTCGATATCAAGATTAGGATGCAGCGGACAGCGACCATTTTGAAGTTCGCTATCCGTTTTCTCAAGTTCGCACCCGACACAGTACTTTATGTTGTAGTTCTTCTTATAGATATCTCCCGACGCTTCGCAGCGGCGCCAAAATTCCTGCGCTGCTGCTTTATGATTTGGATCAGTTGTGCGGATGAAGTGGAGATCAGGAAACAGGTTCAGTTTCTCTTTCAAATTACGAAACTTGGCGGCGTACTCGTCGACATACGCTTGCGTATCTTTTTTCTCGTCCTGTGCCTTTCGGTAGATTTTAATACCATGTTCGTCCGTACCGGTATTAAAAAATACCTCGTCTCCTACAAGGGTACGATACCGCGCCACAATGTCGGCCTGCACTATTTCAAGTGCAAAGCCAATGTGCGGATCGGCATTTACATACGGAAGCGTCGTCGTTATGAAGAAAGGCTTGCCCATGGACGTACCCTACGCTGACTCAGCGTCAGTTGCAAACTTTTTGTGCGAACTCAAGTCCTTCACAAATTCCTGCAAGGCTGCAGCAACCGGGACCGACAACATGATCCCCAAAAACCCTCCAAGCTTGAACCCAATGATAAGACCGAGAATGACAAGTATTGGCGGAACACCAACAACCTGCGTCACAACCGCCGGATAGATCAGGTGGTTTTCAAACTGCTGCAATATGACGTAGACACCAATCACAATAACGCCCATGAGCAGCCCCCCGTCAACAAACGCGACAAGCACCGCCGGCACTGCAGCAAGCGTCGGGCCAAATACTGGGATTAGTTCAAAACATGCCGCCAAGACCGCAAGCAAGAGCGCGTGTCGAATGCCGAGAAGCATGAGGCAGAGCCACACCATGACGCCAATAAGGAGCGCAAGAATGAGCTGTCCCTGCATCCACAGACCAATTTTGTGACGCGAACGGGTCCACAAATCAAGCGCGTACGGTCGATACTTCTGCGGAATAACGACGCGTAAAAAGTCATCCACCCCTGTCTCAATCATCGTGAAGTAAAACGAGAGCACGATGATCAACAGAAACGAAACCACCCCTCCAAAGACGCTCGCAGCGGCACTAAATGAACTATTGAAGAAATTGTAGACACTGATCGATTCCCGCAGCTGCGTCACGAGTTCACTCGGTGCAAGTTCCGCCGTAGATGGAAGTCCAAAAATGACAGCATAATCTTGAAAGAAACTGAGATTATTGATGGTTTCTAAGTACGAAGGAAGTGCAATGAGAAACGCTGATACGTCATCAAGAACTGTTGGCACGAAGAAGTAAAATACAGAAAACAAGAAGACAAAGAGCAGCAAGTAGATGCAGATGACCGCCAAGAGACGTGGAAACCTCCAACGCGTTAACGCGCGAACAATTGGTTCGAATGCAGACGAAATCACAACAGCCGCAAGAACAACAAGTACGAGATCTTTCAGGTAAAACAAGAGCCACGCGCCAGCGAGGAGGAGGAGTGTTGTTACGATTGTGCCTGTCGTGATGGAAATACTTGTTCCCTTTACTGCCATGTCACGATAATACCACGTGAGGCGGGGACGGGACCCCGCCGCAAGGTCGGACTGAACGTAGGTGAAGGAGACGGGGTCGCGCAATTTTTCAGCAGAAAAATATGCGTGACCAACTAACGAATGTGTGCCGCAAGTTCGGAAATTTTGACGCGCTCCTGCTTGCCTGAGTCGCGGTCACGGAGCGTAACAGTATCTTTCAATTCGTCTCCAGACTCACCCAGCGTTTCAAAATCGATCGTGACACAATGAGGCGTCCCAATCTCATCCTGACGACGATACCGCTTTCCGATGTTGCCATTGTCGTCCCACATTATCTGCGGGATTTCTTTTTTCAGATTTTCGTACACTCCACGTGCCTTTGAAACGAGTTCAGGCTTGTTTTTGAGGAGTGGAAATACGGCTGCCTTAACGGGGGCAATTTCTTTTGGAAATGCGAGAAATACTCGTTGGTCGTCGCCACTTCCATCTTCTCGATACGCATCTGAAAACACTGCAAGCACAAGGCGATCCACTCCGAATGTTGGCTCGATGCAATGTGGCGTAAAGCGCTCTTTCGTCTCCTCATCATGATACGAAAGTTCAACAGTACTCATTTCTGAGTGCGCCTTCAGGTCAAAGTCTGTCCGATATGCGAGACCAAGTAGCTCCTTTTGACCAAAAGGAAAATCGTATTCTGTATCAACACTGCGTTTCGAGTAATGCGCTCTATCGCTGTCTGGCACTTCGATTTTATGAATTTTTGAGTCGGTGAGACCGATTTTTTTCAAGAAAACCATTTGATTTCTAAAGAGTTCGTCAAATGTGGTGTTTACCGCATCCAGATTACGTGGATCTACAAAATATTCGATTTCCATTTGTTCAAATTCTCTCGAACGGAAGGTGAAGTCGCGAGGAGCAATTTCGTTACGAAATGCCTTTCCAATCTGTGCCATGCCAAATGGCAATTTAGGATGATATGAGTCCATGACATTTTTGAAGTTCACAAACATACCTCCAGCTGTTTCGGGGCGAAGATAGGAAATTGACGTCGCATCTTCAGTTGCTCCAATATGTGTCTTAAACATCATGTTGAACTGGCGCGCTTCTCCAAGTACTCCGCCACACTCCGGACACTTTGTTTTGTCGTCGAGATGATCTTCACGAAAACGCTTCTTACATTTCGTACATTCAACCAATGGATCAGAAAACCCACTTACATGGCCGGATGCTTCCCATACTTTTGGATGCATAAGAATTGCGGCATCCATCCCGTACATATTGTCTCGTTCCTGCACAAACATGCGCCACCAGAGATTCTTGATGTTATTCTTGAGTTCAACGCCCATTGGTCCGTAATCCCACGTCCCTGCAAGACCGCCGTAGATTTCCGAGCCTTGATAGATAAATCCCCTACGCTTGCAGAGCGAGACTATCTTTTCCATCGTTACTTCGGACATGAGCGTGACTATACCGGCAAAAGTTGAAAGCGCAAATTAACGAACAACAGACGCGTTAGCTGGTGAGAAACCAGGATCCCCGGTGATATTGGTGTTCACGTCTTTGGCGGCACGCTGAACGCCGGCACCAGTCGACACGTCAGTTCCAGTAAGCTGGATATTCCGTATAAGTGCCGGCTGCTGCCCTATCTGACTTGTCGAAGGTGTAATACCAACGACAATGGCAACTTGTTTTGGTGCAGAGCCATTCACTCCCACGCCTGGCGCGACCGTGCCCACATCCCACGTAAACGAACTGTCTTGTTGATTAAAGGTAAGTTTCGCACTTGATGGCGCAAAGACACCAATCCAACGCGCATACGGCGGCAATAGCGCCCGCACTTTCGCGTCGCGGACTTCGTTGGTGGTATTCGTGATACTGAGCACAATACCGTACGTCGTTTCCGTCCCCGCTTTCGGCGGCATAGGCCCCGAGGAACCCAGTGGATTGCCGTAGTACAAGCCTTGTGCAATAAGCTGCAGATCGCTCGCAAGGCGCACCGTCTCGACCGCCGAAGTTTGAAGCGATTCAGGTACTCCGGTTTCAGATATGCGCCTGCCTGCAGCGTTCACACTAATCGTCACGCGCGGATCGCGTACATCTTTCAATTCTTCGCTTGATGGCATCTTGAATGAAAACGCAACTACGCCGCGAGCACCCGAAGCAATGCTGCCGAGGACTGGATTCGTGGTCTTGTCCCACAGTACGACGCGATCGCTTGAGCGATAGAAGCCGTCGGTTGAGCGCACCGTCGCGCCATCAATTTCTATACCGGATAGTCGTGCAACAACTACGGCGTCGCGTATCATTGTCGTAAGATTGTTCTGCCACGAGAGCGTCACATTCACAATATCGTCGGGAGCGACACTTGCCTGCCCTCCTTCGTCACGGTTAACAGCGATATCCAGACCCAAAAATGGCCTCGAAACAGTCAGGTGATGCGCGTACTCTGCGAGCGACGCGGTAATCTCCTTCGTCGCTGCATCTTTGCGCGTACCAGCGGTAAAACGAAATACCCGCTCGTCGCCAGATTCGCCACTGAGCGTTCCGCGAATCAACACGGTCTTTTTCTGACCAGGATTGAGGTCTCCAAGGGCAAAAAGCGTGCCTTTTGCACCTTCTACTGGCGTTGGGTCTGAGCTTTGTAAAATAAACCCAAACGGCAATGAGCCGGTGAGGAGCACATCCTTAACAGGGGCGTCGGCGTTTGATGCGACCGTTACGATAAACTCTACTGGCTGCCCGGAAATAGTCTCGTTGTTGCCTTCAACTGCAAGCGTGAGCGGAGAAGATGCAAATGTAACGTGGTATTCCGTCTTCGAGACAAAGATTGCACTTGAATTTTGCAGTCGATATTCGAGCTCGACATTGATCGTCGCTCGATTTCCTTCAATCCCTGAGAAGACAGCCATTACCGTTCCTTGTCTGCGCCCACCTGGTTCGATAGTACCAAGCGGAGTCCGCTGATCTTTGAGATTCGTCGCCAAATCGGTCGGAGAACGTGTACCATCCGGATATTTAATAACAAGGTCTGCAAGCTCGAGCGCTGCGCGATTCTTATTTACTACGGCAATCTGTAACTCTGTTACCTCGCCACTCTGTATTTGCAGTGGCCCGGAAATCAAAATATCAATATTGCCTGGAGAAGCTGGCGTCGAACCGGCACCGAAAAAGAAAAAGTACCCAAAAAAGCCGGCAGCACCGAGGAAAAACATAAAGGCTGCCCCCATAGTCCAATGCATTGCGTGCCGCATTGCACTGATCCCACGTGGCGCAATCATCTGTGTGGGCAAAGTTGGTTCCTCTCTGATCCATTCTTCACCCACCGCAGGCTCGATAGGTTCGAGTGGGCGACGTGGTTTATCCTTAATCTGCCCCGAAAGAGAGCGGCTGTACATAGTGCGCCGCAAACGCTCGATTCTCTCATTTTCATGATCTGCTGGTACCGGCGACTCCACACCGTCAAATGAACGCTTGTGCGCTTCCCCGTTCGCTTCCATGCGCAAATGATATCACGCTACGGAGCCGAGCGACGCGCAAGAAAGCCTACAAATGCGTCTCGGCAATGGCTTTGTTGACGGACGAAAGAAGCGTTTCGCGCTTTGTCTCAGCCTCAGTAAGATGCGATTGTGCGTACATCGTGTGGGTGAAAAGCGCTGTACCAAGTGCGTCTGCCGAAAGGTACCCGAGCGCGTACAGGATGCGGGCAACACACACTAGTTCAATAACAGCATGCCGCTCCGACGCTTCGCGCATGAGTGCGTGATGGGCATCAGTAAGCGTCATAAAAAGATATTCGTTCTGGTCCTCGCCACGAACAAGACGCTCGACGAGTAATGCAATACGTGCAAAAGCGGCAACGCCGCTTACGTTACCAACATCGACTACTTCATGCGAAGTTGCCCCCGCAATTCGCCACCCTCGCGTTCCCCGCACGAACGAAACAGATGACCGGGTGTAGTTTTGGAGCGCATAGCGCATACGCGATGACTCCCGACGCACGGCCGATCCCCTCGCCCATACGAGACCAAATTCACGTGTGTACAATGCGACCAATTTGTCCGCTTCGCCGCGCTCGAGACTCCTCAGAACTATCGCGTCTGTTGAGTATTTCTGATACGCCACGCTGCACAGTGTATCACTTAGGTAGTTTCGGAAGGTTGCGCAACCTGCACGCGCAGTTCCTGTCCACCAATCATGATGCCTGTACCATTCACATCTCCAAATGAGATGGATTCGCTGTTTGTTGCGGTTGTGAGAGTTTCCAGATTGCGCTCAATCCATTCATGCGCTCCTGCAGCTCCCAAGCGTGTACGCGCCTTATCATGCGGATTGAGCCCGGCCTCTTTACGCGCAGCCTGAATGGCTCGCACTAACTCACGCACATTTCCTTCTTCCTGCAATTCGGGCGTTATGACTGTATCGAGCGACACTTCATTGTCTGCAACGTAACCAACTTGCTCAACGCCCTTAACGTTCACCTCGTCACGAATCACGTCGAGTAACTCTTGGCTGAGGCCGTATGCAGGGATGTGGAGCCTTGCTAGCGGTTGTCGCACTTTAATTCCGGCTTTGTCGCGTGCCTCAAGTGCTCGGGAAACCACGGCGCGCGTTTTCTGCATATCCTCTAAGACCGTGTTCTTTTTTACGCCAAAGAATCGAGCAAAAAAGCCGGTTCCCGGAGTAACAGGCCATGCCGAGAGGTGTACGCTCTGTGGGCGCTCCCCCAAACCCTGCCACATCGATTCAGCAAGAAACGGCATGATCGGTGCAATAAGGCGAGAAAAAACAAGGAGTGCTTCGCGTTGCGTTGCGAGCGCATACTGCTTTTCATGCCACTCACTCTTTACACGCTCGCGTGAGCGGCGTACGTACCACGTCGAGTAGTCGTCGACAAAACTTCTGATTGCTCGGCACGCGCGCGGTGTGTCGTACGCATCCATAGCCTCCGTCATTTCGATCGTTGTCTCGTCGAGGCGCGCAATAATCCACCGATCAAGCACGTGCTGGCTGCTCCGCGCCTCGGCTTTCATGTCGTATTCGTGCTTATAGAGTTCAAAGAATTTATATGAATTCCATAAGATACCAATTGTACGGTTGTGCGCATCACGCAATTCTTCGTCTCGGAACCGTAAGTCTTCTGCTTGCATAACAACGGACCCCAACAGATACAATCGCATCGCATCAGCTCCGTAACGATCAAGGTTCGCGAGTGGATCGGTGTAGTTCCCTTTTGATTTCGACATCTTTTCACCATCAGCGGCGAGAATAGTGCCCGTAGAAACAACCGCCTTAAAGGCCAGACGACTAAAGAGGAGTACGCCCATTGCATGCATGTAATAAAACCATGTGCGGGTCTGCGCGATGTACTCAGTGATAAAGTCGCCGGGAGCATGCGCTTCGAACTGCGCCTTATTTTCAAACGGATAATGCAGTTCCGCGAACGGCATTGAACCGCTTTCAACCCAGCAGTCGACGACTTCTGAGATACGTTCATACTCTTTGCCGGTATCATCGAGAAGGACGAGAGAATCCGTGTACGGACGATGCAAATCAAGTTCGTAATTCCCATTAAGAGGTAGCGGCGCAAACGGCACTTCTTGCGCTTCAGCGTTCTTAAAGTGCAGATCTTCGTATTCTGGCGGATGCTTCTCTGCTGCCTCTTCGTTTGTTTCTCCACGGGCTACTGCAAGTAGTAGAAACCCCGGCGTATCGTGCGTAACAATTAAGATTCGTTTGTTTTCGTACGTTCGATCAAGATCGTAGAGCGCGTCTCCAACGCGCTTTCTGATAGATGTCCAATTTTCCGCGCCTCCTGGCGTCTCGTGTGACCGATCTTTCAATTCGGAAAAGGCACTAATGTACGCTTCTCGCGGCCCGTTATTTAACGAACCAAACTGAATTTCCTTGAGCCGCTCATCTACTATCATCTTGTCTTTCGAGAGCTTGAGGTGTTCGCGAACAATTTCTGCGGTCTCAACCGCACGCGCCAGTGGCGATGTAACAATAAGATCAAATACGCCGGCAAGCTTCTGCACAGACTCACGCGCCTGCACTTTCCCCTTTTCGGTTAGATTATTTTTAATGCTGTTGTCACTATTTATGATCCCCGTAACGTTACATTCAGATTCGCCGTGACGCATCACAAAAAATGTATTGCCTCGTTTTTTAACTCGTTTTCGCAATTCGTCGACTGAGCCAATAACCATGACACCACTTCCTCCGACCTCTTTCCAGATAGGAAGCGGCGAAGCCCAGAAGCGATTGCGAGAAATAGTCCAATCAGGAGCGCTTGCAACGATGTTGCCAAACCGACCATCGCGAAGATGTTCGGGAACCCAGGTAATTTTTTTGTTTTCTGAAACCATCCTATCCTTCACTTTCTGGATGTTGATGAACCATGACGAGACGGCATTGTAGATTAAGGGCGTGCCGCAGCGGTAACAATGCGGATACGAGTGCGTGTGGTTCTTTTTTTCAAACAAAAGTCCACGCGTGTCGAGGTCACGCTTAATCTCTTTTTCTGCATCCTTAATATATTTCCCTCGCAGGAATGTAGGGACGACATCGTTGTATGTGCCATTGGGGTTGAGCATCTGCACCATCGGCAGACCTTCTTTTTGTCCCAATATAAAGTCGTCTTCCCCATACATGACAGCTGTATGGACGATGCCTGTACCGTCATTTGTTGTGACAAAGTCAGCCGCGTATACGCGATGTGACTTTTCAGTCTGCATCTCTTTGATGACAAAGAGGGGCTCGTATTCGATGCCGACCAAATCGCCGCCTTTGAATTCTTGATACTCCTTTGGATCGTCCTCTCCAATGATATTCTTCGACATGATAAAAAACCCATCGTGTTCCGAAGACTCTGCGAGCACGTAGGCAATATCACTTTCCACCGCTAACGCCACATTCCCTGGAAGCGTCCATGGTGTCGTCGTCCATGCCAATAAATATGTGTTTGCTGGCAATCCATGTGCCTCAGGATTTTTCACCTTAAACTTCACCGTCACCGCCTCTTCCGTAACATCCTTATAGGTGTTATCCATCGCAATTTCGGCTTTCGCCAGTGGCGTCTCACAGTGCGGACAATACATGAGTACTTTGCGACCTTCGTACAACAATTCTTTCTCCCACAATTGCTTCAAAGCCCACCACACCGACTCGATGAACGTGTTGTCCATCGTCTTGTACGAATTCTTGAAATCCACCCACCTACCAATGCGCTCAACATACTTTTCCCACTCGCGTTCAAATCCGAAGACCATCTGTCGCGCCTTTTCATTAAATTTCTCGACGCCGATATTCTCAATATCCTTCTTAGTTTTGAGACCAAGCTCTTTCTCGACGAGCGTCTCAATCGGAAGGCCGTGTGTGTCCCACCCCCAACGACGACGCACATGGTAACCACGCATCGTCTTATACCGCCCCACAACGTCTTTGATCGAGCTTGCAAGAAGATGGCCAATATGTGGCAGGCCGTTGGCAAACGGTGGACCGTCGTAAAAGACAAATTCGCCCTTGGGAGAGTCTTTTTCAAGCGATTCTTCGAAGGTCTTATTGACCCGCCAAAACTTCAAAACCTCTTCCTCTCGCTTGGTGGTCTCTGATTTTCCCGAGTTTTCAGCCATGCGAGCTATCGTAGCAGAACCGAGCCAAAAAAGCAGGTTAGTGGTACAGGTATACCGTAAAGTCGTGTCGAAGGTAGTCGGTACGTACAACAACGTCTGCAGTTAGTGTGCGACAGAATTTCTCGACTTCGGAAATCGTATAGGTAGTAAATGTCTCGTCGTCAATATGTTCTTCCCTATTCAACATGTTGAAGGCGAGCGCAATGCGAGCACGTTCAAACATTTTACGCACCATTTCAAAATACACTTCTTGCGCCTTCTCAACTTTGAACGTTAGTGCGCCCGAGGCAAGTACAAAGTCAGCGCTCCCTGTGTAGTCAGCAAAATCTGATACTTCAAATGTGGCCTCTCTGTACTTTTCGCGAGCAGCCACAATATACGACTCACTGACGTCTATCCCTGTATAGTCAATGGTTTCGTATTTCGCTTTCAAAACAGGAAACAAATCTCCGAGACCACACCCAACGTCCAGCACTGAACGCCCACGCATATCGCCAACCTCGGCAAGAACAGTGAATCGCACACCCTGCGTTGCAGCACTCATCCACGAGACAGCATGCGGACTGCGTGGACCATGATTCTCGAAAAGATCGTCGTAAAATGCGAGCAATCTCTCTTTATCACGTGGCGTGTATGCCATGCCTATTCAACGCGAGAGATTCTCAGTTTCTTTTCGCGCTGATGGCGCTCGATTGCAAGTTCAATCAGTTTGTCGATCAGTTTCGAGTACGAAAGACCACTCGCTTCCCACATTTTTGGATACATACTGATGTTGGTGAATCCAGGGATGGTATTGATTTCATTTACAAGAATGCGACCATCACGTGCCACAAAGAAATCAACACGACCCATACCTTCGCAGCACAGAGCCTTAAAGGCGGCAACCGCGAGGTTCTGTATCTTTTTTGTCGTTTCTTTTGAAATACTCGCCGGAATCCGCGGCTTCATCGCCTCAGCGTCAATGTACTTTGCCTCATACGAGTAAAATTCACTCTGTAAGAGTAGTTCGCCGGGTACCGAAGCAACAGGGTGTTCGTTGCCGAGTACCGAACATTCGATTTCGCGTCCGTCGACACATTCTTCTATGAGAACTTTCGTATCAAACTCAAATGCGTATGCGAGCGCTTCAGTATATTCACGCTCGTTTCGAACTTTCGACACACCGATTGACGAACCAAGATTCGCGGGTTTTATAAAAAGCGGTACTCCTAATACCTTTTTTACATCGTTGAATCGAGCCTTTTCACCAGAATGCACGACGATGAATTTTGCAGTCGCAATTCCCGCGTCACGTAACAACCGTTTCATCACATCCTTATCCATCCCGACAGCCGACCCAAGTACCCCAGCGCCGACAAACGGAACGTCTGCGAGCTTCAAAAGCCCTTGCACGGTGCCATCTTCGCCAAAGGGACCATGCAGAACTGGGAACACTACATCAATCTTTCCCTCAATAGCGCCAGAGTCTCGCGTGAGAACACCTTCGCCCGAAGGTGCCATCATGACGATTTCTCGACTTTTTTCAGGCGCCTTGGTTGGCTGCTTGTCTGTAATCGCGAGGTATCGCTCCGAAACTCCCGGAGCAAGCCATGCACCTGCCTTATTGATACCAATAAACACAGGCTCGTATTTCGTTTTATCGAGCGCTTGAGCCACATTTCGGGCAGACCGGAGAGACACCTCGTGTTCTGCCGACTTTCCGCCAAAGAGTATCCCGACCCTGAGTTTACGCTTCATTGGATAACTATACACCGATATGGGTTTTAGCCCTTTTTCTTCGTCTTCTCTCGTTTCGCCCAGTAGTCGTCTTCAATAAGACCCAATTTGGCGAGCCGCGCATTGATTGCCCCACTCCTTCGGCCGAATTCTTTGCTAATCACTTTCATTGGCGTTTCCGCGCCAAATAGTTCCGTCAGCCTGTCATCGTCTTCTTTCGTCCATGGTCGTCCCGCATTGGGGAACTTCTCGCGGATGGCAGCCAACTTGCCCGAACCACCGACCACGCCACCAGTTGCAAACTCTTTCTTTTTTATCGCGGCAGGCTCGTGGGCACCAATCGCCTTCAGAAAGTTTTTCTCGAGCACATTCCTCTCACTACTTTCGATTGTCGAAATCCGCTTTCGTGCAGCTTCCGATTTCGCACGAAAAATAGCATCCTGCTTTTGGATCGTTGGGTGCAGCATGAGTGCGCGATCGTTCAAACCCTCGAGGTATAACCCTTCAAGCGAGCGAACGCGAGAGAGCGCGACATACCCTTGTCCAAATTCAAACGCTTGTGAGAGATCGATTACTGCGGCGTCGAGCGACATTCCTTGTGATTTATGTACCGTGATCGCCCATGCTAGGCGAAGCGGTATTTGTTTTATCTGCGCCAAAATCTTTGCCCCATCGGTGATGGACCACTCCCCCTGCACTGCTTCGATGCGCCGGCCGGATTTCGTTTTAACGATTGGATTCCCGTTCACTTCAAATTCCACGACTTCACCAAGTGTGCCGTTTACATATCCTTCGTCGAAATTGTTGCGCGTAAACATGACGCGGGCACCAACTTTTAATGTAAGTGTTTCGGGGGAAAGACAATTTTGTTTCAGTGCCTCAACGAGCGTCCGAGCGCCGCGCGACGTCATGTGAAATACATGCGATTTCTCATCCACCTTTGCAAGCGATTCGTCGTTCACACGGTCGGCATCAGCGTTGTGTGTATGCAGCCGCGTCGCCGTCGTTTTTGTGTCCACGTTCATCCGCGATTGAAGCGTTTCGTAATGATAGTCTTCCACCTCGCTGCGTCGAACGGCACTGAGGAGATCGAGAAAGACACTGTCTTCTTGCCGATGCTGTTCTGATAGGTAACAAACAACTGGATTCAAGTCCTTCCACGCACGACTCTCAAATGCAAACTGCACCGCCTCGCTTCTTGATACAGGTGGTAGTTGAAAAAAATCACCGACGAGTATCACCTGAAGCCCACCAAACGGTTGCTCGTCCATCATGGGGCGTCGTCGTAAGGTTCTCAAAACACGATCCACACTCTCAAGCGTCGCACTATCGAGCATCGAAATCTCATCAATTATCAGAATCTTCGCCTGCACCATGCGCAGCGCAGTTTTCTCACGCGCCTGGATCATCTCGATATCAAAATCGGAAACATTCTTCTTGATGCCGATCCCGCTCCAACTATGGATCGTCATCCCGTTCACGTGCGTCGCCGCTATTCCTGTCGAAGCCGTGACCGACGGCTCAACCCCCCGCTCACGCAACCACTTAATGTACTCGTTGATCGTATGCGTCTTCCCCGCCCCCGGCTCACCCGTCAAAAACACATTCACGCCGAGTTGGAGTATGGAGAGAGCTTCTGCCTGCGTCATTGACGCAGTGTATCAAATGCTATGAAGAGAAATATTTTTCCTTGAGAAATAACGTAAATCGATCCATTTCTTTCCTTCTGCGCACGACAACCTCTTTGATTTCTTCGTCGTTGGTATGACTTACTTTTCCTTGTGAAGAAATTACTCGGAGAAACGGTATGTCGCGAATGTGTAGCAGATATCGAGGATCGCGATATGGAAACGCAATCGCAATGCGGTCGTCAGGGTAATCTGCAGGACCGAGACGTGAGTAGAATTCATCGATGTATTTTTGTACTTTTTCAGCCAATGCGCGTGTTTCATTTTGGTACCTTACAAATTCGCTTGAATACGATGTATTTTTTCGCTGCAGTTCTATACGTGCCCCTTCGACAACTTTGACTTCTTTTGCACGATTGTACATCGGGGATCTGCGGTCAACTTCTTCGGGTTTAGTGCCATGTTCCTTCATTAGTCGTTGCTTTACCTCTAATTCGCCGACGTACGCATCTGCCGGCTCCACTGCTCCAAATTGAACCCATGGCGAATCGCTGTAGTTTCCTTGGTCTGATTGAATCGTATTAATTCCGAGCAGATTCAGCACAACGACAAGATCTCTAACTCCTTGATCCAATACATACCCAAATATATCTGGCTGAAGCATTTCCACCATTTTCTCGTCCCATTTTTTCTTTTTTGAGATCGCCTCACCCATTGAGGAGAAGTCGCGAAATACTTTCTTGTCATTATCCATACTAAACCTTCTCCGGCGTCGGGATTCCGAGTAACCAGAGGCCATTTTTGAGCGTGAGACGGACAATGTCGGTGAGCGCGACTTTGTGAGCGGCGGCTGATGTGCCGTCGAGGATTTGCTCTTGTGCGTACCAACTGTTGAATGCCGATGCGACAGTAATGAGATAGTTTGCGACGTAGTGCGGTTCAAGCTCTTCTTGAGCGCGAAGTACGGTTTCGTAGAAACGGAAAACGAGGCGTGCTAGATCGCTCGATTGGGATGGATCAAACTGTGCCTCGACGTTTGCCTCTTTAGCTTTCTCTACAATCGCGTGGCACCGGGCATGGGTGTATTGCAAGTATGGCCCTGAGTCACCTTCCACCGAGAGCGCTCGTTCGCGATCAAAAACCATATCTTTACCCATACCACCTTTGAGAATTTGGAACTTGATCGCCGCCACTGCCACCTCTTGCGCAAGCCTATCTTTATTATCGGCACGACTTTCAGCTGCGTGGCCCTTCGCGACTTCAGTGACATCGCCAATCAGCGACTCCCCGGTGATGATGTTCCCCGTGCGACTCGACATCTTCCCTTCTGCAAAGCGGAGCATGCCATTCGTTTTAAATGAGAGCTTCCCACGCAATTCTGGCAGCGCGAGCTCCATTGCCCTCATCACCACCTTGAAGTATTCGGCCTGCTCATTGCCAGTGATTGTGATGGTGAGATCAAAGGGATAGCTTTCAGCTTTCATGCGGGCAAGGCCGATTTCTTTCGCCTCATACGTCGGAAGCCCAAGCTTGTTAATGAATACCCGTGTATGGAGGTCGTATTTCTCACCTTTGAAAATGACAGCACCCTCGCTTTCTTCAAAAATATTAGGATGCGCACGCACAACTTCGACACCTTTCGGCCCTGTTTCGCTTTCAAAGAAGTAGAAATCGAATGTTGTACCGAGAATCTTGTAGAGCTCTTCGAAGTGTGCGAGCGAGAGCTTCCTTCCCTTTTCGTACAATGCATTTACCCTCTCGTCGCCTCTGTCATAGATTTTCTTGTTCAACTCGTCGATCGCCTTCTTTGCTTCTGGATCTTCTTCATACCGCTTCGAACCTTCCGGGTACGCAGTCGCAAGGTCCTCGATGGTGGGATCGGTTACTCCTTTTTCGAGCTGTATAAAGATCGATTTTGCAACATGGATGCCCACATCACCCTGATAGTTCGCACGCTTAACCTCCGCACCCGAAAAATGCAGCAGACGCGAGATAGATTCACCAAGCGCATTTGGCACGAGATGACCGATATGAAATTCTTTAAACGGATTTGGGTCCGTATATTCGAGGAGGATTTTCTTTCCTTTATTCAAAACACTGCTTCCCCATTGATCTCCGTGGGTTCGTCCAATCTGGAGCATCTCGTACAAATAGGTCGTATCAAGTGTAAAGTTGATGAACCCCGGACCGGCAATCTCGATTTTCGAAACACCCTCTATAGAACGAAGAGATGCAACTAATTTTTCTGCGAGTGTTCGCGGACTTACCCCCACCTGCTTCGAATACGCGAGTGCAACACTTGAGGCATAGTCTCCGTGCGCAAAGTCATCCGTACTCTCAAGCGGAATATCCGCAACAGAAATCCCCTCCTTCAGAAGGGCGGCCACAAGGGCATCTCGGATCTGTTGCATTCGGTGATTGTACACGGCTTCAGCGATTGAAAAAGCGCCCGAGTGGGCGCTTTTTCAGTCTTGCTTCTGTCTTCTTACTCCGTGTCGATACCCATACTTCGTGCTGTCCCGGCGATCACTTTCTTTGCCTGTTCAATATCTTGCGTGTTCAAGTCTTCCATTTTCTCCATCGCGATCTCTTCAAGCTGCTTCTTTGTGAGTTTTGCAATCTTATTCTGTGGCTTGGTTGATCCCTTTTCGATACCGAGCTTTTTGAGGACAAGGCGAGATGCCGGCGGTTTCTTGACGATAAAGGTAAAGCTGCGGTCCTTATACACCGTCATGACAACTGGCACGACTGACCCCATCATCGGACGGGTCTGAGCGTTGAACTGGTTGACGAATTCGCCGATGTTCACGCCGGCTGGACCGAGCGCAGTACCAACCGGAGGCGCAGGCGTTGCGGCACCCGCCTGGATCTGCAATTTAATGATTTTAGTGATTTCTTTTGCCATAGGAATAGGATCTAGCCAATAGGGTTCAGGGTATAGGAACTACAATCGTTGAACTTGGTCTGCTTCCAGTTCGACAGGTGTTTCGCGGCCGAACATAGGAACCAACACTTTAACTTTTCCTCGCTCTTCGTCAATCTCTCCCACTTTCCCCTCCAAATCTTTGAAAGGACCGTCAATGATCGAAACCGCATCTCCTTCTGCGAGATCAATGGCATGGCGAACAGTTTCGCCGGATGTGCGCTTCAATATTTTCTCAACTTCTTCTGGTGAGAGAGGGACCGCTTGGTTCGCGGTTCCGACAAAGCCCGTAACCTGTGGTGTGTTCCGCACGACTGACCACGCCTCATCCGTTGCGATCATATCGACGAGTACGTACCCAGGGAACGTTTTTTCACGAACCTCTGTCTTGCGGCCGTTTTTGATCTTGATCTTCTTTTCAGTCGGCACGACGACATCAAAAATCTTGTCCTTCATGCCAAAGGATTCTATACGCTGCTTTAAATTGCGCGCGACCGCATCTTCGTATCCTGAGTAAGTGTGCACTGCATACCACTCTCGCTCAGTGCCGTAGGTCTGCTTCATACTACTCAGTCGTTGTGCTGATAATAAAATCTTGTGATGGATTTGAGGTATCGACCGGCTGTGCGTCGACTTCCAGAATGCCAGAATTCGGGAGGCGCTCGACGACTTCACCGAGGCCTGAAGTAAAAATGTAGTCGAAGAGACCGAGGTACAACGCAGTCAATACTGAAACGAGCACCACGAGGATGGTGAACACAATCGTTTGTACACGCGTCGGCCATGCCACATGGTGGAGTTCTCCGCGTGTATCTTTGAGGTATTGAACGAGTCCCATAGCGTTTGAGTTTTCCTAATTTAAAGCCCCCTGCGGGGGCTTAAACTAACGCTGGAATGATAGGGCAAAATCCGCCAAAAGTCAAGCGACCCGCCTTTGGTGGGTCGCTCAAACTTCTAAGGATTTGTTAGCGGATCTCGTAGGTAATGTTTACGCTCGACGTGATCTTGTTTTCCCCTGCCGGCAGTTCAGGAGCTGAAAGTTTCACTTCTTGAGCGGCGTCCATCGCAACACCTCCGCGCGAGTAGTACGGCATCGGTGGATACCCATAGGAATCTTCCGAGAATCCAACAACACGCACTACTTTGACACCGAGCTGATCAGCCAGTTGATCTGCTTTTGCACGCGCCTCGGCAATTGCCTGTTCGCGAGCTTCTGCTTTGAGCGCATCCTCATCTTCAATGGTGAATGAGAGACTTGAAACTTCTGACGCACCCTTTGATCCAACACCAGAGAGAAGATCTCCTGCTTTCTTCGGATCCTGAACCTTCACCTCAAGCGTCTGCCATACCTCAAAGCCAACGAGTGTTTGTTTTGACGGTGGGCACGAATATTGTGTACACACACCCTGCGAGTATTCGTACTTCGGATTCACGTTGTACGAAACGGTCTTTATGTCTTTTTCTTCAACGCCAGCACCTTTGAGGTATGAAATGATGTCGTTTGATTTCTTCGTCGCTTTTTCCTGTGCGTCGGCTACATCTTTTGACTCTTCCCGAACGGTAACCGTAAAGGTTGCACGATCAGGAACTGCAAACACTTCTCCCATTCCGCTCACGGAAATGGTGTTGCTTGCGGTGACGCCCGAGCCAACATATCGAAACTCTTTAAGTGCTTTGACTGACTGAATGAGGAGAAAGAGTGCAAGCATGCCAAGGGCTGCTGCACCTACTTTGACGATTAAATCAGGTGGCGAGATGCGGAGCGCATTCTGTCCACCAAATGGTTCTGCCATACAAAAATAATTAGTACTAAGGTAGTGCGTATATATTAACACGCACACGCTTTCATGAGACGCTCATAATCGCTTCTCCTTACAACAGCCACCTCTTCGGTGGCTGTTGCAGACAAACTAACTGACGAAACTACGCGCAATCTTTGCAGCGCGACTTGTGGGTTGCAACCTCGTAGACTGCTGCAAGACCAACAAGCACGTACACAAGCCACTCAACCATTGGCCATGCTCCAAGAAGCATGTTGACGAGATTCCAGTCAGAACCCAGAAAACCGCCAATACCTACCAAACCCCAGTTAAGCGCGCCGATTGCCATCAAGATGAAGGCAGCCATGTGCAAATTCATACCTTTCATAGAAGAGAAAAAATGATGCTACCGACCTTTCACTAAGTATAGGTCTGTTTAACAAGTTCGAGAGCGTGGCTGTGTACAAACTACTCGTTCGACGGCGAGAGTGCCCCGCGGCTTTGCCGCGGTGATTGGAAAACCCGTTTTTACTCTTTGTATTTAGGTGGGTGAATCGAAAATTCGAGACGACTGATTTCTTCCGACTTGAACTTCCCTTCAGCACCAACCACGTACACTTTTAGCCCTCCACCTCCACTTTTTGTATTTACAATCGCAATATTGAATTTGATCGGGTTCCGCAACGAATACCCTGTCCTGCCTCTAAGTGCATCTTCCAAATCATCCAAAACTGAGGAAATGTATTCTTTGAGAACGCGAGGTTTTTCCTTCATGGGCGACTATCGAGAATCGAACTCGAATTGAGAGCTCCACAAGCTCCAGTGTTAACCGTTACACCATAGTCGCCATCAAACACGCTATTTGTAGCAAATTACTCGCCCAAACGCGAGACGGTCGCCAAACGGCGACCGTTCGCTCTGTATCTGACTAACAAACGTAAGTGTTACATTGTCGCGCCCATTCCCATCGGAGCTGTTGCAACTGTTTCCGTCTTCATCATGAAGCCGGCATACAAGGCAGCAGCCGCGATAACGACATGGAGAAGATTGTCTGCCATGTTCGTTTCGAAAAGGAGCGCACCACCTGTAACAAAGCCAAGAACCGCAACGGCACCATAGATGACGCCGAAGACTTGGAAATACAAGCGCGCACTGTACATACCCCATGCAGCAGCAAGTGCCGCGAGGCCGGAGACGATATGAACGATGTTATGCATCATGTCGACATGGAAAATTCCAAGCAACAGCATGTCGTTCGTGATTCCCGGGACAAACCCGAGCACACCGACCGCAAGGAGCACAATACCGAAAACCCAAGCGAGTTTCTGAACCATACATACGCAAATTACGGTTAGTAAATCGACCCCGTGACACCTTAATTGTGGCGCCTGTTACACCAACGTCAAGCGCCGTAAGTGGATGAAATCAAGGCTCTGTTTAGCGCTTCTCAACTTGTGTCGTAGCTTTTGTGTCAACCTGCTCCACGTCAAACGAAATACGTCCGATCAGTTGTCCGCTTCCTGTTTTCACATTGACACGCCATTTCCCCTCTTCTGTTTGCTCTTTCAACGAGTAGCCTCGATAGCCGCCGTCGCGACCACCAGTAATCTGAAAGCCAAAAGTGCCGCTCTGTACCCATGAGTTCGATTGATCATCAAAGTATTCCCACTCGTGCAGAATGGTTGTTGAGAGCCGCGTCGGCGCAAACACAGCCGTATACACATACACTGGTTCCCCCCTCGTTCTGTGATACACCTCATCGAACCAAAGGTGCTTTTGGTACCATGTTTGAGGTTCGCGTGTGAGCCGAAACTCTGTACCGATACGCTCGACACGATGCACAACAGCTGCATCTTTAAGCGCAAGTGGAAGCGGTGGAATCGCGTTTGTAAAATAGAGGACGTTGAAGATCAGCACAATGGACGCGGCACTCTTAAGAAGAGTAAGCTGTGTTCCGCGAAGCACTTCTGGCGCAACGTACCGAAAGAGATATACAAACCCCACAATAACAGCGACACTTACCACCTGACTGAGGACAAACATGCTCGTTCCAATCCGACCGAAAATGACCGGCAAGAAAAATAGCATAAACGATGTGAGTGCGACAAACAGAATTGTCGATTGAAACACAAAACTCGAATACCGTGCGCGAAAGCGTTCGTTCCCAATCATGAGGACTGCGAGTATCAGAACAAAAATCCAACTCGTCGCATATGCCGCACTGTGGCTATAGAGGATGACGAAGCCAGAAAAGAGACCCCCAAATCCAAACTGAATAACTATCGTCGTAAATGGCAACAGCCAGAGGAAGAATTTCCCCCGCAGACGTCCTGACTGAATCAAATGATAGAGAACGATTCCTCCGGCTGCCGCGGCGAGGTATCCGAACAAAAGCATGTTGCCCCAAAAAAGATCAACGCGCTTCAGTACGATATTGTCGATCGTAAAACCAACGAGGAGTGACAGTGGCGAGATATACTTCTCGTACCACTTTAAAAGTTCTTCCGTTGAGCGCGGGATTTTTGAAAGGTACTGGCGCATAAGACCATCTTAACAACAAAGTGCCCAACCTTCTGGTTGGGCAGGTTGGAGTCAAGTGCTCCAATACCGTATTTTGCTACGGCTTAACTGTGACTTGCTTCCTTAGTGGTTAGTCACTCCCACGAGCGGTTTAGACTCCGCAGTCTGAGCAATCCGCTATCACGGCGGGGATTGCACTTTCCGTGACGACTGCGTCCGTCGCACGACCTTTCGATACTCGTTTTCCGCATCAGACGAGACCTGAAGGAAGGATTTCTCAGTGAAGCCTCAGAAAACCCCCGAAACCTCCGCCTACTCACAACTGCTCGCGACAGACACGTGCACTATGTCTGCGGCTCCGGTTGTGACCACCCTGATTGCCTTAGTGCTCGAAGAGCAAGCGGCTCATGTGGCGTTTGCAGTATACACGTTCACGATTTTGTGTCGTGATCACTCAATTCCTCTCTGTGCCCTTCTTTTTTCCATCATTGTTTCGTGATCTGAATCAATTTGATCTTTTATCTCTTCCTATGAGGTTACCTCAGTCTTTCTTATATGAGTGCTCGGAATATCCAATGCAGGACGAGTTACATCGAATTCAACCCAGTTATCATCTCCGAGCGCACGAACTGATATCCACGCGTGATCTACTGACTCTTTACACTCACCATGCACAAATCGAACTTCGTATCCTACATTTCGTAACACTTCTGCTGCAATATTTGCCATTGCACCACAACTCAACATCCCGGAGTCGAACGCTTCTTGTGCGGTTGTAAATCGTGATTCGATAATACTTTTCGGCTCTCGTCTAACATTGTGTGGGATCGTACCAGCGTGATCGATAATAAATTGCCTAACATGTAGCAATAGATCGCGTGTTCCTATATTGTGCTTTCTCATTTCTTCTGCAAATGCATTGAGCGACACACTTTGATGCCCCAAAAACTTCGCTTTTCAGCTGAGTTCATGATCACACTATACCAACAAATCTGTGCCCAGGAGAGGACTCGAACCTCCACGTCCTTACGGACTTATCCACCTCAAGGATAAACGTCTACCAATTTCGCCACCTGGGCAACTAGGCTATATTACTCGCTTTTTTCTGGAGTTCCAGTTTCTACGGCGACTGATTCGGCTTCAACTGGCATTGCTGTTTCTGCGTCTTCAACATTCACATCTGAGCTGTTGACGAGTCGCTGGCGGCGCAATTGGCGGCGTGCCTCGCGAGCTACCTTATCGCGGATGAAGTAGAGCTTTGCACGACGTACGCGTGCTCGCTTGACGAGTTCCACGCGATCGATGAGTGGTGAGTGTACGGGGAAGATTTTCTCGACACCCACGCCGGATGCAACCTTGCGGACCGTAAAGGTGCCCCCCATTTCATTGCCGTGTTTGCGCGCAAGAATGAGACCTTCGAACGCCTGGAGACGTGTCTTTCCTTTTTCCTCGATTTTCTGCCAAACACGGACAGTATCGCCCGGCTTGAGGTCCGAGATCTTCACACCGCTTTGTTTAGCTTTGGTTGCGATCATCGGGAGCACACTACCACGGAAGAATCCTGGTTTCAAGCCCTAATACCGAATCTCAAATGAAGAGCGCTCTCCAGCTGCGGTGCGCCACTCTATCTCAATGTTCGCTACCTTTGCGAAAAATGGGCCTGTGCGCATGTACTTTAGGAGTGTTTGGAGACTCTCCATAGACCCTTGAGCCACAATCTCGACATCCCCACTCGCTAAGTTCCGCACATGACCCGTAAGAGCCAAGCGTTGGGCGTGTTTTGCGACGAACGCTCGGTACATTACCATCTGAACCCTCCCAGATACGATGGCTCGAAATTCTTCCATTCGACAAGAATACCAAATATGTCAACAAATGCTGACAATATGCTAGGATGCAAAAATGCCTAAAGAACTGCAAGATTTGGGCCTTTCTGAGAAGGAGGCGCGTGTCTATGTTGCTGCACTTGAACTTGGCCCAACAACCGCCGAGAAGCTTGCGGCCCACGCGAAAGTGAACCGTTCCACAACGTACGTGCAGCTCGAGTCGTTGATGAAAACAGGCCTTATGAGCACCTATCAGGAGGGCAAAAAAACGTTTTTTGCTCCCGAATCACCCGAATTACTCTCTCGGCTTCTTACCAAACAAAAAGATGAGATGCGTGCCAAAGAGAGCCATCTCACAGAATTGCTTCCGATTCTCCTCAGACAGTTTCAAGGAGCTGGAGAGAAACCCTTGGTGCGCTTTTTCCCTGGCAAGGAAGGAATTGCTGCGGTGCGCGAGGAAGTGTTGACGGTAAAAAATAAAGAGTTGTGTGTCATATTTTCCTCAGATTCAATGATGAAAATGTTTACCTCACAAGAACTTGATGCATACACTAAAAAACGAAAAGATCTTGGAATTTTCTCACGTGGCATTTATACAGACAAAAACTTTTTGAATGCTGCTAATCTTGGTTCAAAAACTGACGGACGATATCTTACCAATCTTTTTCTTACAATCGACATTCGTATCTTCGACGATAAGATGGCCCTTTTCTCGCTCGAAGGTAACACCTTCGCAATGGTTATCGAAAGTAAACAAATAGCTGCAAGTATGCGAAACCTCTTCAACTTTTTGTGGAAAATCGGTGAGAAGCCAAACGGGCGCAACGGTAAGTAATCGACCACCGGCCTGAGGGCCGGTGGCTTTGTATCTGCCGGCTGCGCCGGCAGGGCGGCTGATGTCATTTCGAGATGAGCTTGTCGAAGAGCGATGGCTGGTCGAT
>Ga0207952_1000380_pt1 | contig 38433 bp, 45 predicted proteins | sample SubbioR12Aug_8Ca_FD_184831 | JGI IMG/M metagenome (GOLD analysis project Ga0207952, IMG submission 184831) | Serpentinite rock and fluid subsurface biosphere microbial communities from McLaughlin Reserve, California, USA - CR12Aug_8Ca (SPAdes) | ecosystem: Environmental > Terrestrial > Deep... | reverse complement strand
GGACCGCATGCCGGTGCCGAAGCTCAACTACAACCCGCTCGACCGGCTGCTCGGGCGCGAGACGCCGCCGCCTGCTGCGCCAGCCTCGCCGACGGCCGAGCCTCTGCCGCAGGCGCCCAGGTCCCTGCGCGACAAGGCGCTCACCAACCCGGCGCGGTTGCGCACGCCGGCCCGCAAGCGGGCGTCCTTCCGCTATCATCTCTCCGTCTGCGGCTGCGTGACCGAGGCGGCGGCACGGGCCCAGGTCGCCCGCAGCACCCTCTACCGCTGGCGCGACGAGCTGCCCGGGTTCGCCGAGCTCTGGGACAAGGCGATCGCCCAGTGCCAGCGCTCGGTGGGCGATGACATCGTCCTGCAGGCCAATCAGATCGAGGTCCAGCCGATCTTTTACGCCGGCAAGAAGGTGGGCGAGCGGCGCCGCGTCAACACGCGGCTGCTGATGCATGTGCAGAACCGCATGGATGCCGAGCGCCGCCGCGCCGAGGACCGCGCCGAACGCCGTGAGCTGGCGCTGCTGCGGGCCCGTCCCGTCCCAGCTCCGGTCGACGAAGACGCGTTGGCCGAACGGCTGCTCGTCCTGATCGACCGGCGACGTGAAACGAGTCAGTTGGCGTCCCACGCCTCGGCCCCGGAAACACCGGAGTCGGCCAACGCCAACAAGGACTTGGCTGAGGTGGCGTGAGGTGCCTGGCGACGTAGACCCCCGTCCCACTGACTCGCTCACCTGGACCCGAAGAGAAGAGCTAGACGTGCACCGGTCCCATCGGCCTGAGCCGCATGCCCTTGCGCAGGTGCTTGTAAGGCATATCGACCGGATCGGTGATGTGGGCGCCGGGCGACTGCACGACCAGGATGGTCTCGGCGATGGGCTGGAAGTCGGCGCGGAAATGCACTGTCGATTTCAGCGCCAGGATCGGCACCTTCGACGGTTCGACGCCGACGGTGCGGAACATCTCCTGGTCGGCCGCCTGAATACGCTTGCAGGCGAGAACGGCCGACACGCCCGACGCCTCGTCGGTCACCAGCGCCATCGGCCCGATCTGGAACCTGGCGCCGCCGTAGAACGGCCCGGTGCCGGTGAAGATGCCGTCGCTCAATTTCACGACGCGCCAGTCGGCCACAACCGGTTTCTCGCCGGCATACCCCACCACGGCGCCGATGCCGCGATGCATGATGTTGCCCTCGCCCGTCTCGACGGCGGCCTTGGCGGCGCCCTCGTCGACGATCATGCCGATCACGGCGCCCTTCGCCTTGTGGCGCATCAAGGCCGCGAGCAAACCGATGGTGTCGGACGTGCCGCCGGCGCCGGGATTGTCCTGCACGTCGGCCAGCACGATCGGCTTCTTGGCTTTCTTCGCAAGCTCGATGGCGCGCAGCGCCGCCTGGTCGGGATCGAGCAGCTCGCCGGCAAAAGCCTTCTCCTGCGCCTTCACGGTGGCGGCGAGCTTGTCGGCGGCGGCCTCGACCGCCTCCTTGTCGTGGCCGTAGACCACCAGCGCGGGCCCGCACTGGGCGATGTCGGCCGGCGGAAAGCCCGGCGTGTGCGTCACGCTCACGATGCCCTGGTTGTGGCTCTTCTCGCCCGCTTCCAGCTCGCCCACGAGATCGAAGATCGCCTTGGCGGGCTCGATGAAGGTGCACTGCCAGACCAGCGGAATCAGGAAATCGAGCTGGCGGTAGGCGCGATAGACCGGGCGCTTCTCGCGCAGCAGCTTGTCCAGAAGCTCGACGGCGCGCTTGCCGGTCACTGCCATGTCGATGTGCGGATAGGTGCGATAGCCCACCAGGGCGGTCGCGAGTCTCGCCATCTCCGGCGTGAGGTTGGCGTGATAGTCGAGGCTGGCCACGATCGGCAGCTCGTTGCCGACGACACGGCGGATGCGGGCCAGCAGCTCGCCTTCACCGTCCTCGGTGTTCTCCGCCACCATGGCGCCGTGCAGGTCGAGATAGACCGCGTCGAACGGCCCCAGCTTCTTCAAGTCCTCGTCGAACAGCGCCCACATCTTCTCGTAGGCATCCTCGGTGACGTAGGACGCGGGCGCCGCCGCCGCCCAGGCGAGCGGCACGATCTCATGGCCGAGCTCGGCCAGCCGCTTCACCGCACCGGCGATCGGGATGTTGAAGCCTTCGACGCCCGCGATCATCTCCGGCCCGCGCAGCAGCGGCGGCCAGGCATCGGCGCGCACGAACTCGTCCCAGGTCGCCTGCTGCGGCGCGAACGTATTCGTCTCGTGCTGGAATCCACCCACAGCAATACGCGCCATCCGAACATCTCCCCTTCACAACCTGATCGGCCGCGGCGACCATATCATCGCCATGCGCAAAATCCTGCTCTTCGTGATGATGCCCACTGTGGTGATGCTCGTCCTCGCGGCCTGCGAAACGCAGAGCCCGTGGCAGAAGCCGGGCGTCGAGCGGGCTGCGCTGGACGGCGACGTCCTGCACTGCCGCCATGCCGGGCAACAGGAGTCGCTCCGGGCCTACGCGTCGCAGATCAGCTTTCCGTTCTACGGCGCGCCCTTCTGGGGCGGCTCGTGGCAGCCGACCCGCGACCTGTGGAGCCGCAGCGTCGAAGCCGACCGGGCGCGCGCCGAGGTCTGGTTCACCGCCGATTGCATGCGGGGCAAGGGCTATTCGAAATCGTCGGGCCGGAGCTCGATCGGCGCACCGTGAGGCGTGCGGTCGGCGGCGTGATCCCAGGCGTTGTAGTAGCGCGCCAGGGTCTTCTCATCGGCAATGCCCTTCTCCGCCACCAGGCGCTCGAGCGCCTTCAGCCAGTGGCTGTAATAGGTCTCGCCGGTGTCGGGATCGCCGGCCGCCAGGGCGCGCTTGATCTCGGCGGCGAGCGTTGCCGCCCACTCCGGCCAGGTGAACAGGCCGCGGGCATGCAGCGCGAGCGCCATGGCGAAGGCCTGCGCCTCCCACGGCTCGCGGAACACCGGACCTTCCATGTCGCGGGGAAGACCGGGAACGGTTGCCGGATCGATCATGCCTTACGCCGGCTCGAGATAGGGCTCGAACGCGTCGATCGAAATCTTCAGGCTAGGGTCGGCGTCCGCGCCCCAGATCTCGCGACCATCGAACACCACCGTGTAGAGCCACTGCGGATCGTCGCCCTTATCGGCGGCGACCGAATCGGGATAGGCGTGGCAGCCGTGGAGCAGCTCGATCACGCCCTGCTTGTCGCGCGCATAGCGCGGCAGCCGGGTGTGGCCTTGCGGGTTGATGTTCGCCGTACGCACGCGATCGCCCGGCTTGAAGCGCGCCGGCGCCTGCTGCTGGCGAAAGTAGGAACCGCGACCCATCCCGGCCCGCACCACCTCGGGCGTGAGCTTGCGCTCGAGCGGCTTGGTCGGTTTCAGCGCGTGACCGGCGGCCAGCTCGTCCGGGGTGATGTAACCGCGCGCCACCAGGTTCTTTTCCATCGCCAGCTCCCAGCGCTGGTAATAGGAGACCGCGAGATAGACCTGAGCCGGCAGTGTCTCCTGGGCGTAGCGCGAATGGTCGATGTGCCACGCGCCGGCATATCCCATCGACCGTTGCATCGCGAGCACGCGACCTTCCCAGCGTTCATGGAATGGCGGCTCGTTCGGCTCGGCCTCGACCTTGCCGAAGCCGTCCATGCCGCCCATGTCGTGGATGCCGTTCATTGCGCGAGCTCCCCGGGCTTGCGGGCAAGACCGGTGCCGATCATCGAATCGCGCGTGACGAGATCCGCGAGGCGTTCCTCGCTCCAGCCTTCGGTCCCGGCGGGCCGCATCGGCAGCACGATGAAGCGCGTCTCGGCCGTCGAATCCCAGACGCGTACTTCCGTTTCCTTCGGCAGTGCGACACCGAAATCGGCGAGAACGCCGCGCGGGTCCTTTACCGCGCGCGAGCGATAAGGGGCCGATTTGTACCAGACCGGCGGCAGCCCCAGCACTTCCCACGGATAGCAGGAGCAGAGCGTGCAGACGATCATGTTGTGTCGCTCAGGCGTGTTCTCGACGGCCACCAGATGATCGCCGACTTTGCTGACGTGGCCGAGCGCGGCGACGGCCTTGGTGGCGTCGGCGAGCAGCGCCTGCCGGAAGGCGGGATCGCTCCAGGCCTTGGCGACGACGACGGCGCCGTTGCGCGGGCCGATCTTGGTTTCGTAGGTCTCGACGATGGCATCGAGCGCCGCCGGATCGACATATCCCTTTTCGGTCAGGATCGTTTCCAGGGCGCGCACGCGAAGCTGCGTCTCCGACAGTTCCGAGCCGTGGTCGTCATGATGGTCGTGATCGTGGTCAGCCATGGGAAGCTCCGTCGACTGGAAATTACCGACAAGCATACATCGGCCGGCCGCCCAAGGTCAGCCCTTGGCTCAGCCCTTCCCTGTGGCATCCTCGATCGCCTTGAGCAGCACCGGCCAGTATTCCTTGCCGTGGCCGAGTTCCACCGCCCGCTCCATCAGCTCGCGGGCGACGTCGGCGCCCAGCGCCGGCACGCCCTTCTCCTCGGCCATCTCGATGGCATAGCCGAGGTCCTTCAGCGCGTACTCGGTCGAGAAGGCGCGCTCGGGGAAGACGCCCGGCAGCATCGCCTTCATGCCGTGGTTGCGCAGCGCGAAGGAATCGGCCGAGCCCTTGGTCAGGGTCTCCAACAGCACCTTGCCGTCGACGCCGTGGGCGCGCGCGATGCCGAGCGCCTCGGCCAGCGCCACGCCGGTCTGGAACAGGATCATGTTGTTCAGGATCTTGACCGCCTGGCCGGCGCCGGCCTCGCCGCAATGCGTCACCTCGCTCGCCATATGGCGCAACAGCGGCTCGATGCGGGCGAAAGTCTCCGGTGTGGCGCCGACCATGATCGACAGTGTGCCGTCGATCGCGGCCTGCCGCGTGCGCGCGACCGGCGCGTCGGCAAAGGCCGTGGCCTGGCCTTCCAGGGCGGCATAGAGCCGCCGCGCCAGCGAGACGGGCGCCGTGCTGAGGTCGACCACGGTCCAGCCCGGCTTGACCTTGGACAGCAGCGCGCCGTCGCCGAGACAGACCTGCTCGACTTCCTTGCCGCCCGGCAGCGACAGGAAGATGGTGCGGCAGCCCGCGGCGATCTCGTCGAGCGAGGCGGTCTTGACGCCGTCGGCTTCGAGCCGCTTCAGCGGCGCCGGATCGCGGTCGGCGGCCAGCACCGTCATGCCGCTCTTCTTTGCCAGGTTGCGGCACATCGGCTCGCCCATGGTGCCGACGCCGATAAATCCGATCATGTCCGTCATGTCAGTCCACTATGAAGAGTTTGGCGCCGTCCTTGGTGTAGGAGCGATGTGCGAGATCGCCGTCGGCCACCTGGTAGCTCTGGCCCTGTTTCAGGACGACGGTGCGGCCGTCGGCAAGCTCGGTGTGCAGTTCGCCCTCCAGCACCAGCAGGACATGGCCCTTCAGGCACCAGTGGTCGGCGAGATAGCCCGGCGTGTACTCGACCATGCGCACGCGGATATTGTTGAAGTTCTTCGTGCGCCAGAATGCCTTGCCGGTCTCGCCGGCATGTTCCGTGCGCTCCACGTCGCTCCAGTCAGTCGTGCCGAAAGGTATGTCGAACATCAGCATGGCCGAGCCTGTAGCATGATTCTCACTTGCAATGACGCGTCTCGCACCGTTGACCACTGGCATCGGATGGGGGAAAAGGCAACATGAACACTGCAAAATCAGCTCTGCGCCGTCAAAACAAGGCGCAGCGCCTGGAAAGAGTCGGCAAGCTCGCGCGGGGCAAATTCGTTTCCCCCGACAAGGTGTCCCAGGTTCTCAAGCGCATCATCGAGCCCGGCGACATCCTCTGCCTCGAGGGCGACAACCAGAAGCAGGCGGACTTCCTCGCCAATCAGCTCGCGACGCTGGACAAGAAGGACCTGCACGACATCCATCTGGTGATGTCCTGCATCACGCTGCCTGCGCACATCCAGCTCTTCAAGAAGGGCATGATCCGTCAGGTCGATTTCTGTTACGCCGGGCCACAAGGTACCGCCGTGGCCGATCTCGTAAAGGCGAAGAAATTCCCGGTCGGCGCCATTCACACCTACAACGAGCTCTACGCCCGCTACTACATCGACCTGACGCCACGCGTGGCCCTGATCGCCGCCGCCCAGGCCGACCGCAAGGGCAACCTGTTCCTCGCCGCCAACACCGAGGAGACGCCCGCGATCGTCGAGCCGACCGCTTTCTCCGACGGCATCGTGTTCGCGCAGGTGAACGAAATCGTCGACAGGCTGCCGCGCATCGACATCCCGGCCGACCAGGTCGATTTCGTCGTCGAAGCGCCCTACCCCATGCACCTGCAGGCGCTGTTCACGCGCGATCCCGCGGCGATCACCGACGTGCAGGTATTGATGGCGATGGTCGCGTTGCGCGGCATCTACGAGAAATACGAAGTGCAGTCGCTCAACCACGGCGTCGGCTTCAACACCGCGGCCATCGAGCTGCTGCTGCCGACCTACGGCGAGCGGCTGGGACTAAAAGGCAAGATCTGCAAGTACTGGATGGTCAATCCGCTGCCGACCATGATCCCGGCGATCGAATCGGGCTGGGTCGAGAGCGTGTTCGCGGTCGGCGGCGAAGTCGGCATGGAGCGCTACACGGCGGCCCACTCCGACGTGTTCTTCACCGGCCGCGACGGCAGCTTCCATTCCAACCGCGCCATGGGCCAGCTCGCCGGTCACTACGCCATCGACATGTTCATCGGCGCGTCGCTGCAGATCGACATCAACGGCAATTCCTCGACCGTTTCCAAGAACCGCATCACGGGCTTCGGCGGCGCCCCCAACATGGGCTGCCAGCCGACCGGCCGGCGCCATCCGACGAAGGCCTGGCTCAAGGCCGGTGCGGAAGCAAATCCCGGCCCGGGCTCGCCGCCCGGCCGCAAGCTCGTGGTGCAGCTCGTCGAGACCTTCCAGGCCGGCCGCGTGCCGACCTTCGTAGAGGAACTCGACGCGCAAGATCCCAGCATCAGGAAGGCGCTGCACGGCGTCGCTCCCGTGATGATCTACGGCGACGATGTCACGCACATCGTGACCGAGGAAGGCATCGCCAACCTGGCCGCCTGCCGCTCGATCGCCGAGCGCCAGGCCGCGATCCGCGCGGTCGCGGGCTACACGCCGGTCGGACTCAAGCGCAAGAAGCGCGAGACCGAAGACCTGCGCGCACGCGGCATCGTGCAGCTGCCGGAGGATGTTGGCGTCCGCCCCTCGGAGGCGAGCCGCAGCCTGCTGGCCACGCAGGACATCAAGGGCCTCGTCCGGTGGTCCAAGGGTCTCTACGACCCGCCCGCGCAATTCGTCGATTGGTAGGACCCGGAGCATGGAAAAGTTCGCTAAAGCCTTCCCGTCGAAGCCGCTCACGGCGAAGACGGCCAAGCCGTGGGCGCTGGCCGGCGTCGTGGGCTCAGGCAACCTCGAGGTGCTGCTCGAGCGCGGCGGCCGTCCATCCGACACGATGGAATGCCACGTCGAGACCTCGATCCCCGGTTACAAGGCTTCCTGGCTCGCCGCCCTCGCCGACTTCGCCCACCACTATCCGGCCGGCGGCACCAAGGTGACGATCAACGACCAGGGCGCCCCGCCCGTCCTCGTCACCCTGCGGCTTCGCCAGGCCTACGACCATCTCATCAAGGGCGACAAATGACCCGTGGTCCCCTCTTCCATGAACAGACCGCGCGCCGGCGCATCGCCGCGCTGCTCGATCCTCGCTCGTTCGACGAGCTGCTGCCACCGCCCGAGCGCATCACCAGCCCCTATCTCGCCCAGCTCGGCATCCCGGTGTCGTTCGACGACGGCGTCGTGATCGGCCGCGCCAAGATCGGCGGGAAGAAAATCTACATCGCCGCGCAAGTCGGCCAGTTCGTCGGCGGCGCGGTGGGCGAGATCCATGGCGCCAAGCTCACGGGCCTCTTCAAGGCCGCTGCGCGGGACAAGGTGCCCTGCGTCCTGATCATCGAGAGTGGCGGCGTGCGCCTGCACGAAGGCTCGGCCGGCGAGATCGCCATCGCCGAGACCATGCGCGCGATCTTCGAATGCCGGGCGAAGAAGGTGCCGACCATCGCCGTCATCGCCTCCGACATCGGCGCCTATGGCGGCATCGGCATCCTGTCGACCTGCTGCGATTTCCGCGTGATGACCGAGCATGGACGCCTGGGAATCTCCGGCCCCATCGTCATCGAGAAGTGGATGGGCAAGAAGGCCTACGACTCGGCCAACCGCGCGCTTGTTTGGAAGACCAGCGGCGGCAAGACGAAATACCTGCTGGGCGATGCCGACGCGCTCGTGCACGACAGCGCCGCTGCCATCCGCGACGCCATCGCGAAGCTTCTGGGCAAGTCGAGCCCGGTCAGCCTCGCGGCCATCAAGGCGCGCCAGAAGGAACTGGAGAAGCGGCTGAAACGGTTTGGCGAGACGGCCGATCCCGATGCGGTCTGGAAGGCCATGGGCGTGCGCGACATCGCAGCGGCTTCGCTCGCCTCCGGCCCCGAGTTCGCCGCCATGGCCAAGCGCGGGAAGTAGCACCATGAAGAAGCCCTCCTCCCGCGCCCTGTTCGCCCGCCTCTTCGGCTCTTCGGCCAAGGGCATCTCGGTCGAGAAGTCCGTGCTCGCGGGCTATGCCCGGGCCGGCGGCGCCGAGATCTGCGTCATCGGCACCTGCAACGGCACCTACATCGACAATGCCGTCGCACTCCGCCTCGCGGCCCACGTCATCGACTGCATAGAACATCATCCGAAGACGCCGATCGTCATGCTGGTCGACAGTGCCGGGCAGGAACCCAACCGTGTCGCCGAGATGCTGGGGCTCGCCAGCTACTTCGGCCATCTGCTGAGCTGCCTGGAACTGGCGCGCCGCAAGGGCCACAAGCTCATCACCATTGCGACCGGGCAGGCCGTGGGCGGTGCCTTCCTCTGCTACGGCATGTTCGCCGATCGCATCTACGCGCTCGATTCAGCGAGCGTCGGCCTGATGCCGGTCGAGGCGATGTCGGCCGTCACCAAGATCCCGGTACCGGTCCTGCGCAAGCTTTCGAAGACCATGCCGTCGCTCGAGTTCGGCGCCAAGCCGTTCGCGCTGCTGGGCGGTGTCGAGGAAGTCTGGGCCGCCAAGGACGACGTGCAGGCCAAGCTCGCCAAGGCGATTGCGACTGCCACGACCGAGGACAATCGCGCGGAGCTCGGCAAGAAGCGCGGCGGACGCAAGCTCGCCCTCGACATCCGCAAGAAGGTCCTCGCCGCCGCGGCGCGATGATCGCGCTGCGCCGCCATGCGCTGGCGCGGCTCCGCCAGGCGCCCGGCGCGGACAACGAGGCCGACCGCGAGCGCGCCGTCCGCTGGCACGCATTGGGCCGATCGTTCGTCGTGACGCGACGCCGCGAGGCGGGCAGCGATGTCGGTCTCGGCTTCTGCACGACTGACGCGAAGCATCCCGAGGTACGGCCGCGCCGCGTGGCGGCGCACACGGACGCGGCGCTCGTGGCCGGTCTCGCCCTTCCTCCTGCACTGGAAGAGATCGCGCGGAACCCGGCGGCTTCGCCTCATGCCGCTTCCTTCTCGCACCTCGCCGTTGCCGCCACTGCCGCCGGCATTACGATCCGTGTCTACGGAAGCTGGATGTGGCAGGCGCTTACAGGCGAGAGGCACGTGCACGAGGCGTCGGATCTCGATGTGCTGATCGATGTCGCCGATGTCGTCGCGGCCGATCGCGCCACCGCTTTCCTGGCGGAGATCGAGCCCGCGCTCGCGTTCAGGCTCGATGGCGAAGTCTCGTTCGCGGGCCTGGGCGAAGTGAACTGGCGCGAGTACCGGCAGGACCGACCGGAGGTCCTGTTGAAGTCGGTCGACGCGATGCGCCTCACGCCCCGCACGGACCTTCCGGCGTGACTTCCGTGTCCGCCGAAGACAAAGTGCTGGCGACGGCGGCCGTCACCGCCTTGCACGACGAACTGAGGGCCTATCCCAAGCCCGGCCTGGTCAGCCCGGTCGATTCGGGGGCTCATGTCGACATGGATTTCGCACTGATGTGCAAGTCGGCCGACTCCCTTCTGGAACCGTTGGCGCATCTTGCCGCCGCCGGCCGCCAAGGCCGCTCGTTCGAGGACGCGCTGATGCCGCTCGGCATCGAAGCGGAGCGCCGGATGCTGGCGGCCACCGGCGGCGTCAACACGCACCGCGGCGCCATCTTCTCGATGGGCCTGATCGTCGCCGCCATCGCACGGGCAACCGCCCTTTCCGCCCGCATCGCGCCGGACTCCGTTCGCGCAGTACTCAAGCACGAATGGGGCGAAGCTCTCGAAGCCCACGCCGCCCGCGGCAGCGCCGCTCCGAGCCACGGCGGCCTCGTCCGCCGCAAGACCGGACGCGATGGAGCACGCCGCGAAGCAGCACTTGCCTTCCCCAGCGTTTTCGAAGTTGGCATCCCCGCACTTCGCCAAGCGCTGGAGGCGGGCCTCGACCCGAACGCCGCAAACATCCAGGCGTTGTTCGCCCTGATGGAAGCCGTCGACGACACGACGGTGCTCTATCGCGGTGGCCTCGACGCCGGCGCGTTCGTCCGCCGATCTGCCGCGACCTTCCTGTCGGATGGCGGATGCTTCGGGTCGGATTGGCGCGAAAGAGCCGAGCGCCTGCATCGGTCGTTCATCGAACGCAATGTCTCGGCAGGTGGCTGTGCCGACTTGTTGGCCTGTACACTCCTCGTGTCGCGCTGCTGCGCCGAAGGCTGACACTCATTCCGCCACCGTCCAGCCACCCGTCGTCAGCGCCAGCCGGTGCGCGGCGCGGCGCAACTCGTCGGCCAGGGCCGGATCGTCGACGCTCCGCGACACCACCATGCCGCCGACGCACAGGGCGACGAGGGCCAGCGCGCGCTGGCGCACCTTGGGTTTCTTGAGGTCGGCCTGGAGGAGTTCGAGCAGCCTCTCCAGCACCTTGCGGTAGGCGGCTTTCACCGTGTCGTCGCTGCGGGAAACATCCGACGGCAGGCCGATCAGCGGGCAGCACTGCTCACCGTCATCGAAGTGATCCCGGGAGAAGTACGCGTCGACGATCCGGTGAGCCCGCGCCTTGCGTCTGGCGGGCGGTTTGCGCCCGTCCTGCCACGGCTTGGGCGCCTCCTGGCACAGGAACCAGCGCACCGCCTCGGCGTAGAGCTCGCCCTTGTCCCCGAAATGCCGGTAGAAGCCACCGTGGCTCAAGCCGGCGTTGGCCATGATCTCGCCGATCGAGACCTCGGCGAAGCCCCTGCTGTTGAACAGCCGCCGCGCACTTTCGAGGATGCGCTCGCGCGTGGCGCGCTTGTGCTTCGCCGAATAGGGCATGCCGTCCTCCGTCTGTGGCAAAAGATGATGTTGAACATCTTTTGCCACAGAGGACTTTCCTACCTCTCGATTGGAGGACGCAATGCTGGATTTTGTCGGCACGATCGCAATCGCCGCCCTGACCGTGTTCCTCGTCGGCGCCCTGCTCGTCTCCCTGGATATTCTGCGTGGCGCCAAGCTCGTCCTGGCCGCCCTGCTCGGCCTCTGGATCGGCGTCGCCGCGGCTGCGGCAGCGGCTGGCGTGATGGCGATGACCAAGCCGTTTCCCCTCATCGGGCCGTTCGTGGTGGTCCCTCTGGTGGCGGCGGCGCTCGCGGCGGCCTGGCCGGACGGACGGCGGGCGATGCTCGGCCTGCCGCTGTCCCTGCTGATCGGCCTCAATGCCGGCCGTGTCTTCGCCCTCCTCTTCCTGCTGCTGGCGGCCGAGGGACGGCTGTCGGGCCCGTTCCCCTACTCGGCTGGCTGGGGCGATATTATCACCGGCGCCGTGGCGCTGCCGATGCTGTGGCTCGTGTTGGCCGACGGCCGGCAGACGACGGTGCTCCATCTCTGGAACGCCTTCGGCATGGCCGACCTGGTGATTGCCATCGCCCTTGGTGTCATGTCGGCGGCCGGCTCGTCCCTGCAGGTCTTCCCGGCCCCGGGATCGGAGGCCATGCAGCATCTGCCATGGTCGTTCGTTCCCACGGTGCTGGTGCCGCTCTGGATGGTCATGCACGTGATCATCTGGGTTCAGCTTCGACAACGCGCGGCGCGTGCGCTCTAGCCCCACCCTGCCAAAGCCTTCTCCAGGCTCTCCGGCCCGCGATAGAGCAGCGCGCGCCAGCCCGCCATGCGCGCGCCGTCGACGTTGGAGGCCTTGTCGTCGACGAACAAGATCGACTGCGCTACGGTGACGCCCATGCGCGCCTGGGCGGCGGTGTAGAAGACGCGCTCGGGCTTGCAGACGCCGAGCGCCGCCGAATAGACGATCTCGTCGAAATGCGACCCGAGTCCGGCCTGGTCGCGCAGGTAGGCCACGCGATGGTGCTCCTGGTTGGTGGCGGCGTAGACGCGGCCGCCGGTGCGCTTGCGCCAGGCATCGGCCTGGGCCAGTACGCCGCGGTCGATGACGGCGTCCTTGTCGAACCAGTAGGCCACGAACTCCTCGAGCCGGTCGGCGAGGCCCTTGGTCTCGAAGTAGTCCTGCAGGGCAACATAGAGGTCGAGCCGGCCGCGCAGAACTTCCATGAACTCCGGCTTGAGGAAGAACTCCGGCGCCAGCTCCTCGTCGTGGCTGATCCCCCAGTCCGCCTTCAGGGTGGCGTACCAGGGATGTTCGGCGCCGGGCTGGGCGAGCGAGACGACGCCATCGATGTCGAGGACGAGGACGGGACTGGAACTCATATTGCGTCATGCTACATCAAATTCGTGGAACTCGTGGTCCCTTCTCTCGACCGGCTGCCGGCCTATGCCGATGCGCTCCGGCGCGGCTTCTGGTCGGACAATATCCGCCGCGAGGAGTCCGCCCGCGAGGAGCTGGAGAAGATCGCGGCCGATCCCGCCGCCTTCGTGGCCTCGCTCGACGATCCCGAAGCCAGGGGCGGACCAATCAAGCTGTCGGACGGCAGCACGGTGCAGCGCCTGCCGGGCTACCGGCGCTGGATGTGGGACAACGGGTTCTGCGGCTCGGTGAATTTCCGTTGGCAGCCCGGCACGTCCGACCTGCCGAAATATGTGCTGGGGCACCTCGGCTACGCCGTCGTGCCATGGAAGCAGCGGCGGGGTTATGCGACCCGGGCGCTGGCGTTGATGCTGCCCGAAGCGCGCAAGCTCGGTCTAAAACAGGTCGACCTCACCACCGACCCCAACAACCTGCCGTCGCAGAAGGTCATTACCGCCAATGGCGGCTATCTGGTCGAACGCTTCACCACAGTGACCGGCCACGGCGGCGGCGAGATGTTACTCTTTCGTATCCGGCTCTAGCCGGCGACGCGAACGACGGTTTCGGCCATCGCCGACAGCAACGACAGTCCGCGCGCCTTGAGCGCCCGCGACGAATCCTTGCCGCCGATCTGGCCATCCAGCAGCAGGCTGATGAAGCCGTGTATCGAGGCGCCGGCGAAATCGACCATGCGCTGCTTGATCTCGCCGGAGGCGTGCGGAATGACAGCCTCGACGGCGGCGGTCTGGAGCTGGCGCACGGCGCCTGCCGCCGTGGCGAGCGCGGGCGTGTCGAGCCGGTTGGCTTCGCGACTGAACATGAGCTGGAACAGGGCCGGGTTGCCGGCGGCGAAGGCCATGTAGCCGACCCCTTGGGCGACCAGCCGGCTGGTGGCGCCGCCCTGGGCCCGGTCTGCTTCGGTGGTCATGGCGCTCCCAAGCTCCTGGAAGCCCCGGGTCGCCAATTCCGCCAGCAGGTCGTCGATCGAGGCGAAATGATAGGCCGGGGCGGCATGGGAAACGCCGGCCCGCCGGGCGCATTCGCGCAGGGTGAAGCCGCGGATGCCCTTCTCCTCCAGCAATGCCCGGCCGGACGTCGCCAGGGCCTCGCGGAGCTGGCCGTGATGGTAGGGCTGGGCCTTGGAACGAGCCATTTTGCCTCCAGCAAGATAATGCACCCAGAATCTTGACGTTGGAAAGAGGCAGAAATCTGGCTGACTCCACCCCCACTCCTGTGGCTTTGTCGAAGTTCGACAGCAAAAGGAAGTCGCAAAATGTCGTTTGAGGCCTGGGCCGCGTTCGCAGCGGCATCGACCATCTTGTTGATCATCCCGGGGCCGACGGTGCTGCTGGTCGTGTCTTATGCCCTGGGCCAGGGCTGGCGGACGGCGCTGCCCATGGCGATCGGCGTGGCGCTGGGCGACTTCACTGCCATGACGCTCTCGATGCTGGGCCTGGGGGCGCTGTTGGCCACCTCGGCCACCCTGTTCACCACCCTGAAGTGGGTGGGTGCGGCTTACCTGGTCTATCTCGGCATCAAGCTGTGGCGGGCCGGCGACACGCTGGACGCGGCGCCCCGTACCGATGCGGCCTCGGCCGCCAAGATGCTGGGCCACGCCTGGCTGGTGACGGCGCTCAATCCCAAGAGCATCACCTTCTTCGTGGCCTTCCTGCCCGCCTTCCTCGACCCCAAGGCCGATTTCCTGACCCAGATGCTGGTGTTCGAGACGACCTTCCTGGTGCTGGCCTTCGCCAATGCCTTCGGCTACGCGCTGGTCGCCACCAAGGCCCGCCGCTTCGCCGGCAATCCGCGGGCGATCGGCGTCGTGAACAAGGTGGGCGGTGGGCTTCTGGTGTCGGCCGGCGTCGCGACGGTCAGCCTCGCCGGGTCGCGCACCTAGTCGCGCCGTCGATCAGGGGGCGACAGCGGCCTGCGCCAAGCCGGCCAGCGCCTTACTCAGCGTCTCCACCGCCGGGCACTGGCTTGCTCCATGGCGCTGGGCGATGAACGCCAGGTCGTTGTAACCGAGCCATACCTGACCAGCGGCGTCCTGCCAGACGAGCACCTTCAACGGCAGGTCGATGCCGACGGACTGCGCGCACTCCATGAAGGGGGTGCCGCCTTGCGGGTTGCCGAAGATCAGCACCTCAGTCGGCCGCAAGCTCTTCCCGACTTTGGCCGCGCCGGCGGCATGATCGACACGGGCGAAGATCACGAGCCCGCGCTGCTTCGCGATCGCCTCGAAGCGATCCATGGTCTCCTTGGGCGTCAGCCGACTCTTGACGGCAACCAGCCCGTCGGCCGCCCAAGCGGGCCCCGACACCAGGATCAGCAATGACAACACTGCGGACACGATGCGCTTCATGGGGAGCTCATTTCCTGTTGGGACTGAGGCAGCTATGCCGGACGCCGGCCGTCAGGTCTCCTCACAACACGCCACGGTCGCGTGAGGTATTCGGCAGATGGCGAGCCCGGCTGGATTCGAACCAGCGACCACCAGCTTAGAAGGCAGGTGCTCTATCCCCTGAGCTACGGGCCCGTATCGGCAGAATAGCACACGCCAATGGCGGCTTCGCCGTCAGTGCGTCCAGCGTCCGACGCGGGTGTAGGCGAAATTGTCGGCATAGGCCTTGGGTCTGATCGGCCGCGCATGGGGCAGTTCGACGGTGTATTGCCAGCCGTTCTTCTCGGCGTGCGCCTTGGCTTCCTCGAGAGTGGCAAAAGAGAGCTGCACCTGGGCCATGGTATCGCGGGAACTGGTCCAGCCCATCAGCGGATCGATCTGCTTGGGTGACGGTTCCGGCTCGAGCACCCACTCATGGGTGTTGCGCATTCCGGACTGCATGGCCGTCTTGGTCGGCTTGAAGATGCGAACCTTCATGAACTCCAATACTCCACTCGCGGGGCCGTGGTCGGGGCGGCCGGATTTGAACCGACGACCTTCTGCGCCCAAGGCAGACGCGCTACCAGACTGCGCTACGCCCCGCCGCAAGGACTTGCAGGCCGGGACTTCTACCAGTGGCCGGGGCCGCTCGAAAGCGCAAATTCCGGGTGCTACACTGGGGCCATGTTCGATCAAACCCCCGAAGAAGGCCGCCCCGGCCGGGCGCCTTCGGTCAATGTGTTGGGCGGCACGCTGCAGCCCTGCTCCATCCAGCCCGTGACCGGCTTCTATCGCGACGGCTGCTGCAACACCGGCGCCGAGGACATCGGCCTGCACACGGTCTGTGTCGTGGTGACGACGGCGTTCCTGGCCTTCTCGAAGGCCCACGGCAACGATCTCAGCACCGCCATGCCGCAATATGGCTTTCCCGGCCTGAAGCCCGGCGACCGCTGGTGCCTGTGCGCCGCCCGCTGGAAGGAGGCGCTCGACGGCGACGCCGCGCCGCAGGTCGTGCTCGAGGCCACCCATGCGGCGACCTTGCGCGTCGTGCCGCTCGACGAGCTGAAGAAGTACGCCTTCCGCCCCAATTAGGATTGGCGAACTAGGATTCGATGAACTGGTAACCGGTCCTGATCCGGCCGTCCTCGGCCAGCACCAGGAAGTCGAAGCCGACCGAGATCACGTCGCCACCGCTGGCCGGCAGCATCTCCCAGCGCAGCTTGATCGTGCCGTGATGGCCGTCGATGCCGTCGCGCAGGCGGAAGACGCAGCCCTTTTCCTTCACCCACTTTTCGTAGGCGGTGGCCACCCGACTTTCGATTCCGTCGTAGCCCGCGGCTTCGAGTGTCTTGGCGAGGTGCTGGGCATCCTCGACCCACAGTTCGCGGATGCGCAGTCGGCGCGCCGTCCGGTCCGGTTCGTTCCAGATGGAGATGTATTTTTCGACGAAGGCGTTCATGTTGCTCATGCCACCAACATGGCGCGCCATACGCGCAGAAGCGATGACCTCCGGGGTAATCAGATAAGCCAACAGGAGTGACCATGAAGAGCTGGGCAAAGATAGACGGCGCGCTGGCCGACTATGTCGACGACAACTGGCTGCGTGAGAGCGCCGTGAAACGCCGGCTGCGCGAGGAGACGGCCCAGCTGCCCCAGGCCAACATGCAGATCTCACCCCACCAGGGCCAGCAGATCGGCCTGCTGGCGCGCGCCATCGGCGCCAGGCGCGCCGTCGAAGTCGGGACCTTCACCGGCTACTCCGCGCTCTGCATCGCCGAAGCCCTGACCCCGGACGGCAAGCTCTGGTGCTGCGACGTCAGCGAGACATGGACCAAGGTCGCGCGGCGCGCCTGGAAGGAAGCTGGCATCGAGCGCCGCATCGAACTCACCATCGGACCGGCACTGGGCACGCTCGACTGGCTGCTGGCCCAGGGCCTTACCGGCCAGCTCGACCTCGCCTTCATCGACGCCAACAAGGACGACTACGACGCCTACTACGAGCGCTGCCTGAAGCTCGTGCGCCCAGGCGGGCTCATACTGATCGACAACGTGCTGTGGCGCGGACGGGTCGCCAACCTGGCGCACGTCGATGCGGACACGACGGCCATCCGCGCGCTCAACGCCAAGCTCAAGTCGGACGAACGCGTCGATCTCGTCCTGTTTGCCGTGGGCGATGGTATGACCTGCGCGCTGAAGCGCTGAAGCGGTGCTCAGCCGTTGCCGAAGATCGGGTGCTTGACCTTGTCGCCCGGCTTGAGGCCCAGCAGCTTGGCGCTGCCGCCGTTGATCTCGAGCACACCGCGCACCGGGAACTGGCTGGGGATGGCATCGGTCGATAGTGGCACGGCGTTCGAATGGATGTGCCGGATCGTGCCGTCGGCGGCGATGAAGATCATGTCGAGCGGGATCAGGGTGTTCTTCATCCAGAAGCTGACGGGCTGCTCCTGGTGAAAGTCGAACAGCATGCCTTCGTAAGGGCCGAGGCTCTTGCGAAACATCAGGCCGTGCGAACGCTCGGCGTCGTTCGTGGCCATATCGACCTCGAACTTGAGCTCGCGACCGCCGGTTTCGATGGCCAGCGACGAGCGCTTGAATTTGACGTCGGCGCCCTGCCCGAGCGCCGCCCCCGCCACCAGGGCCAGGGGAGCTGAAAAAAAGACGCGGCGGCCGAGCCGCCGATGAAACCCTGCGAATGCCATGCTTATGGGATAGAGCCTGCGGACCGTTTTCGTCAAACTCAAGACACTTGCGTGACAGCGGAGGGCTTCCCATAGTGCGGACCAATCATCGGGGGGAGCCGCACCGCGGCTGAGAGGTTCGAAAGAACGACCCCGGGAACCTGATCCGGTTAATGCCGGCGTAGGGACTGGTGACTTTCGTGGTGGCTTCTCCTTCCCTCTCCGTGCGCGGCGCGCGCATCGCTTTTGGCGATCGCGTCGTGGCGACCGATCTCACGCTGGAGTTTCCCGGCGGTCGAACGACGTGCCTGCTGGGGCGCAGCGGCGTGGGCAAGACCTCGCTGCTGCGCTGGCTGGCCGGTCTTCTGCCCGGGACCGAACGGCTGCAGCCGCTGGCCTACATGGCGCAACGCGATCTCCTCCTGCCCTGGCTCAGCATCCTCGACAACGTCCTGCTCGGCTATCGGCTTCGCGGCGATGCCACGGCGCTGAAAGCTGCCGAACCTCGGGCACGCGCCCTGCTCGGAGAAGTGGGCCTCGGCGACCGACTGGGCGATCGCCCCGAAGCGCTCTCGGCCGGCATGCGCCAACGCGCGGCGCTCGCCCGCACACTCTGCGAAGATCGGTCCGTCGTTTTGATGGATGAGCCGTTCGGCCATCTCGATGCCGTCACGCGGTTGGAATTGCAGGACCTGGCGGCGCGGCTGCTCGCGGGCCGGACGGTCGTGATGGTGACGCACGATCCGCTCGAGGCGCTGCGACTCGGCCATCAAGTCCGCGTCCTGGCGGGAACGCCGTTTACTGTCGGCCCGCCGATCGACCCGCCGGGACCGATCCCGCGCGATGCCTCCGACCCAGAACTGCTCGCACTGCAGGGGCGGCTAATCGCCCAGTTGCGGTGCACCGCATGAGGCCGTTGATCACCGCGATCGGCCTGCTGCTCGCCTGGGAAGTGCTGGTGTGGGTGACCGGCGTGCCGGTCTACATCCTGCCGCCGCCGTCGCGCGTGGGCGTCGTGCTGGTCGAGCGGTTCGACCTGTTGATGGAACAGGCGGTCTGGACAGCCGCCGAAATGGTCCTCGGGCTGATCCTCGGCCTGGTCCTGGGCGCCGCTCTCGCCGTGGTGTTTGCCGCCTCGGCCGGATGGCGCCGCTGGGCGCTGCCGCTCGTCATCGTCTCCCAGGCGATCCCGGTGATTGCCATCGCGCCGCTGCTCGTGCTGTGGCTGGGCTACGGCATGGCCTCCAAGGTCGCAATGGCGGCGCTGGTGATCTTCTTTCCCGTGGTCAGTGCGCTCTATGACGGGCTGCGCCGCACCGATCCGGGTTGGCTCGATCTCGCGCATGCGATGGACGCCCGACCCCGCGCAGTGCTGCTCCAGATCCGTCTGCCCGCCGCCCTGCCTGCCTTCGCCTCCGGCGCCCGCATTGCCGCGGCCGTGGCGCCGATCGGCGCGGTGATCGGCGAATGGGTCGGCGCCAGTGCCGGCCTCGGCTATCTGATGACGCAGTCGCTGGCGCGTGGGCAGACACCCCTCGCCTTCGCTGCCCTTTTTCTGCTCTGCCTGCTCGGTCTCGCGCTCTACCACGCGACCGATTGGGCAGGACGCCGACTGGTCCCCTGGCAATCGCCACAAGGAGAGTGAAATGCGCATCCTGCTTCAAACCATGCTGGCTCTGGCCCTTACCTTCACGGCCCTGCCGGCCATGGCCCAGGACAAGGTCCGACTGCTGCTCGACTGGTTCGTCAATCCCGATCATGCCGCGCTGGTCGTGGCCAAGCAGCGCGGCGTCTTCGCCAAGCACGGGCTCGACGTCGAGCTGATCGCACCAGCCGATCCCAATGCGCCGCCCAAGCTGGTGGCCGCGGGTCAGGCCGATTACGCCGTGTCGTATCAGCCGACCCTGCAGATGCTGGTGGCCGAAGGGCTGCCGCTGGTGCGGGTCGGTGTCCTTGTCGCCCAGCCGCTCAATTCGTTGGTCGCGCTGGAGGACAGCCTGGTGAAGACCCTGGCCGACTTCAAGGGTCGCAAGATCGGCTATTCGATCGCGGGCTTCGACGAGGCGCTGCTGGGTGCGATGTTGGAAAGCGCCGGACTCACGCTTAAGGACGTGACGTTGATCAACGTCAATTTCGCGCTGACTACGGCACTGATGAGCAAGCAGGTCGACGGCGTGATCGGCGCCTTCCGCAATTTCGAACTCAACGATCTCGAATTGAACAAGGCCAAGGGCCGCATCTGGCTGGTCGAGAAGAACGGCGTGCCGACCTACGACGAGCTGATCCTGGTGGCCAAGCGGGAGACCGTCGATGTTGCCAAGACGAAGAAGTTGCTGGCTGCGATCGCCGAGGCGACGGCGTGGCTAAAGGCCAATCCGGCCGAGGCTTGGGGAATTTTCTCCAAATCCGGCAAGGAACTCGACAACGACCTGAACAAGCTCGCCTGGAAGGACACGCTGCCGTTGCTGGCCGACAATCCTACGGCCCTCGATCGCGCCCGGTACGAGACGTTCGCGGCCTTCCTGGTGAAGCGCGGCCTGATCAAGCAGGCGCCGGCAGCCGATACCTACCTGCGTGACATGAAGTGAGCCCGCTTCAGGCCGCCCGGATCTCGATGACCTGAAGGCCCTTCTGGCCTTCGGCGACGCGGATCATCACCTTCTGGCCAGGCGCCAGGGCATCCATGCCGTGCCGACGCAGCACGGCAGCATGGACGAAGATGTCACCGTCGGCGGCCTCGCGGGTGACGAAGCCGTAGCCGCGTTCGTTGTTGTACCATTTGACCAGGGCCACGATGTATTCGCCCATGGCGACGCCGTCCGGAATCGGCGGCGGTTTGGGCGCGACGGCGACCGCGGTCGACGAATCGACCTCGAGCACCTTCATGACCTGCCAGCCCTTGGGGCCACGCACGCCGGCGCAAACGACGGTCGACCCGGGCTTGAGATCCTCATGCCCGGATTGCCGAAGTGTCGTCACATGCAAGAACGCGTCGCTATTGTCGATGTCGAGGGCCAGAAATCCGTAGCCTTTGACCGCGTTGAACCACTTTACTTTACCACGCAGCTCGACTGTACCCGCGTCCCCGCTCGCTTCCCCCTGCTGGGTCGTCATTCAACGATCCCTTTTGTTATCCGGAAATCCTATCATTCCGGAGAGCGGACGCAACGTCCTTGTGGCTGTCCGCCGGTCGAATCAGACGGCATATCAAGTGCAAGTAGGAGGCATCATCCGATGTTCAGAGCCGATCTATTCAAAGGAAAGCGCTTCCTCGTCACCGGCGGCGGGACCGGGCTCGGCCGGTTGATGATGGAGAAATTCGTCGAATTGGGGGCCGACTGCGTGATCTGCGGCCGACGCGGGGGCGTCCTGGACGAGACGGCCAAGCAGGTCATGGCCAAATACCCCGGTCGCCAGGTCGACACCCACGCCGTCGATATCCGGGTAGCCACGGCCGTCGAAGAGATGATCGACCGGATCTGGGCCGACGGACCGCTCGACGGCCTGGTCAACAACGCCGCCGGCAATTTCATTTCCCAGACCAAGGACCTCAGCCCCCGTGCCTTCGACGCGATCGCCAACATCGTCCTGCACGGCACGTTCTACATGACCAACGCCTGCGGCAAGCGCTGGATCGCCGAGAAGCGCAAGGCGAGCGTGCTCAGCATCCTCACGACCTGGGTCTGGACCGGCAGTCCCTTCGTGGTGCCCTCAGCCATGTCCAAGGCCGGCGTCGCGGTGATGACCCAGAGCCTGGCCGTCGAATGGGCCCGCCACGGCATCCGCCTCAACGCCATCGCCCCCGGCCCCTTCCCGACCGAAGGCGCCTGGGCCCGGCTCAATCCGATGAAGGAAGGTGACGACGACCGCTACAAGTCGCGCAACCCGATGGGCCGGGTCGGCCGCCCGCACGAGCTTGCCAACATGGCGGCGTTCCTGATGAGCGAGGAAGTCGAATACATCAACGGCGAGGTCATCGCGATCGACGGCGCCATGGGCATCATGGGCAACGGCACCTTCTCGAACATGATGGCCTACAGCGAGGACGACTGGCGTCGCATCCGCGAGCAGATCCAGTCGACCAATGCCACCGACAGAGCCAAACGCAGCTAAGAGTGTTCGAGGGCGCCCGTCAGGGTCTGATGGAAATGGACGATGGCGCTCTCGAACTTCCCGAAGGTGAAGGCCTCGTTGGCGCCACTGCCGAGGCCGCGCTGGATCGCCTGCACCACCGCGCGATCCTCCGCCGCTCCGGTCGTGCCGACGAACTCGGCGTCGCGTTTGGCTTCGGCCAGCGCTGCGGGGTCATCGCCGCCGCCGTTGGTCAGCGTGTAGGTGATCTGCCGGGTACGGTCGATTGCAAGCGGCTCGAGGATCACGACGTTGGTGTGGCGTGACAGGACGGTGATCAGCACGTTCGGGAACAGCTGGTAGACATAGGTCAGCAGACCTTCGACCCGCCGTTCCTGCGGCGGCACCTTGGCCAGCTTCTTGATGCGCTGAAATGGATAGGTGACGCGGCTGTTGCGGCCAAAGAGGTCGATGATGTTGAGATTGTCGAAACCATAGGGGAGGAAACTCTCCGGGTGGGTCGATTTGATGTGATAGCCCTCGATGAAGCTCTCGAGCAGGATCTTCCAGTTGACCTCGAAGTCGCGCTCCACGGTCGCAAAGACGCGTTGATCCGGGCCGATCAGCCTGTCCAGACCATCGAGCGACTCGTCGCCTGGCATCGGCTCGCCCTGGGTGACGAAGACGAGGCCCAGATGCTCCCGCGCGGTGACGGGAACCAGCGGATGGGCCTCCTTGTCGAAACCGGGGAAACCCTCTTCGTGCGGAATGTGCCGCAACCTGCCCTCAAGATTGTAGGTCCAGCCGTGGTAGCGGCAGACGAATGCCTTGCTGCAACCCGCGCCGCTGGCGACCTGCATGCCGCGATGCCGGCAGGCATTGCGAAAGGCGCGAACCTTTCCGTCGGCACCACGGACGACGACGAGCGGCGTACCGGCGGCTTCGCGCGCGACGTAGGAGCCGCCCTCGGGCAGCGCCGCCGAGGGGCAGAACGGCGTCGGCGAGCGCTTGAGAACCTGCTCGATCTCTGCCGCCAGCCGCGCCTCCGACCGATAGTTCGCGACCGGCTCCCGCCAGACGCTTTGGCCGATGTCCGTCGTGCGGTTGGCGATGTGATCGAGCACACGTTGCGCCACCGACTGGTCGTCCATCTTCGTCGTCATTGGCGATTCCCTTGCGGCTTGGCTCAATTATACGCCAGTTCGAGGGGACGTTCAGCCCGGTGTGTTGCATGAATGCAACATGCGGAGACGATTGATACGAGGGACCGCCCCAACTCACCTGCCATGGCCTCAATTGAGCCAAAGTGTCGGGGCTACTTGCTGTCTCCCCTATCTCCAGTTTCGGGTCCCTGTGAGAACTTGCCGTGCGGTTGAGCAGTAAGTCGATCTCCCGGACATGCAGAGCCGTCGCGCGTCGGCGCTTCGTGCCCATCGGAATTCTGGCCACCGGCCTGCTGTTGGTCGTGGGTGGCGGGGTGATAGCTCAGTCCGTCGAAGCCCGCCATTGGCAAGGTGCCACCGCGGCGGCCCGCCAGCCCGAGCAGATCATCGCCGGCACGTTGGGCGAATGGCGCGCCCTGTGGAGCCGCGTCGGCCTCCCCGCCCCCGACATGTTCGAGCCAGGTCGCACGAACGCGGTCGGTATTTTCCTCGGCCGCCGCAACGGCGAGGGCTATGCCGTAAATGTCCTGTCGACCAGCCGGCGACGCGACCGCATCGTGATCGTCTTCGAGGAACGTATGCCGCCCGAGATCATGATGGCGCAGCGGGCGGCGCCGGCACCGAGACCAGTGGCCGGTGGCTCGTCGCTCGCACCCTCGGGTGGCCCTCCGGCAGGCGCAGCGGGGTTTGCCGCCCCCGGGGCGCCCGCCGCCAGCCTGGTGGCCCCGCCGCCAAGCCGTCCTGCGGGACAGCCCACGTCGCCCTGGGCCATCATCCTGATCCACCGGGCCGACCTGCCCGTCACGGTCGAGCAGCGCCTGTTCCGCTGATCCGCTGGATCAATGCCCGCCGGATCAATGGGAGTGCCGCGGCACTCCCTTCGTCTGGACGATCTTCTGAAAATTGACGGCGAAGTCGAGGCAGGCGCCGGTCGACAGCTGACCCACGAACTTGCGCTGCAATTCCTGCCACGGCGTCTGGCTCTCGACGATGTTCGGTTTCCATGCAGCCTTGCGCTTGGCGTACTCGGCGGCCGGAATCATGATGTTGGCGGTCCGCTTGCCGATGTCGACGCGGACCTTGTCGCCCGTCTTGAGCAGCGCCAGGCCGCCGCCGACGGCGGCTTCGGGCGAGGCATTCAGGATCGACGGGCTTGCCGACGTGCCGCTTTGCCGACCGTCACCGACGCAGGGCAACAACAGGATGCCGCCCTTCACCAACCGGTCGGGTGGCAGCATGTTCACCACCTCGGCCGCGCCGGGATAGCCCACGGGCCCGGCGTTGCGAATGAACAGGATGCTGTTCTCGTCGATCGGCAGCTTCGGGTCGTTGATCCGGTGATGGTAGTCTTCCGGCCCCTCGAACACGATCGCCGTGCCTTCGAAGGCATCCTTGTCGCCCTTTTTCTCCAGGTACTTCTTGCGGAATTCCGGCGAAATGACCGAGGTCTTCATGATCGCCGAGTCGAACAGGTTGCCGGTCAGCACGGCGAAGCCGGCCGTCCCGAGCATCGGCTTGTCGTAGGTCTTGATCACGTCACCGTCGGCCGGTGTCGCGCCCTTGAGGTTCTGCGCCATGGTCTTTCCGGTGACGGTGAGCGTATCGCCATGGATCTTCTTCTTGGCGAGAAGCTCGGCCATCACCGTCGGCACGCCGCCGGCGCGATGGAAGGCTTCGCCGAGATACTTGCCGGCCGGCATGCAGTTCACCAGCAGCGGTATGTCGTAGCCGATCCTGTCCCAATCGGCATTGACCAGCTTTACGCCGATATGGCGGGCGATCGCGTTGATGTGCGGCGGGCAATTGGTCGAGGCGCCGAGCGCGCTGGCCGCCACGATGGCGTTCTCGAACGCCTTGCGGGTGAGCACGTCCGATGGCTTCAGGTCTTCCCACACCATGTCGACGATGCGCTTGCCGGTCTCGTAGGCGATCTGGCCGCGCTCCCGGTAGGGCCCGGGAATCGCTGCACAGCCGGTGAGCGACATGCCGAGAGCCTCGGCCATGCTGTTCATGGAGAGCGCCGTGCCCATGGTGTTGCAGTGGCCGACGCTGGGCGCGCTGGAAGCCACCATTTCGACGAACTGCTCCATGTCGATGCGGCCCGCCGCCAGTTCCTGGCGGGCGTACCACACGATGGTGCCCGAACCGGCGAGGCCGCCGGCGAAGTGGCCGTCGAGCATCGGCCCGCCCGACAGTACGATCGCCGGGATATTGACCGTGGCCGCCCCCATGATCATGGCCGGGGTGGTCTTGTCGCAGCCCGTGGTCAGCACGACGCCGTCGAAGAAATAGCCGTACAGGCATTCGACCAGGCTCAGGTAAGCGAGGTTGCGGTCGAGCGCCGCCGTCGGGCGCTTGCCCGTCTCCTGGATCGGATGAACCGGAAATTCGATGGGGATGCCGCCGGAATCGCGAATGCCGTCGCGCACGCGGCTCGCCAGGTCGAGATGGTGGCGGTTGCAGGGCGAGAGGTCGCTGCCGGTCTGGGCAATGCCGATGATGGGCCGGCCGCTGCGCAGTTCGGCCAAGGTCAGGCCGAAATTCAAGTAGCGCTCGAGGTAGAGCGCGGCCATCGTCGGATCACCCGGCGCATCGAACCAGTCGCGGCTGCGCAGCCGGCGTTTGCCGTCCTTCGCTCCGTTGGCGCCCTTCTTCTTGGCCATCCGCTTTCCTCCATATTTTGTTGAGGCAACCCTGCGAGAAGGCGTCCGGGAAGTCCAGCGCCTCGCTTGAGGTTGGCCCGGCGTCGTGACAAACCTTTCGAAATGAAGATCTCTCCGGCCATCGTCTGCCTCGGCGAACCCCTGATCGAATTCAACCGGCCGCGCGAAGGCGATGGCCGAACCTGGCTGCAAGGCTTCGGCGGCGATTCGCAGAATGTCGCGATCGCGGCAGCCCGCCAGAGCGCATCGGCCGGCTATCTCACCAGCGTCGGCGCGGACTGGATGGGTGACGCCTTTCTGGAGCTCTGGAAATCGGAGGGCGTCGATGCCTCACGCGTCACCCGCCACCCCACCGCACCGACCGGCGTCAGTTTCGTCACCCACAGCGAGGCCGGCCACAAGTTCGATTATCTGCGCAAGAACTCCGCGGCCTCGCTGATGACCCCCGACACTCTGGCAGCCGACTACATCGCCGGCGCCCACTTCTTCCATCTGTCGGCCATCGGCCAGGCGATCAGCGACAGCGCCCGGCAAACCTGCGATGCCGCCATTACTGCCGCACGCAAGGCCGGCGTGAAGGTCTCCTACGATACCAACCTGCGCCTGCGGCTGTGGGAGCTCGACGTCGCGCGCCGGACAATCGATGCCACCATTGCCCGCTGCGACATCGCGCTGCCCAGCCTCGACGATTCGCAGCAGCTTACCGGGCTTCCCGCGCCGGACGCCATCGTCGACTACTATCTCGGGCTTGGCGCCCCGCTGGTGGCCCTGAAGATGGGGCCTGAGGGATCGCTGATCGCCACTGCCCACGAGCGCTTTCGCCTTGCTGGACACCGCGTCGAGGCGGTCGACGCGACCGGTGCCGGCGATACGTTCGACGGTGCCTTCCTCGCGCGCCTGCTGGCTGGTGATGATCTGGAAAGCGCCGGCCGCTACGCCAACGTGGCCGCCGCCCTCTCGACGACGGGCTACGGCGCGGTGACGCCCATGCCGCGGCAGGCCGAAGTGATCAAAGCGCTGTCGCGCGCCTGAGCCGCGGCACCAGGGCGCGAGCAAAGCGCCAGAACACCGTGACCTGCTGGACGATCCAGCCGCGTCCATTGTCGGCATCGACCACCGGATCCGCCACGCCCGTCGGACGGTTTCGTTCGTCGTAGATCGCCGTGCCGAAGAGGATGTCCCAGATCGGGAACACAGGCGCGAAATTGTGATCCTGGATGTGGCGTTCCTCGGGGCTTGCCAGCGCATGGTGCAGCCGGTGGAACCGCGGGCCGACGAGCAGCCGGTTGCCGAGCCAGCCGAAGCCCATGTCGACGTTGGCGTGCGACCAGCTCTCGACCAGGCGGCCGACCACCAGGATGACGACGTATTCGCCGGGTTGGACGCCGACCATCTGGGAGAACAGCACCAACGCCAGGGTGATCAGCAGATCGTCGACGACGTGATTGCGGTCGTCGGTCCAGACCGTCATGCGGCGCTGGCTGTGATGCAGGCTGTGCAGAGCCCACCACCAGGGGAACGCGTGTTGCGCGCGGTGCAGCCAGTAGGCCGCAAAATCATAGAGAACGAAATAGAGCAGGAACGAGGCCAGCGCGTTGTCGCCCAGCCACGGCAGTACCCGCTCCAGCCGCGGCGGCGCAAATCCCCAAGCCCGCACCGTCAGTTCGATCTCCTGAACCAGCGGATAGGTGACGACAAAGATGGCCAGCGGAATGACGCCGAGCTTGTTCAACACCGTGTAGACCTGGTCGACAAGGATCAGCCCGTCGTCCTTGCCAGGCTTCTCGAGCGGCCAGCGACGCTCGAAGAACCGCATGCCGATGGCGATGACCGCGATCTGGACGACGCCCAGCATCACGAATTCAACGGCGCTGTAGCCCGGCTCGTACCAGGCCATCTGCCCGAAATGGAAAAGAACCGGCCCGACGAAAGTCTCGAATATCCAAGCCTGGGCGCCGACCCAGATGTCTATGAGGTCGCGCATGACGCGCCTCTACTTGGAACCGTCTGCCGTCGACACCGCGCGTACCGGCCCGTTTGCCGGCGCCACTGCCGCGGACTTCAGCATGAACACGCCATGCGGAGACTTGCCCACGGGAATGCTGGCGACGACCTTGAGCTGCTCGATGTCGACCACTGCGACCCGACGCAGGAAGCGCTGTGTGACCCACAGCTCCTTGCCGTCCGGCGTGATGTCCATGCAGTCCGGGCCGCCCGGAATGCGGACGTTACCGACGACTTTCATCTCCATGGTATCAATCAGCGATACCGTGCTCTCGACGCGGTTGCTCAGGAAATAGTGGCGACCATCGCCCTTGGGCCAGAAATTGTGCGCGCCCTTTCCGGTCTGCAGAGCGCCCCTTAAGCCGCCATCCTTGGGGTCCACGACGACGATGCCGTCCTGGCCGGTCAACGCCACGAGCAAACGCTTGTTGTCCGGCAACATGACGACGCCTGCTGGTGCGTCGCCGACGAGCGTGTTCCACTTCAGCGTCTGCGTCTGCAGGTCGAATGCCGCAAGGCGACCACTCTGCTGCAGGGTGACGAACACGGTCTTGGACTCGGCATCGAACGCCATGTGGCTCGGCAGACCGTCGATGAATATCCGGCCGGCAAGGCGGAATCCGTCGGCATGAAAGATATCGACATGGTCGAGCCTGTAGGCCGCCGTCACGAACCACTTGCCATCCGGGCTGAAGCCCAGATGGTACGGATCGATGATGTCTTTGACGATCCGCTTGCGTTCACCGGTCTTGATGTCCAGTCCGAGCAGCTCGTTGGTTGCCGTGGAGCCGATCAGCATCTCCTTGCCGTCCGGCGTCACGATCACATGATGCGGCTCGCGGCCGACCGGGTGACGCGCCAGCTCGATCCGGCTGCTCCGGCTCAGGATGCTGTAGGAAGCCTCTTCCGAGTTGAGCACCAGAACGGCGTCCGCCCGGGCAGCGCTGCTGGCACCCAGGACCAGCGCAATCGCGGCAAAAGCCAATTTGTTCATGGTGCTGGACGGAACTCCTTTGCCCATCTTGAAGCATCTTTCCCGCACGCGCGCTAGGGTCGTTTGAGGTTGGCGGCTGCGACGGCGAGCCGCTCGATGCGCGTCCAGTCCTGGGCAGCCACGGCGTCCCTGGGGGCCACCCAGGAGCCACCGACGCAGGCCACATTGGCGAGCGACAGGTAGGCCGGAGCGTTATCGAGGCCGATTCCCCCGGTCGGGCAGAAGCGCAATTCGGCCAGCGGGGCCGAGACCGCCTTCAGCCAGCCAAGCCCGCCCGCCACGTCCGCCGGGAAGAATTTCAGCAAGCTGAACCCCCGTTCGGCAAGCGCCAGGGCTTCCGTCACCGTTTGAACACCGGGCAGGAAAGGCAGCCCCGAGGCCGCAGCCGCCGTGGCGAGACCAGGCGTGCAGCCCGGACTGACGGCAAACCGGGCACCGGCTTGCCGGGCCTGTTCGAGTTGGCGGCCGTTCAGCACGGTCCCCGCGCCGACCACGACGTCAGGGACCTCTCCGGCGATGGCGCGCAGCGCCTCCAGGGCGACTCCGGTCCGAAGCGTTATTTCGAGGACCCGGAGGCCACCCCGGACCAGCGCCCGCGCCAGAGGAACAGCATCGGCCTGCCGCTCGATCGTAAGGACCGGGATGACTGGCGCCAGTGCCGCGATCGCCGCTATGTCCATCCTCAGACGCTCCAGCCACCGTCGACGACATTCACGGTTCCAGTCGTAAAGCCTGCCTCGTCGCTGGCAAGGTAGACCGCAAGTGCCGCGATTTCCTCGGCCGAACCGAAGCGGCCGGTGGGTTGACGCTGCAGGAAGAACTGCCTCGCATCGGCGCCGCCCCCCAACGCGCCGATCCGCTCGTCCAGCGACGGCGTCTGGACGGTCCCCGGGCAGATGGCATTGCAGCGGATGCCCTTGCTCACATAGTCCACCGCCACCGACTTGGTGAGACCGATCACGGCGGCCTTCGTGGTGCCGTAGACGAAGCGCAATGCCGCGCCTTTCACCGACGAAGCCGCCGACGACATATTGACGATCGAACCGCTGCCCTTGCCCGCCATCCCGGGCAGGAACGCCTGGATCGTCCAGAACATGCTGCGCACATTGAGATTGAAGGCGAATTGCCATTGCTCGTCGGTGGCATCGAGCACCGTGCCGTGATGGACGAAACCGGCACAATTGAACAGAACATCGATGGCGCCGGTCTGCTTCGCCAAGGCGCCGATCGCCGCCTTGTCGAGAACGTCGAGTTTGTGGGGGCGAATTCCGGCGACGCCTGCCAAGGCGTCGAGCTTCTTCGCATCGACATCGGTCGCCCAGACTGTCGCGCCTTCCCTGGCGAAGGCGCGGGCCGTCGCCGCGCCGATCCCCTGCCCTGCCGCCGTGACGACGCAGATCTTATCCTTCAGCCGCATGTGTTCGTCTCCGCATCTGCCAAAATTGATGACCCACCACCGGCAGACTGAGCGCGACGCTTGCCAGCAGCGGTGTGGCGCCGCTCGCCATGGCCGGTACTGCGGCGATGGCGATCCAGATCCGTTCCCAGATCGCCATCGGCGCAAGCAGATAAGCAGACAGGGCGGCTCCGAGGAAGGTGATGCTGACGATGCAGCCGGCGAATGTCAGGAGGAAGTCCGGCCAGTTGAATTCCGGAACGACGATCAGCAGGGCCGGCGAGAAGACGAAGATGAAAGGAACCAGGGCCTTGGCCAGGGCCAGCCGGAAGGCTGTGTTGCCGGTCTTGAAGGGATCGGCACCGGCCATGCTCGCCGCGGCATAGGCTGCAACTGCCACAGGCGGCGTCACGTCGGCCAGTACACCGTAGTAAAAAACGAAGAAATGCGCCACGATCGGTGCCACGCCGAGCAGTCCCAGCGCCGGCGCCGCAATGGTCACCATGATGATGTAGGTCGCCGTCGTCGGCACGCCGCATCCCATCAGGATGCAGACCAGCCCCGTCATCGCCAGGGTGAAGAACTTCACGAGCGTTACCTTGTCGAACGGCAACCAGGCCTGGACCAGCACCGTGGCGTCGTTGGCGACATTGACGATGATGGTCGCGAACTTGAGCGCGGTACCGGTCAACGTCACGACGCCGATGATGATGCCGATCGCCGCCGCCGCCGCGCCGACCGCCAGCGCGTACTTGGCGCCGACGACAAACGCATCGGCGATATCACGCCAATGCAGGGACGGCGCCGGGTTGAGCCGCCAGAGAACGACGCACAACGCGACGAACAGACCGAACAAGATCTCGCCGAACCAGTCACCGAACTCGCCGGGCAGCATTCCCCTTCCGAAGGTGAGCAGCGCCGCCCAGGCGACGACCAGCAGGATTTCCACGCTCGGAGTGCGCTGACGCTCGGAGCGGATGAGGCCCACCACGATGCAGAGGAAGATGCCCCAGAAGGCCGCCAGGTACGGGGTCGAGCCGTCGAAGATCTTCCAGATCAGCGCCACCAGCGGGATAAGCGTCACCCAATCTGCCTTCAAGACGGCGCGCCAGTCGGGCATCTCCTCCGGTGTCAGACCGCGCAGGCCCAGCCGCTTGGCCTCGAAGTGCACCTGGATGAAGACACCGAAGAAATGCATGAAGGCCGGCACGATCGCAGCGGCGATGATCGTCTGGTAGGGCAACTCCAGGAACTCGACCATGAGGAAGGCCGCCGCGCCCATCACCGGAGGCGTGATCTGGCCGCCCGTGCTGGCCGTCGCCTCGACACCTGCCGCAAAGTGCGGCTTGTAGCCCAGCTTCTTCATCATCGGGATGGTGAGCGAGCCCACCGTGACCGCGTTGGCGACCGATGAGCCGGAGATCATGCCGAAGAGCGCCGACCCGAAGATCGCGACCTTGGCCGGGCCGCCGGCGAACCGTCCGGCGACGGCCATGGCGAGCGCCAGGAACAGCCTTCCCAGGCCGATGCGCATGGCGACCACGCCAAACAGCACGAAATGGAACACGTAGGTCGCCACGACGCCGATCGGAATGCCGTAGATGCCCTGGCTGGTGAGGTAGAGATGGTCGGCGAGCTGGGACCAGGTGGTGCCGGGGTGGACAAGCATGCCGGGCATCCATGGACCGGCAAAGGCATAGGCCACGAAACCCAGAGTGATGATGACCAGCGCCCACCCCATGGTGCGCCGCGTCGCCTCGAGCACGACGAGCGTCAGGGTCGTTCCCATCACCACGTCGATGGGATCGGGGTTGCCCGTCTTGAAGGCGATGTCGTGGAATATCGACGGCAGGTAGAGCGAAGAGACGACGGCGGCGGCGAATAGTGCCCAGTCGTAGAGCGGAACCCCGCCTGGTCGCCACCACCCAAGGGCGGGCGACGTCGCGCCGCTTCGCCGGTTGGCGGCAAAGACGAGAAAGATCAGGCCCAGTACCAAGGCCATGTGGACGCCGCGATGGGTCTGCTCGCGCAGCAGGCCGAACCCGGCGGTGTAGAAATGGAACGTCGAGAGGGCCAACAACAAGGCCACCACGATCCAGGTGCCGCTGACACCGAGCGGACGGAATCGCATCTCGGTGTCGAACTCGCGCTCGAGCTCGGCCGCTTTGGCGTGGTCAACTTCCAGCCTCAAACGATCCCCCGGATGGACGTGGACGGAGCCAAGGCCCCTGCTCCAGCCCGGCCTCTACTTTATGAGGCCTTTTTCCTTGTAGAATTTCTCGGCTCCGGCATGCAGCGGAATTCCAAGCCCGGCCAACGCCGTGTCGAGTTTGATGGCCTTGCCCTTGGAATGTCCCGAGTCGAGCAGCTTGCGGGTGTTGGGATTCCAGAGCGCGGCGGTGATGCCATAGATCAGGGCATCCGGCAGTTTCGAGGAAGTCACCCAGATCGCATTCACACTCACCGTTTTCACGCCGGCGACGTTTTTGTACGCGGTGTCAGGAATCTCGTCGGCGCCGAAGAAGCTGTACTGCTTGATCAGCTTCTCGGCCTCGGGGCCGTCGATCGGGACAAGATCGATCCCGGTCGTGGCCGCCAATTCGGAGATCGCACCCTGAGGCCAGCCGCTGACACTGAAGAAGGCGTCGAGCGCGCCGTCCTTGAGCTTGTCGGCCGACTGCTGCGGCTTCAGATACTCGGCCTTGATGTCCTTCTCGGTCATGCCATAGGCCGACAGAATGAGACGCGCGTCGACCAGGGTCCCCGAACCGGGCTCGTCGAGCGACATGCGCTTGCCCTTCAGGTCCTTGATGGACTTGATTCCGGATCCCTTGCGAACCACCAGGTGGAAGCTCTCGGGGTAAAGGTTGGCAATGGCCCGCAGCGAATCGACCTTCGGGCGACCTTCGTAGATCCCGGTGCCAGTGTAGCCCCAAAAGGCCACGTCAGACTGGACGAAGCCCGACTGCATGCTGCCGCCGGCGATGGCATTGACGTTGGCCACCGATCCGTTGGACGCCACCGCCGTCGCCACCAATCCCGGCACGCCACACGATCCCCCATCGGCGCAGGTGCGCGAGCCCGGAGGGTTCGAAATGGCATTGGCGATCAGCCCGCCGATCGGAAAATACGTTCCCGCGGTGCCGCCGGTGCCGATGCGGAAAAACGTGATGTCCTGCGCTGCGGCCGGCAAGCCACCGAATGCAGCGGCGCCGAGGCCGCCCAGCAGCGCGGTTCTGCGATTGATCAACATATAACCCTCCCTGACCCGCGGCGATTAAACAGCGTCCCGTCGCTCGTCGCAACGACGGCCTGTCAATTGACGCCAACCGCCCGACTCACGGTCGATCCGATCTCGGCATGAATAAGCAGATCGGCATTGTCGTCCTGGTCGGTCGGGTCGCGGTTGACGATGACCAGTTTCGCACCCCGCCGCTTGGCGATGGCCGGGAATCCCGCCGCCGGATAGACGACGAGCGAGCTGCCGAGCACGATGAAAAGGTCGCAGGCCAGCGTCTCGTCTTGGGCGCGCGCCATCTGGATTTCCGGCATCGCCTGGCCGAATGAGATTGTGGCGGTCTTCACGATGCCGTCGCACTTGGCGCAAATCGGCAGCTTGCCGCCGTCGAGAAATGCCCGACGGATCGGATCGAGGCCGTGACGGTGGCCGCAGTCCAGGCACGACGCATAGGTCGCATTGCCGTGCAATTCGATCACCTTGGCATCGGGAACGCCCGAGCGTTGATGCAGCCCGTCGACGTTCTGGGTGATGATGGCACTCAAGCGCCCCTGTTCGACCAGCTTGGCGAGCGCCCGGTGCCCCGCGTTGGGTTCAGCCTTGAGCATGACCTCGTCGGTGGCGAACTTCCGCCGCCACGATTCGCGGCGCATTTCCTCCGAGGACATGAAATCGTCGAAGTAGATCGGCTTGTATTTCGTCCAGATGCCACCCGGGGAGCGGAAATCGGGAATGCCCGATTCGGTCGAAATGCCGGCACCGGTAAAGGCGACGATCCGTTTCGCCGCCCCGATCATCTCCTGCAGCTGTTCGATATCGTCCATGTTCGCACTCCTGTCCCGCGTTCACGGCCTCATGGCGAGCCGCGTGCCGGGGCTAGGATAGCCAGCGTTTGCGTCGTTTGTAATGCTTGGTGTCGCGGTAGGACTTGCGCGCACCACCCTCGTTGAGGCCGAGATAGAATTCCTTGATGTCAGAGTTGTCGCGCAGCTTGTCGGCCGGGCCCTCCAGCACGATGCGACCGTTTTCCATCACGTAGCCGTGGTCCGCGACGGCCAGCGCCATGGCCGCATTCTGTTCGACCAGGAGGACAGAAAGCTTTTCCTGCTTCACCAGCCGGTCGACGATGCTGAAAATCTCCTCGACCAGCATGGGGGCTAGGCCGAGCGAAGGTTCGTCCAGCAGAACCACCTTGGGGGTGCTCATCAGCGCCCGGCCGATTGCCAGCATCTGTTGCTCGCCACCCGACAGGTAGCCGGACTGCTGGTGCCGCCGCTCGCGGAGCCGCGGGAAGTAGGTATAGACCAGCTCGATGCCGCGCCGAATCTTGGCGTTGTCCGGCTGGATGTGACCGCCGGCGATCAGGTTCTCTTCGGTCGTCAGGTGCTCGAAGACCCGCCGCCCCTCGAAGACCTGGGCGATGCCGATCTTGGTCACCTCGAATGCGCGCATGCCGTCGATGCGGCGGCCATCATAGTCTATCGAGCCTTTGGTCACCTCGCCGCGCTCGCTGCGCAGCACGCCAGAGATTGCTTTCAGGGTCGTCGTCTTTCCGGCGCCGTTGGCGCCCAGGACGGCTGTTATCGTCCCTTCCTGCACCGACACCGAGACGCCGCGCAGGACCAGGATGACGCCGTCATAGACGACTTCGATGTTGTTGAGGGTTAGCATGGACCTTGCGAGTTCGAGGTTGGAACGGATGCGGGTGGCCGAAGCCACCCGCCCGTCTCGGTTTCAGGACTTCTTGGCATCCGCCTCGATGTGCTTCTTGATGACTTCCGGATAGGCCCGGAACCATTCCGACGACTTCGTCAGCTTGCCGCCCTTGACTGTGAAGATCTGGACCCAGCCGCCACCCTCATGGTCGGTCGGGGTGATTTCGAGCGGCGGCATGAGCCCGTCCAGGGTCACGCCCTTGACCTTCTCGAAGCCGCCCTTGACGTCTTCGCCTGTGATGTTCGCGGTGGCGCCCTTGGCCTTCAGCGCGTTGCGCACTGCTTCGATGTGCACCGCCATGTGGAAGATGCCGCGGTTGTAGTAGACGGTCGACGCCATCTCCTTCGGCGCCGGCTTGCCTTCCTTCTGGTACATGTCGCGGATTTGCTTGTGCACCGGATAGTCACTGCCGACACCCGCGAACTGCATGGTGTTGTAGCCCTCGGCAACCGCTCCGCCGCCGGCCGCCTGGAGATCGGCCTCGGCCGAACCCCAGACGAAGCTGACAACCTTCGATAGCGGATAGCCGACACGCTTGAATTCCTTGATCGACACCGACGGCGAGCGGCCGAACAGGTGGGCGATCACGAAATCGGCCCGGTAGCGCTGGGTGATGTCGAGCACCTGCGCGCCCATTTCGACGCCGGGCGCGGGCACGGCAAACGTCTTCAGCTCGAAACCCTCGAGCTTGGCGAGATCCTCGAGGATCGGCAGCGGCTCCTTGCCCGCCGGGTTGTCGTAGAACAGATAGGCGATCTTCTTGCCCTTGAGGTTGCCGCCGAGCTTGTCCTTTACGAACTTCACCGCCGCCGCGGCCTGCGACCAGTAGGTGGCGGCGATCGGGAACAGATAGGGATAGCGCTTGCCGTCGGCGCTGGCGGCGCTGCCGAAGCCCGGCGACGTGCCGGGGATCTTGTCCTCAGCGAGCTTGGCGGCGAGCGCCTGGGTGTGCGGCGTGCCGTAAAGCAGGATGCTGACGGCGCCCTCCTTCTTGTGGCGCTCATAGGCTTCCATGCCCTGCGGCACCTTGTATTCGTGGTCGATCTCCATGGCGCGGATCTTGCGACCCTCGACACCGCCCTTGGAGTTTATGAGATTGGTGTAGTCGTGCACGCCCGGGCAGAAGAACACACCCACGGTCTGAGTTGCGCCAGTGCGGTCGCACTGCACGCCGATGACGATCTCCTTCGGCTGGGCGATTGCGGCGCCCGCCGACATCAATATGGCCCCCGCAGCCGCGGCGGTCAGTCTTGCCAGATGCCTTGTCATTAGGACCTCCAGTGGTGAACCAACTACGCTTCAGTACGAAAACGGCCAGACCCGGAAATAATTCCGGACATTGCGCCAGAGCCTGTTCAGGCCCTCCGGCTCGACGACGAGAAAGACGATGATCAGGAGTCCGAAAAGCCCGAGCCGCGTCGCCGGGATGATGTTGTTCAGATCGGACGCCGAGAACAGCAAAGTGCCGAACGATTCCATGAACAGACGGATCACGATGGGGAGCAGCGTCACGAAAATCGCTCCCAGGATCGAGCCGAGCACCGAGCCGAGTCCGCCGATGATGATCATCGCGAGATAGTCGATCGACGTCGTGATCAGGAAGTTCTCGTAGTTCGCGATGCCGAGATAGTAGGTATAGAGAACTCCCGTCACTCCGGCATAGAACGAGGAAATCGCGAACGCGGTGAGCTTGTACCTGAAGATGTTGATGCCGATGATCTCGGCAGCGATGTCCTGGTCGCGGATGGCGACGAACGCCCGGCCGATGCGGCTGCGCACGAGATTGAGAGTTGCCACGATGCTGAGAACCGCGAAGAAGAGCAGGAAGTAGTAGAGTTCGCGCTGCGTCTTCAGCGGATGGCCGAGTACGGTCGGCCGAGGCACCTCGATCGAGGCCTGCGAGCCGCCGGAGATCGCCGGCGTGTGGTTGATGACCCACTCGATGATGAGCTGTGCGGCCAGGGTGGCGATCGCGAGATAGAGGCCCTTGATGCGCAGGCTCGGGATGCCGACGATCACGCCTATGAAAGCCGCCATCAGGCCGCCCGCCGGCAAGGTGATCCAGAACGGCAAGTCCAGCTTGACCGCGAGGTTGGCGGCTGTATAGGCCCCAACTGACATGAAGCCGGCATGGCCGATCGAGATCTGGCCGGTGTAGCCCACCAGGATATTGAGCCCGAGCGCGCCCACCACAGCGATCAGGATCAGGTTAACGATCGAGACGTAATACTCGGCCGACACCGCGCCGCTCAACGCCGTGCTGATGGTCGGCAACAGGATGAACCCCGCCAGCAGCACACCGACGGTCCACTTGGCGATCGGCAGCGGATAAAGCCCGCCATCAGCCGCATAGGTCGTCTTGAAGTATCCGGATTCGCGATGGAACATCGATGCTACCTAAACCCGCTCGATCTTGCGCTTACCGAAGATGCCGTAGGGACGGATCATGAGGGCGATGATCATCAGGACATAGGGCGCGAAATCCTTCGTGCCCCCGCCGACAAGCGGGTCGAGGTAGCCGGCCGCGAGATTCTCCACGATGCCGACAATCAGGCCGCCCACCACCGCACCGATGATCGAGTCGAGCCCGCCCAGGATCACCACTGGAAAGACCTTGAGGCCGACCAGCGAGACATGCACGTCGACGCCCAGCATGGCGCCCCAAACCAGACCACTCAACGCCGAGACGATGCCGGCCATCGCCCAGGCAAGTGCAAAGTAGCGCTCGACGTTGATTCCCATGGCCAGGGCGACTTGCTGATTGTCGGCGACGGCCCGCATTGCCACGCCCATGCGGCTCTTGAGGAAGAACCAGGTGAAGCCACCGAGGAAAAGCAGCGCCACGGCCGCCCCCGTGACCTGTACCGGCTGCAGGATGAAGGGGCCGAGAATGATCGGCTCGTCACCGACCGGCAACGTGATCGACCGCGTCTCGGCGCCGAAGAAGAGCGGCCCCAGACCGCGCAGGATCGCCGCCAAGCCGATGGTTGCCATGATGACGGCCACGATCGGCCGACCGAGCAGCGCACGGAGGACAAACCGTTCGAGGCCGAAGCTGAAGGAAATCATGGCCAGCAAGGCCACGACGACGCCAACCCAGAAAGGCATCTCCATCAGGACAATGACCGCAGCCGAGATCAGCGCCGCCAGCATCACGAATTCGCCCTGGGCGAAGTTGATGGCGTCGGTTGCCTTGTAGACGACCACGAAACCCAGCGCGATCAGCGAATACATCAGGCCGATCAGGATGCCGTTGCCAATTAACAGGAGCGCAAAGTCGAATTCCATGGCCCGCCCCTACGCTGCCCGGCGTGCCGCAGGCGCGGCCGCCACATCGTGGATGGAGATCGTCGAGTTCAACGTCGACTTGCGGCCGTCCTCGAAGGGGATTTCCACG
>Ga0207952_1000379_pt1 | contig 38513 bp, 39 predicted proteins | sample SubbioR12Aug_8Ca_FD_184831 | JGI IMG/M metagenome (GOLD analysis project Ga0207952, IMG submission 184831) | Serpentinite rock and fluid subsurface biosphere microbial communities from McLaughlin Reserve, California, USA - CR12Aug_8Ca (SPAdes) | ecosystem: Environmental > Terrestrial > Deep... | reverse complement strand
GCCGCGAGCAGCGGGCGCACGAGATCCGTCTGAAGGAGATGGAGATCGAGGCGCGGCGCCCTCGGAATGAGAGGGGCGCGAAGCCTATTCCCGAAATGCCCGCTTCTGCCGCGCATGAGGAGGATGCCGCGGCCGCGGAATACGCAAGCTGGATCAACGGCTTGGTGCCGGTTCCGGCGGACATCGCACCTCCACAGGTCGTGGAGCCAGCGCCGCAAGCGATGACCCCCTCCGGCCCTGCCGCGAAGCGGACGGAGGGGGTCGAGAAGAACGCCGCATTGGATGTGACCGGCCCGCTGTGTAGTTTCTATCCATGACCCAGATCCATGACATGAGCGCCGTCGAGCTGCTCGCCGCCTACAAATCCAGGAAGCTCTCGCCGGTCGAAGCTGTCGATGCCGTGATCGCCCGCATCGAGGCGTGGGAGCCGAAACTGAAGGCGCTCTATGCGCCCGACTTCGGCAACGCCCGCAAGGCCGCCCAGGAGTCGACGAAGCGCTGGCAGAAGGGGGCGCCGCAGGGTGCGCTCGATGGCGTGCCGATCACCATCAAGGAGAATATCGCCACCAAGGGCGTGCCGGTGCCGCTGGGCACCGCGGCCACCGAGCTGGTCCCGGCGGCGGCGGATGCGCCGGCCTCGGCGCGGGTGCGCGAGGCCGGCGCCATCCTGCTCGCCAAGACCACCATGCCCGACTACGGCATGCTGTCGTCGGGCCGCAGCTCATTCCATGCGTTGACGCGCAACCCGTGGAACCTCGCCTGGAATCCCGGCGGCTCCAGCGCCGGCGCGGGGGCGGCGGCCGCGGCGGGATATGGTCCGCTGCATCTCGGCACCGACATCGGCGGCTCGGTGCGCCTGCCGGCCGCCTGGAACGGCATTTTTACGCTAAAACCCAGCCTCGGCCGCGTGCCGGTCGATCCGCCCTATCTGGGGCGCGCAGTCGGGCCGATGACACGTACGGTCGCGGATTCCTGCCTCTTGATGACCGAGCTTTCCAAGCCCGATGTGCGCGATCACATGAGCCTGCCGCCTGTAGCGATCGATTGGAGCGCCGGTCCGCTCGAGCCCAAAGGTCTGAAGATCGGCCTCCATCTCGACGCCGGCTCCGGCCTGCCGGTCGAGCCCGAGACCAAGGCGGCGATCGAGGCGGCTGCGGCGCTGTTCGAAAAGGCGGGCGCGCACCTCGAGCCGGTGCTGCCGTTCCTCTCGCCCGAGATGCTGCATCTACAAGATCTCTTCTGGCGGGTGCGGAGCTGGGTCGATTTCTCGGCGCTCTCGCATGCCCGGCAGGCCAAGGTGCTGCCCTTCATCGCCGACTGGTGCCGTGGCGGCGCCGACGTCTCCGGTCCGATGGTGATCAAGGGCGTCGCCAACTACATGGCGATCCGCGCCGCCACCGTGGCCGCGACGCAGCCCTTCGACTTCGTGCTGTCGCCGGTCTCGCCGGTGCCGACCTATCCCGCCGAATGGGAGACGCCGACCAACGACGTGCAGCGGCCGCTGGAGCACATCTCCTTCACCATGCCCTACAACATGAGCGAACAGCCGGCCGCCTCGATCAACTGCGGCTACACGAAAGAGGGTAAGCCGATCGGCCTGCAGATCGCCGGCCGCCGCTTCGACGATCTCGGCGTGATGCGCCTCTCGAAGTGGTTCGAGACCGCGCGCAGTGCGCAGAAGAAGTGGCCGGAGCCGCCGAAATAATGGACGCCGACGTGATCGTGGTCGGGTCCGGTGCGGCCGGTTTGTCGGCAGCGCTGGCGGCGGCCCATGACGGCGCGAAGGTTCTGGTGCTGGAGAAGTCGCGCTTCCTAGGCGGCACCACGGCGATGTCGGGCGCCGGCACCTGGGTGCCGGGCAACCATCACATGAAGGCGGCGGGCATCGCCGATTCACCCGAGGAGACGCTCGACTATATAAGAGGCGCGGCGCCGCCGGGCTGGCAGGCGGACGAGGACGAGTTGTGGCAGGTGCTGGCCGAGCAGTCGGCGCCGATGCTGAGGTTCCTCGAGGACGAGACGCCGCTTCGCTTCGAACTCGTCAACCATCCCGACCTCTATGCCGAGGCGCCGGGCGGAAAGAAGTTCGGCCGCATGGTCTCGACCTTGCCGATCAGCCGTTTTCTCCTGGGCCGCCTGTGGAACCGCGTGCGGCCCTCGGTGAAGACGCAGCTCTTCACCTACCGCGAACTGGTCGACGGCGTGCTGAAGAATCCGGTGCGCGGCGCCTTAGGCATGGCGCCCACCTTGCTTTGGCGGTTGCTCACCGCATCTGTCGGCGCCGGCAATGCGCTCGTCACCGGTCTCGCGCGCGGCTGCCTCGACAAGGGCTGCGTGCTCCAGCTCGAGGCGCCGGTGACGCGGCTGCTGATGGAGAACGATGCGGTGGTGGGCGTCGAGGCGATGATCGATGGCGAGAAGCGCACCCTCAATGCCGCGCGCGGCGTGGTGCTGGCGACCGGCGGCTTCGACTGGAATGCCGAACTGATGGCGAAGCACTTCCCCGGCCTCGATCTCACCGGGGCGCCCGACACCAACACCGGCGACGGCCAGGCGATGGCGGCCGAGGCGGGGGCGGAGCTCGCGCACATGGACCAGGCGCTGATCTCGCCCGCGACCTTCACGACCTACGAGGGCCGACGTCATGCCCAGCCGCTGCTGGAAACCTATGCGCCGCACGTCATCCTGGTGAACCGCCACGCAAAGCGGTTCGTGAGCGAGGGCAGTCCCGCGCTCGGTGTCGCGGTCGACGAACGCGGCGCCGACGGCAAGCCCGCGCATCTGCCGGCGTGGCGCATCTTCGATCAGCGCTACGCCAAGGCGATGACGCTCTCCATGCACTTTGGCTCCAAGGAGAAGGGTTTCATCCGCAAGGCCGACACGATCGAGGTGCTGGCGGCGGAGATCGGTCTCGATCCGCAGGCGCTCAGGGCCACGGTCGACCGCTTCAACGGCTGGTCGCAGGAAGGCGTCGATCGTGACTTCCATCGCGGCGAGACGGTGTGGGAGCGCTTCTATACCAAGGACCGCGCGCTCGGCACGGTCGAGGTCGGGCCGTTTTATGCAGCACCCTTCCTCTATGTCAGCCTGGGCACCAAGGGCGGAGCACGCACCAACCGGCACGGCCAGGTGCTGCGGCCCGACCGCAGCGTGATCGGCGGGCTCTACTGCGCCGGCCTCGCCGCGGCGAGCCCGATCGGCACCAAGGCGGTCGGCGCCGGCACGACGATCGGTCCCTTCCTCACCTTCGGCTATGTCGCCGGCAAGGCGATCGCGCGGCGCAATGTCTGACGATCGCTCCCCTCTCGGCATTCTCATGCTCGACACGCGCTTTCCGCGCATCGTGGGCGACATCGGCAATGCGGCCTCGTTCGATTATCCGGTGATCTTCCGCAGGATGGAGGGCATCGGATCGGCCGATGCCGTGACCACGCATCCCGATCGCCCGCGTGTGCTGGCGGCGCTGAAAGCCAACGCCGAGGCGCTGGCGGCCGAAGGTGCCGTCGGACTCTCGACGAGCTGCGGCTTCCTCGCCCTCTACCAGGACGATTTGTCGGCCGTGTCGCCCGTGCCGGTCGCGACCTCGGCGCTGCTGCACATCAAGGCCTTGAAGGGCCGCAAGGTCGGCGTCCTCACCGCCTCGGCGAAGAACCTGACGCCGGCGCATTTTGCGGCGGTCGGCGCGCCTGAAGACACGCCGTTCGTGGGTTTGCCCGAGGACAGTTCGTTTGCGGCGACGTTCGTGAGGAACGGCCTCACCTTGGATCGCGATGTCGTAGAGCGCGAAGTCGCGGCGGCGGGGCGCGATCTCGTGGCGCGGCATCCCGGCATCGACACCGTCGTGCTCGAATGCACCAACCTGCCGCCCTACAGGAAGGCGCTGGAGTCGGCGCTGGGATTGCCGGTGTTCGACGTGCTCGATCTGCTGCGCGGTTTTTATGCCGGTCTCAGCGCGCGGCGTTGACCATCATGTCGGGCAGGTAGCTCACGAGACCGGGGAAGAAATAGAGGAGGGTGAGGCACAGCACCATCGCGAGGAAGAAAGGCAGCGACACCTTGCCGATCCAGAAGATCGACTTGCCCGTCATGCCTTGGAGCACAAACAGGTTGAAGCCGACCGGCGGCGTGATCTGCGCCATCTCGACCACGATTGTGATGAAGATGCCGAACCAGATCTTGTCGATGCCGGCCTGCTCGACCATCGGCAGCACGATGGCTGCGGTCAGCACGATCATCGAGATGCCGTCGAGGAAGCAGCCCAGGATGATGTAGAGGACGGCCAGCACCAGGATCAGCATGCCGGGCGTCAGCCCCATGGCCGCGATGGTCTCGGCGAGGTGGCGCGGCAGGCCGGTGAAGCCCATCGAGAGCTTGAGGAACGAGGCGCCGGCCAGGATCAGCAGGATCATCGAGGTGAGGCGCGTGGCGCCCATCACGCTGTCCCAGAGGTTCTTCCAGGTGAGGCGGCGCTGCCAGGCGGCAATGACGAAGGAGCCGACGACACCGAAGGCCGCCGACTCGGTGGCCGTGGCGATGCCGGCATAGATCGAGCCCAGTACGAGGAGGATCAGCAGCACGACCGGAATCAGCGAGCTCGATTCACGCAGCTTCTCGGCCAACGGCATCGCCGGATCGGGCGGCGGGATCTTGGTCGGGTTGAGCAGCGACCAGCCCGCGACATAGGCCATCATCAGGCCGGCCAGCAGGATGCCGGGGATGATGCCGGCGGCGAACAGCTTGGCGATCGAGACCTCGGCCTGCACGCCATAGACGATCATGATCAGCGACGGCGGGATCAGCAGGCCGAGCGTGCCGGCGCCCGACAGGCTGCCGATGGCGATGGCGTCGGGATAGCCGCGGCGGCGCAGTTCCGGCACCGTCATCTTGCCGATGGTGGCGCAGGTCGCGGCCGAGGAGCCAGAGACGGCGGCGAAGATGGTGCAGCCGATGATGTTGGTGTGGACCAGCCGGCCGGGCAGGCGGCGCATCCACGGCGCCAGGCCGCGGAACATCTCCTCGGAGATGGCGGTGCGGAACAGCACCTCACCCATCCAGACGAAGAGCGGCAGCGCCGTCAGCGTCCACGACGACAGGTCGGAGAACACGACGGTGGCCATCGAGTCGCCGGCGGGCTTGGCGGGCGCGAAGGTCCACATGACGGCGATCGACACGCCGATCATGCTGAGCCCGATCCACACGCCGGTGCCGAACAGGAAGAACAGCGCGGCGATGGCCAGCAGCGCGATCTGGGCGTCGATGCCGCTCATGAGGGGCCGCTCATTCAGCGCTCGAGATGGGTGGCTTCATCGCCCGCGGGCTCTTCCATCAGGGCGCCGCCCGAGACGACCACGACGAGCTGCTCGACGACGGCGATGAAGAGGACGGCCGCGCCCACCGCCATGCCGACCTGGGGCATCCACAGCGGAATGGCGATCAGGCCGGTCGAGAGGTCGTTGATCTCGAAGCTCTGCCAGCAGAGCCTGATCGAGAACCAGGCGAGATAGCCGCTGAGCAGGGTGGCGAGACCGAGGCACCAGATCTCGGCCAGGCGCCGCGCCAGGCCCTGCAGGCGCTGCACGAACAGCGTTACCCTGATGTGCTCGCCGCGGCCGAAGGTCGAGGCGAACGCCAGGAAGGCCGAGGCGAGCATGGCGTAGCCCGCGAACTCGTCGGCCGAGCGGGCGACGTAGTTGATCGGGTTGGGCAGACCGAAGGTCTGCCCCAGCCACAGGCCGATGCCCGGTCCGACCGAGTAGAGGACGAAGACCAGGAGCAGCACCATGAAGATGCCACCCAGGATCCCCGTCCATTCGTAGAGTGTCTTGAGGGCGGACCGCACGAAGGCGGGCGCCTACTTCTTGTTGTAGGCGTCGACCACGGCCTTGCCGTCGACGCCCGCCTTCTCCATCCACTCGGCCGTCAGCTTCTTGCCGAGCTCCTTGTATTCGGCGGCGAGCTTGGGCGAGGGCGGCTGGACCTTCATGCCGTTCTTGGCCAGCGTCTCGAGGAAGCCCTTGGAAAGCCTCTCGGCCTCGGCCCAGCCCAGCGCCTCGGCCTTGGCGGCCTCGGCCAGCACGACCTTCTTGGTGGCATCGTCGAGCTTGTCGAATGCCGCCTTGTTCATCAGCACCGCGTCCTTAGGCAGCCAGGCCTGGGTGTCGTAGAAGTGCGTGAGCTGCTCCCACACCTTTGCATCGACGCCGGTGGCGCCCGAGGAGATGAAGGAGTCGACCTTGCCGGTGGCCAGCGCCTGGCTGAGCTCGGCGGCCTGGATGGTGATGGGCTGGGCGCCGGCCAGCTCGGCAATGCGCGAGGTGCCGCGGTTGTAGGCGCGGAACTTCAGCCCCTTCATGTCGGCCAGCGAGTTGATCTCCTTCTTGGCGTAAAGGCCCTGCGGCGGCCACGGCACGGCGAACAGCACGACCATGCCCTGGGCGGCGGCCTTCTTCTCGAGGACGGCCTTCTGCGCCGCCCACAGCTTCTTGGCCTCGGGGAAGGAAGTGGCGAGGAAGGGCACGACGTCGAGGCCGTAGATCGGGTCCTCGTTCTCGAAGTTGGAGACCAGGATCTCGCCGATCGGCGCCTGGCCGGTCTGGACCGCACGCTTGATCTCGGGCGCCTTGAACAGTGAGGCACCGGGATGGACGACGATCTCGAGCTTGCCGCCGCTCGAGGCCTTCACGGCGTCGGCGAACTTCTGGAGATTGACGCTGTGATAGTTGGTTGCCGGATAGGCCGCCGGCAGGTCCCACTTGGTCTGTGCGAAAGCGGGCGTCGCGAGCAGGGTCGCGGCCGTGGCGAGAAGGAGTCTGCGCTTCATCTTGTGTCTCCCGGAAAAGGTCCCCGTGACCGGATCGTTACCTCGCCCTCAGCGGGGCAGCAAGCGGCGATAGAGCGGCTGGAGCAGGGTGGGCATGAGGTAGATCGGAAACTGCACGGCGGCAATGAACAGGAAAATATCGGCGTCGGCCGAGGCGGGCAGTACGGCCATCAGCAGGGCATTGTGCCTGCCGCCCGAGCAGTAGCCCGCCGTGAGCGCGGTGCGCCGGTCGAGGAACGGCAGAGCGGCGGCGGCCATCACGAGATTGCACAGGATCATCCCTCCGAAGGCGCCGGCGACGAATCCCGCCAGCTTCACCGGCTCGGCCAGCGCCCGCGCCATTGCGCCATCCATCAGGGGAATGGCGAACACCATCAGCACCACCACCGAGAGCCCATCAAGAGTCGTGCCAGCCTCGCCGAGCCGCGGCCCCGGGAAGCGGCGAACCGCGATCGCGTCCATCAGGGCCACCGCCACGATCAGCGCCAGCCGCAGGCTGAGATCGACGACACCAGGGTAAAGGGCACCAGGAATTTGGTGAACAGGGTGAGCAGCAGGGCGAGCGACGAATCGAGCCTGAGGAAGGTGGCCGCGGTGGCGGCGGAAATGATGCCGGGCGCCATGGCGAGAGGCCAGAGCAGCGGCCGTGCGGCGGCGGCGATGCCCTGGAAGACGAGTCCGATCGCCAGCGAGAAGGGCAGCAGCGTCGTGGCGCGGCCGCCCATGCGCCGCAAAACGTGAACGACCGGATTCATTACGCCCCCTTTAACACATGGTAGCGTCGATCATGTTCCGATGGACCCTGCTGGCGGCATTGCTGCTCTCCTTTCCTGCCAGGGCGCAGCCGGCGACGGCGCCTGACTGCACGGTCGACGGCAGCTTGACGCAAAGCGGCGGACTGAAACTCGAGATCGTCTATCGCTGCCGCTCGAGCGAGGCGCTCACCTTCCAGGCCGACGGCAACCTCGTGGTGTCGAACGTGCTGTGGTTCCGCGATGGGTCGGGCGCGGCGCAGCCGATCGCCCCGGGCGGCTGGCGGGTCGAGTCGGTGAAGGGCATGGTCGAGGCGCGCTACGGCTTCGATCTCAGTGCCTATGCCCGCGCCGTGGACTCATCATCGAAGGCGCTGCTGCGCGGCGAGGGCGTGATCTCGCTGCTCTCGGGCTGGCTGCTCGAACCTTTCGGCTACACGCACCTGCCAACGATCGACATCCGCGTGACGACGGCGCCGGGTCTCGTGTTTGCATCAGGACTGCCCAAGGTGGGCGATGCCTGGCGCCTTGCCGGCGCCAACCTGCGCTTCGCGGGCTACACCGTGCTGGGCCGGCTCGATCTGGAAGATCTCGCCGTGCCGCTGCCGGGCTCGCTGCGATCCGGCGCGGCGAGGGGGCAGGGCGTGCTGCGGCTCGCCCTGCTCGATGGCTTCACGGCCGAGCAGCGCGCCACTCTCGTCGACTGGGTGCGGCGCACGGTCGAGGCCGAGTCCAACTACTGGCAGGGCTTTACGGCACGACAGATGCTGCTGGTCCTCGTGCCCATGCCGCAGCGGCGCGGCATCGCCTATGGCCGCACCGTGCCGGGCGCCGGCCCGACGGTGATGGTCGAGGTCGGTGCCGGCATGGACCAGCGCCGCCTGTTCGACGACTGGGTGCTGGTGCACGAGCTGATCCACACCGGCATGGCCTTCATCCGCGGCCGCAGCACCTGGTTCATGGAGGGCGCCGCCACCTACGTCGAGCCGATCATCCGCGCCCGCGCCGGCTGGAAGACCGAGGAGGAGGTGTGGCGCGAGTGGGTCACCGACATGCCGCGGGGCGTGGCGGCCTTCGCCCGCGGCCTCGGTGATGCCTCGGGCCGCGAGACCTACTGGGCCGGCGCGCTCTTCATGCTGCTGGCCGACGTCGAGATCCGCCGTGCCACCGGCGGCGCCAAGGGGCTGGAGGATTGCCTGGGCGGCGTGCTGTGGAGCGGCCTCGACGGCTCGCAGCGCGCCACGCTCGATGCCTATGCCGCGATCTGCGACCGCGCCACCGGCACGACGGCGCTGCGCGGCCTGATCGACCGCTATGTCGTGAGCGCCCGTCCGGTCGATCTCGCCGCCGTGTGGCGCGACCTCGGCATCTCGATGGTGGGCGGCCGTGTCGTGCTCAACGACCAGGCGCCTGACGCGCAGTGGCGGAAGATGATCGTCATGGGACCGCCAGGCCGGCCGCCGAAAAAGGTGCCGCTGCCGTGGGGACCGTAGGCCAAGGACAACTAGAACATGCCGTTGCTGTTGGCGGCCTTCTCGGGCACCGGCTGCACGACGTCCCAGTGCTCGACGATCTTGCCATTTTCGAGTCGGAAGATGTCGACGACGGCCGCGCCGCGCTCGCCCGGCTCGCGCACGCTGTGGACATGCAGGATCACGAAGTCACCCTCGGCGAAGGCGCGCTTGATCTCGCTTTTGGCGTTTGGGAACTTCTCCTTGCGAAAGGCGATGAAGGCCTTGAAGCCGTCGATGCCGTCGGGCGCGCCGGGATTGTGCTGGATGTATTTCGGCCCGAAGTGCTTGGCGGCGGCGTCGAAGTCCTTCTGGTTGAGGCCCTTCTCGTAGAAGTCGAGCACGACCTTCTTGTTGGCCTCGGGGTCGGCATATGCCGGCGCGATGGCGGCCATCAGCACGGCAAGAGCGAAAGCGAGATGTTTCATCGCGGCCTCCTTGTTTTTCCAAGCCATGCTAGCATCGGCTCATGAGCGGACGTAGCGGCGTGTGGCTGGAAACCCTCACCTGGCAGGAGGCCAAGGCGCGCTTCGACGCGGGCGCCGTCGTCGTGTTGCCGGTGGGCGCGGCGTCGAAGGCGCACGGCCCGCACCTGCCGCTCGGCACCGACGCGCTCACCGCCCGGGCGCTGGCGCAGAGGCTGATCGAGCGGCTGCCCGTGGTCGCGGCCCCGGTCGTGGGCTTCGGCTTTTATCCCGCCTTCACCCCGTTCGCCGGCAGCCAGCATCTCACGGCCGACACCTTCAAGGCGCTGATGCGCGAGTTGATCGGCAACTTTAGAGGCCACGGCGTGCGGCGGATTGCGATCCTGAACACCGGCGTCTCGACCGAGACGCCGCTCGATGAGGTGGCGCGCGAGCTGGACGAGGTCGCGGTGCTGCACATGCGGCTGCTCGGCGGAAGAGCGGACTCGCTGTTCGACAATCGGGAAGGCGGCCACGCCGACGAGCGCGAGACCTCGGTGATGCTGGCGCTCGACCCGCGCGGCGTGCGCATGGACCGCCTGGCGCCCGAAGGCGATTTCAAGACGACCGGTGCCACCGGCGATGCCTCGCGCGCCTCGGCGTTCAAGGGCGAACGCCTGCTCGACCTCCGGCTCGACGACATGGTGGCGGCGCTGAGCGCGCGCTGGCCGGATGCCTTCTAGCGCTGCGGAGGCGGCGTTTCCGTTTCGAACTTCATCGGCCGCCAGTCCCGCACCAGCTTCTTCGCGTCGGCGATCTGCGACGACGACATCCGCGCCGCCACCATGTCGCGCTGGCGGGCGGCTTCGGAGCCGCTGCCGGCGATGTGACGCGTGCTGAGGGTGAGCCACAGGTAGGCCTGGACGAAGTCCCGCGAGACACCGTTGCCGTTCACATAGAGGATGCCGAGCTTGTACTGGGCGTGGGGCTGGCCCTGCAGTGCCGCCGATTCGAGCCACTTGGCGGCTTCTTCGGGGCTCCTCATCTCGCCGGTCGCCTCGAGGTAGACCAGGCCGAGGCGGTACTGGGCGTAGGCGTTGCCGGCGTCGGCGAGCGGCAGCAGGATCTGCTCGGCTGCGGCGTAGTTGCCGCGCTGGTAGGCGGCATTGGCATCGTCGATCGGCGCGGCGAACGCCGGCGGGGCGACGGCAAGCACCAGCAACAAATAGAGTGCGATCAGAGGACGCATCGGCGGCAAGTATGCCACACATCTGGTCCCTGGGCCTGTTGCATGGGATAGTCGCCGACCCCACTTATTGGACCATCATGACAAACGCTTCGGGTCTTATCCTGCCGTTCGACAACAGCTACGCCCGGCTGCCGGAGCGCTTTTATGCGCGCCTGCCGCCGACACCGGTCGCGGCGCCCCGGCTGCTGAAGCTCAACCACGCGCTCGCCCGCCAACTCGGGCTCGATCCCGACGTGCTGGCCTCGCCCGAAGGCGTGGAGATCCTTGCCGGTAACCGCGTGGCCTCGGGCTCGACGCCGATCGCGCTCGCCTATGCCGGCCACCAATTCGGCGGCTTCTCGCCGCAACTGGGCGACGGCCGCGCCATCCTGCTGGGCGAGGTCGTCGACCGCGACGGTGTGCGCCGCGACATCCAGCTGAAAGGCTCCGGCCCGACGCCGTTCTCGCGCCGGGGCGACGGCCGCGCCGCGCTCGGTCCGGTGCTGCGCGAATACCTGATCAGCGAGGCGATGTTCGTGCTGGGCATTCCGACCACACGGTCGCTGGCCGCCGTCAGCACCGGCGAGCCGGTGTGGCGCGAGGCCGAGCTGCCGGGCGCGGTGCTAACCCGCGTGGCGTCCAGCCACATCCGCGTCGGCACCTTCCAGTTCTTCGCCGCCCGCGGCGACCTCGAGGCCCTCCGCCTGCTGGCCGACCATGTGATCGACCGTCACTATCCCGAAGTCCGCAATGCGGTCCAACCCTACCGCGCGCTCTACGAGCAGGTGATCGCGCGCCAGGCGAGCCTCGTCGCGCAATGGCTGCTGGTCGGCTTCATCCACGGCGTCATGAACACCGACAACACCTCGATCGCGGGCGAGACCATCGACTACGGCCCCTGCGCCTTCATGAATGCCTACGATCCGGCCACGGTCTACAGCTCGATCGACACCCAGGGCCGCTACGCCTACGCCAACCAGCCGCGCATCGCGCCCTGGAACCTGGCGCGCTTTGGCGAGACCCTGCTGCCGCTGCTCGCCGACGACAGCGACGCAGCCCTCGCGATCGCCAACGAGGCGCTGCAAACCTTCCAGCCGCGCTTTGCCGCCGCGCTGCTGGAAGGCTTGCGCCGCAAGCTCGGCCTCTTCACGGAAGATGCCGGCGATGCGACGCTGGCCGACGATCTCCTGAAGGCGATGGCCGCGAACCAGGCCGACTTCACGCTGACCTTCCGCCGTCTTGGCGATGCCGCGGCCGATGCCGCTGCAGACGCTGGTGTCCGCGATCACTTCCTCGATCCCGCCGCCTTCGATGCCTGGGCGGTGCGCTGGCGCCAGCGCCTCGCCCGTGAGCCGCAGGATGGTGCTGCCCGGCGCGCGGCGATGCATGCGACGAACCCCGTCTATATTCCGCGCAACCACCGCGTCGAGGCGGTGCTGGCCGCCGCCATCGAGCACGACGACTACGCACCGTTCGAGGAGATGATGACGGTGCTGGCGCATCCCTTCGAGGAACGGCCCGAGTTCGCCGCCTACGCCGAGCCGCCGACAGGCGACCAGAGCGGCTACAAGACCTTCTGCGGCACCTGATATCGCGTTTCGCCTAGGCCTCCGGCGGCACGACCAGGAACAGGTCGGTGTCGCCGGGATCGACGCCGCAGGCCGTGAGCGCGGCGTGGATCTGGCCGCGATGGTGCGTCTGGTGATTGAAGAAATGCACCATCAGCGGGCCCTTGGGCCGGCGCATCTCCTTCTTCGCTGCACCGCTCCACCACACCAGATCGGCATTCAGCCAGACCTGGTCGACGCGGCCGGCGAGATCTTCTATCCGCGCATCGGCCGCGACCCGCTCGGCCCGCAGCTTCTCGAAATCGTCGAACAGCGTCGGGCTCTCGGAATTCGGCACGGTGTTGGGCGGCCAGCCGTCGAAGCGCGACATCCATTGCCGGTCGGCCCACATCAGGTGGTTGAGCGTGCCGTGCAGCGACTTCCAGAACAGGCCGCGATCGGCCTTGCGTTGCTCGTCGGAAAGCTGCGCTGCGCCGGCATAGATCCGGCGGTTCATCTCCGAATTGTAGCGGGCCATGGTGCGGACGAAGGATGGCGTGATCATGGGAATTGATCTGATCAACTTTGCGGACGGCATGCAACGTCGGGGCGGCTGGTGAGTTAACTGTGTGATGCCTGCGGAGGATCCGATGAAACCGATCGTCTTTGCAGCACTCGCTCTCATTCCCCTGGGGTCGATTGCCCAGGCCCAGTCCGGCGGGCCGTACCGCGGCAATCAGATCGAACTCGGCAATATGCCGCAATGGGGGCCGCTGGTGTCCCCGGGCGGCGCCGCCACGTCGGGCGCCAATTCCCGCGACCAAGCGGCGAGCCCCATCCCGGCCACCCGCGAGGAGTGGAGAGGCAAACCCGACGACACGCAGCTGCCAATTCCTGAAGTTCGCCCGGTGCCGGGCAAGCCGCTGCCGCCGCCCAGGAACACCAACAGGGGCATCAGGTAGAGGATGGCGACCACCTCCGAAAGCCGGGTGCTCGACCTGGTACAACAGCTCAGCCTCAGCCACCCAACCCATTGGGTGGCGGTGCAGGAGGTCGCCCAACGCACGGGGCTCCGACGCGACGACGTCGACGCCATCGTCCGCAGCGCCGTCGCCAAGGGCCACATGCTGGCCGAAGGCGAACCGCCGCACCGCGTCAGCCTTCGCTATCCCGGCACGACGGCCGAGCTTGGCGAGCAGTTCCGACCGGCGGCCGGAACCGGGCGCGACGCCTGACGTTTTCCCGGCTGGAGCAAGGCACTCCAACCGACCCGACCGCGGATGTACCGGCGGGTCGGTTCCGCCCGGGAGGGGCGGAAAGTCCATCAGGCGCGACGGATGCGCTCGATTTCGGCCTCGTTCAGTGTGTAGGCGGGGGCCTTGGGGTCGAAGCCCGTCCAGCCTTCGCGGCGGTAGTCGCCGGCCCGCGTCACCGGATCGATCGGCGTGTAACGGTCGAGCATCGTCTGCACCTTGGCACTCTCGGGATCGGCCACGCGCGCGCTCACCAGCGTGCAGCCGCGCCGCACCGCCTCGGAATAGACGTCGGCATGTTCCCGCGACAGGCCGGCATCGATCAGCGCGCCCACGATGCCGCCGGCCGCCGCGCCGGCCACCGCGCCGACCGCGACGCTCACCAGCCATCCCGCCGCCAGCACCGGGCCGAGGCCGGGTATGGTCAGGATGCCGAGGCTGGCCAGCAGACCGGCGCCGCCACCAAGTGCTCCGCCGAAGCCGACGCCGGTGGCGGCATCGGGATATTTCTCGACGTCGTCATATTCCGCGCTGACACATTTGTTGGCGACCAGGCTGATGTCCTTGGCCGCCACGCCGGCGGCTTCCAGCGCGGCCACGGCCTCGCGGGCGTGGGCGTGGGTGTCATAGGCGCGGCTGACGGTTTTCATGGCTGTCACCTTATGCCAATGCGTGCCGGATCGCCCCTGTGATCTCGCGGCCGGCTGCGGGGGCCCGGCGCAACGAACGGCCAGGCCCGACGTTGGCACTCTCGATGCCTTCCCGGATCGAGGACTACGCCCTGATCGGAGATTGCGAGACCGCGGCCCTGGTGGCGCGCGATGGCTCGCTCGACTGGATGTGCTGGCCGCGCTTCGACTCCGACGCCTGCTTCGCAGCATTGCTCGGCGAGCCGGAGCACGGCCGATGGCGGCTGGCGCCGGCCGGTCGCTGCCGTGGCATCAGCCGCCGCTACCTCGGCGACACGCTGATCCTGGAGACGCGCTTCGAGACCGACCAGGGCGTCGTCAAGCTGGTCGATTTCATGCCGCCGCGCAGCGGACATTCCGACTGCGTGCGCATGGTCGTAGGCGAGAGCGGCAGCGTCGCCATGCACATGCAGCTCACCGTCCGCTTCGGCTACGGTTCGCGCGTCCCTTGGATCGGCCAGCAGGAGGACGACATGCTGCGCATCATTGCCGGTGCCGATCAGGTGGTGCTGCGCAGTGCCGTTCCCGTGAGCGTGGCGGACAATTGCATCGAGAGCGATTTCGTCGTCGCCGCCGGCGAGACCGTGGCCTTCACGCTGACCTATGCGATGTCGCACCTCGTGCCGCCCGACCCGATCGACCCGCACGGGGCGTTCGCCGCGACCAAGCTCTTCTGGGAGGACTGGGCGGCCAGGGCGAGCGTGGCGCCCGGCGAGCGGCACCACGCCATCATGCGCTCGCTGATCACGCTCAAGGCGCTGACCTACGCGCCGACCGGCGGCATCGTCGCGGCGCCGACCACAAGCCTGCCCGAGACGCTGGGCGGCATCCGTAACTGGGACTACCGCTTCTGCTGGCTGCGCGACGCGACGCTGTCGCTGCTCGCCCTGATGAACGGCGGCTATTTCGAAGAGGCGGCGGCGTGGCGCGACTGGCTGTTGCGCGCCGTCGCCGGCGTGCCGCCGCAGGCGCAGATCATGTACAGCATCACCGGCGAGAACCGGCTGACCGAATGGGAGGTCGGCTGGCTGCCGGGTTACGAGGGCTCGCGGCCGGTGCGCATCGGCAACGGCGCCTACGGCCAGCTCCAGCTCGACGTCTACGGCGAGGTCATGGACGCGCTCTACCAGGCGAGCCGCGGCGGCATCCCCGGCAGCGAGGCGGCCTGGAACCTGATGCAGGCCTTCCTGTCGCACCTGACGACGATCTGGCGCGAACCCGATCGCGGCATCTGGGAAAGCCGGGCGAAGCCGCGCCACTTCACCTTCAGCAAGATCATGGCCTGGGTTGCCTTCGATCGCGGTACCAAGTTCGCCCGCGAGTTCGGCGCGAAGGGGCCGGTCGAGCGCTGGAGCGCGGTGGCGCAGGAGATCCATGACGACGTCTGCCACAACGGCTTCGACGCCCAGTTGGGAAGCTTCGTGCAGTCCTACGGCTCGAAGTGGCTCGACGGCAGCCTGTTGCTGATCCCCACCACCGGCTTCCTGCCGCTCGACGACTCGCGCGTGCTGGGCACCATCCGCGCCGTAGAAAGCCGCCTGCTGCAGGACGGCTTCGTGATGCGCCACGATCCGGCCGAGGTCGAGACCGGGCTGGCGCACGGCGAAGGCGCCTTCCTGGCCTGCTCCTTCTGGCTGGTCGATGCCATGGTGATGACGGGACGGGCCGAGGAGGGCCAGCGGCTGTTCGACCGCCTGCTCGCGCTGCGCAACGATCTCGGGCTGCTGTCGGAGGAGTACGACGTGGGCGCGCAGCGCCTGGTCGGCAACTTCCCGCAGGCTTTCAGCCACGTGGCACTCGTCAACTCCGCCTACAATCTTGCCCGCAGCAGCAAGCCTGCCGAGCAGCGCGCCGGCGAGCCTGCGGTGGCCGATTAGGATCGGACAGCGACCGTCCTGAAGTTTGGTCGATCGCCGACTCGTCCGGCCATATCCAAGCCCTTGATCCATCTTCCTTAAACCGGGAAGGGATCGGACTCGGCCTGTCCGACCAACGGCGACATCGCGCGACCGCGCTCCGTCTCCAAGGCGCGCGCCAGTTCCTCGCGCAGCACTGGCCCGAGGCTGGCGGCGAGTGCCGCAGCAAAGGCGGCGGGATCGGAGGCCGGAGCAGGGGCCGCGAGAGCGGGCGCGACAGGTGCGGCCGGGCGCGACGGCGGCGGCTGTTGAGCTGGCCGATCATGCGCATCAGCAGGGAATCGTTGTAGTTCTCGACCTCGCCCAGCTTCTGGCCCTTGTAGAAGAACGGCTTGGCCGTGGCCTTGCCGGCGCGCGCCATCGCCTTGTCTTCGAGGAGCTGCTGGCGCCGGTCGAGCGCATCCTCGCAGCGCTGGTTGAAGGCGGGAAGGTCGTTGCGCCAGCGCTGGATGGTGCGGACGCTGACGCCGGCCGCGGCGGCGGCCTGGCCGACCGAGCCCCAGCGCTCGAGCTGGGCCAGGAAGCAGACGCGGATACGGCCCGGCGTCCGGTGCCTGGGCGGGCCGGAGAAGAGCGCGCGCTCCATGGCGGTGCCGGCGTTCTCGATCGCCTTGGCGCGCTTGGCGGCCTCCTCGGCCTCGCGCTGCGGCCGCGTCTCCTCGTCGGCCTTGGCCTGCAGCTCTTCCAGCGAGAGGTGGGCCATGTGCGCGGGCAGGCGGACGTTTTCGCGGTGGAGCTTCTTGAGGTAGACCGCCTCGGCCCAGGAGAGCGCCTCGACCCGCTCGGGCTGGGGCTTGCTGCCGGGACCGTAGAAGAGTTCGTGGTCGGTGAGTGCCATTTTGGGTTCCTATCCTTCCTTTTTCCAGGGCCTTTGGAGGCCCGCTTCGCCTTTCGGCAGGATATATAGGGGAGGATAGGAATATTGTCAATAGGGACAAAAGACAGCTCCGATGAGCTTGCGTCTGAATACCCTTATAGGGTAATTTCTCTTTCTTGGAAAAGCGCACCCCTCACTACGACCTCACGCGTCTTCAGGCGGACGTCGTGCGACTCGGGGTGGCGTCGTTTACCAGGACCGCCCTGGATGGTGGCCGGCTCATGGGACTGACGTCGCGGGAGATGCTGGCGGTGATCGCCGCGCTGTCGCGCCGGCACTTCTACAAGTCTATGACGACTTTCGCCGACCGTCGTGTCTGGCCGCCAGTGATCCAGTTCAAAGAGAAATAAGATGGCGCGCAAGTGCGTGAACTGCGACTCGCGAAAGGTCATGAAGCGGTTCGAGAAGGAAAGCTTCGTCATCGAACATGCGGGCGTTCGTGCGACGGTCGATGATCTGTCGGGGTGGCGTTGCGAGGCGTGCGCTGAAGTGGAATTCGATGCGCCGAGTGCCCGCCGCTATGCGGCGGCTGGCGACAAGCTGGTCCTGCAGGAGCGGGAACGTCAGCGTCACGAGATCCGCCGCATCCGCCGCAAGCTCGGTCTGAGCCAGGTCGCTGCTGCTCGTCTCACCGGTGGCGGCCACAACGCCTTTTCCCGCTACGAGCGCGGCGAGGCGGCGCCTCTGCCGGCAGTGGTCAATCTGTTCCGGCTGTTGGACAGGCATCCGGAGTTGTTGAAGGATCTGGATTGATCGCCTGGATCGCGGGCTAGACGACAAATGGCAGTCGATACGGCTCGACCGTGAAGGAGTGTGACATGAAAAGGAAAACACCCCGCTCCGCAGCGAAGCTCGCGACCCTTGACCAATTTCTTCAAGCGGAGGGCAAACGAGACGAATTCGAAGCCGTTGCCATCAAGGAAGTGCTTGCGTGGCAAATCACCGAGGCAACGAAGGTGAACAAGATTTCCCGCAACGGCTCGCCCTACGGATGAAGACGAGCCGCAGTCAGGTTCGCACGCTTCTGGCGTGGTGAGTATTGTTAGTGAGATGTTCAAGAACATGGATTCGGTCGACAAAAAGTAAAGACTTCGAGATTTCTCCCGATCCTTACTGACGGAGGAGAGCAGACTATGATCACTGGTGGTTGCCATTGCGGCGCGATCCGCTATCAGGCCGAGGGCGATGCCCTCACTCACGCGCTGTGTCATTGCACGGATTGTCGGCGCCACGCCGGTGCACCGATGGTTGGCTGGACGATGTATCCGAAGGACGCGGTCAAAGTGACCAAGGGCACACCCAAGGTCTACGCCTCTTCGGAACATGGCCGGCGGCATTTCTGCCCCGATTGCGGCACCGGACTCTTGTACGAAAATGCGCAAGTGCTGCCGGGAATCATCGACATTCAGAGCGCGACCTACGACGATCCTGACCTGCTGCCGGCGCAAGCGCAGATTCAGGTTGCCGAGCGGATCGGATGGATGGAGCGCGCTCATGAACTGCCGGCGTTCGAGCGCTACCCGCCACAGGTGTAGTGGGTGGAAGTCCTCTTCAGATACAGGCTTGCGACGGCGAGCGACGCTGGCGGCATCGCATCAGTGTTTTCGCCATCTTTTAGGTTGCTGACATTTCTGCCGATACTTCACACGGTAGAGCAGGATCGTTGGTTCATCGAAAACATCATCCTGAAGGAATGCGAAGTGTTGGTCGCCGAACGTGACGCGGCCATTGTCTCGTTTCTAGCGCACGATAGGGAGGAAATTCGCATGCTCTATACCCACCCGGACTTCGTCGGATCAGGGGCTGGAAATCTGTTGCTGGAAGCTGTGAAAGCATCCGGCGTCGCCGCGCTCGAACTGTGGTGCTTCCAAGCCAATATCCGGGCGCGCAAGTTCTATGAAGAACGGGGCTTTCGAGCAGTGCGCTTCACCGATGGGGCGGATAACGAGGAGAAGATGCCTGACATCCGCTATCGCTGGCAGCGGATGCCGTCGTCCACGCGCAGCGGCGTAGTGTTGCCATGACCGATCGCGCATCCCTGCGGGCGCAGGGCGAGACCATGCGCCAAAAACTGTTCGGCGACGACGACGGCGCGCCCTCGATCATGCGCACGCTCAACACCGAGGCGAGCTATGGCGCGATCTGGAGCCGGCCGGGCCTGGCGCTCGACGACCGCATGGTGTGTGCGCTGGCGGCGCTGGGCGCCGTCCAGCGCCTGCCCAAGCTCGGCCGCCATGTCGCCGCGGCGCTCGACCTCGGCCTGTCGCCGCGGGCGATCGTGGAAATCCTGATCCAGATCGGCATCTACGCCGGCTTCGCGGCGTCGGAAGAGGCGGTTTTAGCGGCCGGCACGGTTTTCAGCGCCCGCGGGGTCGCGATGCCGGAGGAGACGGCGCGCGAGGACTCGCTGGACGCCTTGAGCGCGCGCGGCCGCGAGCTGATGCAGAAGCTCCATGGCGCGCGCGCCTCCGAAGGCTATGCCGCGCCGGGCAACGACGTGACGGGGGCGCTCTATCCTTTGGCGATCCAGTACGGCTACGGCGAGATCTGGTTCCGTCCCGGCCTCGATCTGCGGCGCCGCGCGCTGGTCGCGGTGGCGGCGTTCACGGCGCTGAAACTCGACGGCCAGGTGAAGAAGTTCGGCCAGTCGGCGCTCAACATGGGCTTGAGCCGCACCGAGGTGATCGAAGCGGTGATCCAGACCGCGCCGCTCAGCGGCTTCGCGCCGGCGCTCAATGCGCTGGGCGGATTGAGTGAGGCGCTGGGAGGAGCGGCGTCCTGATCTTGAGCTGTCGGAGAACTACCCCAGCATCTTGAGCGCGTCGGCCAGTTCGATCTTGAAGCGGTTGGCGACCGACTCCTGGACGTCCCGGCTGTTCGCGCCGAAAAACACCAGGGTCCCGTCGGCGTTGCGCCGGCCGCGCTCGGCATAGACGCCGAGAAGGACGGCCTCATCGAACGCCTTGCCATCCTCTGGCTTCGGCGTTCCGGCGGCCTGAAGCGCCTGGAGAACGCGCGCGACGATCGACGCGCCGCCCGTGGCGCCGTGCTGGACCGCCGTCGACCAGCAGCAGTTCTGCAGCGCCGAGGATCGCGTGTTCGCGTCGAACGCCGTCGCCGTCTTCACCTTGGCCACCAGCGCGTCGTAGAATTGCACCTTGATGTGGTCGTGCTGCAGCTTGGCGAAGCGGTCTGCGTCCAGCGCCGCGATCGCCACCCAGACCGCCGAGAAGTTCGGCTCGCCCGGCGTCAGGCCGGCGAAGCGGGATTTCAGGTCGGCGGGCAGGTTCGCCACGAACTCCGACGCGGAGCCGGTCTTGCTGGCGAACTGGTACGTGCCGTAAGACACGCCACCGGCATCGCCTTTCCCCGTCGAAACGGTACCAGGCCCGCCCTTGCCCGATTCGAACTTCTTCGAGAGGTTGCCCAGCGCCGGGTCGGTCGGATCGCCGGCGCCGGAGACGTCGAACCAGCGTAGCACGTCGATCGTGCTCCTGAGGATCGTCTTCCGGCCGACATTGATCAGCCCCTCGTCGCTGCAGAACCAGACCTGGCAATTGTCGTCCGTGGGGGTAGCGGCCAGGATGCCAACGCTCGATGTGCCGCCCTCGGGCTTGGTGATGACGATGCTGCCCGCCGGCAGGGGATCGGGCGCCGCGGAGGCCCAGCCCTTCCAGCTCTCGGGCAAGCCCGCCGTATCGCCCAGGGCCAGTGCCTTGTCCTTTGCTTCCTTGACACCGCATTGGGTGAGGCAGAAGGCCACGAACGCCGCCGAGCGCCTGTCGTTGGCGCCCATGCCGTTGACGACGGCCTTGAACAGCCCGGCGAGCTTGGTCGGCTGGTGTTCCAGATTGTCGCCCGTCATCAGCCGCGCCACCGCGAGCCAGGGGGCGGCGTCCTCGTCGCTGTAGAAGCGCAGGTGCGGCGGCAAGCGCTCGACATCGGCGCGCGAGGCGACGAAGCCATCGGCCAGTCCATCCTTCACCGCCTTGATGACATCGCCGCTGGCCTTGGCCGCGATCTCCGCGCCATAGCTGCCCGCGGCCGGCGGGGTGGTGAAGGCGTCCGAGCAAGGCCTCGCCGGGTCGAGCTTGAGCAGCGCCAGCCCGTCCTTGCCCAGGCGCTCGAAGAAGAAGAGTTCCACCGGAATCGTCGGCCGTTGCTCGGAGGCGGTGAAATCGGTCATCGCCTTGCCGGTGCGCAGCGCGGCCATCGTCGCCTGCCAGGCCGGCTCGAACAGGCGCTCGACGTTGAGGGCCTGGCCGGCCGCTACGGCGGCGTCGAGCGCGGCACACCATTCCGTGCCGCTATAGCCAAAGGGTCCGACCCGGGCATCGGCCGGCTTGCCGAACTTCGCCAGCTTGTCCGACTGAAAATAGGCGAGCGACACGAGGTAGTTGCGGTCCGCCTTCATCTCGGCGGCGGCGTCCGTGACCGTCCGGCAGAAGGCGGTTCTGCCGCCTTCCGTGGCAATCGACTCCAGGCTGTCGGGCACCATCGCCACGCTGGCCGCCTTGACGACGCCCGCCGGGGCGTCCGTCTTGTCGACCAGATCGTTGGCCACCGCCGACAGCCCACCTTCGAACCGCGCGCACCGTTCGATGACGGGTGTGGCGGGGGTGTTCGTGATCTCCGTCGCACTCGGGAAGACGAAGGCTTTCTTCGTGACGATGAAGGTTGTCATGATGCTGCTTCTTCTCAGGTGGGATCGGGGATGACCCGCTGTGGCGGGCCTGCGTCGAACAGTTTCGAATCCAGGGCATCCTTGCTGCCCACGGGAGCGGGCGCGTTCGGCTGGCTGCGTCGGTCCTTGATCGTGTCCCGCAGGATCTTCATGCATTCGGCAGGCGTGGCGTTCGGCGGGGTCGGCGGCCCGCTCGGCCCGGTCAGGCCAAGGAGAGCCTTACGGACCGTGAGACAGTCCGGCTTGTCGCCGAGCAGGGCACGTTCGAAAGCCGAGTTGAGGCCGCTCGGCATCGCGCCGCCCAGCACCAGAGCGCGATAATTGCCGGCATCCATGATCTCGCTACCCGCGTCCTTCTTGCCCTCACGGCGCAGCAGGCCGGCATGGTACTCGGAAATGGCCTTGCGGGTTGGGCCGGGGTCGGCGAGGCCGGCCTGTCCGATATTTCCGTCGGGGTTTGTGCCGAGGGCGCGCTGCAGGTCCGCCGCCTCGCTATTGGTGCGGAGGAAGAGGGCCTCGGCCACCGTGGTGTTGCGGGCTCGCTGGGGCTCCGGAATGACGGCGGGGACGCCGCGCGGACCGGTAGCAGGCGAGGCGGTGAAGACCACCGGGTCCTGCACCACCGACGACGCGGGCGAGGCCAGCGCCGCTGCCTGCAGCGCGGTACCGAGGTTGGACACCGACGGCGCGCCAGTCGCGGCATTGTCGATGTTGGCCTCGATGGCGGCCGGTGTGCATTGCGAGAGATAGCCCTGCACGACCATCATCATGCGCGGCCGAGAGTTGACCTGTTCCCATTTGATGCCCTCGAGGAAGGCCTGGCGGCCTCTGTTGGCCACCGCCCGTACCGCGACCGGGCTGACCGTGAAAAGCACGGAACCGGCGCCGGCATCGAATACGCTGGTCGCCATCCCGAAGGCCGCGGCGGTGATCGCGATGGCAGCACCAGCGGCACCGGTGAGACCCATGATCGCCGCGGTCCCCGCACCGGCCGCCGTCAGGACCTGCCGCCCCGCCCGCTGATCGCGATTGAAGGTGAACAGCGCCGCCAGATAGCGGTCGCATTGCACGTCGACTTCGAACAGGCCCGCGTCGGCGACGACACGCCATTTCGAGGGGTCGGCCGCGAGCGCTTCACGGCTGAGATCGGCCTTCCGGATCAAGGAAGTGACCATCATCTCCTGGAGATTCTGCTCGGCCACGAGATTCGACTGCTGCAGCGTTGGCGGCACGCCGACGACCTGATCCGACACGCAGCCCGTCGTGACACAGGCGCACAACAGCGCGGCGCACATCCCCACCAGCTTCATTGGAATGCCCCCCGGCTATTTCCGAAGGTCAGCCTATCGCGGTTGCAGCGCGCCCTCAGAGACAAATTTGCATATCTCGCGGCGGGTCCCGCACAGCATGAAGGCCCGGCCCATTTGCACTTTACCGATGACGGGGCTACCCGTACGTTCGCGCCAGGTAGCGTGAGCGTCCGGCTTTCTTTGCAACCCATCCGCCGAGCCCAGCCATGGACCTCAGCTCCGTCTTCAACTTCGTCGATCTCCTGAAAATCATGGGCATGCTGCTCACGCTGATCGTTCTGATCATCGTGATCCGGCTGGTTTGGGCGGGTGGCGACGAACTGGTGCGGCAGCTGCCGTCCTGGGTCAAGGCGAGGTTTGAAAACAGGAACGCGAGCCTCGCCAGCCGGCCGAATTCCTGGACCGACATACTGAAACGCCGCGAGTTCCTCGGCATTGCCGACTGGTTCATCACGCGCTTCACGGTGATCGGGGTCATCGGTATCTTTGCAGCCGCCGGCGCGGCGTGGTTGCAGTGTGACTTCGCCCTCGGCGTGCGCGTGCTGGCGCTCAGCATCTTGTTCGGCGCCGCCAGTCTTTTGGGCGGCTGGCTGCTCGGCCTGCTGTTCGGCGTGCCACGAGCACTGGTCGGCCTCGAGGACGCCGCGCCCCCGCCTGCCGCCACCACCGCTGTACCTGTCGCACCCATTCCACCCGCTGCGCCTGTTACCCCGGTTGCCCCCGTTGCACCAGCAGCCGATGAAGGCGAGGCGGCTAAGCCCGACGCCGCCGCGGCAGCGGCTACCAAGGCCGAGGCAAGGAAGCCGGGCGATCCGATCCCCGATCCGCCCGACGTCCCGACCACACCGCCCGCTGCTGCGCCACCCGCCACGCCACCGCCGGCCGCGCCGCCACCGGTCGCGCCACCGCCCGCAGCGCCGCCACCCGTCGCGCCACCTCCCGCAGTGCCCGCCGCTCCGGCGGCCAACCCGCCTGCTGGCCGCAGCCGCCGCAGGAAGAGCGGCGTGAACACCAACCTCACGGACATTTCCGACTGGCTGACCAAGACCATCGTTGGTGTCGGCCTCACCCAGCTCTATGGCGCACCGCATTATCTTTGGACGCGCGCCGGCTATATCAACGACACCGGCTTCAAGTGGACCGACCATGGCCAGCTTCTCGTCCTGGCGCTGTTCGTCTATTTCTCGATCGGTGGGTTCTGGTTGGGCTACGTCGCCACGCGTACGATGGTCACGGCACTGCTCGACCAGATCGATGGCGGCGAACTGGAAACCACCCAGGCAGCCGTGTCGCTGCACGAACTCAATATCGGCTATTCCGGCGCCATCGATCCGGCGCCACCGGGCTCGCTGCTGGCCCAGGCCGATGCCGCTCTGCTGAATATTCCCCGCGACTCCCTGACCAGCGCCTTGCAACTCGCGGCCTGGGGAGCTGCGCAGGCCCGTGCCGGCCAGATGCCACAGGCAAGAGAGGCGCTCGAAACCGCTCATGCCATGGCGCCGGACGACGCGGTCTACCGCCAGCTTCTCTTGAAGGTCCGTGCAGCGATGGGCGATCGCAAGGGATCGCAGGCGCTGGGCACCGAACCTTGGGTCGAAGTCTTCAACGCCCTTTATGAACGCGCGCCGCACGGCTTCACGACCGCCATACTGAAAGGCGAGGCGCTTGCGGTGAAGGAACAGGAAGCCGCGCCCAAGAGCGCTTCCCTGCATCTCTGGCTGGCCAGTGCCTATGGTCAGAAATACGCTTACGAGAAGGCAAAAGGCGCGCCGCCCGCGACGCTCGACCCAATCAGGGACCGCGCACTGGCGGAGGCCAAGGCCGCGCTCGACATCGATCTCGCCGTGCGTCCGACTCTGCAGGCGCTTTGGGATCCGCCTCCGGGCGCCGCGGACGACGACCTCGCTGTCTTCAAGGACGATCCGCAGTTCAAGGCACTGCTGGGCTGACGCGACCGTCGGCTCCGGCCGCCTTCCTCAGGGCGGGGGCTTGCCGCTCCGCTCGCATTGACTCTTATCTTCGCCTCAGCCGCAATGCGCCGACTCTGTTCCCGAAAGGGCCGCGCATGGACCGCCTCGAGCGCGCCGATCATCTGAGCGACCCAGCCGTCCGCGCCCGCGCGCTGGGACCGGCCATCGCCGCCGCGTCCGACGAGATCGAGCGCACGCGCCGCATTCCGCCGGGGCTGCTGTCCGCGCTGCACGGGGCGCGCCTCTTTCGTCTGTTGCTGCCGAGCGCGGCCGGCGGCGATGAAGTGACTCCGGGTCAATATCTCGCTGCGATGGAAGAGGTGGCGCGCCACGATGCCTCGGTTGCGTGGAACCTGTTCGTCGGCAACAGCTCGGCGCTGGTCGGCGCCTACATCGCGCTCGATATCGCGCGGGAAATCTGGCGCGATCCGCACACCGTCGTGAGCTGGGGGCCGCCCAACGAGGCGCGCGCCAGGGCCGTGCCGGGTGGCTATCGGATCACGGGCCGCTGGGATTTCGCCAGCGGCTGTCGCGCCGCCAACTGGATGGGCGCGCACGGCCTGGTCGAGGAGGCGGGCGGGGGGCTCCGGCTCAACCGCTACGGAAGGCCGGCGCAACGCATCCTGCTCTGCCCCGCGGGGCAGGCGACCCTGCTCGACACCTGGGACACCATCGGGCTCCGCGGCACGGCGTCCGACTCCTACACGTTCGACGACGTGTTCATCCCCGAGGCCTATTCCAGCCAGCGCGAGGATCCCGAGGGACGGCGCGAGACCGGGCCGCTCTATTCCTTCACCCACGCCGGCCTCTATGCCGTGGGCGTGGCGGCCGTTGCCTTCGGCATCGCGCGCGCCATGCTTGACGCGCTGGTCGAGCTCGCCACGAAGAAGGCGCCGCGCAACCTCGGCCGCATGGCCGACAGTCCCACGGTGCAGGCCGACGTGGCGCGCAGCGAAGCGCGGCTGGGCGCGGCGCGGGCCTATCTGCTCGACATCGTCGGCACACTATATGAGCGCGCGAGTCCTGAGGCGCCGATGGACATTCCCGACCGGGCTGAGGTGCGGCTCGGTTGCACGCACGCCATCCACACCGCCATCGAGACAGCGGACTTCGTCTACAAGGCCTGCGGCGTCGACGGCATCTTTCCCGGCAGCCCCTTCGAGCGCCGCTTCCGCGACATGCACACGCTCAGCCAGCAGATCCAGTCGCGCGGCGCCCACTACGAGGCGGTGGGCCACATCCTGCTGGGCGGCAAGCCGGCGGTGTTTTTGTAAGACCACCTGCTCATATTCTTCTGGACCGCGAGCCAGAGGCTCGCGGTCCAGAAGATGATGAGTCCACTCAAACGAAATTCACTCTAGTAGCGGAAGGTGATGCCGACGGTGAAGAACTTGGCGTTCACCGTGTCGAAGAAGGTGCCGGCCAGAAGATCGAACTCGATCGGTCCGTCGTTGGGCCGCCAGCGCAGGCCCATCTGGGCGCCGGTGAAGCCGGGCTCGCGTCCGAACACTTCGAGCATCAGGCTGACTTCCTCCCATCCGATCTTGCTTTCGATCTGGGCGCCGTAGAGCAAGGCGTTCTGGAATTGGGCGACGCGGATGAAGCTCCATCCGGCGTTGAGGTTGATGCGCGCCTTGTCGCCCAGCGGGATCGACACCGGCATGATCAGGTTGCCGAGCTCGAACTCGCCGGTCGTCATGTTGACCCCGCCGTTGAAGGCGAGGCCGAGGCCGATACCGGTGTCCTGCGGGATCAGGTTGACCTTGAGCGACGGTCCGAGAAGCTGGTCGGAGCCGAGGACGTCGGCGTACCAGTAGTGCTGGAACTGCAGGCCGAATTCCAGCCGGGGCAGGCTGGACAGCGTGCAGGCGTTGGTGGCGTTGGCGTAGCCGCCGCCGCCGACAATGTCGAAGCCCGTCACCCAGGTTTCCAGCTGGCAGGTGCCGGGATCGACGACCTCCGAATCGTCGACGATCTGGGCGCCGCCCGCCGCCCAGGCGGCCGGGCCCGGCGCCAGGACCGGGAAGAAGGACAACAGGAGGAAGGCGAGGAAAACGACGGAAGGACTTTTCATGACAGACTCGCGGTGCATCTCGACCGTCACCACGAGCCTGTAGCCGGCGCCCGCCGCCGCGCTGGACGCGGACGGACACGAACCGGTTCCTACATCGGGGCACCCCGCCCAATGCGCTCGCGTGTGACCGCGGTTGGTGGCAGGTCTCCTGGCTCGCGGGTCACGGCTCTCGACCGCCTTCCCGGGAACCTGTCGGTCCCCAGTGGCCTTACCGGTCTCGAACTCGCCGCTTACAGTTGCGGGGGCAGCCGCGGCGTCGCGCCAGCATCACATCCATGCCGGCGCACCGCGTTCCCTATTATTCCCTTGCGGGAACCACCAGGGTCGATGCTGGCAGCCGATGTTGGCAGCGTCAAGCCGATGCCCGGTTCGCCCGCTTCCCGGGCGTGTTAAGAGATGCAGCCATGAGGGTGCTTCTCGTCGAGGACAGCACGGAACTCGTCTCCTTGCTGAAGAAGGGACTCTCCCGCGGCGGCATCGAAGCCGATTCCGTGGGCACCGCCGGCGACGCCAGCCATGCGATCGCGGCGATGACCTATGCCGCAGTCGTGCTCGATCTCGGCCTGCCCGACGAGGACGGCATCAGCCTGCTGCGCGATCTGCGCCGCCGCGGCGATGCGACGCCGGTGCTGGTGCTGACGGCGCGCGACGGCGTCAGCGACCGCGTCACCGGCCTGCGCGCCGGCGCCGACGACTATCTCGCCAAGCCGTTCGCCATGGAGGAGCTGATCGCCCGGATCGAAGCGCTGCTGCGCCGCCCCGGCGCGCTGCTCGGACGACGCCTCGCCTTCGGCAACGTCGCCCTCGACACCGAGGGCCGGCAGGTCCTGGTCGACGGCGCGACGCATGCCTTCCCGGCGCGCGAGACCGCGGTGCTGGAGATCCTGCTCCGGCGCAGCGGCAACGTGGCGCCCAAGCGGCTGTTCGAGGATCATCTGTTCGGCCTCTCGGGCGACGTCGGATCGAACGCGGTCGAGGTCTATGTCCATCGCCTGCGCAAGATGCTGGCCGACGCCGGCGCCACGGTGAAGATCCATACGGTGCGCGGCGTCGGCTACCTGCTGACGAATGAGAAGTCGGCGGGAGAAAAATCGGCGGGGGAAAAATCCGGGTGATCCGCTTTCGCTCGATCGTCTCGAGGGTCGTGGCACTGCAAGTCGTGGCGATCGGCGCCACCGCCATCCTGATGCCGCTGGCGCTGTACTGGCTGCTCACCCAGGCGGCCAACAACCTCCATCGCGACGCGCTGCGCAGCCAGGCCGTCACCATCGGCAGCTTCCTGCGGCTGCAGCCCGACGGCACGGTGGCGCTCGAGATTCCCGACGACGTCCGGCCGCTCTATTCCGACGGCTACGGGCTCTATGCCTATGCCGTGCTCGATGCGGCGGGCCGGGTGCTGTTTTCCTCCCGCGCCGACGGCGCCGCGCTGTTTCCCGCCAGCGACGTCACCCCCAGTGACGAGGTTCGGGGCGGCGAGGTCCGGCGCCCGCGCCGGACGGGCGCGGTCCTGTTCGGCGTGACGGTGGCGCGGGTGCTCGGCGATCGCATCTTCTGGGTCCAGGTCGGCCAGGACCTCTCCCATCGCGACGTCATCATCGACGACATCGTCGCGACCTTCTTCGTCCGCGTTGCCTGGATCATCTTCCCGATCCTGCTGGTGCTGCTGCTGATCGATGTCCTGATCTTCCGGCGCGCGCTCGCGCCGGTGCGCGAGGCTTCTACGACGGCGGCGGCGATCGGCCCGTCGCGCACCGACGTCCGCCTGCCCGAGCAGTCGATGCCGGCCGAGATCGTGCCGCTGGTCCATGCCGTCAACCAGGCGCTGGAACGCCTCGAAGCAGGCTATCTCGCGCAGCGCGAATTCACCGCCGACGTGGCGCACGAGCTGCGCACGCCGCTGGCCATCATGCGCGCCCGCGTCGACGCACTGGATCCCGGCCCGGCCCGGGACGCGCTGCGCGCCGACATCGTCGGCATGGCGCGGACGGTGGGCCAGGTCCTCGACATCGCCGAACTCGAGAGTTTCGTCGTCGGCGCCGACGCGACGGCCGACCTCCATGCCGTCTGCTCCGACGCCGTGGCCTACATGGCGCCGCTCGCGGTCGGTCAATCCAAGACGATCGCACTGACCGGCGCCGAGGGGTCGGTGTGGGTACGCGGCCATGCCGACGCGCTGTTCCGCGCCGTTCGCAACCTGATCGAGAACGCCGTCCGTCACACGCCGCGTGGCGTGTCGATCGAGGTCGAGGTTTCGGCCGACGGCAGCGTTCGCGTTGTCGACGACGGGCCGGGCGTCCCGGAGGCCGATCGGCGGTCGATCTTCACGCGGTTCTGGCGGCGCGACCGGACGCAGGCCGACAGCCGCGGCCTGGGCCTTGCCATCGTGGCGCGCGTCGCCGAGGCGCACGGCGGCAGCATCGCCGTCGAGAACCGGCCCGAGGGCGGGGCGGTGTTCACGTTGCGGCTGCAGGCTGCGTAACCGAACTGTCGCTCCAAAAAAAAGATACAGAGAGGAACTCGCCAGGGCGCGGCGCGTTTGCCTGCGTCCGTGTCTGGGAACCACACTGTATGACCCGCATTCTGATCGTGGCGAACGAGGGCTCCGTCGCCATGGAGCTGTCATGGACGGTCGAGGACGCCGGCTTCTTCGTCGTCGGGCCGGAACGGTCGGTGGCCTCCGCGGTCGAGACTCTGGTGCGCTGCAAGGCCGATCTTGCGCTGCTTGCCGTCGGCCTCCACCCGGAGACCGTGCTTCCGGCGGCCCGCACCCTGGCGGCGCGGGCGTTGCCGTTCATCTTCGTCACCGGTCCATCGATCGCCCCGTCGCTGCCATGGTTGCCGGCCGAGTACCGGAGCCGGCCGATGGTGAGCAGGCCCTGCGAGGGGCCGGCCCTGACCGCGCTCATCAAACGTACACTCGCTGAAGCGTCGCGATCGGGCGCCGGAAGGACCTGACGTTTCCAGATTTCGCGGGCTAGATTTTGCGGGTTCGCGATCCTGCAGCTACTGCCCCTTGGAGAGTCGGCAAGCCATCCACAGGCCGCAATGTTTTGCCCCAATATGCCGCAACATTTCGCCTCATTGGCGAGTTGTATCGTCGAGCAGGCAAGCTCGAAGGGATCACCCCATGGCGGTCAGACCGTCGGCGGAACGACATCAGCGTCTATCGCTCGTGACCAGTGCGGTCGCGCTCTCCCCGCTGACGACCGGCGCCGCGACCGCGCGGTTCAACGCGATCAATCCCCGGACCACCAACCGGATCAAGATGCCGGCCACCGATCCCGACCGGCGGCGAACGCTGCCGCGGCGGCCGGGCCAGTGGCTCTGGCAGCGCGAATGAGACCATAGCCTTCGTCCCCGAAGCCGCCCTATGATGGCGGCCAGGAACGAGCGCCCGCAGAGGCGCGCACCCGGGAGACGCGTCAATGAGCTTGGTCCTTGTATAGTTACATCGCGCGACGGCTGGCCTTCGGGGCGCTCACGGTGGTCGGCGTGTCGATCATGGTTTTCGTGGTCATGCGCATCCTGCCCGGCGATCCCCTGGTGGCAATCTTCGGGCCCGAGGGCATGACCAAGCTCACCGAGGAGCAGCGCGCCAACTTCATGAAGGATCTCGGCCTCAGCGATCCGCTGTGGGTGCAGTATTTCGACTGGGTGAAGGCGATCCTGGCCGGCAACTTCGGCCGCTCGTTCTTCCGCTCCGAAGACGTTGCCGACATGATCCTGCGGCGCGGGCCGCTCACCGCCGAGATCGCGCTGCTCTCGGTGTTGATATCGTGGGTCGTCGGCATTCCGGTGGCGATCGTGAGCGCGCTCAGGCCCAACAGCCTGGCCGACAGCGCCGTGCGCTTCGTCAGCATTCTCTTTTTGGCGGTACCGGGCTTCTGGATCGGCATGCTGATCGTGTTGGGGCTGCTGTTCTGGTTCGGCTACCGCGCGCCGATGGCGGGGGCGGCACTGTTCGTCGATCCGATCGCCAACCTGCAGATCGTGATCGGCCCGGCGATCGTGCTGGGCCTGGGCCAGGCGGCCTATATCGCGCGCATGGCGCGGTCGAGCCTGCTGGAGGTGATCCGCGAAGACTATGTCCGGACGGCACGCGCGAAGGGGCTGAACGGCCGGCTGGTGATCTCGCTGCACGCGCTGCCCAACGCCATGCTGCCGGTGATCACGCTGTCGGGCGTGCTGATGGGGCTGGTGCTGGCGGGCTCGATCCCGGTCGAGCGCGCCTTCGGCACGCCGGGGCTGGGTTTCGCCATGTTCACCGCGGTGAGCGAACGCGACGTCTTCGTCATGCAGAACCTGGTGTTCCTCTATGCCGTGGTGTTCGTGGTGCTGAACATCCTGGTCGACCTCGCGATCGCCCTGCTTGACCCCAGGATTCGCTACCAATGACCGTCGCCTCTCCCCTCGATCCGGCGCTGCCCGGGGCGCCCTCGCGGCTCAGGAATTTCCTGGCCGGAGTCCGCCGCTTTTTCCGCCGCGCGCCGCTCTCGGCCTTCTGGGGCTGCATTGCCGCCGCCATCGTCATCATGTCGGTCGCGGCCCCCGTCATCGCGCCCTATCCGCCGCTGAAGTCCGACTTCCGCGCCATGCAGAAGCCACCGGATGAAAAGCACTGGTTCGGCACCGACCAGATCGGCCGCGACACGCTTAGCCGCGTGATCTACGGCAGCCAGGCCTCGCTCACCGTGGCGTTTGGCGCAGTCCTGTTCGGCACCACCCTGGGCGCGCTGTGGGGCCTGGCCTGCGGCTATTTCGGCGGTCGCTTCGACATGTTCAGCCAGCGGCTGATCGAATTCCTGCAATCCTTCCCCGACCTCATCCTGGCGATGGCCATCGCCATGGCCCTGGGAGGTGGCCTCGGCACCGTGATCGTGGCCATTGCCGTCACGCGCATCCCGTTCGGCGGCCGCGTTATCCGATCGGTCGTGCTGTCGCTCAAGGAGATGCAGTATGTCGAGGCGGCGCGCGGGCTCGGCGCCTCGCACAAGCGCCTGATGTTCCGCCACATCCTGCCGCAATGCGTGGCGCCTTATCTCATTCTCGCCACCACGCATCTGGGCGTCGCCATCGTGATCGAGGCATCGCTGGGCTTCCTGGGCGTCGGCATCCCGCCGCCCAACCCGACCTGGGGCAACATGCTGTCGGATGCGCTCAACTCCGGCCTGGTGCCGCCGTGGTGGCTGGTGTTCTTCCCCGGTGCCGCCATCACCTTGACCGTGCTCGCCTTCAACCTGCTGGGCGACGGCATCCGCGACATGCTCGATCCGCGGCTGAGAGGGTCGGTTTAAATCTTTTCATGCTCCTCTCCCCCTTGGGGGAGAGGTTGGGTGAGGGGGATGAGCGACGGTAAAGCCACGAGAGCCCGAGAGTTGCGCCGCGACGGCAGCCGAGCCGAGCGGATCTGCTGGGAACTCCTGCGGGGTCGTCGACTGAGCGGCGTCAAGTTCCGTCGGCAGCACCCGATCGGGCCTTACTTCGCCGACTTTGCCTGCGTGTCGAGAAAGCTCGTTATCGAGATCGACGGTGAGCATCACGCATTTCAAGTCGAGGCAGACGCGCGCCGCACGGCGGCGATGGAGCGTGAAGGGTGGCGCGTTTTGCGCTTCTGGGCGAACGAGGTCGTTCAGAATCCGGAAGGTATCTGGATCATGATCGAGCAAGTTCTCGGTGGTGGCGGGCAACCCCCTCACCCATCCTCTCCCCCAACGGGGAGAGGAGCATGAAAGCGTGGTGGTCTAAGCTGTTGCCTAAGCCGCCGGCGCCTTCAGCGGAAACGTCACGCCGCCGTCGTGCAGGTGGCACGAGGCCCAGTGGCCGGGCTTGACCTCGGTGAGGGTGGGCACGTCGACCTTGCAGCGCGCCATGGCGTAGGGGCAGCGAGTGTGGAAGTGGCAGCCCGGCGGCGGATTGATCGGGCTCGGCACGTCGCCGCTGAGGATCACGCGCTTGCGGCCGCGCATGCCCGACTTGGGGATCGGCACCGCCGACAGCAGCGCCTCGGAGTAGGGGTGCAGCGGCATCTCGAACAGGCTCTTCTTATCGGTCATCTCGACGATGCGGCCGAGATACATCACCGCGACGCGATGGCTGATGTGCTCGACCACGGCGAGGTCGTGGGCGACGAACAGGTAGGAGAGCTTGAACTCCTCCTGCAGGTCGATCAGCAGGTTGATGATCTGCGCCTGGATCGAGACGTCGAGTGCCGACACCGGCTCATCGCCCACGATCAGGTCGGGGCTCAAGGCCAACGCGCGGGCGATGCCGATCCTCTGGCGCTGGCCGCCGGAGAATTCGTGCGGGTAGGAGAGCATGGCGGCGGGCCGGAGGCCGACGCGCTCGAACAGGTAGGCGACGCGCTCGCGGCGCTCCTGTTGCGTGCCGACATTGTGGATGATCAGCGGCTCGCCCACGATCTCGCCCGCCGTCATGCGCGGGTTCAGCGAGGCGTAGGGATCCTGATAGATCATCTGCATGCGCCGCCGGTAGGGCAGCATATGCTGGGCGTCGAGCCCGGTGATGTCCTCACCGCCGACGCGGATGGTGCCGTCGGTCGGCTCGAGCAACTTCAGGAGCGTGCGGCCGACCGTCGACTTGCCGCAACCGCTCTCGCCCACCAGACCCAGGGTCTCGCCGCGCTTGAGGCTGAACGACACGCCGTCGACGGCATAGACGTGGCCCGAGACGCGAGAGAACACGCCCTTGTGGATCGGGAAATGCTTTTTGAGGCCGGAGACCTCGAGGAGGGGCTCGGTCATGCCGCCCCTCCCAGCAGGCGGTCGGCATGCCAGCAGGCGACCCAGTGGCCGGGCCGCTGCTCCTCGAGCGCCGGCGCCTCGCCGCGACAGCGGTCGGTGGCAAAGCCGCAGCGCGGCGCGAAGCTGCAGCCGGGCGGCAGGTCGAACAGCGACGGCACCATGCCCTTGATCTCGTTCAGTCGCGCGCGCGCGCCGTTGCTCTGCGCTGCGGTGTCGAGATGCGGAATCGAGCCCAGCAGGCCCTTGGTGTAGGGATGGCCGGGATTGTCGAACAGCTGGGCGGCGGGAGCCTCCTCGACCTTGCGGCCGGCGTACATCACCACGACGCGGTCGGCGTTCTCGGCGACCACGCCCATATCGTGGGTGATCAGCACGATGGCGGTGCCGTAGGTCTCCTGCAGCTCGCGCATCAGGTCGAGGATCTGGGCCTGGATGGTGACGTCGAGCGCCGTCGTCGGCTCGTCGGCGATCAGCACCTTGGGATTGCACGACAGCGCCATGGCGATCATGACGCGCTGGCGCATGCCGCCCGACATCTGGTGCGGGTAGGCGTGGACGCGGCGTTCGGGCTCGGGGATGTAGACGCGGCGCAGCATTTCCACGGCGCGGTCCATGGCCTCCTTGCGCGACAGGCCCTGGTGCAGCGCGATCGCCTCGCTCACCTGGCGGCCGATGGTGAACAGCGGATTGAGCGAGGTCATCGGCTCCTGGAAGATCATCGAGATCTCGTTGCCGCGGATGCGCTCCATCTCGGGCTCGCTGAGCTCGAGCAGGTTCTTGCCCTCGAAGCGGATGGCGCCGCCGACGATGCGACCGGGCGGGTTGGCGACCAGGCGCAGGATCGACAGCGCCGACACGCTCTTGCCGCAGCCCGATTCGCCCACGACGCCTAGGGTTTCGCCACTCTTGAGGTCATAGGAAACACCGTCGACCGCGCGCACGGTACCGACCGCGGTGAAGAAATGGGTCTGGAGATCATCGACCTGGAGGATTGTCTGCGACGCCATCGACTCCCTTGATTTTATCGTGTTAGCCTTTGGTCCACAGAACAAGATGGACAAGCCATCAGAGCATACTGTGCTCGGTCTGCAAAAGACCAAATGGGAGGAAGTGCGATGTCGGAGTATGATTCCAAACGTTCCCGCGTAAACCGTCGAAACTTCGTCAAGGGCGCCGCCGCGATGGGCGCCCTGGGCGGTGCGGGCGCCTTCGGTCTGCCGTTCCATGCCTGGGCGCAGGGCGTGCCCATGGAGTACGACGGCTCGAAGTTCCAGCTCAGGGCAGCGGAGCCCAACGCGAAGTCGGGCGGCGTGCTGAAGTACGGCATCACCAGCCGGCCGCCGCATTTCGACTTCCACCAGTCGGGCACCATCAACAGCCTGGGCAGCCAGGGCTGCATGTTCGACAACCTGATCCGGCGCGATCCGCGCGACAGCGGCCAGACCATCATTCCCGATCTCGCCCATAGCTGGGAGATCTCGAAGGACGGCACGACCTATACCTTCATGCTGCGCAAGGACGTGCAGTTCCATGACGGCGCCGAGATGACGTCGGACGACGTCAAGGCCACCTTCGACCGTATCGCCAAGCCGCCGCAGGGCATCAGTATTCCGCGCAGCACGCTGTTCGCGGCGGTGAGCGAGATCACCACGCCCGACAAGTACACCGTGCGGTTCAAGCTCGCCGAGCCCAGGCCGCCCGCCTTCATCATGGGTGCGCTCGCCAGCGGCTGGAACGGCATCGTGCGCAGGAAGACGCTGGAGGACAACGGCTACAACCTGCGCCGCGTCGTCGACATTCCCGGCACCGGCCCGTTCAAGAGCCAGCGCCGCGTCGAGGCCGAGATCTGGGTGATGGAGAAGTTCAAGAACTACTGGAACAAGGGCCTGCCCTATCTCGACGGCGTCGAGTTCTATCATGCGCTGCCGTTCTCGCCCGAGCTCGGTTCCGCCCTGCTGTCGGGCCGCGTCGACTATGCCCGCCTGCTCGATCCGGGCTCGCTGCGCAAGGTCAAGGCGACGCCTGGCATGTCCGGCGCCGATTTCTACCAGAGCGTCATCCAGGCGACCTGGATGAACAACAAGAAGAAGCCGCTGGACGATCCGCGGGTCCGCCGCGCCTTCCATCTCGTGCTCGACAAGCCGGTGCTGGTCGACGTGGTGAAGGACATCGCGCCGATGATGGTCGGTGGCTTCATCTATCCGTTCTCGGATTTTGCCACGCCCAAGGCGGAACTCAGCAAGCGGCTGGGCTACCAGCCCGACCCGACCGCCTCGATCAAGGAGGCCAAGGCGCTGATGAAGGCGGCGGGCTACGAGAAGGGCATCACCGGGCTCGACTACCTGGTACGCGAGGTCGCGAGCTTCAAGCTGTGGTCGCAGGCCATCCAGGCGATGCTGCAGCAGACCCTCAACGTGCAGACCAACATCCGCACCGCCGTCGAATCGGTGTGGTTCGACGACGTCCGTTCCGGCAAGTTCGACCTTGCCATCGGCGCCATCGTGTCGACGCTGCTCGACCCGTCCGACTACTTCAACGCCTGGTACGGCAAGGGCGGTCCGCAGAACTACTCGGCCTGGGACAATCCGAAGTTCATCGCGCTCCTGCCGCAGATCGACCGCGAGGTCGACCCCAAGAAGCGTCTCGACCTGATCCGTCAGGCCGAGGCCATCATGGAGGAAGATCCCCCGCTGCTGCCGATGTCGTGGGAGAAGATCAACGACGGCTGGTACAACTATGTGAAGGGCCACAATCCGAAGGATTACTTCGGTATCTACGACGTCGTGCGGCTCGATACCTTCTGGCTCGACAAGTAGCCTGCTGAGACCCAAGAGAATGAAAGCGGCCGTCGCATGCTTCGCGACGGCCGTCTTCGTGTCTGCGTCCGCCCTCGAAGCGCGGGCCGACGAGGGTGGTTCCGGCTTCTGGCTGCCCGGCTCCTTTGCCGCCCAGGCCGCAGTGCCGGTGGCCCGCGGCTTCACGGTCGAGACGAGCTACTACCATGCCACCGCGAATACCGATCCGACGCTCAACGTCACGCGCGGCAACAACGTGACATCCGGACTCAATACGTCGTCAAATTTTCTCTCGGTGACGCCGACCTATGCGGTGGCAACGCCGGGGCTGGGGGGCCAGCTCGAGCTCAGCGTGACGTTCCTGATGGGCAACTATACGGCGGTCGACCCGGGGACGACGTTTTCGGATTCGATGACGGCGGTGGGCGATCTCTCTCCGAGTGCCACCCAGAAATGGACCGTGGGCGTCCATAATTTCATGGCTTACGCGGCGGCCAACGTTCCGGTCGGCGGCTACGATCCGTCGCGCCTGGCGACGACGGGGCTCGGCTACTGGGCGGTCGACGGCGGCGCGGGCTACACCTACCTAGACGAGGCGAAGGGCCACGAGTTCTCCGCCGTCCTGGGCCTCACCTACAACTTCATGAATCCGAACACTGCCTACCAGACCGGCGTCGACCTGCATCTCGACCTGTCGGCCTCGCAGTATCTCAGCGACAAGTTCTACGCCGGGGTCGCGGGCTACTTCTACAACCAACTCACCGGCGACAGCGGCTCGGGCGCTGTGCTCGGTGCGTTCATGGCGCGCGTGGCGGGGGTCGGGCCGCAGATCGGCTACGATTTTTCCCTTGGCGCGCGCGAGGGCACGCTCAGCGCCCGGGCCTACTACGAGTTCGCCGCCCAGAACCGGCCCTACGGCTGGAATGCCTGGTTGACGCTCTCGATCGCCCTCGGCGCGCCGGAGAAGAAGCCGCGCGCGCTGTAGAAGGCGTTACATTCGCTCCGACAAACCCGCCCGACTTGGATATTCTCGGCGACATGGAGTCTTCCGGCCGACCGACGAGTTCGCGTGTTTCCGACGCCGCCTTCTATTTCATTGCCGGTTTCTGCGGCCTGGCCGGCGGGGTCGTGGGCGCGGCCTTCCATCTCACCGTCGATGCCCTGCTGCGCTGGCCGGCCTGGCTGATGGCGCGGTTCGGCAGCGGGCCGGAAACGATCCTCATGGCCGCGGCGATCGCCGCGACCGGGCTGCTCCTGGCCTTCGCGCTGACGCGTCGCTTCGCTCCCGAGGCCGCTGGCAGCGGTGTGCAGGAGATCGAGGGCGCGATGGAGGGGCTGCGCACCGTGCGCTGGCGCCGCATCCTGCCGGTCAAGTTCGTGGGCGGCGTACTGGGCCTCTCTTCCGGGCTGGTGGCGGGCCGCGAGGGCCCCACGATCCACATGGGCGCCTCGATCGCCGCCGCCATGGCCGAGATGCTGAAGCTCGATCGCGACGACATGCGCGGCCTGCTGGCGGCCGGCGCCGCCGCAGGTCTTGCCGCCGCCTTCAACGCACCGCTGGCGGCGATCCTTTTCATCGTCGAGGAGACGCGCAAGCAGTTCCGCTATACCTTCCGCTCCTACGTCGGAGTCATCTGCGCCTCGGCCGCGAGCGCGATGGGCATGGGACTGGTCGGCGGCACCGCGCCGCCGCTCGGCATCGCTGCCCTCGAGCAGCCGCTCTGGCTGCTGCCGGCCTTCGTGCTGCTGGGCGTCGGCCTCGGTGGGCTGGGCGTCCTGTTCAACTACTGCCTTCTGGGTGCCCTCGACTGGACCGCCGCCACCTTCCGGCGCGTGCCCTTCGTGCCGGCCCTGGCCGTGGGCGCCGCGGTGGGAGCGCTTGCCATCGTGCTGCCCGAGGCGGTGGGCGGCGGCGAACTGCT
>Ga0207952_1000378_pt1 | contig 38668 bp, 63 predicted proteins | sample SubbioR12Aug_8Ca_FD_184831 | JGI IMG/M metagenome (GOLD analysis project Ga0207952, IMG submission 184831) | Serpentinite rock and fluid subsurface biosphere microbial communities from McLaughlin Reserve, California, USA - CR12Aug_8Ca (SPAdes) | ecosystem: Environmental > Terrestrial > Deep... | reverse complement strand
GGCCGCGTGGCTGAGTTCAAGGCGCTCAACGATGAAATCGACGACCTGTGCAAGCAGCTCGAACCGTTCGAGGCGGCCGACGCCGAGGTCAAGCGCGCGCAGCGTGCGGCCGAGTCGCTGTCGGAGGTCGAGGGTCACCCCGGCCACGTCACGCCGGGCGCGAAGGCTCGCACCGCGGACGCCCCCGTCAAGTCCCTCGGAGAGATGATCTGGGAGACCTCGGGCAAGAAGGCGCTCCGCATGGGCGGCGAGTCGATCGAGATCGACATGGATATCAAGGCCATGCAGAAGACGCTGTTCGAGACCGGCGCAGGCTGGGACTCGGAGGTCACCCGCACCGGCCGCGTCGTGGACTACGCGACTCGTCCGATCCAGGTCACTGACCTGATCCCGACCACCACGACCAACCAGTCGGCCGTCAAGTACATGGAGGAGACCACCTTCACGAACAACGCCGCAGAGGTCGCGGAGGCCGGCACGTACGGAGAGGCCGCGCTGGCACTCACCGAGCGCACGTCGCCGGTCGAGAAGATCGGTGTCTGGCTCCCGGTGACGGACGAGCAGCTCGAGGACGTGGGACAGGCGAACAGCTACATCAGCCGCCGCCTGCCGTTCATGGTGCAGCAGCGCCTCGACGGCCAGATCCTCGTCGGTGACGGCACGAGCCCGAACCTCTCGGGATTCCTCGACGTCTCGGGCACGCAGACGCAGGCCAAGGGTTCCGACCCGACGCCGGACGCCGTCTACAAGGCGATGGACAAGGTGCTCGTCACCGGACGCGCAACGCCCGGTGCCGCCGTGTTCCACCCGAACGACTGGCAGCCGGTTCGCCTGCTGCGCACCGCTGACGGCGTCTACATCTGGGGTAGCCCCTCGGACGCAGGCCCGGCCCGCATCTGGGGTATCTCGGTGACCCTGTCCGACGCCATCACGGAGAACACCGCGCTGGTCGGCGACTTCGCGCAGTTCAGCGAACTCTCCATCCGCCGCGGCATCGAGATGAAGGTGACCGACTCGCACTCGGACTACTTCATCAAGGGCAAGCAGGCGATCCGCGCGGACATCCGCTGCGCGTTCGTCGTGTACCGCCCGGCCGCGTTCTGCACAGTTACAGGTCTTTGATCTGCAACGTCACTGGCTTCTAAGCCACGAAGCATGAGGGAGGGGGCTGGCCTTACGGCTGGCCCCTGACCCCAAGCAAAGGAGAACAGCACGATGGGAATCATCGAAGGCGCACAGCGTCGCATCAGGCAGTTGGCGATCGGCTCGCCGGCCGTTGGCGCGACCACCGCCGTCAAGGCAGCGGTCACCGACAACGGAGCGCAGCAGGTCATCACGACTGGCATCACCAACCCGGACGTTCCTCGGTGTCTGACGGCCACGGCCGGCGGCACGGCGGGCGACGTGAAGGCGATCTCCGTCGTAGTGGTCGGCACGAACATTCACGACCAGGTCATCACTGAGACGCTTCCGGCGTTCACGGTGAACACGACCGGAACCGTGACCGGCGTCAAGGCGTTCAAGACCGTGACCAGCATCACGATCCCGGCGCACGACGGCACCGGCGCGACCACGGCGGTGGGCACGGGCGCAAAGCTCGGGCTCGACGCTCCGATCTCGCGTGACACGGTCGTCCGGGTCACGTTCAACGGCGTTCGCGAGTCAACGCACCCGACGGTCGTCGTCGACTCGGACGAGGTTGAGAAGAACGTCATCACCCTCAGCTCCACGCTCGACGGCTCGCCCGTGATCGTGGACTTCTACGAGACGTGATATGGCTGCCGTCGCGGTCAACACGTCGACCACCGAGGTAGTCGCAGCCGACCCCGATCAGCATCGGACGGTCAAGCTCAAGAACCTCGGCCCGAACGCGATCTACGTCGAGATCGGCGCGGCGGCAGTGGTGGCTACCAGCTACCACGTCGCCGCCACTTCCGGCGAGGCGACGTTCGACCTGCCGCCCGGTGTCGCGCTCAACGCGATCACCACGTCGGCAATCCAGTCAACCCCAGCGGACACTCGTGTCCTTGTGACCTAAGGAGGCCACATGGCAGACGTAGCAGTCACAGTTCAGGAGATCACCCGTACGGGCATCGACCTGACCGACACCGGATCGCTCTCCGTCTCGGACACCTACTTGGTGCCCAACGACGGCAAGACGATCCTCCACATCAAGAAGTCCGGCGCAACGGATTGCACCGTCACGATCGCCACCCCGAACACGGTGGATGGTCTGGCGGTCGGCGACCTGACGGTCACGGTCCCGGCGACAACCGGCGACAAGCACATCGGCCCGTTCCCCCGGGAAATCTACAACAACGCGGACGGCAAGATCGCGGTGACGTTCTCGAACATCACCGGCTTGACGATGGCCGCAGCGAGGATCTGATCATGGGACTCGAGATCATCCAGGGGCCGGACCCCGTCAAGAACGGCAAGGTGCGCCTGCCGCGTCGGCTCTACCTCGACGCGGACGGCCAGATCGTCGAGGTGGGCGACAAGTCCGCAGCGTTCCTGCTGGGCGCCGAAGGTGCCACGATCACGTACGACCGCGCACGCGAGGTCGGACTGATCGACGCCGACGGCAAGCTGATCGACCCGGCGGAACAGCCCGCGGCAGAGCCGGCCAAGGAAGAGGCACCTGCCAAGCCCGCGCCCAAGCCGCGCACACCGGCCAAGAAAAAGCCGCGCACACCGGCCAAGTCCAAGTAGCCGATGGCAATCCTCGACCGACTCCGCGAGAGGTCAGAGACCGATCTGACCGACACCGAGATGACCGCGCTCATTGACGACGTGCAGGGCGAGATCGCCCAGCGCTTTGGCACGATCGCGTCCGGTTCGGTGGAGCTTCGCGGGGGGTCGAGGATCTTGGACATTGCTCGCCCGATCGACACTGCTCAGGCTGTGACGATCGTCGAGCACACCGACTACCCGCGTGGCACGACCACGCAGACCCTCGTCTCCGGCGACTACGACATTCGCAACGGAGGCCGCACGATCGAGCGCCTTGCGTCTGGCACCAACCGCGCCGACTACTGGGCGCCGAAGGTTGTCGTCACGTACACGCCCATCGACGATCAGGACGAGCGAGACGAAGTGACGATCAAGGTCTGCCTGCTCTCGATCGAGTACGACGCCACCGGCAGTACGCGGGTCGGAGACACGTCATCGCAGTCCCTCGACTACCGCACCGAACGCGAGAAGCTGATCGCAACGCTCGCGCCGCGCCGGGGGAACCTGATCGTATGAGCGCGCGCCAGCGGATGCGCCAACGGGCCACCGTCGAGCGCCAGATGCAGACCAACCGCGACCCCTTCGGCGGCAAGGGCACGCCGGACTGGCGGCCTCACATCGACGACCTTCCCTGCTTCATCTGGCAGACCTCCGGCCGCGAGGCGACCGACGGCGAGAAGACCGTCGCGGTCAACGACCGCCGGATGATCGTGCCGCTGGACACCGACGTCACAACGCTCGACCGGATCGCGTCCGTCACCGACCGGCAGGGCACCGAGCTTTACGCGGGGCCGATGCGGATCGAATCCGTCGCCCGGCGATCCGACCACATGGAGCTACTGATCGAGGCGGTCTGATGGCCAGCAAGGTGCAATGGGAGGGCGACAAGGTTTTCTCGGAAGTCGGCAAGGCAACGGCGCTCGGGATCGATCAGATCCTCGCCAAGTGCGTGATCGACGCCAAGACCGAACACGCCTTTGAGAACCGCACCGGCGTGCTCGAAGGCTCGATCCGATCCAAGCCTGCCGAGACCGTCGGCACCCGCATGGTCGGCGAGTGGGGATCGTTCTCCGTCGAATACGCGCTCTACGTCGAGCTGCTTGAGGGCTACGGCTTCCTGCGACCCCAGGCCGACAAGCACTACCCGAATCTCGCCGAGCAGATCAGGAAGAACTTGGGAACATGAGCACAGCACCGTCACCGATCCTCGCGCTCGTTGAGCACTTGAAGGCCGACACGACCGTTGCCGAAGAGGTCGGCGAGCGCGTGTTCGGCAGCGAGTTGCCCGAAGACGAATGCGACTCGATGCCCGAAGCGTCGATCGTCGTCAAGCGAGCCGGCGGCCTCGACGTGATCGGGCAGGGATTCCAGGAGTACGGCGACATTCGCGTCGACGTCCTCTGCTACGCGGCGACACCGTTCCTTGCCGAGGATCTGCACCTTGCGGTTCACCCGGCCATGAAGCAGTTGCGCCGAACGGTCTACGGCGACTGCGTCCTGCACTGGGCGCGTTCGTCCGGCGGCGCAATCCCGCTGCGCGACCCCGACACCGACTGGCCGTTCACCTTCTCTAGTTGGCAGGTGTTGGTCGGGGAACTCTCGGCGGTGTAGTCAGTCCGCGGTGCGGCCCTGCATGGCCGCGATGCAGCGAACACAGAACTTCCGACCCGTCGCTCCCGATGAACGCTTCGGCGCACAGCGGGTTGTGAATCCGAAAGTGATCAGCCGCAGGCAGGTGCCTGTGCGGGCAGTTCGGATCGACGCAGTCGTGAATCGGCTCTTCGGAGCGATCAAGCAGCACACACACAGCCTAAAGGAGGCGTGATGAAAGTCAAGTACGAGGCCGACGCGCATCACACGCTGATCGTTGAGGACATCAAGATCGGCGGCGGCAGGACGGCAGACGTGCCGGACGCGGTCGGCAAGCGCCTGCTGGCTGACCCAGAGATTCCGGTTTCGCAGGTCGCGGAGCCCGAAGCCAAGCAAACCAAGCCCACGGCGAGCAGCGCGGGGCAGACCAAGAAGGAGAAATAGGACATGGCAGCCCCATACGAAATCGTCGCGGCTCCGCTGACCGTCTACCTCGCCGCCGTGGGAACCGCGTTCCCCGACGTCGACGAGTCGCCTGGCGGAAGCTGGACGAAGCTCGGAACCTCGGGCGATAAGAACTACAGCGACGACGGCGTGACCGTCTCGCTCCCGCAGAGCATCGAGACGTTCACCCCGGCCGGAGACACGGTGCCCCGCAAGGCGTTCCGCACCGAAGAGGGTTTGGAGATCAGCTTCACGCTGGTCGACCTGACCCCCGAGCAGGTCGCCAAGGTGCTCGACGACGCCGCGATCACGACCGTGGCCGCGAGCTCGGGCGTGCCCGGCACCAAGAAGATCCCGCTCCGCCGCGGTCTGCAAGTGGCGAACTTCGCGCTTTTGGCGCGCGGCATCTCAAGCGTCAACGACTCGCTCGCCTGTCAGTTCGAGGTCGACTCGTGCTACCAGAGCGGCGAGCCGGAGCCGGTGTTCAACAAGGGCGAGCCGGCAGGACTCGAGCTGACGTTCACCGCGCTCGACGTGGCAGGCGACGGCAACCCGTACCGCCTGACGCAGCAGACCGCAGCCGCGTCCTAGCCCCATGACCGACGCCACAGCAGTTGCACAGGCGGCGGACGAATTGCGAGCGGCGGCACGGGTGCACAAGCGCTCGGCCGCCGCCTCGCGCCAGAAAGCCCGCGAGCTGATGCAGAAGGCCGAAGAACTCGAAGCTTTCTGCCGTGACGCGGGAATCACGATTCAGACACAGCCCCGAAAGGCAGAGTCACACGATGACAACTGACGCACCGATCCTCGAACTCTCAACACTCGCCGCGCAGCGCAAGGACATACTGCTGCGCTGGTCGGGCGAGCCGGACGGCAAGCTCTATCCGATAGTCGAAGTCGAAGACCTTGATCTCGATCAGCAGGCAGAGATCGCCCGCTACGGCGACATCATCAAGACGCTCGACGACAAGAAGCGAGCGAACGACATCACGCCGGCCGAAGCCAAGAAGCTCGCTCACGCGATATCTCGGCTCGTTCGGTTCATGCTTCCAAGCCTTGAGGATCAAGCCTTCGACGAACTCTCTGACGGAGCGAAGGTGAAGATCCTTGAGGCTTTTTTGCTGGCCTCCCCCGATCTGTTGAAGTCGGTGGAGGCGAGCCGGGGCAAGAGCAAGCGCAAGACATCGGCCTCGCGGTAGCGCAGCTACAAGCGTTCTACGGCGGCGACCCTGCCGCGTGGTTTCGCCTCCCGATGGTCAAGCTTCGCGCCTACATGGCAGCGATGCCGCGCATCGAAGCGATGCAGCAGCTCCGATCGGTCGAAGCCACGACCGCGGGCAACAGCGGTCAGATGAAACCTCAAGACCGGCGGCGGTACGTCGGCGAACTCAAGCGCAAATCCGGCGCAAGACAGAAGGCAAAGAAGGCAACGCGCAGCGATCTCGCGGCGCTCGGTATCCCGGTAAAGGAGGTGTGACATGGCGGAATCGCTCGGCAAGGCGATCCTTGAACTCGACGCAGATGCTGGGCCGCTCCAAGCCGCGCTCTCCGCGATGGACACACAGACCAACGGCATTTTCTCTGCGCTCGGCACGAAGCTCTCGCAGGTCATGGGCGGCAACTTCAAGGCGGGGATGGTCGTCGCCGGGGCCGCCGTCGTCGCAGGTGTAGCGGTCGCGGGTGCCGCGCTCTACAAGCTGGGCGAGGAATTCGACTCGGCCTACGACAAGATCGTCGTAGCCACCGGGGCGACTGGCGACGAGCTTGAAGGCTTGAAAGACGACTTCCGCGCGGTGTTCGCTTCGGTGCCGGCCGATGCCGACACTGTTGCGACTGCCGTCGGCGAACTCAATCAGCGGCTCGGGTTGACGGGGCCGGTGCTGCAAGAGATCGCCGGTCAAATGGTCGAACTTTCGCGGCTGACCGGAACCGATCTGTCGGGCAACATCGAATCGGTATCCAAGGCGTTCGTCGACTGGGAGGTGCCGACCGGCAAGATGGCCGACACGCTTGACGGCTTCTTTGCGATCAGCCAGGACACCGGGATCTCGGTCTCGGATCTGGCGAGCAGCGTGCAGAAGTTCGGATCGCCGCTGCGCCAGCTTGGATTCAGTCTTGAGGAATCGGCGGCGATGTTCGGCGTCTTCGAAAAGGCGGGCGTCAACACCCAGACGATGGTGCCGGGCTTGAAGATGGCTCTGGCGAACCTGAACTCGCCAACCGACAAGCTCGCCGACAAACTCGAAAAGCTTGGCGTGAACGCCGAGACACCCGCCGGAAAGCTGCGCGAAATCTTCGCGGTTCTCTCGGACAAGGGAATCCCGGCCGCCGAGCGGACGGGTCTCGCGATGGAGGTGTTCGGCAAACGCGCTGGCGCGGACATGGCCGAAGCCATCAGCCAGGGCCGGTTCGAACTTGACGACATGATCAAAGTTTTTCGCAACGGCGACGGCTCGATCAGCAAAGCGTCCGACGAAACCAAAGACCTCTCGGAGAACTGGCAGGAGTTCAAGAACCGGCTGAAGGTGAAGCTCGAACCCGTCGCCACCGGAATCTTCGACGGCGTCAATAAGGGACTCAAGTTCCTGCTCGACAACTGGCCGATCGTCGAGCCGATTCTGATCGGTCTGGCGCTGCTGATCGCCGGCATTGGGGTCGCGGCGATGGTGGCCGGCGCACAGATGGCGCTCGCGTGGATCATCGGGCTCGGGCCGGTCGCGTGGATCGTCGCGGCGATGGTCATCGCGGTCGGCCTGATCATCGCCAATTGGGATCGCCTGAAAAGCTACTTTTCCGAATACTGGCCGTACATCATCGGAACGCTCATCGGCGGCCCCCTGGGCACGCTCGCGGCGCTGATCTACAAGAACTGGGACGACATCAAGGCCAAGACCGAATCGGTCTGGAACTCGATCAAGACGTTCCTCTCGGATCGCTGGGAGGACATCAAGTCCGCTGTGTCGAGCGCCCTGACGTGGATCGGCAACCAGATCTCGACCGGATGGAACACCGTCAAGACGAAGACGTCTTCGGCGTGGAACACCGTCAAGACGTTCGTCTCGGATCGGATCAACGACGTGGTCGGCTTCATCCGAGGACTGCCGGGTCGAGCCGCGTCCGCGCTCTCGTCTCTGGCGAGTGCGGTTGTTGGCAAAGCGCGCTCGGCGTTCGACGACTTCAAGTCCGCTATCTCAAATCGGATCGATGATGCTGTCGATGCTGTAGGGAAGATTCCCGGCAAGCTCAAGTCGGCGCTTGGGAATCTCGACAACCTGCTCACCGGCGCGGGCAAGGCTGTGATTCAGGGCTTTCTCGACGGCATCAACTCGCTGCTCTCGAAGGTCTATGACACCGTCGGCAAGGTCGCCAACAAGATCAAGAGCCTCAAGGGGCCGATCGACTACGACCGCAAGCTGCTGGTTCCCGAGGGCCGCGCAATCATCAGCGGCTTGCAGGCCGGCATCGACACCGAGCTGACCGGCCTCTACGACAACGTCAGCACGATCGGGCCAAGCATCCAGGCGGCGGCCAGCGTGCAGGGCGCGGGCGCCGGAGCGCCTTCGATCCCAGGACTCGATCGACTGGTCAACGCGATCGACGCGCTCAACCAGTCGGGCACGGCGGGCGCGATCGACGCGCTGGCCGACGCGGTGAACGAACGAATTGGCAACGTCGGGGTCGGCGGGCGCCGCTTGACCGCGGGCGACGGCACGATCGCGCTGCCGTAAGGAGAGACGATGAGCGACCGACCACTTGAGTTCATCTTCGGAGTCAACGACGAGAACCCGATCGACGTGACTTGGGGTCCGTATATGTTCGCGGGGCTCGACTACCGACCTGCCCGCAAGCGCATCGACCTGGTCTCCGCGGAGGATTCTGACGGGGCCGTGCCGCTGGGTGTGGCGAAGGCCGACACCATGAACATGGCGCTACGCCTGCGCATCGACGACGGTGCCTCGATGGACGCGGCCCTCGATCAACTCCACCGCTTGCAGCAGAAGATCGACGACGCGGCTAAGCGCGGGTCGGAGGGGCTTGAGTGCGCGTGGCGACCCGAGGGTGCGTCGGAGCGGTCGTACTTCTTTCTGCTCGAGGGCGAGATCGCCGAGGTGCCGCAGGAGATGTCGGGGGCGGACGTCGGCTGGTATCACAAGTCGCCGATCGTGGTCGTGACGATGATCTGCCGACCGTTCTTCTACGGCGACTGGTCGACGCCCGTCGTGGTCAGCGGCACCGATCCAATTCTTGAGGCCGAGCTCGAGGACGTGCCCGGCGACGTGGATGCCGAAGGGGAGATGACGGTCACCGAAGTCGAGAGCGTGGCTCGTCGCTATTGCGAGGTCGGGGTCGAGCAGTACGGATACGACCCGGACTCACCATCGAGCGTGATCCTCAATCTTGCGTCCGGGCTTTCCGTGACCGGGTTCAGCGGGACGTCTTCTGGAAGCGGCGCGGCAGGAAAATACTCGGCGAATGTGGCGGCGCTCACCGCGAGTACGTCAGTCCAAACGATCTGCGGAACCTCCGGTGCAGACCACGTCGGAACCAAGCGAGTAGCAGCGCGGGTTTACGCTGTTGACGGAAGCGACGTCCAATGGCGCATGGCATGGCGCGTGGGCGACGGCAAGTTCACGTATGGCGATTGGATTGATCAACCGGGCGTAGCGCTCGGTTATGACTGGGTCCAGGTGGACTTCGGAACCGTCACGATCGAAGAGGCGTCAGCCGGAACGCAGCGATGGGAGGCGATCTTCCAGGTTCGCACCACGACCGGAACCGAAGCCGTCGAGATGGACTATGCCGAGGTGATGCCAGCGGAGCGACTGATCCGCATCCGCTCACCGAGGGTCGCCCCAACCACCATCGCAGTTGCCGTTGAGGACGGCTACACGCAGTCGGCTGGTAACGCGACCGGCAAGTCGCCGGACGTCGGTTCCGCATACGTGGGGGCAGGCGATACCGATGACTTCACGATCGACACGACGAATGATCGGGTGCAACGCGCGGCAACGTCGGACTCGGCAGGTGCCGGGCGCGCGTTGACCTCCGGCCCCGCAATCGTTAACACGTTCGTTGCGCTCACGTTGTTGCCCTACACGACCAACACCGACTTCTTCCGAGGGGCGATATTTCGGTACAGCGACATTTCAAACTTCGCCGTCGTCGGGATTGAAAACGCGGCGGGTGTGCGGAGGCTGAAAATCCGCCGCAAGCTCGCCGGATCTTGGTCGAATGTAACCTCCGCGGCCAGCGCGCTCACCGTGACGCACTATGGGGATGCGCTGCGCATCGAGATCGAGGTCTACGAAACCGGCGAATACTTCGTCAACGTGTACGACTCCGCTGGTGACCTGCTCCCGCCAGAGTACGCCGACCTAGACTTCCGCAACTCTGTCTTCGCATCGGGCGGCGGACTCGCATCCGGGTCGGTCGGCGTCTATGACGAGCAATCTGGTGCGTCGGCCGGCACCCGTCAATATGACGGCCTCGCTGGATACGCGATCGAACCGATGGGCGCGGTTTGTTTCGCCGACCAGTCGGCCATCATCTCGCACGATCGCGTCGAGCGCTACGACCCGACCGGGACATTCTTGGGCGAGCCCGACAACGTACGTGGCTCGCGGCTCTTCATTCCCCCAGCGGGCGACCAGTCAGCCGTCACTCGGGTCGTCTCCAAGCTGCGCCGGCGTGACCTGGTGCTGGCAGATGACAACGTGGTCGACGACGAGCACGAGATGTCGATCCGCTACCGCCCCCGCTACCGCAACCCCATCGGCACAACATGAGGCCGCCGCTCGAACTCCACGCAGAGATCGAGACCGCCGAAGGCCGAACCTACAGGTGGGACGCAGACGCGCGCAACGCCGGCGACCGACCGATGGACATGAAGTTCGGTCACAAGATCATGGAGGGATGCGCGCAGGGCGGATGCGTGCTTGCCCGCAAACCCGGCGACTGGCCGGATCTCGGCCTCTACGACACGCTGCGGTATGTGACACTCGCCGGTGAGGTTGTCTGGGAGGCGCGCGTCGCGCAGCTCGCGCACGACGTCGACGCGGAACGGCACCGGATCGGCGTACAGGCTGGCTCGTGGATGAGTCACGCACGAGATCGGCCGATGTCGCCGTTCCTCTACCGCGACGCAGACCTGACCCATTGGCAGGCTCTTGAAGAGCTGCGCAAACTTCGGTCGACCTTTGACACGCAGGCGATAGGGGCGAACGTCGGCCCTGATGCGCTGACCTTCACCTTGCCGAGCAGCGCGGTCGACGGCTCTGCGATCGCTGAGTTGGTTTACATCGCGCCACCCGGCGCCAAGGCGGTCAGCGTCGAATACAAGGGCGCAAACGTGAACATTCCTGGCGGCTATGAAGCAGCGCGATTCGACTTCGCCGACGTGGTCGCAGACCTGACCACCGGCACCGGCACGTTCGAGCGCGAGTCGGCGACGCTCGACAGCACCGATCGAACGGCTACCGCATCCGTCGCGCGAGCGTTCATCGCGACCGCCCTCTGCGCGAATACGACCGGCACGACTCCAAGCGACGGGGCCAAGCGCTACCTGACCAAGGCCGCAACGATCGGCGACCACGGCTTGACCAACCAGGGCGACGGATTCCTCGCTTCCGACATGATCGCCCACAGCGCCGCCCTCTACGCCCCGCTGCTCGACGCCTCGAACCTCACGCCGTCGACACACATCGTCGAGCACGCCGTCGAGTTCGGACTGATCGACCCCTACGACTTCTGGCTGCGGCTCAACAAGTACGAGGGCCGCAATCTCGCCGTGCGTCCTGGCCGCATCCTCACGTTCGAGGACTTCGACACCGAGACCGTCGTCTGGCGCGTGCGACTCGACGAGAAGGGCGTGCGCGTGCGGTACGCCGGCCCGGCCACCGAACGGGTCGTCAACGGGGTAATCGTCTCGTACCAGAACGTCTCCACGGGGCGCTCGACGATCATCACGCCTGACGACGAGCCCCGCCTAGCGGACGACGACCCCGCGATCCCCGCCAACCGCCACGGCATCGACGACTGGGAGCCGATCCAACTTCCCGACCCCGACAGCGAAGAGGGCGCGATTCGCTACGGCGAGCTGGTGCTTGCGCGCCTCAACCGTCGCCGCCGCCCCGGCAAGATCACGATCCGCGGGCACGTCCGCGACTACGCCGGCAACTGGCACCAAGCCTTCAAAATCAAGGACGGCGACACGATTCTCGTCGAAGACGAAGAGGGCAATCCGACCGGAGTGCCGCTGCTCGTACACGAGATGCAGTACGACGGCAACACGAAGATCGCCACGGTCACGGTCGACGGCGAATCACAGGACGCAGACGCTTTGCTCGATCAAGTAATCACCGAACGCCGCACCCGCCGCGTTCGGTAGTCAAGGCCCGCCCCCGATGCGTGAAACATCGAGGACGGGCACAAGCCACCGACGAAAGGGCCGTCGATGACAAACCGCAGTATCGCTGAAAGAGGGCGTCTATGCAAGGAGTCCGTCGCGTGAACCCAAAGCAGCAAAGAGCGCAGGAGGCGCAGGGCGATCCGATCGGTGACCTGCGTGAACGCATGGCGAAGGTGGAGACGATCTGCAAGTACGGATTCCCTGCGCTCGGGCTCTACATCACGGCGCTGCGATTCGTCCCGTCGAGTGTGGCGCAACTGCCGAGCGACCCTGTGAAGCCGGTCTCGGCGGTACTCAAGTTTCTGTTCTGACCCGCACCATCAACCCCACCGGAGGTCCACATGCCATCCCTCAAGCGTCGCGTCAGCGATCAAGAGTCTCGCGTAGCCAAGACTCGATCGCGCGTGATCTCACACGCGAAGGCCGGGCGCCGCGCGCCTCGGCTTCGCCGTCTGCTCGCCCGTCAGCGCGGAACGCTCGCGCGACTGCGCCAGGCGCTTGCCCGATCGCGCGACCCGCGAACGATCGCTCGCCGCTGGGCGGCTGCGCAGGTCGGCACCGTCGAGAGCCCGCCGGGTTCCAACCGCGGCGGCAACATCACGATCTGGCAAAAGTTCTTCGGCGCTTGGCTCGTGGGCCTCGCGTGGTGCGGCGTGTTCGTCGGCCGCGCGCTGGCGTACGCGGGGGTCGCCGTCACTCACCGCGTCGCGTCGGTCGCCAACATCGAAGATGACGCGAAGGCCGGTCGCAACGGCTTCAAGCTCTGGCGCGGGCCACGCGAAGGTCGCGCCGGCGACGTCGCCGTTCTCTTCGCCCGAGGCGTACACGTTGAGCTGATCGCCAAGCGCGTCGCCGGTGGCTACATCACCTACGGCGGCAACACCTCGCCCGAGGGCGGCGGCGGCTCGCAGTCCAACGGCGGCGGCGTCTACCGGCGCTTCCGCCCCTATTCGCAGGTTCACGGGATCGCCGTGCCTGACTACCCGAACTGAAAGGAGCCAGTATGGCTACCCAACACCCGACCGGATTGACCGCAGCGCTGACGACCATCCTCGTGTGGGGCGCGCTCAAGCTCGGTGTCGAGATCCCCGCAGAAGTGGCGGTTGCGATCGTCGGCGTGCTGACGACAATCGTGTCCTACTTCACGCCGCGCACCACGCAGCTCGAGGTCGGCACGCCCAACGACGAGATCACGGGCGATGTTCGCTGATCGAGTATGCGCATGCGGCTGCGGCGAGTCGATGGAGGGGCGGCGTCCTAACGCCCTCTACCATTCGGACGCCTGCCGCGCCTACGCCTCGGACGTTCGTCGCGGCAAAACCGCAGCGAAACCGCAGAGCACGGTGATTCGGATGCCGTCGACCCTGCCGTGGTGCCTGCTCGCGCTGTTGCTCGGTGGACATCTGTCGCAGGCGGTACTCTGAACGCTCACGCAGTACCCGTTGATTGAACGCCCTCGGCCGACTGGTCGGGGGCGTTTTTTATGCCGCGATGATCCGGCAGAGACGGCGATAGAACGAGCGGCTTTTGTAGGCGCTAGTTGCTGGTCGCGGGCGATATGGCGACACCGCGCACTCGGCGTAGACGTTGGCGAATCGCTCGTCGCCGTACGTGTCTGGGAAGACGGTCTTGAACCAAGCCCGCTTCCACTCCGGCCCCTGAAAGATGAAGTGGTGCCCGAGCTCGTGGAGGAAGGTGTGCCTGGGTTCCATCGGATACGTGTCACGGGCAATTGCGATCCAACCGTCCGGATGCGCGCATCCCGATGGGTCGACGGCGTAGCCGCAGATGCTCGTGTCGCGATGAACAACGAAGCGACCGGCTGGCAGCGGCACCCGTGCCGAGTTCGCCCACGTCTGGTAAGGCTCCGCGCGAGACCCGTCGGGGTTGACTAACTCGACTGCGCCGGCCGACGACGGGGCGAGTGCGAGAACGGCGATCGCTGCAACCAGGTACCTCATGCCGCCACCGTACACCCGTCGCAACCGTTTTTCAACCTACCCGCGCGTAACAAAACGGAACCTATAGGTTCCTAATCGGACGGCCGCGCAAATGTGCTCACACGGGGGAGGTCAACCGTGCCGCGTCGCCAGCGGGAGGCAATTGAAGACGTACTCGCGACGGTGCGATACCGCATCACGACCCTGCCTGTTGGCGATCCTTGGCGCGACTACTTCGTGGCGCTGGCGGTGGACTTGGACGGCGACCCGGAGGAAGATGAGCCTGATCGTCGTCCTGGTCTTCGGCTTGTGACGCCTTCCAACGATCGATAGCCATTTGCCATAGCTCCCATGCTGGGATGCCGGTCAGCTCGGCGTAGGCGGCGACCATCTGGCCGGTGATCGGCGACCACTTGCCGCGCTGGGTTTCGAAGTTGCGCACGGCGTCAGACTGCCGGCCGACTTGCGTGGCGATCTCAGCGCGGCCTACGCCGCACTCTTCGCGCGCCGTACGGCAGACGTGCGCGATCCATTGTCTCGGGTCGTCTTCCATGGGTGACCAGCGTAAACCCGATTCCCAGAATGTGCAACTTTTGCAGGGTTTTCTAAACTATGTTGAAAAAACACTTGACAAACGTCCGAGCATCCTGTACTATGTAAAACATGCACACCACGGAATCAGCAATCACACGGACACGGACGTTGACAGTCTCGCTCACCGAGACCGAGCACGCCGAGTTCACACGGCTTTCCCGCGAGCGGCACGATCGCACACCGGGCAAGCAGGGCCAGCGTGTCGTCCGCGAGTGGATCGCCGCCGAGCAAGCCGCCGAGGCCGAAGCCGCAGCACAGGGGAAGGCAGCATGAGCAACTTCCCCGAAGGCGTTGCGATGCCGTTCCTCGACGATGCCCCCGACTACATCGACTGCGACGAGTGCGGCGAAGAGGTCGGAGCAAACGAAGTGTCAGAGGTTGACGGTCGGACGTTGTGTGACACATGCAACCCGCCGACCACGCTGGCGCAGATTGCCACTCGCAAGTTCGGCCTACGCGAGAGCGGGGGTCGGTTATGACCATCGTCGCCACAGCCAAGGCCACCGACTCGAATCTGGCCGATGCCAAATACTTCTACGACGAGGCGCTCGCGGTTCAACAGGATCGGCTGATCCGCGCCATGAACGAAGCCGAGGCCGCTCTCGATTCATACACGCGCCTTGAGGTCGAGGTCACCAATCTGTTCCCCGCCGTGAAGGTCACACGCGACGAGAAGTTGACCGACGCGGCGCAAGGGTTGACCGACCAGATGCAGTCGTTCCACTTCGGGGAGGTCGACGGATGAACGACGCGCCATCACTCTTCGACGCTCTCGACGAGCCGGTCGCTCGCGCCACCGACCCCGAGACTTCACACGCCGCGCCGGCCACCGTCGACCGCGACGCAATCCAGCGCATGATCCTCTCGATCGCCGACACGCTCGGGCCGTTCACGCACGACGACATGTGCAAGGCCGTCAACCGCCGCCGTGAGTTGGCAGGCGAGACGCAACTCGAAGCCTCGACCGTCCGCTCGCGCACGAACGAACTTGTCAAGCAGTCGCTCATTCGCGACACCGGCAAGACCGCCACCGTCCGCAAACCAGGAAAGAAGCGCGCGTCCAAGGTGACCCTCTGGCAGATCACAAGCCTCGGTCACTTCCGCGCACCATCCGACGAAAGGCAGGCAGCATGACCCCCATCGAGGCATTCGCGATCGTCGGCATCGGCTACAGCCTTTTCCACGCGCTCCCCAAAATCGTGCGAGGTCTGACCTTGTCTCGCGCAATCCCCGTCGCGCACGACCAACATGGCGCGGCGGGTCAACTTGCGGCCAACGGAATAGCCGCGATCAAGAGCGCCCCCCAGCGCTTGATCACAAATCGTTCATGGCGGAACGACGCCGCTCGGTCGGGGCCGAGCCGACCGAGCGGCACCAACTTCTCCGTCTCGCTCGACGAGCACGAAGCGGCAATCGCCGAGGCGTTCGCGCGTGGCATGGCGTTCCAGCAGCAGCGCGAGCGCATCGGCCTGTACGCCGTCGACGCGCCGAGCGCAGAGATCTTCCAGTTCCCCACAAACGAGAAAACCGCGAGCTAAGTCGCGGCTTCTCTGTCCACCCCCGAGTCGTAGGAGGACTCGAAAATGAATGAAACAATCGTAGATGCTGAAGTGGTCGAAATGCCGGAAGTCGAGGTAGGCACGGCAGTAGCCGTGGCACCCGCGGGCAACTTGTTCGCCACCGATCCAGTCGAGTCACTTGAGAAGGCGAAGGAAGTCGCGTCAGCTCTGACCGACGTGTTACGGGGCGGCGGCATGATCGCCAACATCCAGCGCAAGGAATACGTCAACGTCGAGGGGTGGCAGACGCTCGGCTCAATGGTCGGCGTGTCGGGCGTGGTAACGCACACCGAGAATATCGGCAACGGCTGGATGGCAACAGCCGAGGCCAGGACGATGGACGGCCGCGTGATCGGTCGCGCCGATGCGATCTGCTCGCGCGACGAGTCGACGTGGAACTCTCGCCCCGACTACGCGCTGCTCGGCATGGCCCAGACCCGCGCGATCTCGCGAGCCCTTCGCGGCCCGCTCGGGTTCGTTGTGAAGCTGGCCGGCTTCGAGGCGACCGCTGCCGAAGAGATCCCTCACGACGGCGACAGCCTCGGTGGTGGTTCGCGACCCGAGGACAACCTACAGATGGGCGTCCTGCCCGAAGGCGCTCCATTCTCGGCCACCGTCCGCGACGCCTCATGGGTGAACGCCAAGGGCAAGGACAAGATCGTCCTGATCGCTGGCGTCGCCAACACCAACCCCAACAAACAGGACGCAGGCGAAAAGCTCTGGCTCGAACCGGGGCGACCCGACTACAAGCAGTTCGTCGAGCACATCTGCGGCGGCATCGAGCCGCCCGTAGGAGGATCGCTGGCCGCACTTGTCGGCAAGCCCTTCGACCTGACCGTTTCCCTCAATGGCCAGTACCGCAACTTCGCGATCTCTGCGCCGACACCCGTGGAGGTTGCAGCATGACCGACGAATTCCAGAAAGCAGGCGCGGCAAGCGCCACGGCCGCGGCAGCTCCGCCGCCGCCGGCCCAGGTCGAGATCGTCGAGCCGCAGAAGCTCGAGCACGAACGCGCCGAACGCGCGGTGACCATCAACCCGTACATCGAAGCCGCACACACGATGGAGATCGCCACCGAAGCCGACGCGACCGAAGCCGCCGAGTGCATCGGCGACCTGACGCGGTTCGCAAAAGAGGCCGAGGCGCGGCGCAAGGAACTCAAAGCCCCGATCATCAAGTGGGGCAAGGAGATCGACGCCTACTTCAAGGCGATCATCCAGCCGCTGACCGACGCGCGCGCCGTGCTCGAGCCGAAGATCCTCGACTACCGCGCCAAGGTGCAGGCCGAGATCGACGCAGAGAACGCTCGCATCGAAGCCGAGCGTCAGCGTCAGCAGGAACTCGAAGACGAGCGTCAGCGCAAGATCGCAGCCGAAGCCGCGCAGCAATTGGCAGAGGCCGAGGCGTCCGGCAACGAGGCCGCGGCCAAGGTCGCAGAACGCAACCTCGCGGTCGCCGCCGAAGTCAAGACCGTCGCGCCGGCCGTCGAACCGCTCAAGCAGGCGTCGACCATCAAGGCCGACAACGGCGCAAGCGCATCGGTGCGCAAGACGTGGAAGCACACGATCACCGATCCGATGCAAGTGCCCCGCGAGTACCTGATCGTTGACGAGAAGGCGATCGCCAAGGTGATCCGTCAGCACAGCGATCCGTCGCAGCTCGAAATCCCCGGCGTGAAGATCGAGCAGGTCCAGTCGTTGGCGGTGCGCACATGACGAGCGCCACCTGCAACAACTGCAACCGCGACGCCGTGATCGACTGGCTACCCGGCAACGACGGCGACCCCGAGCTCTGGTGCTTCGGCTGCTTCATCGAGAACTACGCGGCGATCGACGGCAGCGTGGTCGTGCGTGAGCGCCGGAGCGGCGACCGGCTCGACCCCGGCGAAGTCCTGGCCGGTGAAGTGACCCTCGACGTCAGGCACGAAAAGCCGGTGCGCGCGTGACCCTTCTCTCTCCGCAGCAGGTCATGGAACGTCTGGCCGAAGTCGAATCGCAGCTCGAAGAAAACGAACGCGAGCTTTCGGGAGCAGCCACCGCCTACTTCGGCCTCAAGCGCGAGCGCGACGTAGCGCGGGCGCAGGCACTACTCGAAGCCGACGGCAAGAACTCAGACGCCCGCAACGCGCAGGCGCTCCTGCAGATCGAGAACACCGACCTCTACCGCGAGTTCGTCCAAGCGGAGGCCGCCTACGAGGGTCTGGCACTCGCACAGAAGTCGCTGATCGCTCGCGCGACCATCGGACAATCGCTACTCCGAGCACAGACGTCGTACGAGTCGCGGGGCATGGGGGCGTAGGCGTGGGCTGGTTCAAGGTGGACGATCAGTTCTTTGAACGCCCAGAGGTTCTGGACGTTGGTGAAGACGCGGCGAATCTCTATCTCCGTATGGTCGCGTGGTGCTCGCAAAGGCGCGAGAGCCGCGTACCGCACACGGTGGTTCGCGACTGGACGCGCGGCGACGACCTGGACGAGCTCACCCGTCGGCTTGTGCGCACGCGATTGATTCGCGAAAACAAACGGCACTTCGTGGTGAGCATGCGGTTCGTCAAGATCGGATTCGGCTGTTGGCAACTCAACCGCAAGAGCCGCATTGAGGCGGCGTCGGGATTCGCCACGCCGGAGCAGATCGCGTGGCGGGTGGCGTTCTACGGCGGACTCTGCTGGATCTGCCGCAAGAAGCCGTACGAGGCGATTGACCACGTGAAGCCGATCGCCGCCGGCGGGTCGCTCTGGCCAGCGAACTTGCGGCCAGCCTGCAAGTCGTGCAACTCATCCAAGGGCGCGACATGGCCGTTCGAGCGGGGGGCGTGAGCGTGTACGAGGCACCCGCAGTCCAGTTCTACTTCGGAGACTTCTTGAATGACACGGCAGACATGACCCTCGAAGAACGCGGCGCTTACATCACGCTGCTCGGCTATGCCTGGATCAACATCGGAATTCCGCTTGATGAGAAAAAGATTCGAAGGATTTTGGGAATAAGCCCCCACAAATTCTCACGCATTTGGCCAGAGCTTTTGCCGAAATTTTTTGCACTTCCAGACAAGTACGTCAATCCCCGCATGGAGGAAGAGCGGGCCAAACAAATCGCTTACAGAGCGGCAAAAGCCGAAGCCGGACGCAAGGGCGGACAGGCATCGGCTGCAAGCAGAGGGGGTAGCAGTGCTTCGGATTCGCTTGAAGCAAACGGCCAGCAGAATCCAAGCCCTTCGTCTTCTACTTCGTCTTCGTCTTACGAATCTCCACAACCAAAAGATTCTTTACCCATCACTGCAACTTCTACAGCTGTAGTCGCGCGCGAGGAACTTGAGCTCGCCGAACCCGTCGACCCCACCAACCGTGACGAAGCCCTGGCCGAGCTTCGTGACCGAATCCAGCCGGCCGAGGAATCGAGGACTGCGGCATGACCACCCCAGGAGGTAAGGAAATGTCAGATGGTGTGGAAGTGGTGAAGGACTTGGATGTGGAAGTTGTGGCGGCGGGGCAAGAGGCTTTGTGCTTGCTCGGCTCCGCGTGGCGTGGCGATTGGAGTGACTTCGACGGTCGCACACTTCGCGCCCAACTTCAAGAGGCGTCCGATGTTTTCGCGGGAAAGTTGACGCTTGAAAACTTCCTGTCGCTGACGGGGATATGCCCACGCGGACATTGGACTTTTCACTGTTCGCCCGACTGCGTCACCACCCAGAAAGGAACCCCTGAGGCATGAGTGAGAAGGCATTGAGCGGCGACCGGATTGCCGACGAACTGAAAAGGCTTTCAGCAGTTGTGGATGTAGCGGCGAAGCAACCGCAGGCGATTGACCTCGCTGGCGTTTCCCGCGACCTGAACAACCTCGCCGCCACCATCCAATCCATCCGAGAGCAGACGCTTGAAGAAGTTGTGGAGATGGTTGAAGCGGCGGCGGCGAAGGAACGCGAGCTTGACTTGAACGCCAAGGGCGCTGAGTACGCGACCTACCACTACACATACCAAAGGCTGGAATCCCTCGCCGCCCAACTAAAGGAAGCAACCAATGAGCGACCCCATCCGTATGCCCGCCTCCTACGACGCATGGAAAACCCAAGGCCCACCCGATCCCGAAGTCTGCCCCAAGTGCGGCGACTACATAGACGACGCCGGCAAGTGCGAGGACGAGAGCTGTGACTTCCAGTACATCGAGCCTGACTACGACGACCGCGAGGACTGAGCGATGACCACCCCATCGAATGACTTTGTGAAAGCCAACACCCCCGAAAGCCGAGAACTGGACGTTGAAGGCGACCACTTCGCCGCCCACCACATCGGCGGTACAACGTGGCGCTTCGGAAGTGGCGACGAAGCCCTGGACGACCGTGTGGGCACGATCACGCTTGCTCCCCGTGGCTACGTCAACTGCGGCCTCGCAAACGCTCGATGGATCGTTCACGCGCTCGATCAGGTCAAGCAACAAGCAAGAGCAGATGAGCGGCGGAGGATTGATGAGTTGGCGGCGCGGGTGGCCGAGACTCCCGCCGAGCCACACAGAACGGACGGCGCGGGGTTCAAGGTTGAATATCTGGACGGCGGTGTACTGCTGTATCCGGAGTGCGATGACGACGCCTACGCGGTGTCCGAGTTCGCAAATGCCCCGACGCTCACCCAAGCCCTAGAAGCCTCCTCCGAAGGGGAAAGGGGTGATGTGGCGGCGGAGAAATTGGACGTTTTGCATTTGTGCATGTTGGCCGAAGCGTTGGCCAATGAGTACGTGCGCGAGGCTCCCGACAACGTTTCTCGAACGACGCGGCGATTGAACGTGGAACAGATTTTGACCCTCACACGAAAGCTGAATCCCCCCGCCGCCACCAACCCCACCCCAGAAGGCCCGAAGCCAACCGGAACGATCTTTGAGCTGGACATGTTTCGTGAACGGTTGGAGCGGTTAGCGGCGGATTGGCGACGCGCACCCAAGCCGCGACCGTGGAGCGAGTACGACCGCGCCCTAGATCGCTGCGGGAACATCGCGGGGGACTTCGCCGCCGAGCTAAAAACCCTCATCGACAACTGCACCGAGCAGTACGTGACCCAACCCGCAGGGAACGATGGTGTGAAGGCGACGATTTTGCGAACAGGCGACGGATGGTGCTTGCGAAGGCCCAGATTGAGCGACGTGCATTACACGGACATCGAAGATTTGGCCGAAGATTTGGCCGACATCTTCGCCGCCAATCCCAAGAACGGAGAGAACCAATGACCCCCAACACACAGACGGGGTTGAACCTGACCATCGAGAACGGCTCGGTTTTCAGCAACGGCGAGTTCGTTTTCATGTGCGGTGCGCCGCCAGAGGCCGCAGAGGACGCGGCGAAAGCTGCAATCGCCTTCATCGACACACAGGCAGCCCGCATCCAATCCCAAGCAGAAGAACGGGGGCGGGATGCGGCGAATCGTTTGCGGACGGTCGCAGACGGACTCAAGCACCCCGACGGCCTTGGCTTGGTCAGCACCGACTTCGCTGCAATCGCCCTTCGCGCCGTCGCGAGGAAGATCGACGGAGCAGAACCGACACAAGAAGAACTGGCGATGGAAGCCGCCTACGCCAAAGCCCTCGCCGCCAACCCCACCACCAGAGAGGACGGGGATGATGAGTAACCAGTTGCAGAACGCAATCGACACACTCGGCTGGACGAACCAGTCTGACGACGACTCATGGAAGTACGCCGCGTGGCAAGTCATGAGGGCGATGCACAACGAGATCGGACGGCTTTCCCGTGAGGTCGAAAAGCTCGCCGCCACCCCAGAAGCAGGTGATGGGAGTGAGTGAGTACAAGCCAACCCATTGCATCGAATGTCTTATGGCGTGGCTCCTGTTTGGCGACGGGGCGATCTGTTTGCTCCACCGTAAGCCCGTGTTCTGGATTGGAGGCAAGTCGTGAACACAACCGAGATCGTCGGCCGTCACTTCACCGCAAGAGGCGCACACAACCGCTGGCTTGCCGTTGGCGGCGACAAAGACGGGCCGCACCACTACGTCGAGAAGTCCAAGCGAGGACTTCGCCGCTATGCCGTGGTCAAGGTTCTGGTCTCGCCAATTCCGATTTGGGAGCCTGACCATGAGTGAGAAGAACGAACGCATCGAGGGTGACAAGGCGGCGAAGATCAAGCCCGTCGGTTTGGTCGAAGGCGAGTTCTACTACGCAATCCTGCTGCCAAACGACCCGGAGTGGCAGGTCACGCTCCGACCGCGCAAGGTTGTCGCTCATGCGGAGAACGAAGACGAAGCCGTTGATCTTGTCGGCGTACTTGACGAACAAGCCCGCCACTGGATCAACCACACCCAATCCCAGCAGTCAGAGCTACGGGGGGCGGCGGAGGCCGTGGTGCTGACACGCGACGCACTCCGACAGGCTCGCGCCGATCACGAGGGCACGGCTATTCAGAGCAAGGCCCACGAACGGCACGAAGACGCACTCCGCCACCTCGCCGCCGCCCTCTCCAACAACCCCCAAGTATCGGAGGGGTCAGAAGCGGCGGAGGGTGGAGATCGTCTGTCCAACACCGGCGACGAAGAAAACCCGATCCATCCTCGCGGGTACTCGGAGCCGACACGCCGTCTAACGGCCCAAATTGCCGAGCGATACTTCAAGGGCGAAGACGCACCGACCGCCGCCGATCTTGCTGACGAGTTTGGAACGGAGCCGATCTGGATTCGCCGCATCATCGCTGCGCACGAAAACGGTTCCAAGGCTTGCGCCCGGTTCCTTTCCGATGCCGAGGACGTGTTCGGCACAGCCGTCGCCGCCACCATCACATGCCCCGATTGCGCCGGCGACGGATACCCAGATGCAATAGGCCTGGGCCGCACATGGAAGAACGCCTGCACGACTTGCTACGGGCTGGGCAACGTCCCGAACCCGCTTGCGTCCGAGCAATCAGAAGGGGGCGGGTCGTGAGCGGCCTTGAAGAAGTCATCGAGTTCACCGAGGCAATGGCCGAGTTGCTTTGGGCCATTGCGCAGCACAAGTACGGCTGGACGCACATTCGAAGCCAAGATGACCGGCTGGCCGCTCGCGAGCTTGAGCGATTGGGTTGGGCAACGATTCACCACGACAAGCAGATCATCAGCGCGACGGATGCAGGTAAGGAAGAGATCGTTCGCCGCTGGCCGGTGACTCCGTATGGCCTCGGCACTTACGACGAGCAGCCGTCCGGATGGACGCCGCTTGCCGCCACCACATCAAATCCACCCACAGAAGGGAAGGCGTCGTGATCGAAAAGCGCGTCACACAAAACGAGTTCGGCGAGCCGGTGCTGACGATCAAGATTGTCGGCGTCACGGACGTTTACCGCTTCGCTCGGCTGATGGAGCATGGCCAAGTTGAGTTTTGCCACAAAGGGCGGCTGACGCTCCGTTCGCTGGCGAAACAGATCGGGCGCAAGAACTTCAAGGAATTGGTCGGATCGTTGGAGCGTGGCTTCACCGAACCAGACTGGTCGAAGCGGTACTTCGACGAAGACGCGGCCACAGAAGGGAAGGACGCATGAGGAACTACGTCTGCGAAAAGTGCTGTGTGGAGATCACCCCCGAAGAAGTCCGCTGGGCAAACACGATCCACGACTACTTCAACGGACGGCCCGACTTCCCGACCTGTCCTAAGTGCGGAAAGCGAGTCGAGCGCCAGTTCGCCGCCACCAAGAAAGGAACCCCCAATGACTGACGCGATCCCGAATGACAAGGTGACAGGCGGCGAAGCCACTCGCCCAGACTTGAAAGACGTTGATCCGTTGAATCCGGTCGTGCGCTTCAACGGCGGGATCGTGAATGCAGTCCTTCGCCGCTACGGAGACGGATCGAACCGCCACTACGCCGAGGCAGTGATCGAGGCCGACGAACGCCGACTGGACACCCTGCGCTTCGCGGAGGAAATGGGCCAAGTCGAGATCACGATTCGCAGTCTCCCGCTGGACACCGGACACCCAGAGAACCGTGAACCCATCGACACACCCTCCCCCGAACCCCTCCCAGAGGGTGGGGCAGCAAACGGAAAGGATTATGGTCGCGCGTCCGAAGTGGTGACCCCTGCCGACGACTCTCGCGTGGCGGTGACGTTTCTCGCGGAGCGCATGGATCACGAGAGCGACCAGCACGGGAGTCAGCTCGTACTAGGCGGAATCCAAGGCGACCCAAATCTCGCGGGACTCGGCGAGTGGGACTTGGGCGCGGCTGGCCCGGGCGGGTCAGTGTTCAACTTCATGGAGCCGGTCGAAGTCACAATCCGAACCGCCACGCGAGCAAACCCCGACGAAGGGAACGCGACAGGGACGCCGGACGTAGGCGTAGCCGAAGTCGATAAACCAAACCCCGATCAAGCCAACCAACTACTAAGGGAACTGGAAGCATCGGCGAGCGCCTGCCTTGAACGTGCGGCGGTCGATCCGGTGTGGGAACGCGACGGTGTGGATGCGATGGTGCTTGCCGACTTGGAGCGTGATGCCGCCGCCGCCCGTAACTACCTCTCCGAAGGGAGTGAGTGATGTATCGCATCGAAACCAAGCGAATCATCATCGGCTGGGAGGCGTATGCGCGGTTCGGGTTTGAGGGGCTGTTCGCATACGGCCTGACCCGCAAGTCAGCCACCGCCCGAATGAAGCGCAAAATCTGCCGCCGCAAAGGACGCATCGACACAAAGAAAACCGAACTGTTTGACCCATCCAAAGGGAGGGCCGAGGGGTGAGCGTCCCCGACTACATGACGGTCAAAGATCTCGCGGCCAAGCTCAAGATCCGCGAGGAAACCGTGCGCCATGAGATCGGGGAGGGCAAGTTGCCGGCGGCGAAGATCGGCAACGGATGGCGCATCGACCCGGACGACGCCCTGGCATGGATCGAGTCGCGCAAGGTGTCTCACTTGACAGACCGCCGCAAGAAGGTAGATTTGCCGCGTGACCCCGCAGCCCAAACGTTTGCCCTCGGGAAGGTGGCGAGTTAGGTGGCGCGACGAGTCGGGCAACCTGCGCCAACGCAGCTTCGACAAGAAGCCGATGGCGAGCGCATGGGCGGCGCACGTCTCTCATGCTCGGCAGATGGGGGAGCTTGCGCAGATCGACGCTGGCAAGAAACCGCTCGGAGTGCTGGCCGACGAGTGCAAGACCCGCCGCTGGGAGAACCGCGAGCCTGCGACCTGCAACCGCTACGTGCGAACGTGGAACCTGCACATCAATCCGTATCTGGGGACAACGCCGGTCGTGCGGGTGACGGCTCCGGTAATCGAGGATTGGCTGGCGACGTTGAAGCGTCAAGGCGTGAGCGCGGATGGGCGCCGCAGGGCGCTGTCACTCTTACGGTCGATTCTGGCCCGAGGAATCGAATGGGGATACGTCCGGGGCAATCAGGCAGCGTCGATCCCGATGCCGACCGCCGATCCGAAACCGTCAGTGAGGCCACTGGCCCCGGCGCAGGTCGAAGCGATCGTTCGCCAGATGGATCGCCCGGAGGATCAAGTCTTGACGCGCCTACTCGCCTATGCCGGACTCCGACCGGGCGAAGCCTTGGCGCTGACCGACCAGCACGTCAAGAAGAAAACCCTGCTGATCGAGCAGGCGGTATCCAACGGCCGCATCAAGGCAACCAAGACGCGGCAGGTGCGATCTGTCGACCTACTGGCCCCGCTCGGATCGGAGCTGCGCGAGTGGATGCTGGCGACGGGGCGGCGCGGGCTGCTGTTCCCGCGCTTCGACGGGGAGCCGTGGCGCGACACCGACTATCAGAACTGGACGCGCAGAATCTTCGCGCCCGCGGCGAGGGATGCCGGGATCACAGCGACCCCGTACACGCTGCGCCATTCGTTCGCAAGCCTCTTGATCCATGCCGGCGAGCCCGTCACCTACGTCGCGGCCCAGCTGGGTCACGCGCCGACCATGACGCTCGACACCTACGCGCACGTCTTCGCAGACTTGGAGCGCGGCGTGGACTTCGACCCCGCAAAAGCGATTGCCGAGGCTTTGTCCGTGGTATGACATTGGTAGGATTCCCAGTGGTGCGTGCGACTGGGGAACATGCCGAATACCGCTTGGGAATGGGATGGGCCGGGCAGGACTCGAACCTGCGACCTAGGGATTATGAGCGCCTTTCAGCGCATCCGGCCCACGCTCGTCGCCCATCAGTAAACCCGCTTCCCGCCTGCGATTCAGCACCGAATCCGGCCGCATCAAGAAGCGACGAAAAGCGCCTGAAAGTGGGCGCGGGTATGGCGCGCGTATGACTCGCGTGAACCCCGAAGCCGTGGAGCGAATCGCGTCGGGCATCAATGCGCTCGGCCGGAGCGGCATGGTGGCCGCGCACGCGCTCCGCGTACTCGCCCGTCGCTACCACCGAAAGGAATCATCTGCGGTCGCTCGATTCCGCGAAGCCCAGTCGAACGCCTGTCGATCTGAACGATTTGGGCCGGGGTGGTGTGAATGAGCGTCGCATCCAGCAGAGGCGCACCCGGCCAGCGCCAACCAAAGCAGAAGGCACCGTTCGGCACCGTCCGCAAACCCCTCGCCCAAAAGAAGCGCGAGCAGACCAGGATGAGCGCCGACGCATCGGTGCAGTCCGAACTCACCGGATCAGCAAGGTGCCTACTGCTCGGGTTCATGGAGGGTGACTGCGGGGACAAGCCGCAGCGCTGCCACATCATCAGTCAAGAACTGATCCGCGACACCTACCCGCACGGCGCTTGCCGTGAACATGGTTCGGAGTTCTGGGTTCCGACGACGCGCAACGGCGCGGCGGCCACACTCGCGCAACTGTTCCGGCGCGACGACATTGTCGCCCACGAGACGATCACCCTCCAACAGATCCTCGACATGTCGGCCAACCTGGTGCCGGGCTGCGACGTCCACAACAAGGACGGGATCGAGTTGGTCGAGGCGTTGGACGCTCGGAAGGTTGCTGGCCTGCCGAGCTACCCCGCTGGGTTCGGTGAGTTCACCCACGAGTTCCGGTTCTCGATCGAGGGGTCGACGTTCTGGTACTACGTGCCGATTGAGGGGGCGGGGGCGTGATCGAGCGAGCATCCTGCCAGTCCTGCGGATCTCTCACGGTCTACACCGGCGACCGGCGGTGCCGCCATTGCGACGGCGAGTTGATCAAGGTAGAACTCTCGGCAGTCGTGCGCAAGCCGGGACGATCGGACGGCAAGCGATCCAAGTGGACAGACCTTCGCCGCGTTCAGGTGGTCGAAGCCTACGCGCAGGGCCACAACATTCCCGAGATCGCGGAAGCCGTTTGGGAGGCGATGGGCTACGCGAACCCGGCCACGGCACGGGCGGCCATTCGTAACGAGTTCGGCCGCATGAACGTCGCGCTTCGGCCTCCGCGCAAGTGCTCGGTCAACGGCTGCCGACGCGATCCGGTCACGGGGTTGAAGTTCTGTTTCTCGCACTCGCCAGACCATGCGGAGCGCCGCCTTGAGATCGGAGAGATCATGCGCGCCGCGCAAGAGAACTGGCCCCGGACTGGCGAGGCCCATCCGATTGCGAAGATCAGCGAGGCGCAGGCGCGGGAGATCATCAAGTCAGACGAGCCGACGGAGACTCTCGCCGATCGATATGGACTTTCCGCCGGACATGTTGCGCGCATTCGTGTAGGACGCGCCTGGTCGCATCTGGTGGCGGCATGACCTGGCGCATCCTCACCGGCGACTGCATCGAGCAGATGAAGACGCTCGCCGACCAGTCGGTGCAGACGTGCGTGACGAGCCCGCCGTACTTCGGGCTGCGCGACTACGGCACGGCCGAATGGGATGGTGGCGACGCCGAATGTGGTCACACCATCGTCAAGCCGGATCACGACGCCAAGGCGTCATTCGCCGGCCGTGTCACGCGTGGAGAGCGCTCGGCCTGCATCAAGTGCGGGGCCACTCGCATAGATCAGCAGATCGGCATCGAGCCCACTCCCGACGAGTTTGTGGCAGCGGTCGTCGATGTGTTCCGCGAGGTGCGCCGTGTGCTGCGCGACGATGGAACGGTCTGGCTGAACCTTGGCGACTCGTACAACGCTCGGCAGAAGGGCAGCGACGAAGGCTGGGACAAGTCGCGGCTCTCAAATCCCGCAGCCGTTCAGAAGGCCCAGGCAGCATCGCTTCGGCCGCGTCCGCCGGTCGCGGGGTCGAAGCCGAAAGACTTGATCGGGATCCCCTGGTTGGTCGCATTCGCCCTGCGCGCTGGATTTGCCACGTGCTGCGGATGCGAAACAGAGATGCGCGCCGACCTCTGGCCCATCCGAAACGGGCACCGCATCTGCATCGATTGCGCGCTTGCAGGTCGCCGCGAGGCGAAGGTGATCCCGACGGAAACCGGCTGGTACGTGCGTCAAGACATCATCTGGCACAAGCCAAACCCCATGCCCGAGTCCGTCGAGGACCGCTGCACCAAGGCGCACGAGTACATCTTTCTGCTCTCCAAGTCGCGCCGGTACTTCTATGACGCGGAGGCGATCAAGGAACCGGCCAACTTTCCTGATGGCCCCGGCAACATGGACCGCAGCAAGTACGCCGACGCGTACACGGCCGGCGACGAGCGGCACCGAACCAAGGCCGGGCTCGCAGAAATCGGCGCGCTCGAGAAGCGCAACAAGCGCTCCGTCTGGACTGTCAGCACCAAGCCATTCAGCGGCGCACACTTCGCCACGTTCCCACCCGACCTGATTGAGCCGTGTGTGCTGGCGGGATCGGCCGAAGGCGACACGGTGCTTGACCCCTTTGCAGGATCAGGAACGACGGGCATGGTCGCCCTTCGACACAACCGTTCGTTCATCGGCTGTGAGCTGAGTCCCGAGTACGCCGAGCTCGCACGCAACCGCATCCGTGACGACGCGCCGTTGATGAACCATTCGACGGAGGCGGTTGCGTGATCGCCATCTGCAAAACCTGCGGCCGTCGCAAGCTCGGCGATCGCGAATACTCCCGCACGACCCGCCAGCAGCGATGCACCGACGAGCGACACGTTGGCGAGGTGCTGGTCACAGACAACCAGGCTCGCGATCTCGCAACAGCGGCTCGCGCCTACAACCATGCCACGGACGTCGAAGACCGGGCGACCGCGTTCAACGACTGGCTCGCTGCTCTGACCGAAGGATTGCCCGAACAGGAATCCGAGCAGATGGGGCTGCACGTATGAAGGCCGATCTCTGCAAGTGCGACGGGCCGCAGCTCTTCCGCGATCGTCTCGACAACACCGTCCGCTGTTACAACTGCGGCAAGCCGCCGCGCGATGATCTCGGCGGCGGCGACCTCATGGCGCGCGTTCACTACCGCGCACGGCTCAACCGGCTACAGGCATCGACCGATGCGCCGGCCGAATCCAAGCCGCTCTCACGGAGCGAACGGCGCGAACTGCGAGCCAGACGAGCTCGTGCCATGCGAGCCGCCGGCATGAAGCCAGCAGAGATCGCCGAGGTGCTGGTCGTCGCCGTGCCGACGGTCTACGACTACCTGAACCCAGAGGGCTACGAGGTCAGCAAAGAACGCGCTCGCGTCCGCCAGGCCAACCAGCGCGCCCAGGGCAACAACACGTTCGACACATGGCGCAAGACGCCGCACGGCCGCAGGCGGTGGAACGCCCATCAGCGGGAGCGCTACCACGGAAAGAAGGCGGCGGCATGAGCGAGATCGCCCTCCACGCGCTGCCCCTCGACGAGAAGAAGAAGATGGCGATCGAGCTTCGCCCGTTCCACTCGACGCGAGAGATCGCAGCGATCCTCGGCATCGGCACCAAGCGAGCCTTCAACTGGACGCGACACCTTCACATCGATCGCCGCCGGTCACCGATGCGCGGCAAGCCGAGCACCGAGCGATGCAACTGCGCCAACGCGATCAAGGACTCGCGCTTCGATCGGTACTGCCTCCGCAAGACGACTTGTTTTCGGTGCGGGAAGGTGATCAGATGAGCGCGCCAGACAAAGCCGCAACCATCATTGCCTACCTCGCCAACAACGGGGGTTGGTATCGCGTCGATGAGATCGCGCTGGGGGTCGGCATGGCCGAGTCGTACGTCCGCGATCGGTTGAAGTCGCTGCTGGCCGAAGGGCTGGTCGAGCGGCGCGTATTTGAGCCGAAGGGCGCGAGCGCATCGGCCGACCACGACGAGTACAAAGCCGTTCATGCCGGGGCCGAGCAGTGGCGGAAGGCCGCATGATCGTCCGCCGCGAAATCTACGACGCGGTTGCCAAGGGCGAGCCGTGGGTGATCGTGCGGATGGCCAAGCTCAAGACCGTGAAGCCCGCGGTCAGCAAAACCGGGTTCGTCAACGGCAACGTGATCGTCGTAAAGCCGGACGGCGAGATTCACGACCGCGAGACGTTCAGCGCCCGCAGGTCCGGTCCGCCGCATCCGGTCGGCGCCACGGCGACTCTCCGGTATCGCGAGTACCCGAAGGGCTGGGAGCGCGGCGACCCGCTGCCACCGGTGGATGGCAAGGGCATCAAGATCATCGTCACCCACGCCGAGCCCCAGGAGGGCGACAAGTGGCTGATCCGCTGGGAGCGTGTCGGGCCGCACCGTCCAGTGCCGGCGGCAGGCGGCAACAACTTCCTCGCTCGAGCGCACGGATACACGAAGAACGCCGACGAAGCCCTCGACCGTGAGGCGCCGGTCATGCCGAGCGCCGAAGTCGACGCGATGATCGCTGACGATCTGGCCGCACGCCGTGAGCAGCAGCGCAAACACGCCGAGCGATTGCAGCAGACCGTCGAAGCGTTGGGAGAGGGCGAGCATGACACCCGCATTCGCCGCACATTGGGAGACCTAGACCGCGCCGCCGCCGAGCTGCGTGCGCTGATCGAAGCTGATGGCGATGCAGCCTAGTTTTCCGTCCGCCGCATCACGGATTATCGAAGTCCGCCCGGTGTCGCGCATCGCCCAGATATTCGGCGTAGCGAAAGTGCGTGCTGTATACCCGTCTGCCGTAAATCGGGCATCCTCTTCAAAAGACTCCGCCCGGATGGTGAACCGAGCGGACCAGCGGCCAGATCGCTTCAACCGGGGGTTGGCGATCGTCACGAGACTTAGGACTTCCGTGGGCCGCGAATCTTCCCTTCGGTGTAAACACCGAGAAGCAACGGCGAGCGGTTCAGGCCACTCCCGTCGCACCTGACGGCCGGTACCCGCGCGACACATCATCGCGCGGGTCGCGCCGCGAAGACTTCAGGACGAGCGCGCTCCCCAGCGTTCGGGCACGGATGCCCTCCCCCTCTTTCCGCCTGACGCGGTAGAGGGTCGAGCACCCGCCGACCGTCAATCTCGGACGGGTGGAAATCCTGCATTGGAGGAAGCATCCGACGTGTCAACCTCACACGCAAAGAACTGGCGCTCTTCTGCGCCCTTGCCCTCGCCCTCATCGGTATTTACGTCGGCGCGCACGTGCTCACCGGCACGGCGATTGGCGCGACTGCTGAACCTCTTCGCCCTGTAGAGCAGGGCTGCCGCACCGTTCCCGCGGCCAAGTGGAACAACCTGCTGCGAGTGAACCGCACGGTCACGAAGCGCAAGATCGACCGCAACAAGATCAAGCGCCGCCCCGTCTGCATCGCGCCGTACCGCAAGCTCAAGGCACTCGTCTACAAGCGCGTACGCGAGTGCAAGCGACCCGACGACGTGGTCGTCGCCGGGATCTCGGTCTTCGGCCCGCCGGCCGAGGGCGCAGGTGGCACGGCCTACGGCTACTCAACCGCTGACCCTGGCCTTGCGATCAACCCGTACGCCGCAACTACCGGATGGAACTCGCCGCGCGCCCTTCGATGGGCGAGGCGACTAGTGCGCGTCACGGCCGCAGGCACCAAGGGCATCCTGCGCGTGATCGACAAGGGGCCAGCGATCAGCGGACGCGGCATCGACTACACGGGTGCTGGCGCCCGGCAGGTCGGCCTCAACCCGCTCAACTTCCCGACCGACTCGATCGGTCGCGCCGAGCTCATCAGCCGGTGTGAACTGCGGCTCTTGGGCCGCTGAAAGGAGCCGCGAAATGCTCTCCACCGGAACATTCACGCTGTCGCGCCGCGACCTCTATCGCACCGCTCGCCGCATGAACTTCCTGACCCTCCAACACACCGAGGACGGCAGCCGCCGCCTCTGGCTATTCGACAGATACCGGATCCACGGTTTCCTCTGCGGCCTGCTGCTCTGCGGGTTCTCGTTCGGTGCAGGCGTCGCGCTGGTCGTGCATGACTGGCACGACCGGTCGAAAGCGTTGCGACTGATCTGATGGCCCGCAGAAAGTACGCCAACAGCCCCACCGATCCGACCACGACGCTCGCCGCCGACATCGACATCGGCGACGGCACGGTTCTGCTGACAAGCGATCCCGGCACCGAGATGCCGACCACCGGCCCGTTCAGCTTCACCGTCGGAGCGTCCCCCAACACCAAACCCTTCAACGCCGCAAGCCGCAGCGGCACAACGATCACGCTGGTAGGGACTGCCGCTACCGCCCACGCCGCAGGCGATCCGGTCAACACCGAGGCGACCGAGCGTGACGCAACCAACTGGGCGCAGCAAGACGGCGAAAACACCTTCACCGAGCCGATCAACGTTGATGTCATAGGCGACGAGGGCGGGGGGAACCAGCAGATATACCTGACACCTGTCAGCGGGGCGCTGAACGCCCCAGACGGCTCGTGTGGAATCCAGTTCATCGACGGCGGCACCGTGCTGACTTCTGGTGCTTATGCGTCTTTCAGCGGTTTCTCCTGTGTGGCAGACGCCTCCTACGAGGCCGATCTTTCCGCTGGCGACGTGACGCTCACACCAGCAGACTTTTCATGGCAACGATTCGCCGGACACGCAACCAACAAGGTCTACAACCAAATCCCCGCAGGACTCGGTGCCGTTGCTCGCTACACAAACACCAGCGGAACGGACAACCTTCTGGTGGATGCTGACCCGCTTGATCCGTACGGGGTCCCGGCAACATTCGACACCGGCCCACCCGTTATCCCACCGGGCGAGACTTGGCACTACGAATTCGACATACAGGACCTCACATGGCGCAGAACCTAAACACTAAGCAGCAGCTTCAACGCTTCGAGGCGCTGGGCAAGACCCTCGCCGCAGCCGAGGATGCTGGCGACCGGAAGCGCATCGATGGCCTGCACCGACAGATCGCCAAGCTCGCCAAAGGCGTCACCGTCCCACAAGACGACGCCGTGATCCGCGAAGCCGAAAAGCTCGAATCCCTCGCCGCCAAGAAACGGGCCGAGGCCAAAGTCCAAGAACTGATACCGGACACAGCCGAAGCATCCCCCGAAGAACTGCTTGAAGCCGCCGCAGCACTTCGCACTACTGACACATGAAACTCGGTTCAGGAAACAACGCCCTCGGACGTGGGGGAAGGGCGGCGCTTGGGCGGTATGTCAGTCCGGTGGTCGAAGAGAACCCGTCCGATTCGTCGGTGAAGAACCCGTACCGCGGGCTCAACATCAACCGCGTCGCCTTCCGTTCGACACCGCGCAGGTACGCGCTTCAGAGGCGATAGGCCATGAGCGGCAAGCCAAAAAGCGAAGGCCACAAGCGATGCGGCGCAAAGACCCGGAGCGGCAAGAAGTGCGGTCTTCCGGCAGGGCACGGCACCGATCACGTCGGGTATGGCTCGTGCAAGTTGCACGGCGGCTGCACGCCTAACCACGAGAAGGCGGCCAAGAAGCAGCAGGCGCGCGATGCCGTTGAGAAGTTCGCCCTCTCACGGGTGATCGATCCGCACGAGGCGCTGGTCGAAGAACTCCATCGCACGGCCGGCTGGGTGGCGTTCCTCAACGATCAGGTTCAAGGATTGTCAGACGAGAGCGCCATGCGAACGCTCAAGGGCGGCGGCAACGGCGCACTCCCCGAAGAGACGCCGCACATCTGGATTCAGATGCTTGCCAGCGAGCGTGACCGGCTCGTGGACGTCGCCAAGACGTGCATCGCAGTCGGCATCGAAGAGCGCCGCGTCCGCATGGCCGAAGAGCAGGGTCAGCTCATGGCGCAGGTCGTCCGCGGAATCCTCGCCGACCTCGACGTGCCGCTGACCCCGGAGGTGCAGAAGGTTGTCCGCAAGAACTTCACCGTTATCAACGGAGGCAAGGCAGCCTGACCCGTTCGCCTTCGCCGCAGACCTGCTCGACCCGCCACCGTGGGAGCCGCAGGATCGCCCGAAGCTAGAGCCGCATCAGCACCCGCCCGACGGGGACTGGGATCTCTGGCTGCTCGAGGCAGGGCGTGGCGCTGGCAAGACCGAAGCGTGCTCGCGGTACTTCGCCGGGTACATGCGCGCCAACCCCGGCCACCGCGGGCGCATCATCGCGCCGACGTTCGGTGACGCGGTAGAGGCCTGCATCACCGGCCCATCGGGCATCCAGTCGATCGACCCGGACGTGAGGTTCCTCGCATCGGCACCGGGCGGCGCAAAGCTCGTCTGGCCCAATGGCTCCGAGGCGCTGGTGCTCGGCACCTACACCCCGCGCGACGTCGACCGTCTGCGTGCCGGCGGCAACCGGCACATCGACTGGTGGGAAGAGATGGCCGCCAACCCCCAGCTCAAAGACGCATGGGATCAAGCGGCCTTCGGTCTTCGCATGGGCGAACACCCGCACTCGATCGCCAGCACCACACCGCGGTCGATCGCCGCGTACCGCGAGGTGCGCGAGACCGTGGGCGTCGCGCTGGTCAACGGCGTCTCGCTGTTCGACAACCCGCACAACCCCAAGGCGTTCGTCGACCGGATGAAGGCCAAGTACGAGGGCACGCGCCTCGGCAGGCAGGAGCTTTACGGCGAACTACTCGACGACACACCGGGCGCGCTCTGGAAGCGCAAGCACTTCGATGCGTTCCGCGTGGAGAGTGCGCCTGACCTGACCGTGGTGGTGGTCGCGATCGACCCGGCCGCAACGTCTGGCCCGACCGCAGACGATACCGGCATCATGGTCGCCGGGCTCGGCGTTGACGGACACGCCTACGTGCTCGCAGACAAGACCTGCCACATGGCCCCCAAGGGCTGGGGCACCCGCGCAGTCCGCGCCTACGAGAACCACGATGCCGACCGGATCGTCGCCGAGGTCAACAACGGCGGCGAGATGGTCGAGGAAGTTCTGCGCACCGTCGACCCCACAGTTTCGTACAAGGCGGTCAACGCCTCGCGCGGCAAGCAGACCCGCGCACAGCCCGTCTCCGCGCTCTACGAACAGGGCCGCGTGCACCACGTCGGAGCGTTCCCTGAGCTTGAGGATGAATGCTGCACATGGGTTCCGGGCGAAGAGAAATCCCCTGACCGCTTGGACGCGCTGGTCTGGGCAATCACAGACCTGATGCTCGGCAAGCAGTCGAGTTGGCGATTCCTCTAAGGAGAGACCTTGAAAGCACGGCAGATCCTCACAGCGCCAGCGCGCGGGGCGAAAGCACTCGGCCAGATGGTCTTCCGTCGTGGCAACGCATGGAACCTCTTTCGGCTTCCCGGCAGCCGCTTCGACTACCAGAGTGCGGTAGGCGACGGCACCAACAGCTCGACCGTGGTCGCGCCGCTTGAGTGGATCGGCCGCAACTTCCCTGCCGCCGTGCCGACGCTCTGGAAGGTCGAGGGCGACGAGGAAGAGAAGCAGCCCGATCACCCGATGCTGCGACTCTTGGCCCGTCCGAACCCGTACTACTCGGGCGCGACCAACTGGGCGGCCGTGATCGCTGACTGGTTCGTCGACGGCAACGGCTACATGATCGTCATTCGCGACCGTGGCGGCACGCCACGCGAGCTTTGGTGGACGCCGGCCAACGTGATGGAGCCCAAGGGAACCGCTACCGAATTCATCACGCACTACGAGTACAAGCCCAACGGCATCGCCATCCGGCTTGAGCCAGACGAGGTCATCCACTTCCGCAACGGCGTCGACCCCGAGAACCCGCGCAAGGGTCGCTCTCCGCTCAAGTCGGTGCTGCGCGAGGTCTTCACCGATGACGAGGCGGCCAACTTCACGGCGCAGCTCTTGAAGAACATGGGCGTGCCTGGCCTCGTGATATCCCCGGACGGCGACTACACGCTGACCGACGAAGAGGCCGCCGCCGCCAAGGAGCACGTCCAAGCCAACTTCACCGGTGACAAGCGCGGCGAGCCGCTGGTCACATCGGGCAAGACGCGCGTGCAGCCGTTCGGATTCTCGCCGAAGGAACTCGACCTCAAGGATCTTCGCCGCATCCCCGAAGAGCGCGTCACCGCCGTGCTGGGCGTGCCTGCGATCGTCGCGGGGCTTGGCGCCGGACTCGACCGCTCGACCTTCGCAAACTTCAGTGAGGCGCGCGAGGCGGCCTACGAAGAGTGCATCATCCCGACGCAAGGACTGATCGCCGAAGAGATCAGGTTCCAGCTCTTGCCGATGTTCGAGGACGACCCGTACCTCTGGCGCTTCGCCTTCGACACGTCCGGCATCCGCGTCCTGCAAGAAGACAAGGACAAGCTTTCCGAGCGCATGGGCCGCGAGGTCAAGGACGGCGTCCGCACGGTTGCCGAAGCGCGTCGCGCCCTCGGCCTTGACGCCGAAGAGTCGGACGAGGTCTACCTGCGCCCGTACTCGGCCATCGAAGTGCCGCAGGGCGAGCGTGCTGTCGATGCGCCGGCCGCCGCGCCACCGAAGCTCAAGGCCAACCCGCACCTTCCGGCCAAGTTCAAGAACCGGATCGCCATCGACGCATTGATGGACGAGCTCGACCGCGACGCGGATGCGCTCACCGGCCTACTGACGGCCAAGCTCGAAAAGGCATTCGACCGGCTGGGCGACATGGCGGCCGAAGCCTTCGAGGCCACGGTCACCGAAGCAGACCTCCCCAAGGCGCTCAAGGCCACAGGCCCGAGCATCGCCGATGACGTGCTCGACCAGTTGAAGACGAACGACTGGTTCGAAAGCGAGGTCAAGAAGCCCGTCCGCGCCCACTACGAAGAGACCGCAACCAAGACCGTCGACACGATCAACCGCGTGATGGATCTCGGGGTGATGATCCCCGACCCGGCCGCCCAAGAGATCATCGCGCGAGGCGGCACGAAGCTCGGCATGGAGGACATTGAGGACGAGACGCGCGAGCGCATCGTCGGTGCCATCGAGCAGGGCCGCGAAGAGGGGCAGGGCGCAAAGGAGATCGCACGTCGCATCCGCGAGGACGTGCCCGCCGGCCGCTTCGTGAACGCCGGCCCCAAGTATCGCGCCGAGCTGATCGCTCGCGCCGAGACCAAGTACGCGCAGAACGCCTCAACGGTTCAGGCGTACAAGGACGCACCCAACGTCACCGCGCTGCTCTGTTTCGACGCGCGGATCGGTGACGAGCACGACCCCGAGTGCGAAGAGCGCGCGGGCAAAGAGTTCACATTCGAGGATGCCGACGGCGAAGACCTGACGCACCCCAACTGCTCACTTTCGTGGGCGCCCGTAGTCGCTGAATCCCTCTGACGGTTAGGAGCCGCAGCTATGTCACGCACCAAGGCCCTCAAGGGGCTGAAAATCACCGATGCAGACAAGGGTCTTGTGACCGCAGTCTTCTCGACCTTCAACGTCAAGGATCACGACGGCGACGTGACGCTGCCCGGCGCGTTCGCTGACGGTGCCGAGGTTCGCATCTCGGCCTACAACCACAAGTCATGGGACGGCGCGCTGCCTGTCGGCAAGGCGACGATCCACCAGGACGACCAGAAGGCGTGGTTCGAGGGAGAGTTCTTCCTTGACACGCAGGCAGGGTCCGACACGTTCGCGGTCATCAAGGGTTTGGGCGACCTGCAGGAGTACAGCTACGGCTTCGACGTGATCGAGGCCGAACCCGGCGTCCATGAGGGCGAGAGCGTGCAGGTGCTCAAGCGCGTGAAGGTTCACGAAGTCTCCCCGGTGCTGCTGGGCGCAGGCATCGGCACCCGCACGCTGGCCGTCAAGGGCCGCGACATGAAGTTTTCCGAGCACATCGAGTCGGTCGTGACCGACATAACCGGCGTGCTCGACCGCGCGGAAGAGGTCAAGACCCTTCGCGCATCGCAAGGCAAGGAGATCGGCGAGGCGTCCCGCGAGGCGCTGACCGAACTCGACACACAGATCAAGAGGCTCCGCGAAGTCCTGACGAGCGAGCCGTCAGAGAACACGAAGGTGGACATGGCTGCAGAACTCCTGCGCGCCGAAGTCCACCGCGCACAAGGAGCAATCACATGAGTGATGTAAAGGAGCTGCGCGGCAAGCTCGCAAACCGCCGCGACACCCTCAAGACCGTCCTCGAGCAGTCCAAGACCGACGACCCGTTGGTTCGCGACTTCGCCAAGGTCGAGTTCTTCAAGTCGAGCGACGACACCGGCCGCGTGGCTGAGTTCAAGGCGCTCAACGATGAAATCGACGACCTGTGCAAGCAGCTCGAACCGTTCGAGGCGGCCGACGCCGAGGTCAAGCGCGCGCAGCGTGCGGCCGAGTCGCTGTCGGAGG
>Ga0207952_1000377_pt1 | contig 38674 bp, 38 predicted proteins | sample SubbioR12Aug_8Ca_FD_184831 | JGI IMG/M metagenome (GOLD analysis project Ga0207952, IMG submission 184831) | Serpentinite rock and fluid subsurface biosphere microbial communities from McLaughlin Reserve, California, USA - CR12Aug_8Ca (SPAdes) | ecosystem: Environmental > Terrestrial > Deep... | reverse complement strand
GGGTTCGACGTGCCGTAGTAGCGGCCGTCGAGGCTGACGCGGAAGTTGGTGTCCGCGTTCCAGGCCAGACCGACGATGCCCTGATAGGCAAACACCGCGCTGCTCAGCGAGCTTTGGCTGTCGACCAGGCCGAGACCGGCGCCGGCGCCGATGTACGGCGTGATCACCGAGGCGGGCATGAAGTCGTACAGCAGGTTCGCCATGATGCCGAGCTGGCCGACCTGATTGTTCAGCGCCGTGCCCGGAATGCCGACGTTGGTCGGGTTCTGGCGATAGATGCCTTCGAGCTCGACGCGCGGGCCGACGAAGTCGTAGCCGATCACGCCGCCGGCCATCCAGCCGGTCTGCGGCTGCACACTGACGGTCGCCGGAAGGGCGGGGTTGTTCGGGGCGGCGGTGAAGTTCAGAAGCCAGTTCACGCCACCTTCGGCACCGATGTAGAAGCCCGGCGACGGAGTCTGCGCCTGGGCAATGACCGGCAGCGCGACGAGCGCAGCGGCGGCCATCAAAGCCTTCTTCATGAGATCTTCCCCTCGTTATTGAAATCTGACGAGCGTTGGCGGGGCTGGGTCATCACCAACTCCGCAACGAATATACACACCACAACTAGTGCGGAGCAAGGCGTGCGGCATTTTCATGGACGACTCGCGGCCACCCTGTGGCCGCAAGGCAACAGTGCCTCTCTCAGGGGGCTTTGGGGCCCATCTGGAGGGCCGGAAGGCCGAGACTAGATCTTGTGTTGGTGCTCGGCGTGCCCCGATTGGCCGGAATGGGCACGGTGAGGCCGAAAACGCCCCCGCGGATGTCCAAAACACCATCGCCCGACTCGGCGCGGCCGAACAGGCGGGGACCTTCCGATACCGCATTATTGCCGGCCGGCATGCCGGCCAGATCCGCGTGCGGCATCGGCACATCGGGATCCGAGGCGCCAGGCGCCAGCAACTTACCCACAATCTCCGCGCCGGTCGGCGCCGCCGTGGCGGGCGCTACGACGACCGACCGGGTCGTGGCCGGCAGACGCAGCGGCGGCCGGGACTTGGCGGCGGGCGCCGCGGCGGCCGGCACCGGGTCGGACACAACCAGTGGAGCCAGCGCGTCCATCGAGGGTTTGCTTCCGGACAGCTCGGCCGAGGCCCTGGCCGGGAACTTGCCCGGGGTCACGGCGACCTGCGACCCCTCCTCCCCGGCGTCAAGATTTTGGTTGAAGGTCGTCGCGTAAGTCGACTCGGCTGCGAGCGTCAGCCATCCACCTGTCAGTACGCCAATTACCGCTACCAATCGTGTGAAATTCATTACGATGCTAATCCCGAATAGAGAATTGATCCAAATTCATCCCCGCGATGGGGAATATCAGCCGGCTTCGAAAGCGGCGTTTTGTATCGCCGCGGGCCCCAACTCGCGGTAAACCGCCGTTCACTGACAGCTGGCCACCAAAGGGGAAACGCCATGGGCGAGTACAGTAAAGTCGAGAAAGACGGCCGTTTGATGGTCGTCACCATCAATCGTCCGGAGGTCTATAACGCCTGCCATCCCATGGCGAACCAGGAGCTGGTCGAGGCCTTCGACGAGTTCCAGACCAACCCCGACCTCTGGGTCGCCATCATCACCGGCGCCGGCGACAAGGCCTTCTGCGCCGGCAACGACCTGAAATACCACGCGGAAATCCAGGCCAAGACAGGCAAGCGGCCGATCCATCCGGCCAAGGGCTTCGGTGGCCTCGCCAACCGCTTCGACCTCGACAAGCCGGTGATCGCCGCGGTGAACGGCCTCGCCATGGGCGGCGGCTTCGAGATCGCGCTGGCCTGCGACATCATCGTCGCCTCCGACCAGGCGAAGTTCGCGCTGCCCGAGCCGCGCGTCGGCCTCGCCGCCGGCGCCGGCGGCATGCAGCGCCTCTCCCGCATGATCCCACTCAAGAAGGCGATGGGCATGATGCTGACCGGCCGCCACGTTCCCGCCAAGGAAGGCTTCGACCTGGGCTTCGTCACCGAGGTGGTGCCGCACGCCGAGCTGATGACGGCAGCCAAGCGCTGGGCGGCCGAGATCCTCGCCTGCTCGCCGATGTCGGTGCGTGCCACCAAGCAGGTGGTGATGCGCTCGCTCGACGTGCCGGCGCTCGAGATGGCGATGCGCAACCAGCATTACCCCGCCTTCGTCGCCATGGCGCAGAGCGAGGACACGGTCGAGGGACCCAAGGCCTTCGCCGAGAAGCGCAAGCCCAACTGGAAGGGCCGTTAGAGTCTCTGCGCGAGTCAGTGGGACACCCTCTCACGGCGGGCCGGGCATCCTATCCGGCCCGCAAGCCCTTGCCCGGGCTCGCGAATTCCGCCTGACGCGGACCGAGGCATGGGACACGGAATGGCTCGTTTAAAGTCGCCCATCGCGCTCAAATGATTGCCCCGATCGGGTGGGCTCCGTTGGCGTAGGCGTAAATAGGATTCATGGCCGGAACATACGTTCAGATAGGATTCCTGTCAAGCCGTTCCCTCCCTGCCGCTGCGCACGCAGCGTGTTAGGAACCGCCTATGCTCGCCGTTCCTGCCCGCATCCTGCCGACGATCGTCATCTCGCAGTTCGCCGCGACCTCGCTGTGGTTCGCCGGCAATGCGGTGATGCCCGACCTGCAGCGCAGCGCCGGCCTGCCGGCGTCCGCCGTCGGCGACATCACGATCGCCGTGCAGCTGGGCTTCATCGCCGGCACGCTGGTCTTCGCTTGGCTCGCGATCGCCGACCGCTACTCGCCGCGTATCATCTTCTTCCTTTCCACCCTCGCCGGCGCGGCGGCCAATGCCGCGACGCTGGCGAGCGGGGCTGAGTTCCTGCCCCTGCTCGCGGCGCGGTTCGCCACCGGCTTCTTTCTCGCCGGCATGTATCCCGTCGGCATGAAGATCGCGTCGGGCTGGTACGACCGCGACCTGGGCTTGGCACTCGGCTGGCTGGTCGGGGCATTGGTGGTCGGAACGGCGTTTCCCCATCTCATCCGCGGCGTGAGCGGCGATCTGCCCTGGCAGGGCGTGATCCTGTCGGTCTCGGCGGTATCGGTCGCCGGCGGTCTGGCGATGTTTCTTCTCGTACCGGACGGGCCGCATCTCAGAGCGGGCGCGAAGTTCGACCCGGCCGCCTTCGCGACCATCTTCCGCTCGGCCGACTTCCGGGCGTCGGCCTTCGGCTATTTCGGCCATATGTGGGAGCTCTACGCCTTCTACGCGTTCCTGCCGGTGCTGCTGGCGGCGCGCCTCGGCAGCGACGCCGCGACGGTCTCGCTGTGGAGCTTCGCGGCGATCGCCGCCGGCTTTCTCGGCTGCATGGTCGGCGGCTATCTTTCGCGGGGGATCGGCAGCGCGCGCGTTGCCTATCTGCAGTTGTCGGCGTCCGGCCTGTGCTGCCTCGTCTCGCCGCTGGCGTTCCTGGCGCCCTTGCCGGTGTTCCTCGCCTTCGTGTTGTTCTGGGGCGTGGTGGTTGCCGGCGACTCGCCGCAGTTCTCCGCGCTCAACGCCCGCTTCGCCCCGCCGAGGCTCGTCGGCTCGGCGCTGACGATCGCCAATTGCATCGGCTTCTCGATCACGATCGTTTCGATCGCGCTGCTTGGCCGGCTGATCGAAACTGTCGGACCGCAGTATGTCTTCCTGATGCTGGTGCCCGGGCCGGTGCTCGGGCTGGCGGCGTTGCGGCGGCTGGCCGCGAAGCCGGCTTGAGGAACGGCCGCGGCGGCACTGTGCCTCCGATGTAGTCCGGTTTAAGCTGCCGCAATGCCCGTCCGCGTAGACTTCTTCAGCTTGCATCTGCTGGTGGTGACCATCCGCGAAGGGTCGATCGCGCGAGCGGCGGCGCGTGAGAACATCGCGCCATCGGCGCTCAGTCGGCGCATCTCCGATCTCGAGCGCACCCTCGGCGTGCCGCTGCTAGCGCGGCGTGCGCGCGGCGTCGAGCCGACGGAAGCAGGGCGGGCAGCGCTTGCCCTGGCCGAGCGCATCGACGACGACCTGGAATCTCTCGTCCATCAGGTGAAGGCCGAAAAGAACGACGTTGCCGGCACCGTCCGTCTGTTCGCCAACACCTCATCGGTCATCGGCTTTCTGCCGGAGAGACTCAAAGTCTTCATCGGGCACTATCCGGCCGTGCGCATCGCCCTTCGCGAATGCCAGTCGCCGGACGTGCTGCAGGCGTGCCTCGACGGAACGGCCGATGTCGGTCTCTGCTCCGGGGCGGTCTTGCGCGGCAGTCTCGATAGCTGGCCTTTCGTCCGCGATCCCATGATGGTCGTCATGCCGCGGGGTCATGTGCTGGCTCGTGCCAGGGTCGTCCGGTTTGCCGATGTGCTCGGTCATCCCTTGATCGGCGTGCAGTCGGGCGGCGCAGTCGACCGGTTGTTGCACGACAGGGCGTTGAAGGCAGGGCGGCGCATGCAGTTCACCGTATCGGTGGGTAGCGTCGATGCGGTCTGCCGCATGGTCGAAGCCGGCCTCGGCATCGCCATTATTCCCACCAGTGCGGCGTCGGCTTACGCCGGGGCAAAGCGCTTCGTGCGCAAGAAGCTGAGCGAGCCGTGGGCCGACCGCGAGCTGCGCCTCTACGCCCCGCGCAAATCGCCCCGATCGCGCGCCGCCACGGCGCTGATCGATCACCTCAAGGGCGAGCGCTAACCGACGCCATCGCCGCTCGCGACGGCGTCCTTGTCCAAACAGCAATCCCGGCGCCTCGCACCCGGCCGTACCATCAAGAGATGGAAGAAGCGGCGCAAATTCTCGAGTTGCCAGGCAGGATTTTGCTGCTTGCCCAAGATCCGGCGCTAGTCGACGCCCAGCTTGCCGGACGCAACCTTGCGCGGACGGAAGCGGGCCCGCTTCGCGACGATGTCTCCACCGACGAAATCACGCCCACGGCGACCTGCCTCTACTTCGACGAGCGGCTAGGCCGCTTTCCCTACACCGGCTTCACCGCTGGGGGGCGTCGACCGATCGGCATCGACGCAATCCGTAACGGCGGGTTCTCGGTCGTCGTTGCCGGCAGGCGCTATGGCAAGGGTTCATCGCGCGAACACAGCCCCACGGCGGAACTCGCCGCAGGGGTGCGGCTGGTGATCGCCGAAAGCTTCGAACGCATCTACCGGCAGAACGCAGACAATCTCGGACTCTTCACCTCGACCGATCCGGGGCTGCTGGAACGACTGCAACGCGGCGAGGCCATCGCGATCGAGGATCTGCTGGCCGGCCGCGACGCGCTGGCGGCAGCCATATTGAGACACGGTGGCCTGCTGCATTACGGACAGCGGCTGCGGACAGAAGTGAGAGAGCCGGAAGAGAAGAGCTTCTCGGCCGATCAACCGCGCACCTTGGTCGAGAAGATCCTGCTGCGTCATCTGGCGGAGCGCGGCAAGACATCAGTGGCACTGACTGCCGGCACAGGCGTCTTCGTGCGCGCCGACTGGCGTTTCATCCACGAGGTCTACACGGGCATGTGCGCGCACATGCTGCATGCCGCCTTCGGCCGTCCGCTGCGGCTTCACGAGCCCGGAACCATTCTCGCCTTCGAGGATCACCTATCCTACGCCCATTGCAGTCCCGCCCTCTCGGGCAAGGATACGATGGCGGGCGTACGGATGGTGTCGCAGGCCCATCGATCCTTCGTGCAGGAATGCGACCTCAAGCACCATGGCTATCTACCGGCCGGTGAGGGTTCGCAGGGAATCTCGCATCCCATGATGACCGAACGCTACGCGCTACCGGGGCAGCTCATCGTCGGCACCGATTCGCATACGCCGCATTCCGGCGCGCTGGGCTGCTTCGCCTTCGGCGTCGGCACGACCGACATGGCGAACGCGATGATGACCGGACTGACGCGTCTCGTGATGCCTGAGACCATGCGCATCGAGTTGAACGGACCTCTTCCGCCGGGCATCACGGCGAAGGACGTGGTGCTCCATCTGCTGGCCGATCCGGCGCTACGCGGCGGCCAGGCGGTAGGTAAGGTCATCGAGTTCGCCGGCTCGACCGTCGAGGCCATGAGCGTCGATGAGCGGGCGACGCTCACCAATATGACGGCGGAAATGGGCGGCCTGACCGGCATCGTGGCGCCCGACGGGGAAACTGTTCGCTTCCTCGAGGAGCGGCGCGGCATCACGTTCGAAATCGAGCCATGGATGCGGAGCGACCGTGGCGCCCGCTATGCGGCGACCTTGTCGGTCGACTGCCGGACCCTGTCGCCCATGGTCGCGGCGCCGGGCGATCCCGGCAACGGTGTGCCGCTCGGCAAGCTCGCGCAACGAACGCGCATCGACATCGCCTATGGCGGCTCGTGCACGGCCGGCAAACGCGATGACTTCGACCGCTACCACGAAGTCCTGCACTGGGCGGTCGAGCATGGATTGCGAGTCAAGCGGGGCGTGACGCTCTATCTGCAGTTCGGCACGTCGGATGTCCGCGACTACTGCGTGACGCGCGGCTACCTGCAAACCTTCGAGCGAGCCGGTGCCGAACTTCTCGAACCCTCCTGCGGCGCCTGCGCGAATTTCGGGCCGGGCGCGTCGCACCGGGGCGATCAGGTGACGGTGAGCGCCATCAACCGCAACTTCCCAGGCCGCTCGGGCCCGGGGGCGGTTTGGCTCGCCAGTCCCCCGACCGTGGTGGCAAGCGCCATTGCCGGTGAGCTGGTCTCGTTCGCAGACCTCATAAAAAATACAACGGAGGAAACATCATGGTCACAGTCGGCCGACGACTAGCGTTAGCGGGAGGACTGGCAACGCTCGGCCTGCCGCAGGCGACGCGTGCGCAGCTTGGGGGCGGCAAGATCGTTCGCATGATCGTACCGCTCAGCGTCGGCTCGGGCGTAGATATCGTTGCCCGCATTCTCAGTGAACCTCTGGGTGCTGCACTCGGCGCTTCGGTGGTGGTCGAGAACCTGCCAGGCGCCGGCAGCATCACCGGCACGGCCCAGATCGTGCGCGGTCCGAAGGACGGCACGACGCTCGGCATGATCTCGTCCAATCACGTCATCAATCCCAGCGTCTATAAATCGATTCCCTACGATGCCCTGGCCGACATCACGCCGATCTCCGTTGTCTGCACGGCGGGCTTGGTGCTGGTCGTGAATCCGTCCGTACCGGTGACCAATGTTGAGCAGCTCGTGGCCTATGCCCGGACGCAGCCTGAGGGAATGTTCTACGGCTCGGCCGGCAACGGCAGTGTGCTCCATCTGGCGGCCGAGTTGTTCCGCACGCTCGGCAAAGTGCCGATGAAGCACGTGCCTTATCGCGGCACAGGTCCGTTATTGAACGACCTCGTGGGCGGCCAAGTGCCGATGGCTTTCATCGCCATCTCGGTGGCAGCGCCGCAAATCGCCAGCGGCAAACTGCGCGCCATCGCCGTCTCGACCGCTGAACGTTCGCCCCTGCTGCCCGAAGTCCCCACTCTGGCGGAGCAGGGTATCACGGGCTTCGCCTACGACGCTTGGGTTGCCTTGATCGGACCGGCCGGCCTCCCTTCTGACGTCGTCACGCGCGTTTACGACGCCACAATGGTGGCGCTGAACCGCCCCGATGTGCAGGAAGTCTTGCGCAAACAGGGCCTCACGAAGGTGGGCAACTCTCCCCAGCAGGCCGCGCAGCTCTTCGCAGCCGACCTCGCCAGGCACACCAAGCTTGCGAAAGAGGCCGGGCTCACTCTTGAATAGGCTTTTCCAGCACGTCCACTCTGGAAAGCCGGTGTTGATGATTGCACGCCCTACGCCAGCTTCCACTGCACCAGGGTGAAGGGCGGCTTGGCGTCATCGTGCGGCTCGAACACCGCCTGCACCTCGGCGCCGATCCTGACCTCCTGCCTGGGATCGCCCAGCAGGTTGCCCAGCATGCGCACGTTGCCGGCATCGGGCAGCTCGACCAACACGACGATGTAGGGACCATGGCCGTTCAGCGCCGGATGCACCGGATGCCAGGGCCGCTCCCAGCTGTAGATCCGTCCCCTGCCCGACACCTTGTGCCAATCCATCTCGAATGACAGGCACTTGTGACAGATCCACTCCGGCCCCCACTGGAACGTGCCGCACTTCTTGCAGCGCTGGACCAGCAGCTCGCCGCGGCGCGTCGCCTCCCAGTACGGCTTGTCGAGGGCGTCGTTCTCCGGCACCGGGATGGGCAGGCCGCTTGGGAGGTAACTCATAACGTCGCCTCCGTGCCGAGGATCATGCTCGAGACCGGCGTCACCATCGGGCCGGAGATCACCATCGAGACTTCGGCGTTCGGCACCTGCGCGGTCGACTGGCCGCGTAGCTGGCGGACCGCTTCGACCTGCAACTCGAGGCCGTGCATATAACACTCCGCCAGATTGCCGCCCGAGGTGTTGAGCGGCAGCTTGCCCGACGGCGCCAGCAGGTTCTCCTTGGTGAGAAAGTCGTTCGCCCCCTCGGCGGTGAAGAAGCCATGCTCGACCAGGCTCATCAGCACGCCGCCGGTGAAATTCTCGTAGCTCTGAACGACATCGACGTCGCCGGGCTTCACGCCCGCCATGTCGTAGAGCTGCGGCGCCACCGTGGTGAAGCTCGAGGTGGCGTAGAGCGGCGCATTGTGGCTGCGGGCGCCGTTGCGATATTCCGAGCCCTGCGTGGAACCGAGCAGATACGCCGGCGTCTGCTTAAAGTCCTTTGCATGGTCCGCCGGCACGATGATCAGTGCCGCGGCGCCGTCATTCTCCTGGCAGCAGTCGAACAGCCGCCACGGCTCGACGATCCAGCGCGAATTGTCGTACGCCTCGTCCGTCAGCGGCCGGCCATGCATCACGGCGCGCGGATTGGACTGCGCGTGCTGATACGAGGCGAGCGCGATGGCGCGCTGGGCGGAGTCGGCGATCTTGTTTTCGTGCAGGAAGCGCATGGCGCGCATGGCATAGCGCTGCGCCGGCGACATCACGCCGTAGGGGGCGTTGAGCGCCGCCTCGCCCGAGGCGGTGCCACCGGGCGGTGCTGCGCCAAAGCGCTGGAACTGGCCTTGAGCCAAAGCGCGGAACACGACGACGCAGTTGGCCATGCCGCAGGCCACGGCCGCCGCCGCGTTACCGACAGCGGCCGAGCCACCGCCGCCACCGCCGCCCCAGTTCATGTTGGAGAAGCGCAGCGCCGGCAGGCCGAGGGCCGCGGCGAGACGCGAGGGATCGTTGCGATCGTTGGAGTAGGAGGCGAAGCCGTCGATCCGGCGCGGATCGATGCCGGCATCCTCGCAGGCGGCCAGGATCGCCTGCAGCGCGAGCTTGAATTCCGAATGCGGCGACTGGCCGTGTTTGTAGTAGGTGGTCTCGCCGACGCCGGCGACGGCCACCTTGCCGCGCAAGGTGCGGGTCATAATAGGGTTCCCGCTTGAGAGCTTCGCGGCGGGCGAAATCCAGTGGGTCGCCCCCTCAGTCGCGGATTACCGCGACAGCTCCCCCGCAGACGGGGGAGCGACAATAGGAGACGAGTCATTGTTTGTACCTCGCCGGCACGTCGATGCCGAGGAAGCGGGCGCAGTTGAGGCCGAGCACCTTGGCGCGCGTGCCGTCGGAGAGCTGGCCCATCGTGCGCTCGATCGCCTCGGCCGAATGCGGCCAGGTCCCTTCGTGATGCGGATAGTCGTTCGCCCACATGAAATTGCCGTCGAGGCCGTGGCTCTCGGCGAGGTCGAGACCGGCCTTGTCCTCCTGGAACGAGGAGAAGCCATGCGCGCGGTAGTAGTCGCTGGGCAGGCCCTGCAGCTTGGGGCGCACCCAGAAGTGATGCTTCTTGTAGGCCTCGTCCATGGCGCCCAGCAGCCACGGCACCCAGCCGATGCCGGCCTCGATGGTGGCGAAGCGGATCTTGGGGAAACGCTCGAGCACGCCCGAGGCGCAGAGATTGGCGACCGGCTCGATGGTGGGCGACAGCGAGTGCGAGACGTAGTTCACCACCGCGCCGCCATTGCCGCGCGCGGCGCGCGGATCGCGGCCGGTCGAGACATGGAAGGTGATCGGCAGGTTGGCGTCCTGGATCGCCGCCCACAGCGGATCGAAGTGCGGCAGGTTGTAGTTCACGTGGTTGCTGTCGTGGCCGCCCCAGATCGGCTTGCACGGCAGGGTCAGGCACTTGAAGCCGAGCTTCGCCAGGCGCTGGACCTCGGCGATCGAGCCTTCTAGATCGCCGGTCGCGATCGAGCCGGCGGGGATCATGCGGTCCTGGTGCGTGCCGAACTGCTCCCACGCCCAGTCGTTCCACACCCGGCACTGCGCCATGGCGAACAGCGGATCGGGCGTGGCCCACATGGCGAGGCCCTTGTTGGGGAAGATCAGTTCGACGTCGATGCCGTCCTGGTCGTGATCGGCCAGCCGGCCGAGCGGATCGGCGCCGGCCTTGTTGCGTGCCATGTCCTCGCCCTCGAGAGTCGACAGCCGCAGCCGGTCGGGCCGGTAGCCCTCGCAATAACGCCACTGCACGCCGTCCTTGTCGGTGACCACGCGCGGCAGGCGCTCGTGATACTTCTTGTCCATGCGGTCGAACCACAAGGTCGCCGGCTCGTTGGCATGGCCATCGGCGGAGACCATGAAATATTTCTTCGCCGCATCCGGGCGCGCGCTGCGCGGCCAGCCGGCGGCGCCGGGCGTGTCGAGACGCCAGCGATTGGGGGCATTGACCTCGATCCGGTTCATGGCTTCCTCCTCTTCGTTGCAGGCTCCTCCGCCGCTTCAAACCGTTCGTCCAGTCCACGTTCGATGCTGGCCAGCACGCGCTGGCAGATCTCCAGGTCGGCGGGCGGCACCTTGGCCAGCAAGCGCGCCTGGATCTCGGTTCCCACCTCGGCAACGCGCTTCGCGAGCTCGCGGCCGGCGCGGGTGAGATGGATGCCGCGCGCCCGTCGGTCGCTCTCATCCTCACGCCGCTCGATCAAGCCGCGGCGTTCGAGATTGTCGAGTTGGCGGACCAGCGAGGGACCTTCGATGCCGAGAGCGGTGGCGAGTTCCTTCTGCCGCACGCCGCCGCCCAGGCGGCCGACATAGGCGAGCGGGCGCCACGTCGCGTCGGTGAGGCCGAAGGCGTGCAACTCGGCATCGACCGCCTGGCGCAGGCGTCGGGACAGTCGCGCGACGTTGAAACCGAAATCGATCTGCTTGGGATGGGCCATGGCATAAAGATAGGACGCTAATCATCTAAATGGCAAGGGGGGATGGCAGAGGGTGCCCGACGGTGCACCTAGGGTACAGGAGCCTGGCGTTTCGCCGATGCAATCCCGACGACCAGGGTAACGACAATCATCAGGCCAGTGACCACGATCAACGCCACGGACAGCGAGACGACGGTCAGCACGCCACTGGCCAGGATGACGCCGGTCGCCTGGGCGGTGCGCTGCAGGGCGAACACTTCCGGGCGTCGCTGTGGTGGCGCCAGCGCGTCGAGTCGGAGCGAGTAGTACGTCCCCAGCGGCGCCAGCATCGCGCCGATGAGGATTGTTCCGACGACGGTCATCGCGACGGACAGCTCGAGCGCCACGAGCGCCGAGCCCAGCGTCATGACGAAGAGCAGGGCCACTACGGCCCTCTGCTTCGCCATGCGGTTACGCACGCTCACCCAGATGCCGCCCGCGACCGAGGCGAGACAGAGCGGCACCGTGAACACGATGGCGAGCGCCGGTTCGTAACCGAAGGACAAGGCGAGGGCCACGGCGCCGATCTCGATGGACGCAACGGTGGCGCCTCCCGCCGCGGCACAGGCAAGCCACAGCAGGATGGCGGGGCTGAGAATGGAGCCGCCGACACCGCGCACGTTCTGGAGGGCAGCCGCGCCCGTGTTCGGGACCATGAAGGCTGGAACCGCGCCGACAAGTGCCAGCACCAGGACGGCCAGGGCCGGCGAGAGGGTGCCGAGACCGGACGCCGCCACGGGCGCCAGCACGAAGGTCAGCTCGTTCAGCGTGGCCGCGATGCCGAGCGCCCGCGGCAGGCGCCCAGCCGGCGCCAGATGATTGAGCACGGCGCGCAGGTAGCCATGGGCCGCGCCGTTGACCAGTCCGGCCGCGGCCGCCAGCACGATCAGCCAGGTGAAAGACGCCTGTGACGACGCGACCCCGGCGATCGACACGAGCGCCGCCGTGCGCGCGACCACCAGCAGCCTGAGATACGTGGCCATGGGCAGGCGCTTGCCGAGCCGGGCGATCGGGATGGCGCCGGCCACCTGGGCCAGCGTCATGGCAAGCATCATCGCCGCACCGCCGCTGGTCTCGCCGGTGAGGCTCAACGCCACCAGCGAGAACGCGATCGGCCCTCCCGCCTGCGGCATGTTCAAGGTGCCGGACGAGACGAACCAGCGCAGCAGCTTCCAGCGGCTCGACGGCACTTTGCGAGGGCTGGTCAAGACATGAACGAGTTCAACGCCCGCGCGCGTTGTCGTGGTCCCAGTCGAGTTCGAAGCGGTCGCCTTTGGCCTTGATGTAGGCCGCATGCGGCGAGCCGAAATGGGCTGGCATCAGGAGCGCCCCCTGCTCCGCGCAATCCGCCAGCAGGGCGCCGCGGGTCTTGCGTGCGAGATCGCGGTCGTCGCAGAAGCGGCTGTTCCACTTCCACACCGGCACCTGCAGCGGACTATGCAGCGCGTCGCCGGGGAACATCGCGCGCTTGCCCTTCGATTCGAGATCGATGCGGATCTGTCCCGGCGTGTGGCCGGGTGCGGGCTTGAGCTTCAGGCAACCGCACATGGCGTGCTCGCCGCCGGCGACGAGCTCCGCCATCTTCGCCTCGACGATCGGCAACACCGAGTCGTTGTAGGTATTGATCTCGTACTCCGGCGAACCGGATGTCTTGGCCACCTTGGCCCAATGGTCGTGATCGACCTTGGACATCACGTACCTGGCGTTCGGGAAAGTCGGCACCCACTTGCCGTTCTCGAGCCTGGTGTTCCAGCCGACATGGTCGACGTGCAAATGCGTGCACATGACGAAGTCGACCTCCTCCGGCGCGACGCCCGCCTCGCGCAGCCGGTCGAGATACTTCGTGTCCAGCATGTGGAAGCCCGGCATGCCGGGCCGATTCTTGTGATTGCCCGAGCAGGCATCGACCAGGATCGTGTGCTTGCCGGTGCGGATCAGCCAGGAATGGATCGACCGGATGAGCCGGCCGCTTTCGGGCTGGTAGTAGCCGGGCGCCATCCAGTGCTCGTGGCTCTTGAAGGTCTCGGGCTCGAACTCGGGAAAGAAATCCTTGGCCGGAAACCCCGGCCCCGAAATCTCCTCGATGCGGGTGACGCGAACGTCTCCGATGTGACGGTCTTGCATGGTTATCTCCCCTCTGCTGTCGCCGGGCCTCAGCGTGCCGGCGTTTCCGGGCCAAATCCCTGCAGCGTCCAGACGAGCGGCGTCGTGCCGACCTGGATGCCGCCGCTGCGGGGTCGGTCGATGTCGACGATCAGCGCGATCGAGATCGTCCAGATGAACAGGAACAGGACCGACATCACGACCTGGCGGCCACCCGCGATCCCGAAGCCGTAGCCGATGGCGCCCATCGTCAACATCGAGACCAGCACCAGCAGGCGGATGACGTAAGCCGGCACGCTGGCGGTGAAATTGCGCCGGTTGGTCAGCGACAGATCGATCGTCTCGTTGAGCGACGTGACGAGCGAGGCGGTGATCGGCGTCGGCGCCCGTTCGGCCGCCTGCTCCACCGCGCGCCACATGTCGTTCTGGAGCGCGCCGGTCCTCGCGTACATGCGGTCGACTTCGGCCGGAGTCTCGCCGCCGTTCACGGTGTCGATGCGCAACTTGGTGTACTCGCGCAGGGTCCGCTGGATCGCCCGACCTTCCTCACCGCCGACCAGGCTTGCGCGCAGCCACGTAGTGCCGATCGAATTGGCCTCGGCGAGCACCGAATCGCGCCGCGCTTCATAGCGGCCAGACGCCATGGACAGCGAGATCCCCAGCAGGAACGCCAGCAGGCCAACCATGCCGGCGGTGGCAAAATTCAGGGAAGACTTCTCGGCTTCCGGCGGCTCGCGACGCCGTCGTGCGAAACGGCCGAGGTGGTAGCCCATTTCTTGCGCCACCAGAAGCAGGACCAACAGCACCCACAAACCGAGGGTGAGGTTGCCACCGATGAGGTCGCGCAACAGGTCGAAGATCTTGTCGATCGGGCCGAAATTCATGACGTGCGAACAGCTCCCCTCACCTGCCCTTGAAGACGGGCTTGCGCTTGTCGAGGAAGGCGCTGAGGCCCTCGAAATGGTCCTCGGTCGCGGCGCACGCCGCAAGTCCCTCGGCCTCGCGGTGCGAATGCTCGTCCCATGAATTGTCGAAGGAGTTGCGGATCAGGCTCTTGGCGACGCCCAGCGCAAAAGTCGGACCGTCGGCGAGCTTGCGCGCCATCTTTGCGGTCTCGGCCACGAGCTGATCCTTGGGGACAATCCAGTTCAGGATGTTGTTGTCTTTCGCCTCCTGCGCGCTGAAGCGCTCGCCCAGCAGCGTGATCTCCAACGCTTTTCGCTCGCCCACGACGCGCGGCAGGAAGTAGGTGGCGCCGCCGTCGGCCGAAAGGCCGATGTGGCGGTAGGCCAGGGTGAAGAAGGAATCGTCGCTGGCGATCGCGAGATCGCAGTTCAGGATCAGCGACAGGCCGAAGCCGGCGGCGGCGCCCTGCACCGAGGCCAGCACCGGCTTGCTCATGCGGCGGATCTGGTAGATCGCCTGGTGCGCCTTCACGACGCGCATCTCGAAGCCCGCGAGGTGGGCTTCCTTCTCTGTCGTCAGCGACTTGTGGAAGCCCCTGATGTCGCCGCCCGCCATGAAATGCGTGCCGGCGCCACGGATCACCACGCAGCGTACGGCCGGGTCCTTCTCGAACTTGGCGGAGTGCTCGATCAGGAGGTCGCGCATCTCCATGGAGAGCGCGTTCAGCTGCTCCGGCCGATTGAGGGTCAGCCAGCCGATGCCGTCCTTGATTTCGGCGAGAACGTGCGGTGCGGACATGCGGATGATTCCTCCAGCTCCAGACCTAGACGTGCGCCGAGTGCCCGGCGCGGCTTTCCAGCGCCCCGTTCTTGAGCCGCTTGAGAAAATCTTCCCCGGCACTCTCCGCTTCGATTGAAGCCACGGGTGATCGCCATCTGCCACTGTCGATTTCTTCGATTTGCCTCGCCATGGCCTGCGATACGACGCGTGAGAAGGGCCCCAGGTGAAGGTAAAAGGCGGCCATGCTCCCGACCGCCTGAAGGGCGCCGGGATTTTCACGGGCACAGACATAGAGCGTCCTGAGGTAGTGGCCGAGGAGCAGAGGCTGCTCGAGGATGACCGACCTCAGGAGGCGAAACAGCGCGTTCCAGTCGCCGCGCGTCAGGCCAGCAACGCGCCAGGCCGGCTTGGCGGTCGCCTTCTTGGCCGGCCAGAAGCAGTCGAGCTTCTGCGCGGCGCGCGTCACCCGCCCGAAAAAGGCTGCCGGCGTGTAGATACGGTCGATCACGCTCTTGTAGTCCGCCAGCACGTCCCGTCGCGGCCGCAGGGGATCGAAGTTGAGCCCGAGGATGCACTGATCGCCGCCGCCCTCGCCCATCCTCTCCATCTGCCATGTTGCGGGAAACATGCGGTGCTCTCGAGCGAGCCTGGTCGTGAGCTGGGTATTCGCCAAGGCCGTGAGCAGGCCCGCCATGCAGATCGCTATGTCGGCGTCCTCGATGCAGTCGACCATGCCATCGGCGATGCTGCCCTTCTCGGTATCGAAGCCCACGATGAAGCCCGCGATGACGAACATTCCCGCGCCATAGATCTTGTGAATGCTCCTGGTCAGGCTGCGGCGGGCATTCTGCTTCTTCTGCATGGCCACCAGCGTGTCGCCATCGGGGCTTTCGATGCCGACGAACACGACGAAGAAGCCCGCCTTGCGCATAAGCGCCAGCAGCGCATCGTCGTCGGCAAGGTTGACCGACGCTTCGGTCGAGAAGACGAAGGGGTAATCGTGCTCTTTCTGCCAGGCGATGAGCTCGGGCAGGAACGCCTTCACGGCCTTCTTGTTGCCGATGAAATTGTCGTCGACGAAATCGACGTGTCCGCGATATCCGCCGCGGTAGATGGCCTCCAGCTCGGCCAGCATCTGTGCCGCCGTCTTCACCCGCGGCCTGCGGCCGTAGAGCTCGATGATGTCGCAGAATTCGCAGTTGAACGGGCAGCCGCGGGAGAACTGGACGGCGAGGTAGAGATAGTCGCTGCGCCGCAGCAGATCGTAGCGGGCCACGGGAGTCGTGGTGACATCGACCTTGAATTTCTCCGCCGTGAACCTGCCGCGCCGTTGCCCGGCGCTCCAGGCGGCGATGAACTCCTGGATGACCACCTCGGCTTCGCCGATCACGACGAAGTCGGCATGGCCATAGAAATCCGGCTCCGAGGTGGCGTCCGGCCCGCCGACGACCACGACCTTGCCCCGGCTTTGCGCCAGGGCGATCACGCTCAGGCAATCAGGACGCTGGACGTTCATGCCGCCCGTCATGACCAGATCGGCCCAGGCGAGGTCGGCCTCGGTGACTTGGGCGACGTTCCTGTCGACCAGCCGGCACGTCCAGGTGGCCGGCAGCATCGCTGCGACCGTCAACAGGCCGAGCGGGATGGCGGAATGGCGCGCGCCGCCCACTTTGCAGGTGGCCTTGTTGTTCCAGAATGTGGCCACGGGGAATTGCGGCGACACCAGGAGCACATTGCATTGACCTGTCGACAAAGACTCGTCCCCTCCAAGGGCCATCCTGCCCGTTCCCGGTGAAGCTTGGGTGAGGTGCGATGCTGACAGCTTTCGCCCGCTCCGACGAGCTAGAATGCCTCGGCCGGGAGCGCCATTACCGTCGCCGCGCCCGGTTTATGCCGCAAATGATCCTCGAGCCACGAGGCGATTTCATCCCACGGCTGGCGCGGCATCGACTTGCGGAAGAAACCGAAGTGGCCGACCGACTGGGCGCCGAGATCTGACGGCGACAGATGCAGGCGTTCGACTGCGGCGTTGGGATAATACGGCCGCAGCGCCTCGACGGCGCCGAGCGGCGCGATGGGATCGTCGCTGAAACTCATCCAGCGCAGCGGGAACGTCACCGCGTGGTTGTGCGGCCGCAGCGGCTGGCCGCGTCCGTCGCAAACATAGTGGGGCGAGCGGCCCCAGCGCGCCCAGCTGCGGGCAATGCCTGACGGCAGATCCGCGGTGCCGATCCAGCCTCCGGGAAAGCGGCCTGTCGCCGCGGTGAGGCCGGGGATCAGCAGCCACCACAGCGCCAGCATGCGCAAGCGACGGCGGCCGGGCGGCCAGTGCCGCCAATGGCCGCTCTGACTGCAGATCAGCACGGCCGCGCGGACGTCGGCGATATTGTCGGCCAGCCCCAGCACCTGGCCGCCGAAGGAATGGCCGATCACCGCCCGCTCTGCGCCAGGTGCCAGGCGCGCGAGATGCTCGATCATCGAGGGCTGATCGACACCGCCCCAGTCTTCCATGGTGGCCGAACGCGGCGCCTCCGACTGGCCGATGCCGCGATAGTCGTAGGTCAGTACGGCAAAGCCGCGGTCGGCGAGGTGGCCCGCGAAGGCTCCGTAGAACTGACGCGCGATTCCGGTGCCGCTATTGATCAGGATGGCGCCGCCGTTGGGCGTCCCGGGGTCGAACAAGGTGGCGGCGAGCGTCACGCCATCGCGAGCAGGCAGATTGAGGTCCATGCCGGCGATCTAACGGCCGGCAACGGCTGCACGGCAAACGGATTGGAAGGCGCTTGCCGTGAATGGCATTCAGCCCGTCGCCAATTCCGCCTTCAGCCAGCGGCGGAGCGCGCGGATGGCCGGCAGGCCGCGCTCGCGCGGGCGGCAGCAAAACCAGATCTGTCCGCGCGTCGGCACGCCGGGGCCAACGCGCACCAACGTGCCCTGGGCGATCTCGCTCTCGACCAGCGGATCGAAGGCGAGCGCCACGCCCAGCCCATGCGTGGCAGCACGCAGCGAGGCGCCCATGCCGTCGACCTGCAGTGCCTTCTGCTGTGGGGGCCGCCGGCCGAACGGCGCGGGATCGAGACCGACGCCGTCCGCCCAGTCGGTCCACGAGAGGCCGAACGGCGAGACGCGGATCAGCGGCGCACGCAGCAGATCGGCCGGGGCGCGCAGTTTCAGGCGCCGCACGAGCGCGGGTGCGGCGACCGGCACGGCGGAAAGATCCATCACGCGTTCGGCCGCGATGTCGAGCCACTGGCCGTCGCCGTAGCGCAGCGCCACATCGACCAGTCCGGTCTCCATGTCGGCCATGCGCGGGCTTGCCTCGACCTGCAGCTCGATCTCGGGATGGGCGCCGAGGAACTGACCCAGGCGCGGCAGCAGCCAGTGCGAGGCGAAGATCGGCACGGCCGAGACGCGGAGCCGCCGGCTGCCCGAGGACTGGCGGGCGAGCGCGCGGGCGAGATCGCCGAAGGCGCGGCCGGTGGTGGCGGCGAGCAGCCGGCCGGCCGGCGACAGCACGACGCCACGCGGGCCGCGCTCGAAAAGCTTTTCGCCTAAAAGCCGTTCGAGGCCGGCGATGCGGTGGCTCACCGCCGAGGAGGTGATGTGCAGCTGTTCCGCCGCCGCCTTGAACGAACCGCCACGCGCCGCAAGCTCGAAGGCTTGTAGCGCGAGCAGCGCCCGTGCCGTCAGGTCTTCGGCGGCCTCGTCGCTCCTGAGGAGGTCCGTCGTCAGAACGCCTCGGCCGGGAGCGCCATCACCGTCGCCGCCCCCGCCTTGATCTGATGGTTGAGCGACGTGGTCTGCGGCAGCACGCGCGCCATATAGAAGCGCGCGGTCGTGAGCTTGGCCTCGTAGAAGGCGTTATCGTTGCCGGCAGCCAGCCCCTTGTGGGCGGCCACGACGATGCGGTTCCACATGAAGGCCATGGCGGTGAGCGCCATCAGGCGCAGCAGGTCGGATGCCGCGGCGCCCGCTTCATCCGGGTTCTTCATGGCGTTCTGCATCAGGTAGAGGGCGGCGTCCTGGACGCGGCCCAGCGCCTTCTCCAGCGGCTCGACGAACTCCTTCATCTTGTCGTTGGCCTTGTTGGCCGCGACAAAGGAAGCGATCTCGCCCAGCAGGCGCTGCGCGGCGGCGCCACCCTTCATCGGCAGCTTGCGGCCGACGAGATCGAGCGCCTGGATGCCGTTGGTGCCTTCGTAGAGCTGGGTGATGCGGGCGTCGCGCACGAGCTGCTCGACGCCGTTCTCGCGGATGTAGCCGTGGCCGCCGTAGGTCTGCACCGCGAGGTTGGCGCATTCCGAACCCATGTCGGTGAAGTGCGCCTTGATGATCGGCGTCAGCATCTGGACGAGATCGTCGGCGGCGGCGCGCTTGTCGGCGTCGGGATGGGAGTGCGCCTCGTCGATCAGCAGGCCGACCCACAGCGAGAGCGCGCGGGCGGCCTCGGTGAACGACTTCTGGATCATCAGCATGCGACGCACATCGGGATGGACGATGATCGAGTCGGCCGGGCCCTTGGCGTTCTTCGGACCGGTCAGCGAGCGGCCTTGCAGGCGGTCGCGGGCATAGGCGACGGCGCTTTGATACGATGTCTCGGCGATGCCGAGGCCCTGCATGCCGACGCCGAGGCGGGCGGCGTTCATCATCACGAACATGGCGGGCATGCCGCGGTTGAGCTCGCCCACCAGCCAGCCCTTGGCGCCGTCCAGATTCATGACGCAGGTGGCGTTGGCCTTGATGCCCATCTTGTGCTCGATGGCGCCGCAACGGATGCCGTTGCGCTCGCCCACGCTGCCATCTGCCTTGGGAATGAACTTGGGCACCAAGAACAGCGAGATGCCCTTGGTGCCGCCGGGCGCATCCGGCAGGCGCGCCAGCACGAGATGGAGAATGTTCTCGGTGAGGTCGTGCTCGCCGGCCGAGATGAAGATCTTGGTGCCGGTGATGGAATAGGTGCCGTCGGCCTGCAGCTCGGCCTTGGTGCGGATCAGGCCGAGATCGGTGCCGCACTGGGGTTCGGTCAGGCACATGGTGCCCGACCAGGTGCCGTCGGTGAGCTTGGGCAGGTATTTCTTCTTGAGTTCATCGGAGCCGTGGCGCGACAGTGCTTCATAGGCGCCGTGGCTGAGGCCCGGGTACATCGCGAAGGCCTGGTTCGACGCGGTGAACATTTCCTGCAGCGCGAAGCCCACGGTGGCGGGCAATCCCTGGCCGCCCCACTCGGGATCGCAGGTGACGGCGGTCCAGCCGCCGTCGCGGAACATGTCGTAGGCGTGCTTAAAACCCTTGGGCGTGCACACGACGCCGTTCTCGTAGGTGCAGCCCTCTTCGTCGCCGGTGCGATTGAGCGGGAACAGCACGTTCTCGCAGAGCTTGGCCGCTTCCTCGATGATGGCATGGATGGTGTCGGGCGTGGCGTCCTCGTAGCCCGGCAGCTTGGCCAGCTGCGAGACGTCGAGCACTTCGTTCAGCACGAACTGGATGTCCTTCAGCGGCGCCTTGTAGACGGCCATGGCATTCCTCCCTCAGTCGCTGTCCGGGTCGACTCCGCGTTGACGCAGCTCGGCCGCGACATGCGTCTCGACATCCTTGAAGTCGCCGATCTGGGCGTCGAGATCGGCCCGCCGGCGTTCGAGTTCCTCAATATGAAGTCTGCTTCGGCGCAGCAACTCGCGCATCTGCTGCAGGCCGGTGCGATCGACCTGGTAGAGGTCGAGCAGCTGCTTGATCTCGGCGAGCGAAAAGCCAAGGCGCTTGCCGCGCAGGATCCAGCCCAGCCGCGCGCGGTCGCCGACGCTGTAGAGCCGCTGCGTGCCCTGGCGACGCGGCTTGATCAGGCCCTCGTCCTCGTAGAAGCGGATGGTGCGCGCCGTCACCGCGAACTCGCGCGCCAGTTCAGCGATGCTATAGATGCGCTGCGGGTCGCGCGGCGCTGGGCTTTTGGCCGAAGGGGTGACGGCGACGGACATGGTGGTGAAGGTGTAGTTAACGTTTACGTAAACGTCAATGTGGGTTTACGTAAACGGAAGGGAGCGAAATGGCGATTTATCAATTGGGCGACAAAAAGCCGGTAATTCCTGCGTCCTGCTACGTGTCCGAGGAGGCGACGCTGATCGGCGATGTCATCCTGGGCGAGCGGGTGAGCATTCTGTTTGGCGCCGTGCTGCGCGCCGACAACGAGCCGATCACCATCGGCGACGACAGCAACGTGCAGGACAACTCGGTGCTGCACACCGACCCCGGCGCGCCGCTCAACATCGGCAAGGGCGTGACGATCGGCCATTGCGTGATGCTGCACGGCTGCACGATCGGCGATGGCGCGCTGATCGGCGTCGGCGCCGTGGTGCTGAACCATTCGGTGATCGGCAAGGACAGCCTGGTCGGCGCCGGCGCCGTGGTGACCGAAGGCAAGACCTTCCCCGACCGCGCGGTGATCTTCGGCTCGCCGGCCAAGGCCGCGCGCGAGGTCACCGAAGACAACGTGCAGCGCCTGCGCATGAGCGCCGCGAGCTACGTGCGGCGCGGCGCGCAGTACAAGAAAGACCTCAAGCGCATCGGCTGATCGTGATCGACGCGCTCGACCATCTCACGCTGGGCGGATCGGCGTCCGTCTACGAGACGCTGCTCGGACGCCGCGCGAGCGGGGATCGGCTGCGTACCGGCAATGTCGGTCTCGTCTTCACCGGCGGCATCCCGGGTCTCCATTCGATGACTTTCGCCACCGGCGATGTTGCCAAGGCCGCGACCCTGCTCGAGCGGCGCGCGGTCGCGATGACGCCGGACGGCGACACCGTTGCGCTCGCAGGCCATGGCGTGGCGATCAAGGTCACCGCGAAAGCAAGCGATGCGCCCTCGCCCTTTACCGCCGACGAAGCGGCCTGCGTGTCCGCGCTCGACCACGTCGTGGTGCGCACGCCCAACCCCGAGCGGGCGATCGCCTTCTATGCCGGGCGGCTGGGGCTCGATCTCCGGCTCGACCGCAGCAACGAACAGTGGGGCTCGCGGCTGCTGTTCTTCCGCTGCGGTGATCTGGTGGTCGAGATTGCGCATGATCTGAAGAAGGGCGTGTCCGACGCACCCGACCAACTCTGGGGCCTCTCGTGGCGCGTGCCCGATGTCGCCAAGGCCAACGCGCGCCTGAAGGCCGCCGGCCTCGACGTCACCGCGCCGCGCGACGGCCGCCGGCCCGGCAGCCAGGTCTTTTCCGTCAAGAACAAGACCGAAGGCGTGCCCACCCTGGTGATCGGCGGCATTGGGCGCTGGTAAGGGCACTGGTAGGGTTGGCGATGCGTCACGCGATCCTGCTGTTCCTTCTTCTGGCGGCCGGCTGCACGCAGACGCCGGCGCCAAAGCAGGCGAAGGACCTGGCCCCGCTCGGGCCCTGCCCGCCTTCGTCGTGGCGGCCCGAGGCGCCACCGCCCACGGCCAGCGCCAAGACCTCGATGGTGCTGCTGGCGGTCGGCGAATGGGCGCGTTTCGGCCGCCAGGTCACCTTCTATTCTTCGAATGCGCCGCCACGCACCGAGCAGCTCGGCGTCAAGGAACGCGACGCGCCGGAACGCATCGCCGATTATTGGGCAAGCGTCGACAAGCCTGGCCGCAGCGGCCTCACCGACATTCCCTGGTCGGCCGCTTTCATTTCCTGGGACATCGAGAGCGCCGGCGTCCCGCGCGATCTCTTCTGTCCCGACCAGCGCCACACGATCTACGTCGAGCGCATGGTCGCGCGCGCCGCCCGGCCAGGCGCGGTCTTCATTCCGCGCCGGCCGAACGAACGCGCGCCCGAGGTCGGCGACCTGATCTGCGCCTCGCGCAACGGCAGCGACACCACACTCGACAATCTCAATCGCGGCACCGGGCATTGCGACATCGTGGTCGAAATCCGCCCGCGCGAGGTTCATGTCATCGGCGGCAATGTGGGCGACTCCGTCACCCGCAGCGTCTTTCCACTGGACGAAAGCGGGTTTTTGTCGCCCATTTCCGCCCGTCCGGTATTCGCCGTGATCGAAAATCGTCTGCCCTAGGGAACGTTCATGTCTCGGCTGTCGCTCTACGACTACGTCATCATCGGTGCCGGCTCGGCCGGCTGCACCATGGCCAACCGGCTGGCCGCAAAAGATGGATTGCGGATCCTGGTGCTCGAGGCGGGCGGCCCCGACAAGTCCTTCATGCTCAAGATGCCGGCGGGCTTCGCCAGCCTCGGCGAAAACAGCCCCTACAACTGGCGCTACGAGACCACGCCGCAAAAGCATTGCAACGACCGGCGCATGTACTGGCCGCGCGGCAAGACATTGGGCGGCTCGTCCTCGATCAACGCCATGCTCTATGTGCGCGGCAACGCCTGGGACTACGACCAGTGGCGCCAGCTCGGCAACGAGGGCTGGAGCTACAACGACGTCCTGCCCTACTTCAGGAACGCCGAGAACAACGAGCGCGGCGCCGACGAATTCCATGGCACCGGCGGACCGCTCAACGTCGCCGACCAGGTCGATCCCAGCAGGCTCAACGAAGCATTCCTCAAGGCCGGCGAACAGGCCGGCCACAAGCGCGTCACAGACTTCAACGGCGCCGAGCAGGACGGCGTCGGCTATTACCAGGTGACCCAGAAGGACAAGGCGCGCTGGAGCACGGCCAGCGCCTACCTGCGGCCGGCGGTGGCGCGCGGCAACAGCCACCTCGAGATCATCACTGGCGCGCTCGTGGAACGCATCATTTTCGACGGCACGCGCGCCATGGGCGTGCGCTATGTCATCGACGGCCGCGACGAGGTCGCGCGCGCCAACCGCGAGATCATCCTGTGCGGCGGCGCGGTGAACTCACCGCAGCTGCTGCAGCTTTCGGGCGTCGGCCCGGCCGACCACCTGAAGTCGCTCGGCATCACGCCGATCATCGACCTGCCGGGAGTCGGCGGCAACCTGCAGGACCATCTCGATGCGGCACTGCTTCAATTCTGCAAGACGCGCGACACTTACGACACCGCCAACAAGCTGGTCTCACTTTACCAGTATGTGGTCAACAAGAAGGGCCCCGGCACCTCGCCGATCGCCGAGTCGGGCGGCTTCCTGCGCACGCGGTCGGGCCTGGCGGCACCCGACGTGCAACTCCATTTTCTGCCCGTGCTCGTGGTCGACCACGGCCGCACCAAGATGAAGCAGAACGGTTATAGCCTGCACGTCTGTGCGCTCCGGCCCGAGAGCACGGGCACGATCCGCCTGCGCAGCAAGGATCCCAAGGACACGCCGCTGATCGACGCCAACTACCTGGCCGAGCGGCGCGATCTCGATACGCTGATCCAGGGCGTGAAGATGGGCCGCGAGATCTTCGCCCAGTCCGGCCTCGATCCCTACCGCGCCGAGGAATTCCAGCCCGGTGCGGCGGTAAAGACCGATGCCGAGCTGGAACAGTGGATCCGCGCCAAGTGCGAGACGATCTATCACCCGGTCGGCAGCTGCAAGATGGGCCCGAGCACCGACGGCATGGCCGTCGTCGACGACAAGCTGCTGGTGCATGGTATGGAGGGGCTGCGCGTGGTCGATGCCTCGGTGATGCCGACGCTGGTCGGCGGCAACACCAACGCCCCCACCATCATGATCGCCGAACGCACCGCCGCCATCATGCATGCGGCGGGGCTCACGAACTGAGCGCGCGCCGCCATGAATGAGTTCGGGCGGGCGTTGAGACGATGGCGCCGCCTGCGCGGCGTCAAGCAGAGCCATGCCGCGGAGTTGTTCGGCGTCACCCAGGCGACGCTGTCGCGCTGGGAACGCGGGCGTCACCGCATTCCGGACAAGGCGGCGCATGAGCTCGCGCGCCTGCTTCGCGCGCCGCTCGACGCCGCGGGCGACGCCGGGCTGCGGCGGCTGGTCGAGAGTTCGGCGCTTCCCGTCCACCTGATCTGCGACCTCTCGCACCGCTTGCTGGCGGCTTCGCCCGCCCGCTTCGCCACCTGGAGCACCGATGCGGCCGAGCTGCGCGGCGTGTCGCTGTGGGGCTTCGCCACCGACGAGATCCGCCTGGCCGAGAGCCAGCTGGGCGAGCTCGGCTGGTACGACGACGGCGTCGCCCAGGTGAGCTTCCGGACCGGCGCCAACGACAACCCGATCGTGCCGATCGATCCGGGTATCCTGATGTGGGAGCGGCTGCAGCTCAGCGACGGGACGCTGGCCCGCCTGGTGACCTCCATCAGGCGCTAGCGAATATTTTATTCGTGGGCCGGCGTGCGCCGCGTCCCTACAGTCGCCGGCATGACGACCTCCTGGGGACGGATCTCCCTGCTCTACGGGATCGGCGTGCTGGCGGCCGGTCAGCTCGGCGTCGTGCCGCCGCTGGTGCCGGCGCTGCAGCGCGACCTTGGCCTGTCGCTCGCCATGGCCGGCATGACCGTGTCGATCATCACGCTGGTGGGTGCGGTGCTGGGCCTGCTGGCCGGCGGCTGGTCCGAAAGGGTCGGCCACGCGCGCGCCCTTCGCATCGGCATCCTGACCATGGCGTCGGCGGCGGCACTCTGCGCCGCGTCGGACGACGCCACGACCCTGCTCTCCGCGCGCGGCCTGGCGGGCATCGGCTATCTGCTGGTCGTCGTCGCCGGTCCCTCGTTGATGGCCAGCACCTCGGAGCCCAGGCACCAGGCCTTCACGCTGTCGCTGTGGGGAACATTCGTGCCGGTCGGCATCGCGATCGCGGGGCTCATCGCGGCCGGTTTCGCCGATCGTGCGAGCTGGCGGATGGTCTTCGCCGGCGACGCCGTCGTCCTGGCGCTTGCCTTGATCGTGGCCCTGGTCGTGGCGCCGGGCGCCGTTCCGGATCTTCGCGCGCCCCAGCCAGGCCCCAGCGCCGTCACGCTGCGATGGCTCGGCCCTGCGGTCCCGCTGTCGCTCGCCTTCTTCTGCTTCGCGCTGCTCTTTCTCGCGCTCGCCGGCCTGTTGCCGGCCTATCTCGTCGAACGGCGCGGCCTGGCTGTGGCAGAAGCCGGACGATTCATCGCCATCGCCACCGCCTTCGGAATCGCCGGCAGCCTTCTCGCCGCCTGGATGATGCGGCGCGGCGTGTCGCCCGGCCGGCTGATCGCGATCGGGTTGATCACCTCCACCGCGATCGCCGCCTTCTCGTTCAGCGCTGTGGCGCCGGTGCCGCTCGCCGTCGCGGGCTTCGCCGTGTCGTTTGCCCTGGGCGGGCTGGTGCCGGCGGCGGCCTTCGCCTCGGTGCCGCTGATCGCCGTGGACGCGCGCGCGATCGGGCCCATCAACGGCCTGCTGGCGCAGGCAGGCAGCCTGGGATCGCTGGCCGGCCCGCCCCTCCTGGCATTGTGGGTCGAGTGGGCCGGCTGGTCGCTGGCGCCGGTGCTTCTGCTGGTCGTTGCGGCGATCGGCGCGGCGAGCGCGCGCGCCGTTGCAGCGCCGCGTCGCTGAGGCCCAGCCGCGCTTCTCGACCACCAGCAGCCATGGCCCTACGTCACTGCTGCGGAACGACCTTGATCAGGTGGTTGGGTTTCCACCCGGGCACGGCCTCCATGCGCTTCTGCCACCACCGCGGCAGGCCCGCCGGATCGGTCTTGCGCTGCAGGTAGTAGCCCTGCAGCGGCCGCACGAACTCCCAGATCCGCCGCAGTTCCTTCACTGGCGCGTCATGGACGTCGACCCGCAGGTCGACGATCGGGAACGGCTCGGCGCCCTGTACCAGGACCGCCGCAGACGTGAGACCCTCAGGCTGGCCACCCGACCGCGCACCGGCCTCGAGGCCGCGCAGCAGGCGTTCGGCCAGGGAGAGGCCGCTGTCCAGCGTTGAGCTGAATTCCCGCCAGGTATCGTCGAGGCAGGCCTCCGTCAGCACGTTGCCGGCGACGGCGAAGCCGTCGCCCAGCTTGTGGCCGCACTGTTTCGGGGCATTGGCGCCGGTGAAACCCGCAACGCCGCCCAGCACGTCCACCAGCGTGACCTGCCGGCTCTGCCAGTAGGGATCCTTGACGGAGAGTTCGGCGAGCACGCCTGCGGCACTCGCGCCGGTGGCGAGCAATTGCCCGGCCAGCGCGCGATGGATCGGCGAGGCCACGAGTTGGTAGGCCACCGCGCCGCGGCCACCCACCACCAAGGGAACGGCGCTGCCGACCAGCGGCGAGTAGGTGGCCACGCCCACGCCATACTGGCCGGTCCGCGGACAGCGGACGACGATGGAATAGGTCATTGTTTCGTTGCCTCCAGATGCATCTAGCGTTTGAGCGCGGTCCGGGCGCGATCCCAGTCGCGCTGGAAGAGAGCGCGCAGCGAGGCCACGTCCGACGGACCGAGAAGCAGGCCGAGTCCCTCGATCCGCTTGCGCACGACCGGCTCGGCCAGAATGGCGGCGACCTCGGCGTTCAACCGAGCAATGACGGCCGGCGGCGTCCCGGCCGGCGCAAAGAGGGCATTGGTCGCCAGCGCATCGTACTGCACGCCCGATTCGAGCAGAGTCGGCAGATCAGGATACTCGGGCATCCGCTTGGCCATCGCGGTGGCCAGCACGCGGAGCTTGCCTTCCTTCGCGAGCGGCATCTGCACGGCGGCAGACCCGATGTTGACCTGGATGACGCCGGCCACCAGGTCGAGATCGAGCGGCGGCAGGCCGCGATAGCTCAGATGCTCCATGCGGCTGCCCGCGGCGTTTGCGACGGCGATGCACCCCTGGTGATCGTTGCCGCCCTCACCGACATTGCCGCAGTTCAGCTTTCCCGGATTGGCCCTCAGGTAGGCCAGGAACTCCGCCATGTTCTTGGCCGGCACCGCCGGATTGATCACGAGCACGCTGGGCAGGCCGGCGACTAAGGCGACGGGTTCGAGCTCCTTCATCGGGTCGAACTGGACGTCCTTCAGGTTGGCCGCCACGACGAGGATGGCGCTGCTGTTCATCAACAGCGTGCGGCCGTCCGGCTTGGCGCGCGCCACGATCTGCGCGCCGATCACGCCGCCGGCGCCGCCGCGATTCTCGACCACCACGGGCGTGCCGGTGCGCTCGGTGAGCCGTTCCGCAACGATGCGCGCCAGCGTGTCGGTGATGCCGCCGGCCGCATAGGGAACAACGATGGTCATCGGCTGGTTGGCCGCGGTCTGGGCATGCAGCGCCGTTGCGGGGCCGACGAGAAGCGGGAGAATCAGGGCAAGATGGCGCAACAGCATCGCAGCGAACTCCCGAAGGTATGCGCGACGCTATCATCCGCCCAAGGAGCGCCACGTCATCAAAGTGGAGCAGGCAGAGTGCGCAGAATTAGCGCGGGCGCCGCGCCGCAGAGACGGTGAGAAAGCTGCCGTCGGCGACGAGCATGGCAATTTCCTCGCGGGCGGCACGAGCGAGGCGCCGAGCGACCGGCAGAACGGCCCTCTCCTCCGACATGCCCAGCATCAGCGTCCGCATGATCGGTGGATCGGCGATGGGCGCGGCGCTCAGCCGTCCCGCCTGCAGATCGGCGCGGACGGCATGGAGCGAGGCAAAGACCTGGGCCAGCCCGTTCACGGCGAGCGCCTTCAGCGGCTGCAACGCCGACACCTCGAAGCGTATGTTGAGCGCGATGCCGAGTTTCCGCGCCGCGGCCTCCACATGGTGGCGAAAGGCATCGCCCGCTTCGGGCAATGCCAGCGGCACGTCGGCAAGGTGGCGGAACGGCAACGGCCGGTCCTGGCGATAGCCGCAGGCGCGATCACCCACCAGCAGCAGCCGTTCCTCGAAGAGCGGCATCAAAGCCGGATTGCCGGTGGGCCGCACCTCGAAGAACAGGGCCACGTCGAGTTCGCCTGCCTGCAGCATCCGCTGCACTTGACCGGAGGAGCCGCCCGCGAAGCGGATGTTCACTCCCGGATGCTTCGGGATGAAGCCGGTCGCCAGCCGGTCGGCCAGCGTGTCGAGTAGGAGCCAGGGAATGCCGATCGTCACCTTGCCAGAGATGGCGTTGCGTCGCGACAGCATCTCCGCCTTGAGTTGGTCGAGGTCGGCCAGCATCGGCTGGACGCGCTCGATGAAGTGCCGTCCGGCGCTGGTCGGGGTGAGGCCGCGCCCGTGACGATCGAATAGCGGCGTCCGCAGCTCCTCCTCGAGCAGGCGAATCTGCCGCGACAGCGCCGTCTCGGCGATGCGCAGCCGCAGCGCGGCTTTCCTCAGGCTGCCGACCTGGGCGACCACGAGCAGAGTCTGCAGCTGGCGCAGATCCATGGCGGTCCGTACTCGAGTGAGAGGTTCGTCGTCTTCCCCTAACACGGGGCGCCGTGCGGCACGAAGCGACAGCTAGAAGCGCTTCTCGACGACGAGAAACCACGGCCGGCCGGAGACAGGCTGCAGGCGGCCGCGCGAGTCCACGGGATAGAGGCTCATGGTCACACTGTTCTTCACGTTGCCGCCGACGGCGTGGACGAAACCACCGCGCACGTCGGTGACGACGTCGCAATGGTTCGCCGTGTTGTCGATGCGCCGGTGCGCGGTACGCGAATCGGCGTGGCGCCAGGTCGGGCCCGCCGTGCCGCTGCACACCAGATCGCCCGGCCTGGGCGAGTATTCGTTCGGCGCATGGAGGTAGAACGGAGCGCCCCGCGACTTCTCGCGGTCGTAGAGCGTGGCGAGGTAGCTGCCGTGGCGACCGTCGCGCGGGAACTGCTGAGGCGTGTAACCGGACTTGGCCATCACCCAGGACACGAACGCCCCGGACCATGGCTTGGTGGACGTGCGGCCGTTCCACTGGGGTTTGCCGCAGGTTCCCCAATAGTCGCCGATCCGGCTGGCCAGCGGCTCGCTGCGTTCGCTGACGCCGGTCCGGTTGGTGTAGCCATTGGCTTGGCCTCCATAGACGACGGTCGAGCGGCCGAACTTGGTCCATTCCTGCCACGCCGTCAGGGCGACGCGGTCGGTCGGCGGTCGGTCGCTGTAGCCACCGCCGTAGCGGGAACTTGAACTGCCACAGGCGGCTAGAAGGAGGGTGAGTAGAAGAGTTGCTGGCAGCCGGAGACCGAACACACGGGAGGAGGGTGCGACGGGCGACTGCCAGCGAACACGAACACCGACGAAGGGGCTGCCGTAGTTCATGTATAACTTGCAGGGGGAAAAATAAACGATTGTTATTATTACTTTTTAAACTAACACGAATACTGAACAATGTCACGTCCAGATAGTCCCGCCGAGGTCCGCCGCCTGGAAGAACTGGCCTTCCGGGGTTGGCCCGCCTTGGAGAGCCGCGACCTCGCCGGCTGGCGCCAACGATTCTCCTACGGCTATACAAAAAGAGCGAATTCAATCAACCCCTTGTGGCCCGATGCTCAATATAACCCTGAAGTTTTCGCGGCCTTGGAAGCCCCCTATCTCGGCCTTGGCCAGACGCCGACCTGGCGGCTGACCCCCTTGGCCCCGCCCGCCATCGCCCCGCTTCTGGCCGCCCGCGGCTACCGGGCGATCGAGCGCAGCCTGCTGCAGGTCTGCCCGCTCCATGCGGGCTTCACCGCCGACCCTGAGGTCCGGATATTTCCCCGGCCAACGCCGGCCTGGATAGAAGCCTTCTGCACCTACAGCCCGGTGCCGCCACGGCACCGCGAGACCATGCAGCGCATGCTGGCGGCCATCGCGGCCCCGGCCGGCTTCGCCTTCGTCGAGGAGGCCGGCCAGCCGATGGCAATGGCGATCGGGGCCGTCGAGGGCGAGCATATGGGTCTGTTCGACGTGCTGGTGATGCCGCAGGCTCGCCGCCGCGGGCTGGCGCGGCGGATCACCGAAAGCCTCTATGCCTGGGCGTGGGGCCATGGCGCGCGCTTCGCCTACCTCCAGGTCGTCGCTGCCAACGCAGCGGCAATGCCGCTCTACGCGAACCAAGGCTTCCGCACCGTCTACGCTTACGAATACTTCGTGCCGCCCGCCCCTCCTTGAGCGCGGCGGCTTGACCCCCCGGCGCCCCGCCTCACATAGTCGGCGCCGGGAGGAACATAAAATGTCGAACTATCCGTGGGAGAAGAGCTACCCGCCCGGCGTGAAGTGGGAGCTCGACGTTCCGAAGAAGACCATCCACCAGACCTTCGAGGATAGCTGCGCCCAATACGGCGACCGGCCGTTCACCGACTTCCTCGACAAGATGCTGACCTTCCGGGACTACAAGGTGGCGTCCGACAAGGCCGCCGCCGGGTTCCAGAAGCTGGGCGTGAAGCCCGGCGTCCATGTCGGCCTCTACCTGCCCAACACGCCGCACTACATCATCGCCTTCTTCGGCGTGCTCAAGGCCGGCGGCATCGTCGTCAACTACAGCCCGCTCGACGCCGCCCGCGAGCTGGAACACAAGATCGGCGATTCCGAGACCGACATCCTGGTGACGCTCGACGTCAATGCGCTCTATCCGAAGATGGCGGCGATGCGCGGCAAGACGCGCCTCAAGAAGCTGATCGTGGGCTCGATCGCCGACTACCTGCCGTGGCCCAAGAACTGGCTCTATCCGATCGCCAAGAAGAAAGAGATCTCGGCCTGGCCGCGCGACGACTGGCACATGTCGTTCAAGGACCTGATGGCCAACGACGGCAAGTACGCGCCCCATCCCTCGAATGAGAACCTGTGGGATGAGGTCGCCATCCTGCAATACACCGGCGGCACCACCGGCCTGCCGAAGGCCGCGATGCTGACGCACGGCTGCGTGATGGCGGCAATGAGCCAGGGCATGGCCTGGACCAAGCCCTACACGACCCCGGGCACGGAAAAGGTCGTGTGCGTGCTGCCGCTGTTCCATATCTACGCGCTGTCGGGAATCATGTTGGGCGCGGTGGCCAACGGCAACCAGCTCATCCTCTATCCCCGGCCCGACATCGACATGATCGTGGCCGACCTCTCGACCAAGAAACCGACCTTCCTGCCTGGCGTGCCGACGCTCTACACCGCGATCCTAAAACATCCCAAGGCGCAGGGGCTCGACCTCAAGTCGCTGAAAATCTGCATGTCGGGCGGTGCGCCGCTACCGGTCGAGGTGCAGCAGAGCTTCGAGAAGCTGACCGGCGCCACGCTGATCGAGGGCTACGGCCTCACCGAGACTTCGCCTACCGGCGCGATCTGCCCGGTCGACAAAACCGCCCGCCGCGTAGGCTCGTGCGGCCTGCCGATGCCGGGCACGATCATCGAGATCCGCGACATGGAGAACAAGGACCGCGTTCTGCCGGCGGGCAAGGACAATGTCGGCGAAGTCTGCATCATCGGCCCGCAGGTCATGAAGGGGTACTGGAAGAAGACGGAGGACACCGAGCAGGTGCTGTTCAGCCACCCCGCCAGCAACTGGAAGGGCCTGCGCACCGGCGACATGGGCTACATGGACGAGGACGGCTGGCTCTACCTGGTCGATCGCTCCAAGGACCTGATCATCTCGTCGGGCTACAACGTCTACCCGCGCATGATCGAGGAAGCGGTCTACGAGCACCCGGCGGTCGACGAGTGCATCGTGATCGGCATCGCCGATCCTTACCGCCAGGAAGCGCCCAAGGTGTTCGTGAAGCTGAAGCCCGGCGCCTCGCTCACCTTCGAGGAACTGAAGAAGCATCTGGAGGGCAAGATCGGCAAGCACGAGATGCCGGTGGCGCTGGAAATCCGCGCCGAACTGCCCAAGACGCCGGTCGGCAAGCTCTCCAAGAAGGAACTCAAGGAGGAAGAGCGCGCCAAGGCGAAAGCCAAGGCGGCGTAACATCAGAATGGCAGGACGGCGCGTCTTTCTTCTCGGCGGTGCCGGCCTCGTCCTCGGCGGCTGTTTCGACCGGCCCTGCCATGAGCGCATTCCGGCGCAGAAGGCGTTCCTCGACGGACTGCAGGCGCTGGCCAAGCCGGCGCTTGGCTCGAACAATCCGCTCGCCGTCGAGGAGGCAGCGCGGCAGAGCGTGGCGCTGGCCGACAAGGTCGGCGCCTTTTCCGACTGGTGCGGCACCGTCCGGAAGATCGAGGGCAACGCCCAGACCGCCGCCGTCCTCATCGAGGTCGGGCCGCAAGTTTCGCTCTACGCGTTCAACGACTGGGCGCTGGCCTTCGCGGGGTCGGTAACCGACCTTTTCTCCACACGATCGCGTCAAACACCGCCGCCGGGCCTTTCCGAGGCAGCCATCGCGGCGCTAAAAACCCTGCGGCTCGGTGAACGCGTGACGCTCTCCGGACGGATGGGCGAGATCGCGGGCTCCGGCATGTTCGATCTCTCCCGCCTGTTCGGCAAGAGCGACACGGAACACCGCCAGTTCCTGCAGACGCCACGCTTCGTGGCGCGCATCGAGGCCCTCGCGGCATCGAAGAAGGCTTGAGAAAGGACTCCGAGTGCCGTCGTTCACGTACGATTTTCCCTACGCCTCCAAGAAACTTCCGATCTTCGCTTCGAACGTCGTGGCCTCCTCGCAGCATCTCGCGGCGACGGCGGGCCTGCGCATGATGGCCAAGGGCGGCAACGCGGTCGATGCAGCGATCGCCAGCGCGATAGCCATCACCGTGGTCGAGCCGACCATGAACGGCATCGGCGCCGACGCCTTCTGCATCCTGTGGGACGGCCAGAAGCTGGTGGGCCTCAACGCCTCGGGCCATTCGCCGGAGCTGATGGGCCCCGACCAGTACAAGGGCCAGGACAAGATGCCCAACGTCGGTTGGGGCAGCGTCACCACGCCGGGCGCCGTGTCGCTCTGGATGGAACTGCACAAGCGCTACGGCAAGCTGCCCTTCGCCGATCTCTTCGAACCCGCGATCAAGTACGCGAACGACGGCTTTCGCGTCTCCTACATGATCTCGCGCCAGTGGGAACGCGCCATCGACCGGCTGAAGGGCCAGGAGAGCTGGGTGAAGGCGTTCCTGCCCGGCGGCCGCGCGCCCAAGCCCGGCGAGCTGTGGAAATTCCCCGACCAGGCGCGGACCCTCACCAAGATCGCCGAGAGCAAGGGCGAGGCCTTCTATCGCGGCGAACTCGCCGAGGCGATGGACAAGTACGCGAAAGAAACCGGCGGGGCGCTGCGCAAGGAGGACCTTGCCGCGCACAAGCCCGACTGGGTCGATCCCATCGGGCTCACCTATCGCGGCACGACGCTGCACGAGATCCCGCCGTCGGGCCAGGGGATCGCCGCCTGCATGGCGCTCGGCATCCTGGAGAATTTCGACATCGCCGGCCACGATCCCGACGGCCCCGAGGTGGCGCATCTCAGGATCGAGGCGATGAAGCTCGCCTTCGCCGACATCTGGCGCTACGTGGCTGACCCGCGCTTCATGGAAGTGACGCCCAAGCAGATGCTCGACAAGGCTTACCTGAAAAGCCGCGCCAAGCTGATCGACGCCAAGAAGGCCAAGGACTTCGGCCCCGGCACGCCCAAGGACGGCGGCACGATCTATCTCGGCACCGCCGATGAGCAGGGCATGATGGTGTCGCTGATCCAGTCGAACTACACCGGCTTCGGCTCGGGCATCGTGCCGCCAGGCACGGGCATTGCGCTGCAGAACCGCGCGTCAGGGTTCGTGACGACCAAGGGCCATGCCAACGAGGTCGGCCCCAGGAAGCGGCCGTTCCACACCATCATCCCCGCCTTCATCACCAAGGATGGCAAGCCGGTCGCGACCTTCGGCCTGATGGGCGGCGCCATGCAGCCGCAGGGCCACATGCAGGTCTTCTCGCGCATCGTCGACTACGGCCAGAACCCGCAGGCCGCCATCGACGCGCCACGCTGGCGCGTGCACGAGACCGACGGCACGGTCTGGACCGAGGACCACATGCCGGCCGACACGGCGACGGGCCTGGAAGCGCGCGGACACAAGCTCACGCGCACCAAATGGCCGAGCTTCGATTTCGGTTCGAGCCAGATCATCTGGCGCTATCCCGACGGCGGCCCCTATCTCGGCGCGTCCGAGAGCCGCCGCGACGGCGCCGCGGTCGGGTTCTAGACATGAGCAGCACCGTCGTCTCGATCCAGGCCGGCGGCTTTGCGATCAACGGTGCGCCGACCTACGCCGGCCGGAGCTGGAAGGGCCATCGCATCGAAGGGCTGTTGTTCAACAGCCGCATGGCCAATGCCATCGCCGACGACGAGAACCCGTCTACACGCGGTGGTTGGGCGTACGCAGACGGCGACTGGGATGCCGAACGCAACACGGCCGAGTTTATCGCCGCACTTCCCGCCTACCGCGCGCACGGCCTACTCGCGATCTGCCTGAATATCCAGGGCGGCAGTCCGCAGGGATACTCGTGGCACCAGCCGTGGAAGATCTGCGGCTTCACCCCTGACGGCACGCTGAAGCCTGCCTGGGCGGCGCGGCTCGCCAAAGTGATCGAGGCCTGCGACCGCAACGGCATGGCGGTGATCCTGGGCCTCTTCTACGGCAAGCAGAGCGGCACGCTGAAGGACGAAGCCGCCGTAAAGGCGGCCGTCACCAACACAGTCGACTGGCTGGTCGAAAAAGGCGCGACCAACGTGCTGCTCGAAATCGGCAACGAGGTCGACCTCGAGAATGTCTGGGCGCATCCCGTCATCACCGCCGCGCGCTGCCATGAGCTGATCGAGCTGGCGCAAAAGCGCAGCAAGGGAAAGCTGCTGGTGAGCACGAGCCTGATCGGGCTCGACGCGCCGCCCGCCGCAACCGTGGCGGCAGCCGACTTCCTGCTGCCGCACGGCAACCGCGTCCACGGGCCCGACGGTCCTTTCCAGCCGAGCCCGCACGGCATCCGACTGCAAGTCGCGCGCTGGCGCGCCAGTCCCGCCTACCGCGGCCAGCCGATCGTCTACAACGAGGACGATCACTTCGAGTTCGATAAACCCGACAACCATTTCGTGGCCGCCGTCGAGAGCGGCGCGAGCTGGGGCTTCTTCGACTATCGCCGCTCGCGCGAGCGTTTCGAGGACGGCTTCCAATCGCTGCCGGTCGACTGGACGATCTCGTCCGCGCGCAAGCGCGGCTTTTTCGGATTGCTGAAGGAAATCACCGGATGAACTGGGGGGCGATGAGCCGTGCCGAGCGCGACGCGGCCTACAACAATTCAATGGCGGTGAAGAACAGCGCCGAGCTCAACGCCGCACGCGAGGCAGCGTCCGCCGCCTTTCGCAAGGCGCATCCCGGGCATCTCGACCTGCGCTACGGCGCCCGCGAGCGCAACACCTGGGACCTGTTTCCCGCCGCCGATCCCAAGGCGCCCTGCATCGTGTTCATCCACGGCGGCTACTGGCAGCGCAACAGCAAGGACGGGTTCGCCAACCTGATTTCAGGCCTTCACGCACGCGGCTGGGCCGGCGCGCTCCCCGGCTACACGCTGGCGCCCGACGCCACGCTCAGCGCGATCGTGGCCGAGATCAACGCCGCGCTCGACTGGCTGGCGGCAAACGGCAAGGCGCACGGCATCGAGGGCAAGGTCGTGCTGTCGGGCTGGTCGGCCGGCGGCCACCTGACGGCCGCGTGCCTCGGCCATCCGCGGGTCAGCGCCGGGCTGGCGATTTCCGGCGTCTACGAGCTCGGGCCGATCCGCGACACCTACCTCAACGAGAAGCTGCAGCTCAGCGACGGCGAGATCGAAACGCTGTCGCCGATGCGCCTGCCGATGGTCGCCAAGCCGATGCTGATCACCTACGGCACGGCGGAACTGCCGCCGCTGGTGTCGGACAGCCGTCACCTTCACGCCAGGCGTGCCGCCGCCCATTTGCCGGGCGCGCTGCTGCCGGTACCCGGGGCGAACCACTTCACCATCGTTCACGAATTACGCGACGCCGACGGCGCGCTCACCCGGCAGGCGCGTCTGCTGGTGGACTGACCCTATTCACCCGGCCGCTTCTCGGGATGGACGGGCAGCCCGTCCGCCGACTTCATCCAGGAAATCCCCGAGGCGCGCCAGGTGTGCGACCTGGGCGGCACCTGCTCGGGATCGTCGAGCGAGCAGGTCGTGACGTCGATCTCGTCCGGATAGCTGGTCGACAGGAACGTCAACGGCGTGCCGCAGGAAGGACAGAACGTCCGCGTGGCGTGGTCGGACGACCGGAAGCTTTTGGGCTCGCCCGAGACGATCCGAAACGACCCGGGCGTTACCGTGAGCCAGGCCACGAGCGGCGCCGCGCTCGTTCGTCGGCAGATCGAGCAATGGCAGGCCGTTGCCTGCATCGGGGTGTCATCGGCCTCATAGCGGACCCAGCCGCAGAAGCAGCCACCTTTCAGCATCACGTCCTCCGTTGCGGCTTGCGCAGCATCGGCACCATGGTCGGCGAGGAGCCGGCCTGGATGCGGCCCAGCGCCTCGAAGCCATGCCGCGCGTAGAGCGGGATGTTCCTGGGATTGGATGATTCGAGATAGGCCGCCGCGCCGTCGCGGTCGCAGATCGCGAGCTGGTGGCGCAGCAGCGCGCCGCCCAACCCCTTGCCCTGGTGGGCGGGATCGATGCCGATCAGCGGCAGATACCAATGCGGCTCCTGCGGGTGGAAGCGGTTCATCTGCTCCATGAGCTTCTCGCCGTCCTTCTGGAGCGCGGGCGGAATCGTCTCCGCCATCAGCGCACCCATCTTTTCGCCGTCGGGATGGACCCCGGGCGCCAACCACAGCGCTGCGCCGGCATGGCCGATGCGATGGGCCGTGCCGCGCTCGAACGCGGCGCCACCGAAGGCCTGCGCCATTCGCGGGAAAGTGGCGAGGTAGAGCGCAGGGTCTTCCCAGCTCCACCGGGCCATCGGATCGCCGGCGAAAGCGAGCATCAAGGCATCGATGACGGCCACAGCATCGGCGGCCGTCGCGGTCTCGACAGGGAGCGACTTCATCGCTCGAACATTGGTCTCCCCGTCACTTCCCGCAATAGGCCTCAATCCGATAACCATCAGGATCGATCGCGAAAGCGGCGTAATAGTTGGGGCTGTAATCCGCCCGCACGCCGGGCTTGCCGTTGTCCTTGCCGCCGGCCTTGAGCGCCGCGGCATGGAAGGCATCGACCGCCTTGCGGTCGGGAGCGAGGAAGCAGAAATGCAGGCCCGACTCCATGTCGGCCTTCACCGGGCTTTTCGAGGCACTGATCCAGAGGCCGACGGCCTTGCCGCCGTAGCCCAGCGAGGCCTCGCCATCGCTCAGCAGCGTGTAGCCGAGCGGCTTCAGGGCGGCATCGTAGAATTTCCGGGTGCGGCCGACATCGGCAACGCCGATGGAAACGTGGTCGAACATGATGAATCCTCCCATAACTTGATAACTGGTTATATGGTTAATATCGCTGATCAGGCTTGTCAACCACTCAACCGGTTACTAAGTCCTTCTGATGAATCGCCCCGACCTGTGCTTGGAGTTCGCCAATACGCGCTATTGGCGGGGCCAAGACGCGCCGACGGAGACGCTGAACGCGCCCGAGGATCTGGCCGCCTGGACGACGGCCAATGAGGGCCTGAAGCTCACCAAGCCGCCGGCCCGGCGCGAATTCGAGCGCGCCATCGAGGTGCGCGAACTGATCCATCGCCTGTTCGATGCCCACGCCCAGGCCAAGGCCCCGGCGGCACGCGACGTCGAGGCACTGAACGAAGCGCTGTCGGAGGCGCCGGCACGCACGACGCTCAAGCGCGAGCGCGGCAGCTACGCCTGGGATGTCGACATGCGCGCAGGCACGGCGCTCGCCCTGCTGGCGCCGGTGCTGTGGACGGCGGGCGATCTGCTGGCTGGCCCCAGGCTCGGCCGCGTCCGGCGCTGCGCCAATCCCGAATGCGGCTGGCTGTTCCTCGACGACAGCCGCGCCGGCAAGCGGCGCTGGTGTTCGATGCAGAGCTGCGGCAACCGCGCCAAGGCGCGGCGGCACTATCACAAGAGCCGCGAGGCTTA